>Ga0315535_1001272_pt1 | contig 16879 bp, 15 predicted proteins | sample SalMarSW160220MG_2_FD_203092 | JGI IMG/M metagenome (GOLD analysis project Ga0315535, IMG submission 203092) | Salt marsh sediment microbial communities from the Plum Island Ecosystem LTER, Massachusetts, United States - Salt Marsh Sediment SW1602-20 ... | reverse complement strand
GGCACTCGGATGGTGCGGCCCTTGTCGGCAATCGCCCGCGTGATCGATTGCCTGATCCACCAGGTGGCGTAGGTGGAAAACTTGAAGCCCTTCCGATACTCGAACTTCTCGATCGCCTTGATCAGCCCGAGGTTGCCTTCTTGGATCAGATCGAGGAGTCCGAGACCCGAGTTCGCGTAGCGTTTGGCGATCGACACGACGAGTCTGAGGTTGGCGCTGATGAACTGCTGACGAGCTTCTTCGCCTTGTCGGGCGTACCGCTCAGCCTTGATGCGATCGTCGAACTGACCCGTGTCGAGGGCTTCTTGGGCCTTCTTGCCGAGTTCGATCGATTTGGCGAGTTCGACCTCTTCTTGGGCAGACAACAGCGGATAGGCGCCTATCTCATCCAGATAGCGGCGCAGAGTACCGCCATCATCCTTACGGTACGCCGACCGCATGGTCACTCACACCCTCCCTTGGTGCCCGGCATACTAGTAAGGGATTCTTGCGAGTGGTGATATGGCCGGCTTCGGGTGGGCGCTGACGGGTTCGAACCGCCGACCCCCTCGGTGTAAGCGAGGTGCTCTGCCAGGCTGAGCTAAGCGCCCTTGCGGAGAAGCAGGTTAGTGGACGCCGGGCGCGTGGCACGAGGTGGTGTGTAGCATCTGGTCCGCTATGAACGAGTTCAGGAGCCTTGCCGATCTGCTGGATCTCCAGCATGTCGACTCCGAGATCGACCGGCTGCTCGAAACGAGGGCGTCGCTTCCCGAACTCGAGCTGTACCGCAGAGCTCACGTTCGCTCGGAGACAGTGCGGCTGGAATTGGCCGACAGGCAGCAGACGCTTCGGGAAGTCGGTCTTGAGCTCGATCGATCGAATGGCGAACTCGAGATTGCAGAAACCAAGGTGGTGCAGCAGGAACGGCGCCTTTATGCAGGTGGGATGAGCGCCAAGGAGACCGAGAACCTGCGATTGGATGTCGAGAGCCTGCGCCGGCGGGTCAAGGAGATGGAGGACGAAGTGCTCGAGCTCCTCCAACAGCGCGAGTCGCTCGAGAAGGAGATCGCCACGGTCGAAGGGCGCCTGGCGGAGGTCGAGGTCGAGGAGCGACGGCTCAACGGTGAGATCAAGGAGGCGTGGCGGGGGATAGATGCCGAGCTGGCACGTCGGGAGGAGCGAAAGATCTCTGCTGTCTCGCTGATCCCACCGGATCTCCTGGAGTTGTATGAGGAGCTTCGAGGGCGGAAAGACGGAGTCGCCGTGGGCCGGCTCGACGAGACGGGCATGTGCGGAGGGTGTCATCTCAAGCTTTCCGCTGCGGAACGCAGGCAGGCGCTCGGAGAAGACCCACCGCGCTGCATTCACTGCCGCAGGATCCTCGTACCCTAGGGGCGGTTTCTCGCCTGGAGGATCGCCGCTACCACCAGCAGCACTGCGAACGCCCGGCGCAGGTCGGGAACCGAAAGGGTGAACGCAAGCTGCGCACCGACGAGGGCGCCGATGATGCCCGTCGTTCCCAGCGCGAGGCCGACCTGGCGATCGACTCGACCGGCCCTGAGGTGCACCATCGCCGCGGTGAGCTGGGTGGGGACGATCGCGACGAGTGACGTTCCCTGCGCCAGCCGTTGGGCGAAGCCGAGAATGAGCGACAGCCCTGGAACATACACGAGGCCGCCACCGAGACCCAACATCGAGGCCAGTGCTCCGGTCGCCGCGCCGACCAGCACAACAGCGATCGCCAACGCAAGGGAGAGTTGGACCGCTCTCGTGTCGATCGAGGCGTCGAGAAAGAGCTTGACGGCTGCCACGATCGCGACGAGAGCGAAGAGCGTCTTGAGCCATCTCGGGGAGATCCGGCCCATCGAGGAGGCACCGACGAATGCTCCGGCGATCGCACCCGTGGCGAGAAGAAGCCCGACGCCAATATCTGCGGCCCCTCCACCCACGAACCGGAGCGCGCCGGCCATTGAAGTGAACACGACGGCGAACGACGAGGTGGCGTGGGCGCGGTGCTGATCGAGGCGCAGGAAGAGCACCATTCCCGGAACGAACACGAGCCCGCCGCCGATGCCGAAAAGCCCCGACATGATCCCTCCAGCGAGTCCGATCAGCGCGGCCAGGAGGAGGCGAGGCATCGGGCGAGTGTAGGCTATCGTCGCCACGATGCTTCGTGTCCTCGCAGCCATCTTGCTGCTCGCCGTCACGGCTTCCGGATGCACGTCGGCGGACGAGCCGACCTCGACCACGCGGCCCCCGGCGGTCGGAGCGTCGTCACCGACCAGGGCGTTGCGGACGCTCCTGGCGGCGGTGCAGGAAGGGGATCTCGACGAGGTCGCCAGGGTGACCTTCGACGACCAGGTGGCGCTCCTGATCGCACTCGACGGAGCAACGACCTCGGAAGCTCGGCGTCTCCTCGATGAGGGTGTCCCGGAGCAATCGCGCTCCATGTTCTGGACGTCCTTCCGGGACACCTACGCACGCAACTTCGACGAAGAGGTGTCGGACATGCTGGTCGCCGAGCACGACAGAGTCACCGTCGATCTGGTGTCTTTTGCCGTTGTCGACGTTGCTCTTCGCAAGACCAGCGGCCAGACTCGCTGGATCACACGCCTGGACAACGACGACCGTTGGCGCGTCGACCTGTTCGCGACGTTCGCATCGACCTTTGCCCAACCACTGCGTCTCTGGCTCTCCACCCTCCGGGACGATGCGGACGCGGCAGTCGTCCGGCGCGCGATCGCTGCTCAGCGCCCCAGTCTGCTCGCTGCGCTCCAGCAGGAACCCCTGGGACCGATCTTGCCGGGTGTCGCCGATCAGATACGTGGATTGCTGACCGACGTGGGCGCCACGGGGTGAGCGCCTAGGCCGAGAGCTCCGTGATCCGGTCTTGTGCGGCCTCCATGACCTGCGCAGTGAGAGAGCCGAGAGCTCGAGCGATCGCCAGTTCCTCACCGACGACCGGTATCACCGGATCGTCTGGGTTTCGGCGAGCCTTTCCGTAGGACTCGAATCGATCACCCTGGAGATCGAGGCGAGCGTGGACGGTCGTTTCCTGGCCGTCCTCTTCGATGTGCAGGCTCACTTGCACGTTTCGCCGCATGGCGGACCTCCACGCGAAGCATCACGGGAGAGCGCTTCCAGGGGTAGGGGGCGGAAGACCCTACGGTTGGGGCCGACCGGACGTTTGGAGCACGGGAAGCACCTCCCGGCCCAGCGTGCGAATGAGGGCGGGTTGATCGGTGGACGTCATCTGCAACCCGACGATGTCGGCCGACAACTCGGTGATGAGCGGCAGGTATGCGTCGATGATCTGGTCGGGGCTGGAGGCGATGGTGTAGTCCGCCAGGATCTCGTCCCTGTCGAGATCGTCAGCCCTGGTCCTGAGGACCTCGGGGTCGGTTGCGTCGAGGCGGCCCGGGGCCCGCAGGCCACGCCAGGGGGCCAGGGAGGTCCACGCCTCCTCCTTGTCTGCCGCGAAGATCACCCATCGTGTGGCAACGATCGTCGGCTCGGGCAGCCCTTCCGCCGCAGCGGCTTGACGGGCAGGAACGAGCACCTTCTTCGTGGTTGTCGCAGGGTTCTTCACAGACGTGATGAGGCCTTGTGCTCGCCGTGCTGCGAGCGCCGCCGACTTCGGACCGCCTGCGGCCAGCCAGATGGGAACATCGCCGACAGGTGGGCTGTATAGCTTGGTGGCGGTGGTCGTGTAGTAACGGCCCTGAAAGGAGAGCTTCTCGCCGTCGAGGAGTCTCCTCATGATCTGGAGGGCTTCTTCCATGCGTGCAGCACGCTCCGCGTACGCTGGGAACGGGTAACCGAGGGGGCTCTCATTGATCTTCTCCCCGGTGCCGACTCCGAGGGCGAATCGTCCGCCGGACAGCCGGTCGATCGTCGCTGCGGCCTGGGCGACGAGCGCTGGGTGGTATCTCCACAGTGGGGTAGTGACAGAGGTCGCGAAGCCGAGTTGATTGGTGACTTGGGTCATGGCGCCGATCGTCGCAAAGGCGAAACCCGACGCCGATACATCGTCGACCCATGGAAGGAAGTGGTCGGAAACGAGAGCAAGGTCGAACCCTGCATCCTCCGCGAGGCGGGCGTGGTCCACGAGCGTCTCGGGCTGCCACTGTTCGTGGCCACAGAAGTATGCAAAGCGAGTCACGGGTGAGAGGCTAGTGATGCTCGCTCGGCAAGCCGTTGCCGGTTCTCGCTTCTGGGTTCTCGGTTGGAAGGGTCGCTCCGAGGCCTCACGCCGCTCCAGGCCGCGTTCTTGCTGAGGACTGACGACTGGCGAGCGAAGCTCGCCTAGTGTCGTATCGTGAACCTCCGTCCGTTCTTCCAGCCAGAAGGGGTCGTGCTCGTCGGCGCGACGAGTGAACCCGGCAAGCTCGGCTACGGGATTGTTGAGAACCTCGCTGGGTTTCCAGGAGCCGTTCACTTCGTGGGAAGGGAAGCAGGGGTTCTGCTGGGGAGGCCCGTCTACGCACGCGTCGAGTCGGTGCCCGACCCGGTGGACCTTGCGGTCCTCCTGGTGCCTGCGGCCCTGGTGCCCGACAGCCTCGAGGCGTGTGGCCGTCGGGGCATCCGCGCCGTGGTGATTGCCTCGGGCGGGTTTCGGGAGACGGGCGACAACGGGGCCGCGCTGGAAGCGGCCTGCCTGAGGGTTGCGGCCCGGCACGAAATCAGGTTTCTCGGACCCAACTGCATCGGCATCATCGATACCCACGTACCGCTGGATACCACGTTCCTGCGACCTTCCGGGGCGCCCGAGGGACCGATCGCGTTCCTCAGTCACAGTGGAGCGCTGGTTGCCGCGGTGATCGACTGGTCACGAGGCCGGGGTTTCGGCTTCTCTCGACTCGTCAGTCTTGGGAATCAGGCAGACCTCACAGAAACGGATCTGCTTCCCGCGGTTGCCGCCGATCCCTTCACGAGAGTCGTGACGATGTACCTCGAGGGCATCGGAGACGGTCGTCGCTTCGTTGCGGCCGCCGAACGCGCGGGGTGTCCCATCATTGTCCACAAAGCAGGCCGATCCACCGCAGGGCGTCATGCTGCGAAGAGTCACACCGGAGCGCTGGCGGGTGACGAGGTGGCCTTCGATGCTGCGTTCCGTCGAGCGGGCGTGCTCAGGGCGTCTTCCACGGAGGAGATGCTCGACTGGGCGCGTACCTTGGCGTGGGCGCCGCCGATGCGTGGTAGGACAGTGGCAGTCGTCACCAACGCGGGTGGTCCAGGGGTTGTCGCCGCCGACGCCGTCGAACGCCACGGTCTCGCTTTGGCCGATCTGGCCGATCGAACCGCGGCCGGGTTGCGGGAGTTCCTGCCGTCGGTCGCGGGTTTCGAAAACCCCGTTGACATGCTCGCCTCCGCATCACCGGTCGACTACAGCCGTGCGGTCGAAGCGGTGCTCCGCGACGACAATGTGGACGCGGTGATGGTGATCGTGGCGCCGCCGCCCCGGTATGTCGCGAAGGACGTGGCCGACGCCATCGTTGCCGTCGACCGAACCAAGCCCGTGGTCGTCGTGACCATGGGAGGACCCGCGGTCGCAGAGGCACGCGAGGTGCTGCGTTCTGCCCACGTCCCCGACTACGGCTTCCCATTCGAGGCGGCCGGCGCACTCGGCGCCCTCTACCGGCGCTCGACGTTCGCCCCCCATACCCCGTGTGCGTCGGTGCGGGACCCGGCCGTCGTGGTCATGCCGACCGGGACCGGATGGCTCGAGCAGTCGGCAGCACTGAAGCTGGTCGACGGTATCGGCATCCCGTCGGTGCCGACGCTGGCGGCGATCACAGCGGAGGAGGCCGTGCGCGCCGCCGGATCACTCGGCTACCCGGTCGCCGTCAAAGCCGAAGTTCCCGACCTTGTGCACAAGTCACGTGCGGGTGGCGTGCTCCTCGGTCTCGACGACTCGGCCGAGGTCGAAAGAGGTTTTCACACGCTGAGTGAACGGCACTCGGACCTCCGTGGAGTCGTCGTGCAGCCGATGGCGCACGGGGACGTCGAGATCGTCGTGGGAGTCGTGCGCGACGAGCAGTTCGGGCCTCTCGTCATGTTCGGGACGGGAGGGGTCGATGTCGAGCGGGAGCGCGACGTGGCGTTCGCACTCGCGCCCGTCACCTGCGAGGACATGGAGTACCTCCTCGCGACGACGTTTGCAGGTCGGGAGCTGTCCGAGACGGCGGCGGCTGCCGTGTCCGAAGCGATCGTTCGGCTTGGCATGCTCGCTGCCGAACATCCGGAGGTCGCGGAAGTGGAGATCAACCCGCTGGTCGTGCAGCCCCACGGGGTGCTCGCAGTCGATGCTCGTGCACGGATCGATTCCGGTCCCGGTAGCATTGCCTGAAATGGCCGACCAGGAGTCCCCGCCGCGGGGCTTTCGCCCTCAGTCCGACAGCAACCCGACGCGTCCGAGGATCTCACCGATCTGGTGGGTCATCCTGGCCGGTTTGCTCGTCTGGAACATCATCACGCTCTTGCCGTCGGCGAGTCAGCAGGTCGACATCTCGTACTCGGGCTTCCTCGCCCAGGTGAAGAGCGACAACGTGAAGAGGGTGCAGATCAAGGGCGACAGCATCACGGGCACGTTCACACAATCGATCACCCTCGCACAAGCCGAGGCCGCGGACGGCGTCACGACGACGACGTCGGCATCCACGTCGACGACGTCGGCATCCACGTCGACGACGACGACGGTCAGCTTCTCCGAGTTCAAGACAACCTTCCCCGGAACGATAGGGGACCCCACATTGATCGGTCTGCTCACGGAACACGGTGTGGTTGTCGACGTCGTACCGGTCGGCACATCGTGGGTTGCGGTCGTGATCGACATCGTGTCGTTCCTGTTCCTCATCGGGCTGGTGTGGTGGATGGGGAGACGCATGATGCAGGGACAGTCAGGAGTCTTGGGCTTCGGCAAGAGCAAGGCACGCGAGTACACGACTGAGCGCCCCGACGTCTCATTCGACGACGTGGCCGGTGCCGACGAGGCGAAGGCGGAGTTGCAGCAGGTCGTGGAGTTCCTGAAGGAGCCCGAGAAGTTCTACCGGCTCGGCGCGCACCTTCCCCGAGGATTCCTGCTCGTCGGCCCGCCGGGGACGGGCAAGACGCTCCTCGCGAGGGCGGTCGCCGGGGAGGCATCGGTGCCCTTCCTGGACATCAGTGCGTCGGAGTTCGTCGAGATGTTCGTCGGAGTCGGTGCGAGCAGGGTCAGGGACCTCTTCGAGAAGGCGAAGCAGGTCGCGCCCGCGATCGTGTTCATCGACGAGTTGGACGCTGTCGCCCGTCGGCGGGGTGCCGGCATGGGAACCGTCAACGACGAACGGGAACAGACGTTGAACCAACTCCTTACAGTGATGGACGGATTTGATGAACGACAGAGTGTGATCGTTCTCGCTGCCACCAACCGTCCGGACGTGCTGGACCCCGCGTTGCTCCGTCCAGGACGGTTCGATCGTCAGATCGTCGTGCCACTCCCTGACCGAAAGGGCCGGTTCGGCATTCTCCAGATCCACACTCGCGGACTGAAGCTCGGGCCCGATGTCGATCTGGACAAGCTCGCGAGGCGAACCATCGGTTTGAGTGGTGCCGACCTGGCGAACATCGCCAACGAAGCAGCACTGCTCGCGGCCGAGCACGACGCGGACGTGGTCGCGGGCGTGGACTTCGCCGGTGCCATCGACAAGGTCACCCTCGGCGCCGAGCGACACACCCCCATGACCGAGCATGATCGTCGAGTCGTCGCCTACCACGAATCGGGTCACACGCTCGTTGCGTGGTTCTCAGAGCTTGCCGATCCCGTCGACAAAGTGACGATCATTCCACACGGGATGGCGCTGGGCGTGACCGAACAGCTTCCGGTGGAGGAGCGAGTGAATTACAGCCGTGACTATCTCCGTACTCGCATCGCGGTGATGCTCGGCGGGCGCACTTCGGAGGAGATGGTGTTCGGTGACTTCACCACAGGTGCCGAATCCGACATCATTCAGGCCACGAAACTCGCCCGCAGGATGGTCACCCGCTGGGGCATGGGAAGCTTCGGCCCCCTGTCATTCGACGGTGACGAAGATCAGCCGTTTCTCGGATTCGAGATGGCGCAGGGTCGGGGCGTCAGCGAAGCAACACAGGCTCATATCGATCGGGATGTCGGCGAGATCATCGGCGATCAGCACAGGGCGGCCCGATCGATCCTCGAGGCGCATCGCGAGGAGCTCGATCGCCTCGTGGAGCTCCTGATGGATCATGAGACGGTCGAGGCAGGTGAGCTTCGCAGTGTGCTGGGTCCCCCATCGTTCGAACCCGTTCCGAGCGAGACGTAGTCGCAGAATGACTGACGGTGCCGCAGGGGGAGCATCAGGCTTGGGTAGGACGACCCGAGACGATGGAGCCTGGTCCCGTCGACTGGTTCGAGCGTGACCCAGATGTGTGGGTAGTCCCGCAGACAACCAGGGTCCGGGGTCCAGACCAGCATCGAACCACGACGCGCTTCTCAATACCCGAAGAATTTCCGCTGGGCAGCGCGGGCAGTCGCGTACGAGGGACAGGGTACGGTGGCGAGTGAAGCGAAGACCCAGAGCCACGACGGCTCCCTATGGGAGCCTACGGGTTCTTCACTAGGTTGCCGGCCTTCCAGACGTGGGTGACGTTCGCCGGATGTGCGAGCACGGTCACATCATCAAGAGGGTTCGAAGCCACGGCGATGATGTCGGCGTCGTGTCCTTCCGCGAGTAATCCAGATCGGGGCGCTTGGGGACCCAGGGTTTTGGGTCCGTTGAAGGTGGCTGCCTCGACCACCTCCAGCGGGGACATCCCCGCCTGAGCGAGGTAGACGACTTCCTCACCGTTGGCTCCCCATGGAACCGGCGAGGTCGGCCCACTTGTCGCCATGTCGGTTCCGAGCGCAATCGTCACTCCTGCCTCGTGGGCAAGTGCCATTGCGTGTAGGTGTTGATCCGCCATCGCCTCGAGCTTGCGCATGGCGTACTCGGCGGTGCCGGCCTGTCTCCCTCCAGCGAGGAGTCGCTCGACGATGAATCTCGTCGGCACGAGCACGGCACCCTGTTCCTTCATCTGGGCAGCGGTCTCTTCGTCGAGATGGGTTCCGTGCTCGATCGTCGCCGCGCCGGCATCGAGGGCGGCCTTGATGCCCGGAGTGCCGTGACAGTGCGCCATGACCACACGGTCGGCCCTCGCAGCCTCTTCCACGATCGCCGTCAACTCCTCGACGCTGAACTGCTGATGGATCGGATGATCGATCTCGCTCAGCACGCCCCCGGACGCACAGACCTTGATGACCTTGGCGTTGCGCCGAAGCTGCTTGCGGGTCGCCTTCAGGCATTCCGGGACTCCATCGCACAGTGCCAACATCCCGTTGTCTCGTTCGAGGAGCCATTCGAGCGGATAGGAGTGCAGATCTCCGTGCCCGCCTGTCATCGACAGGATCGCGCCTGCCGCATAGATGCTCGGACCCACGATCGAGCCTTCCTCCACAGCGCGGGCGAGGTAGATTCCGTCACCGCCGGCCTCCCGGATCGACGTGAAGCCCGCCATCAGCGCTGCATGAGCGTCACGCACCGATCGGATCGCTCTGAGCTCGGCAGGGATTCGCATCAGCATCTCCAAGACGGGCGTGGTGAGGCCGGTGAAATGCGCATGGGTATCCCACATGCCAGGCATGACGATCGGCACCCTGGTCACCGTGGCCTGCGGTGAAGGAGGTGCGTTTCCGATGGGACCCGCGTAGCTGATCGCTGTGCCTTCGGTGATGACGCACCCGCTCTCGATCGGTGCGCCATGTCCAGGAATGAGCGTGTCCGCCTCGATACGGTGCATAGGCTTCCTCATGATCGGTTGAGTTCAACCTAGCCCGGGCTCGCTTTCCGAGCGGTTCTCGGTCGTCGTTTGTCGGAGAGCGCCTCGCCATGGCGTCTTGGGGCGTGCTCGATCTGCGTTCCCCCTGAGAACCGGAGGCTGACGACTGGCCGCCGCCGGTCGAAGGTCGACAGCAGCCCTAGGCTTCTCCGATGATTCGTCTCGCCGCCACGGCCGGGGTCGTCTGTATCTCGTTCTCGGCCATCCTCGTTCGAGCAGCGAACGTGTCACCGTCGACGGCTGCTGTGTTCAGGACCCTCTACGCGATCCCTCTCCTGCTCGCCATGTGGCTGTTCGTCAAGAGTCGCGACCACAGGTCGATGCGAACTCGGATTGTCGCCGTGGCTGCCGGTTTGGTCCTCAGCGTTGATCTGACGGTCTGGCATCACTCCATTTCCTACATCGGTGCGGGGTTGGCGACGGTCCTGGCCAACGTGCAGGTCGTGTTTGTCGGTCTCGCAGCGCGGATCATCTGGAAGGAACGGCCGGCCCGGTCAACCCTCTGGACCCTTCCACTCATGGGGGTGGGCCTCGTTCTCGTTTCGGGGCTCGGACGTTCGGACGCCTACGGGACGAACCCCGTCCTGGGAGTGGTCCTCGGCGGCGCGACGGGACTGACGTACGCGGGGTTCCTGCTCGTGTTCAGAACGGCGACCCGGCGCGACGAGGCTCCGGCCGTCGGATCACTGTTGGATGCCACCATTGGGGCCGCGGCGGGGTCGTTGATCCTCGGCGAGCTATTCGGATCGATTGCCTTTCGACCCACGTGGCCTGCCCATGGATGGTTGGTGCTTCTGGCCGTGGTCGCTCAGGTCGCAGGATGGCTACTCATCGCAACGGCGCTTCCCAGGGTCCCAGCCCTGGAAACGTCGGTCTTGTTGCTGGTCCAACCGTTGGCCGCGATGGTGTGGGGGCATCTGTTCTTCGCCGAAACGGTCTCGTGGGTCCAGGGTGTCGGGGTAGTACTGGTGATCGTCGGTGTCGTGGTCGTGTCGACGCGCGGAGCAACCGATGCCGGAAGGTTCACGGCACAAGGGGCTGCATGAAGCGCGAGATCATCACGCGCCAGTTGCCATCGGCGTCACTCGCCCCGAGCATCACCAACGTCACCGGACAGAGCACTACCCGTGTGAGATCAGCCCAGGCCGGATCCGACTCCGGATCTGTTCCCGCGTCGCCGCCAACCGGTGTCCGAGCATGAGGGTGAAACGGCGAAGAAGACCGAGACCGACCGCAGGCTCTTCCTCGAAAGCCGTCCACAACTCGTCGACCGGTAGCACCACGAACTCGGAGTTCTCCATGCAGACCGCCGAGAACGGATGCACTGCGTCATCTCCGCTCGCGAGTGCCGACGCACCGATCACCTCACCTGGTTGGGTGACGACGTTCATGAGGATGTCCTCACCTCCATGCAGCGGCGACTGGCGGTTCGCCACCATCCCTGCGACGAGCACGAGGAGTGTGTCCGAGGGGGCACCCTCATCGAAGATCCTCGTGCCTTTCGCTGCGGTTCGAAGGTCGGCGTGGGGTGCGAGCAGATCGATCTCTTCGTCCGTGAGCGATCGGAAGAACGGCAGGGTCTTGAGTTCGGCAGGATCGATCATCAGTTCTCCTTCTCAGAACAGGCCTTGCACTTTTCCGGTCTTCACATCGATGTCGACGTTCTCGAACGCCGGCCGGCTTGGCAACCCGGGCATGGTCCTCATGGTCCCACAGAGCGGGTAGAGGAATCCTGCTCCGACACTCGCCCGGATGTCGCGTACCGGCAGCCGGAAGTGTTTCGGGGCGCCTTTCGCCGACGGGTCGTGGCTGAGGCTCAGGTGGGTCTTCGCCATGCAGATGGGCAGGTTGTCATAGCCGAGCTTGGTGTAGAGACGGATCTTCTTGTCGGCATCGTCCATGAAGTCGACACCATCCGCCCCGTAGACGCGGGTTGCGATCAGCTCGATCTTGTCGCGGATCGGCATGTCGAGCGGGTAGAGGAACGAGAAGTCCTTGGGCTGTGCCGCCGCCTTGACGACGGCCTCGGCCAGGTCCATGGCGCCCTTTCCCCCCTGCGCCCAGTGGTCGGTCTTCACGGCGTCCTCGGCGCCGGCCTCGACGGCGATCTTGCGGAGCAGCTCCACCTCGTTGTCGGTGTCGGTGTGGAAATGGTTCACGGCCACAACGACGGGAACGCCGTACCTCTTGGCGATCCCGATGTGCGCGACCAGATTCGCCGCGCCCTTTTCGAGTGCATCGAGATTCTCGGTTGTCAGCTCCGGAGGAAGGGGCCTGCCGGCGATGACTTTTCCGAGTCCTCCGTGCATCTTCAGCGCGCGGATCGTTGCGACGATCACAACGACGTCCGGGGTGAGGCCACTCGCTCGGCACTTGATGTCCATGAACTTCTCCATGCCGATGTCGGACCCGAAACCGGACTCGGTAACGACGTAGTCGGCGAGCCGGAGTGCGATCTGATCGGCGACGATGCTCGAGTTCCCGTGCGCGATGTTCGCGAACGGCCCCGTGTGCACCAGTACGGGGGTGTGCTCCAGGGTCTGCATCAGCGTGGGCATGAGGGCGTCCTTCAGCAGCACCGCCATCGCTCCGGCAACCTTCAGATCCTCGGCGGTGACGGGTTCTCCGTCGAACGTGGTGCCGATGACGATCTTTCCCAGTCGGGTTCGAAGGTCGGCGAGGCCGGTCGAGAGCGCGAGGATGGCCATCACTTCGGAGGCGACGGCGATGTCATACATCGACTCCCGTGGATAGCCGTTCGGCTTGCCGCCGAGGCCGATGACGACGTTGCGCAGCGCCCGGTCGTTGAGGTCGACCACGCGGCCCCAGGTGACGGAGAACGGGTTCAGGTTCAGTGTGTTCCCGTGCGTCAGGTGGTTGTCGATGGCTGCCGCCAGCAGGTTGTGGGCGACGGACACGGCGTGGATGTCGCCGGTGAGATGCAGGTTGAAGTCCTCCATGGGGATCACCTGGCTGTAGCCGCCACCGGCTGCACCTCCCTTGATGCCGAACGTGGGACCCATGCTCGGCTGGCGGAGCGTAGTGAACACCGAGTGACCGAGTCGACCAAGGCCTTGGGAGAGGCCGACCGCGGTTGTGGTCTTCCCCTCACCGAGGGGGGTCGGCGTGATCGCGGTGACGTCGATGTACGTGCCGAGTGGCCGGTCGGCGAATGTGTCGCGAACGTCCAGGTGGACTTTCGCTTTGTGCGCACCGTAGAGGTCGAGGTCCTCTGGTCGAAGGCCGACGCGCGCGGCGATGTCCAGGATCGGGTCGAGTGGTGCCTCCTGCGCGATCTCGAGATCGGACGGGACCGGGGTGCGAGGCGCTGCAAAGGAACTCAACATGACTCCTCTCGAGGTACGAGCCCGAGTCTATCTCGGTCTCCGCGTGTCCCGGCGGCCCGTGGCGAAAGGGTCCAATGCGCTGCCGTAGGGCCCTATGGCCTATGTCACCAGGGCAGGGTTGAAGTTATCAATATGGGAAGTAAGAAGGTGCATTACTTATGTATGCACATTCCGAAGGGAGATAGAGAGATGTCACGAAGGAGTCCTTCCTTCAAGCTGCTTCTCCTGATCGCCGTTCTGAGCATCTTTGCTTTGAGCGGCTGCGGGGGAACCACAACAGAAACAACCGTGGCCACAACTCAGGCCACGACCACCACCGAGGCGATGACCACCACGACGGAGGCCATGACCACCACGACGGAGGCCATGACCACCACGACGGAGGCCATGGTCGATGAGTATCAGGTCCTCGCCGATTACTTGGCAGGTAGGCTCGCCGACTGGACGCCGACGATCTCGGCCGATGCGTTGTACGAGAACCTGACGGATGGGGACGAAAGCAACGATCCGCTGATCATCAGTGTTCGCGCACCGGAGATCTATGCGGTGGGACACATCCAGGGTGCGGTGAATATCCCCTGGAAGACCATCGCCGATCCCGACAACCTCGCCAAGCTGCCCATGGATCGTCAGATCGTCGTCTACTGCTACACCGGTCACACCGGGCAGGTGGCGGCGACCCTGCTGATGTCGTTCGGTTATGACGTGACGAACCTCAAGTTCGGCATGATGGGGTGGAGCAACGATCCGGACGTCGTGGGAACGACGCCGTTCTCCGAGGCGCCCGGCTATCCGACCGAGACAGAGGCGCACGAGCTGACCGGTTCGTATGACCCGCCGGTGCTCGACACGGGTGAGTCCGATGGGGCGGCCATCGCGATCGCACGGGCACAGCAGTTCCTGGCCGACTGGTCGCCGACCATCTCGGCAGAAGCAGTGTATGAGAACTTGACCGACGGGGACGACTCGAACAACCCGTTCCTCATCAGCGTTCGTGCACCCGACATCTACGCAGTCGGTCACGTGCAGGGTGCAGTGGACATCCCATGGAAGTCGATCGCGGACACGTCCCTGCTCGCCGGCGTGCCATCCGACCAGCCGATTGTCGACTACTGCTACACGGGCCACACGGGTCAGGTGGCGGCGACGATCCTGAAGCTTCTCGGCTACGACGTCCAGAACATGAAGTTCGGGATGATGGGGTGGAGCAATGACCTCGATGTCGTCGGAACGACGCCCTTCTCGGCGGCGCCCGGCTATCCGACCGAGACGGAGGCCCACACACTGCCGTAGAAGACGATGAGGGTAGTGGGCAGGGATTCCTGCCCACTACCTCACGGGAGGTTTCATGAAGAGAACGTCGCTCCTCCTGGCTCTAGGAGCGGGAGCGCTCACCCTGCTGCTGTCCTCGTGTACCAACGGTACCGAGGACACGACGACGTCGACGGCGGTCACGACGACCGCGCCGGCGCCTTCGGTGCTGGTCTCCGACACCAAGGACAGCAGCAACTGCGTCGACTGTCACACCGACCAGGGGTCGCTTCAGGCGATGGCCGTCGAACCGGTGGAGGAGAGCCTCAACGAAGGTGAGGGCTGAGGGGGCGAAGTGCCTCAGGTTGAGGCATGGGCCAAAGTCTTCCTTGACGACGAGGCGTTCCTGACGTCGACGCACGGCTCGATCGGTTGTATCGAGTGCCACGGAGGCACCGAGGCAACCGACGACATGGAGTCGGCGCATGTGGGCATGCAGCGCGATCCGGCGGCATCCGGAGCGTGTGCGTTCTGTCACGCTGGCACCACCGAGGTGCAGCTGAACAGTCTGCATACAACGCTTCAGGGCTACTACGAAGTGCTCTCGGCTCGTAGCACGCCCGACCTGTCGGCAGGACTCGAAGAGGCGTTTGAGAACCACTGCACGTCGTGTCACTCGTCGTGCGGACAGTGTCATGTGAGCGTGCCTGAGACCGCCGGTGGCGGCCTGCTCGCCGGTCATGAATTCAAGGAGATCCCACCGATGAACACGACCTGCACGGCGTGTCACGGGAGCCGGATCAACGACGAGTACAAGGGCAAGAACACGATGCCCGATGGGACGACGCTTCCCGCAGACGTCCACTTCAACCCCGGCGGAATGGCGTGTCTCGACTGTCACGACGAGGCGGAGCTCCATGGGGACGTCTCGGCCGAGAACGACCTGTCGATGTATTCGGGTACTCCCAACGTGGAGTGCACCGACTGCCATCCGCTCGATGAGCTCATTGGGGTGAATAGTCAGCACACCGAGTTCCACCTGACGTACCTGACGTGCTACGTGTGCCACTCGGTCGACTACAAGAACTGCTACAGCTGCCACGTGCAGCAGTCAGACGAAGGGGTGGCGTACTACACGACTGATCCGTCGGAGATGCATTTCTACATCGGCCTCAGCCCGATCAAGAGTGCTGACCGGCCGCAGGCGTACACGGTTCTCCGGCATATCCCCGTGGACAGGGACTCCTTCGGGTACTACGGCGAAGATCTACTTCCGAACTTCGATGCGGTGCCGACGTGGAAGTACACCACGCCGCACAACATCCAACTCGACACGCCACAGAACGCGTCGTGCGACTCGTGCCATGGCAACGCCGACATCTTCCTGACCGAAGACAAGGTCGCCGCCGATGAGCACGAGGCCAACAAGGACGTGGTCATGCCGTACATCCCGTCCGAGAAGTAACCGGTTGGGGGCCCGTCTGGGCCCCCAACTCCTTCGTTCTCGCTGGGGATGGCCCCTGACATCGACAGGAATGGGGAGAGCGAACTCGGTACGCTGTTGCGAGATGATCGGTCCCAATCTCGTCGACAAGCTTCGCCGCGCCGGTATGGATCCCGCCCACATCGGTGATCCGGAGGAGGCATGGCTCCGGCTCCACGACGTGTTCGGAATGCGAGCGACGTTGATCGACCGCTATGAACTGGAAGCTCACTCCAGGGGTGTCGAGATCGAGGCGATTCCCGAGGACGAGCGCCGAGGCATCGCCGAGAGAGTGATCGCCACACACATTCCGGGCATGGAGTTGCTCGGCGAATCCGGGGGAGATCCCGTCGAGGTGGTTCCGTACGATGCGTCGTGGCCCGAGCTGTTCTCAGCGTGGAAGGAGCGTCTTGCAGCGGCGCTTGCGCCCGCCGAAACGGCGATCTACCACATCGGGTCCACGTCGGTTGAGGGTCTGGCGGCCAAGCCGGTGATCGACGTGCTCGTGCTCGTTCCCGACGTCGACGACGAGGACGGCTACGTGCCGGCGATCGAATCGTGTGGCGTCCTGTTGCGGTCCCGTGAGCCGGACCATCGCTACTTCCGACCCCAGAGGGGATCGGCGCGAGTTGTGCAGGTGCATGTGGCCGACGAGAAACGAGGCTGGGGCTTGAACCACCTGCTGTTCCGGGACTACCTACGCACCCATCCTCGGGTGCGTGATGCCTACGCCGATGTGAAGCGCAGACTCGCCGTCACGTACCGGGACGATCGGCTCGCCTACAACGAGGGCAAGACCGTGTTCATCCTGGACACCCTCGAGGCGGCCGAGCACTGGGCGAGTCGGGTGGGCTGGAAATCCGAGTAGCGACGGCACCAACCGTTCTTGCGTGAGTCTGGTCGACACTGCCTGCCTTGCTCACGCAGGAAGGGATGGTGGTCCCTC
>Ga0315535_1001270_pt1 | contig 16896 bp, 8 predicted proteins | sample SalMarSW160220MG_2_FD_203092 | JGI IMG/M metagenome (GOLD analysis project Ga0315535, IMG submission 203092) | Salt marsh sediment microbial communities from the Plum Island Ecosystem LTER, Massachusetts, United States - Salt Marsh Sediment SW1602-20 ... | reverse complement strand
ATTGTTAATTTAAGAATTATGTTGTTAAATCCTGCGATAATTATAAGGCATTTAGCAAACTGCGGTATGAGGCGTCAGTCATTTAGTGATTGGCAGCTTTATTGTGAATTTTGCTCCTTTGCCCACTGGGCTCTCAAATTCTATCGTTCCACCTTGAGCTTCAATTACCCTTTTACATACGGCTAAACCGAAGCCTTGGCCTTGAGCCTTAGTAGTAAACAGAGGCGTGAATACCCTTGGTTTAATCTCATCAGGAATACCCAACCCTGTATCCTCAACGCTTATCTCCACTTGCCCCTCATTGACACGCCTTGCTTTGATGGTTATTTGTCCTCCATTTGGCATAGCTTGAATCGCATTGGTTACAAGATTTATGAGCACTCTTTTGAGTAATTGAAGGTCGGTATTGATCACCAAATCTTTGCTGACTGAAACATCAATTTTAATATTTGGCGTAATTATTTTAGCTAAAATATGATCAATTACTTTTTTTAAATAGACTTTTTCTTTATGTGCCTCAACTGGCTTGACGAAAGTTTGTAAATCGCTAACTATCTTATCCATGTATTGCGTCTGTTCGGTAATGGTTGCTATGCTTTCATGCAGGCTTCCTTTTTGCTCACTATCCGGTAATTCCTCTAAAGTCTTTCCTGCCAAGTATAACTCGCCGACAACCGTCTGCAAAGGATTACGAAGGTCATGTCCAACCATACCTGCGGTTTTCCCAATAGCCGCCATGCGTTCAGAAGCAATCAATTTGGCTTCTTGAGTTCTAACATCCGCCTCAAGCTTCTCAGTGTGTCCTTTTTGCTGTAATTCGAGAAGTTTTCTTTCGGTGATGTTTACGAAGGTCAAGACGGCTCCAGCAATTTTCTTACTAGAAGTTAAATATGGTCGAATTCTAAGCTCGTAGTACAAACCATTTTGTCCGGGTACTTCTTGCACTACTTGCGTGAAGTTTGTAGTCACGTTATTCAGCTTGGTTTCTAAGTCCTTAATGAAATTTGCAATATTTGTAGCAAAAATCGCGTGTCCAATATCTGATGGCTGAATGTTAAGTACGCCCCAAGCCGACGCGGTTGCCCGCCTTATTACAAAATTATTGTCCACGATAACAACAGTGGTGTCAACGTTTTTTATCAAATTAGCCAAGTCATCATTTGTTGTCGTTAGTAATTCATTACGGTTTTTTAGTTCCTCATTGAGAGTTTGTAATTCTTCATTGCTTGATTGTAGTTCCTCTTTGGCTGTTTCCAATTCCTCATTGGTGCTCTGTAGAGCTTCGTTACTTGATTGCGCTTCTTCTATTGTTGAGCGTAACTCTTCTGTTGTTGCTTCATGCGACTCAATAATAGATTGTAAGGTCTGCTTAGAAGAGATCAAATCTTCAGTTAACTCACGAATTTGTCTTTCCTGTAAATCCTCACCGCCAGACTTCAGCCCTTCCTCAGCGATGGATGCTTTAGGCACAGAAGGGCATAATATTTCTTTGAAGCTTATGAGAAGGAATGTTTCATCAAACTGCGATGCATTAAACGGTTTAACCATGACCTCTACTGTTCTGTTGACGTCTTTTTCTTCGAGTGAAACCCTCTCAATAGCCGCCTTGTTTTCTTTTTTTGCTCTCAGAATAGCCAATTGAACCTGTGGCTTTAACTCTTTTTTAACAATTTTATTAACGTTGAAGCTTGCAGTACCAGATTCATGTGTTAGGTATGGGTTAACTTGACCACGAAAAAGAAGAATATCTAAATTGCTGTTAGTTAGCAATGTTGCAGGAGCATACTGCTCGATTAACTCATTATCGACTTCTTGCTTTAATGAAGTCATTGCATCTATTTTTTGGGGTGGATTGTAGGTTTTCTTAGTGGCATATGGTACAAAAGTTCCGGTTTCTATTGTCGCTTGTGGCTGGGCTCGTTTCTTCTTGAAAATGGCGCTTTTTGTGGTGAGCGGTTCAAAGAGGTATTGAAATTTTCCAACGCTCTCAGATTCGCCTAAAACTAGAAAACCATCAGGTTTTAGCCCATAATGGAGAACGGGCAAAACCCTTTCTTGCAGGTAAACATCAAAATAAATTAGTAAATTGCGGCAAATAATGAGATCCAAATTAGAAAAGGGCGGATCAGAGGTTATATCATGCTTGGCAAAGACACACATATCACGTATTGGTTTTGAAATCTGATATCTTCCATCTAACTTGCTGAAAAACTCCTTTAATCTGATGTCAGAAACGGTCTCTTCTATTGCTTTAGGATAAGTTGCTTGACGTGCCTTCTCAATACTTTTTTCGTTCGCGTCCGTTCCAAATATCTGAACATTAACATTGACTATGTCATTATCTTGGAGAAATTCTTGAAAAGCAATTGCAAGAGAATATGCTTCTTCACCAGTTGAGCAGGCTGGAACCCAAAAACGGAGCTTTTCAGTAGTTGGTGATCTTTCCTTTATTATCTGTGGAAACACTTTTTGTTTTAAGATTTCAAAAGTTTTTGGTTCCCTAAAGAAACTGGTAACACCTATCAGCAAGTCATTAAATAATGCCTGCAACTCTTTTTTATCAGATCGCAAAACATCTACATACTGGCGAAGGTTCTCTGATTTGTTGATAACCAAACGTCGGGTTATTCGACGGTTAGTGGTAGTTTGCTTGTAGTGGGTAAGATCTACACCAAAAGCAGTTTTGACAAGCATGAGTATTTTTCTTAGATCCGTTTCTTCCTTGGATAGTTGAATCTCAAGTTCCTTTGCTTTGGCATGAATTAGGTTAGGTTGCCTGGCTAAAATCGTTAGTTCTTTGGCGATTCTTTCTGGTTCGAGAACAAAATCTATTGCCTGTGAGTCAATAGCGTTTCGGGGCATATCGGCGTATTGAGCATTTTTTGGTTCTTGTGCAAAGGTGATTCCGCCTTCGGCTTTGATTGCTTTTAATCCTTCAGTTCCATCGTTACCTAGACCAGAAAGCACTATCCCGATTGCCTGTGATTTCCGTTCCAGAGCTAAAGAAGAAAAGAATGCGTTTATCGGTCTTTGCGTGGCGACTTTTGGCACAAGCTTTAGATAACTGCCTTCCAAAGTCATCGTTGTTCCAGGAGGGATAACATAGACATGATTCTCTATAACTTCCAAGTTATCTGTGACCTGGACAACTTGCATTTTGGTTGACCTTGCAAGAATCTCAGGCAGTAGGCTTTCTTGCCCCGCCGCTAGATGCTGAATAATTACAAATGATAAGCCTAACGTACTTGGAAGGTGCCGAAGCAACTCCCTAATTGGCTCCAATCCACCTGCGGAAGCGCCAATACCAACGATTGGAAATGCATCGTCCCTTTGATCAGAAGTTTCATTCGTAGCCTCTTCCGTCTTGAGCGTCATAACAATTAACCTGAAATTATATTTAAAAAGTGTTTTGTCCTTTTATAGTTTAGCAAAGTTTTTTGGCTGAAATCGAGTAAATCGTTTTCTTAAGTCTTTTTTGGCTCTCGATATTTCTTTTTGTGTTCTTTAATGAAGACACCGATTAATTGAATGGCAACCACTGAAGCATCCTTCTCTTTGTAAACCCCATTTTGACACTTTCATGCAAGGACTTGATTATTTGACTTTCAACCGAGAAATGGTGTTTTCCAAAGACAGGAGTTTCTGTGTGCAACTATGCCTTTTGAGCTGAAAGTGCGCGCGCGCTCGACAGCATTAATACCGAAAAAAATAATACCTCTTAAAGAGAAATTGTTTTGTCGTGCTGTTTTGGTGATTGTGGGGAATATTGACGGGATATGAGGAGGAGCGCAGCTAGTTAGAAATCAGATCCAAAGCACAAATCTTAGTTCAAAATCATTCTAACCTGAGCTTAATATTTTTGGCAATAGCTTTCAATCGAAGGGTTCTTGAGGAAACACTGTCATTGAGTTGAGTAGTGGTAGTCATGAAATCGCTAAAAAGTTTAATCGGGGGAACGATACAATTATCTTTAATATAGAAAGTTCACGTTGGGTTACATCCCTGCAGCATTGTTACCTCTTCTAGATTGACAAGGTTATCGAAACCACTCGATACCCCATTTTTATTCGCCACGTGTATCGTTCCTGTTGCATTCTGCCTTTGGACGGTACTCTTTTTTCCGAGTTCGCTCCTTATGATGTCTCTCGCACTCTTTAATTCGCACAAGCATCCAATCTTTTTCTTCATAAACACATCCACAAACCAAAGTCTTGGTAGTCAAAGTCGACACAACCAAACTAGGTGCATACTGAAAGTTATTTATTACCATCGGAAAGAACGGAAAATATATTTGAATAAAAAGAGTCTATATTTCTTTGTTAGCAACCTATAGCCAAGCTGAAATTCTTATGAAGAATCAATTTTTGCAGTCATTTAAAAAATTACCCTTAGAAAATCTAGCAAAGTCTCAGATAATTTTTTTAACTTACCCGATCAATTAGAACCTCAGAACGTTAGGGGTTTACATGGCGAACTCGCACGAAGACGAAATTTACTCAACAATGTTTACTTCGCTGAAGCATCCAGTGAGACGTAAAATTCTTCGGATGCTCGGAAACAAACCCATGACATTCATGGAAATGGTTGAGGAGCTTGGAGTTTCAAGCCCTAATCTGACTTATCACCTTGAGAGTTTAGGTGAACTTATCTCTAAAATGGACAACGATCAATACAAGCTATCCTCTTTTGGAGTAGCCACTGTAGACGCAATGAAGGGAATTGAAGAAGTCAAAACAGAACCGAAACGTAGATCAGGAGAGTTCAAATGGCAAGTTTTTTCAGCCTCACTAATTGTTGCGGTTTTGCTATTGGCCAGCTTTGCTGCCCTCCAATACAATTCAATAATCGATTTAACCACCGCCCAACAGTCACTATCATCACAAATACAGCGCCTTCAAACCTATGGGGCCGGATCCGACAAGGTGTTGAGCTTCTTTAAGAATGTAACAAAGCTTGATACAACGACCTATACCGTTTCTTTGGATGACAACGAAGTAGTTTGGCGAACGGACATCGGTGGACTATCTGAAGAAAACCTAAAGTATTCGCTTAAGAGTAACTTCAACAACCTAAACATTGACATTCGATTCAGAAACAACCACTTCTCAAGATATGATCTTCACATGATTGAAAGCACCCCTATTTTTGCGCAGTCTCAACCAGGCGATGTACTGCAAAACGCTAAGTTTACGCTCGCACGCTACAAAGTCTACTCAGGAGATGACTACTTATCCCAAATGATCAGCTTGCTAGATACAGTCACAAGAATAGAAAATAACCAAGAGGTAGTAGATGGAAACATGAAACTGCAAATTTTTAGTTCAGCGGGAACTGTTTTATTCGCTTGGATGTACACTGATAACGGCATTGATTATCAAACTAAAGGTTTGCAAATGGTATTTCAAAACAACATTTTAACAACCCTAACAGACGGTTACTTTCTATATACAGTGGGAAACACTAACTTATCCGTCTCAAGAGAGCAAGCCATAGAAATCGCTAAAAACCACGTAAAAACCTTAACATACAATATTGAAGGTCAGCAGGTCTCTGGCTTCACTGTTGCGGATGAGCCCTTATCAGTTCAGCTTGTGCCTCATACGCGTGGTAACTCTGTCGCTTTAATTCCTTACTGGTATGTAGAACTTGCACTGAACCAGATTTACGCTGGAGGCAGAAACGTAGTGACAGTTGGTATATACGCCGACACCAGCCAAATCGCGGACGTTCAACTCCTGAGCACTAGCACTGGCTAATAAGCATCTAGATAAAAAAATTTAGAACAAGTTATGAAAAACAACGAATAAAGATACAATTAACAACTCTTTTTCATTCCATAGAAGAGTTCTCTTATTGACATTATGTTCTTCAAACATGAGCCTTATTTTGAAGAGACACGTGTTTTATTTTTCTTTATTTTAATAAGCGTCACCCCGATTAATATGGAAAAAAGAAATACAATTGCAATTGGGGCTGTAAGCTCGGGAGCTATGGGAGTTGGAGAAGGATCTGTATTTGAAAGGTTATTTGAATTCAACGTTGGCTGAGGGGATGGAGAATTATCTGACAATATAGCCGGGATTGGTGTTGGAGAAGGTGCGGGTGAGCTTGATGGAGTTGGAGAAGGGGTAGGATCATTTGATGATGGAGGAGAAACGGTCGGGGAAGGCTCCAATGTTGGCAAAAAGGATGGACTGGGATTTGGAGAAGTTGGTGGTGTGGGTTCAGGTGTCGGAGTTGGCGCTGGGGCAATCGGTGTTTCAGGGTCAGGAGCATCGATAATCGGGATGTAATTGATGTAACTGTTGCATAATGCATCATCGTTCTTATCGAAAATCATTGAGTCAATAATTAAAGTATCCGATGTCCCCCAATAATTTTGGGATGCATCCATGTCTACGGTGGTATAACCCTTTTCAACTGCCAAAACGATGCCGTTTGTATTGATGAACGTGTTATTGTTAACATTGATCTTATTTAATCCATAGCTTGCGAGATTGCTGATAAATAACCCTTGGTTGAGAGTAAATAGATTGTATCTTACGTTTACAATGCCATAAGCGTTAGAATAATAGTCATCTGTTGCAATCTCGATACCTGAGGAATTAACGAATGTATTATATTCAATATAGGAATCTAGTGCGGGAAACCATAGATGTGAAGGCTGGGATAGGTCGCTTAAATCCGAATGTGTTATGTTGATGGATGCAGTATTGTCAAACCAGAAGGCTCTTTCCGCATTTCTTATGGTACAGTAAGTGAGACTCATAAAGCCTCCTGGCAAAAGATTGTTTGTTTTAAAAACAAATGGGGCACCGTTCCCATCAATAGTTATAGGGCTATTTGCTGTGCCTTTGGCATCTACGATTCCATTTATCACAAACAGTGCGTCACTCGTTAGCTGCGTAACTATTGTTACACCCGATTCGATCGTCAGGGTTACTTGTTCGGGGATTAGCATCATATTTTCTATTATGTAGGGACTATTGGATGTTGTCCAGGTAGTGTTTCCAGTTAACTCACCACCAACAGTTGTGCCGGGATTTAATGATCCAGATACTGAAAGTCCACTATTTGATATGATTAGTTGACTAGTTATGAAAAGTGTAATTAACAGTATTGAAGTAAGAAAATAACTTTTTTGTTTATTGTTTGTCAAAGGTTGTCGATTGAGTTATTATGGCAGATGCTTTTATTGTTTATTGATACACAATATAATAAGTGTATATGTACAACAAAACTACAACTCAACCATTCATGACAGCAAAGCACTAATTATTTTTTTGATCGAATTTCACTATCTTGTCTAAGCAAAGCAACACTATCGGCAGGTAAATCCTTCTCAACAACTAAGTTAGCCCCAACCCATGAATTGCCGCCAACTTTTACGCCAGGCATAAACATGGACTTAATTCCAGTTTTTACATTATCACCCATTACCACACCGAGTTTACGTCTGCCAGTATCAACAACCTTGCCCTTAATCATCATTTCAACACTCCCATCGTCAAAACGCAAGTTAGCTATTATAGTCCCTGCACCCAAATTGCATTTTTCACCAACGACGCTGTCACCCACATATGATAAATGACCAATATGCGTTCCATCCATGATTAAACTATTCTTAATTTCCACTGCATTGCCAACTCGAACTCTTTTACCAAGACTGGTGCCTGAACGGATATAGCAATTCGGACCAACATCAGATTCTTCGTCAAAAAATGCAGGACCTTCGATGTATGCACCTGAACGCACACGAGCAGATTCTGCAATTGTAACAGGCCCAATCAAATGCGCGCCCTGCTCGACCGTACCCAGAACTCTATGCTTCATACGCTTAAGAGCCCAAATGTTAGCATCCAATAAATCCCAAGGTCTACCTATGTCAAACCATTCACCTTTGCCAAGTTCAACGGCTTTAACTGTTTTGCCATTTTTTACAAGCATTGATATAGCATCAGTGAGTTCCCATTCTCCTCTGATCGAAGTTTTAGTTCGCTTAATTTCATCAAAGATTTCTTTTGAGAATGCATAAATTCCTGCGTTAGCCAGATTTGAAGGTGCTTTTCCTGCAGGTGGTTTCTCAACGATACGTTTGACTTTATTTAGAACGTTTTGTTCGACGATTCCATAGTTTTCTGTTTTTTCAACTGGAACAACCGCCATAGCTGCTGCTGCCTCGCTCTCTTTGAATTTCTCTATAACGGTTTTAACTGTGTTTTGACCAAATAACAAATCACCGTAGATTAGGATGAAATCGCCGTTAAGGTATGGTTCAACGACTTCTGTTGCGTTACCAGTACCCAAAATTTTGCCTTGCTCTACATAAGTGACCTTTAAACCGAGTTTTGAACCGTCACCAAAATAGTTGCGGATTGTTTCTCCCATGTAGTGAGTAACTACTATGACCTCGTTGATGCTGGCACTTTTTACCGCTTCTAAACAAAATTCCAGAATCGGTTTCCCAGCGATTTTTATGAGGTGTTTAGGTCGGGTCGCTGTTATAGGCAAAAGTCTTTCGCCTGCACCGGCAGCTAATAAGACAGCTTTCATCTCAGTTTGCCTCTAATTGTTTTTGTATTATTGCTGTTGCCTTTTGGGTTATATCTTTTGCCGCCTTCATTGTTTTTCCTTCAACTGTTAGACGTATCAGAGGCTCTGTGCCAGAGGCGCGGACAAGAAACCATCCACTTTCGAGAGCTATTCGTATACCATCGAGAGAAGAGTAGTCCTTGAAGTCAGGAAATGCTGTTTTTAGAAGTTTGCTCATTTTTTCAATCAAAGGGTACTTTAACTCGTTTTTGCAAGTGAAGTTGACTCTTTGATTTGGGTATTCTGGTACATTTTCAATGATTTCTGAAACGGTTTTGCCTTCATTTTGAACTGCTGCTATAAAAAAAGCAGCAGAAAGGGGACCATCAGGACATAAATGTTGTTCAGGATGAACCCAAGCTCCACAGGGTTCTCCACCAAAAACTGCGCCCTCGCGTTTTATAGCTTCAGAGATATAAACGTCTCCGACTTTAGTACGAACAACTTTGCCTCCATATTTTTCCGCCATCGTCTCCACACACATCGAAGCTTCAATTGTGGTAATGATTGTTCCACCACCGTTTCGCTTGAGCGCAAATGCGCCAAAAGCAGCCAATGAGCGGTCAAAGTTCATAAAAACCCCATTTTCGTCCACGAACGCAACTCGGTCAGCATCTCCATCAAACCCTATTCCAATGTCTGCCCCCAGGATTTTGACAGCTTTGGCAAGATCTCGAAGAGATTCGGCCGTTGGTTCAGATTTTCTGGCAGGGAAGTGCCCGTCTGGTTGGCTATTAAGAGAAGTCACTTTGCAGCCTAAGTTTTTAAACATCCTTGGCGCTATATCAAAAGCAGCACCGCATCCAGAGTCAATAACAACGTTCCACGGTTTTAGCTTAACAACTCGCATAATCATGTCTAAATAGGTCTTCGCAGTATCAACGTGAAAGATTTTTCCAAGATTTCTCCAATCTGCCCGCTTGTAACTACAATTTTCCATAATTTTTTCGACTGCTTTCTGGTCATTATCGGTGTAAGATAAATCTCCTTTGAAAACTTTTATGCCGTTATACGGGGCAGGGTTATGGGAAGCTGTTAACATGAAGCCTACGTCAGCTTGCAAAGCCCGAGAGGTATAAGCTAAGACTGGAGTAGGTATCATCTCAGAAAGGAAGGCGTCAGCACCACATGAGATTACTCCAGAAATCAAAGCATCTTCAAGCATGTTCCCTGAAACACGAGTGTCCTTGGCTATAACAACTTTTTTGGCATTTGCATGAGTTGCTGCAGCACAAGCCACCTCGCATGCTAGAGTTGGAGTTAAATCAATGTTAACTAATCCACGAACACCTGAACTTCCAAAAAGTTTTACCATTCCAAATGCACCGTGATACTTTGAGGGTAAATAGCTGGGTTAGCTTAAAAGAATTTGGCATCAAACAATTGTATTGATGAAGTGGGAAATTATCTCCTTAGTTGGATGCATTCCCTGAAGATCTTGGAGGTAACATGCAGAAACAGCATTTGCTAATGTTAGACGGCAATTATCAGAAAGCTCATAATGGTCACCAATTATGTTTCCTGCATCCCAAGCATCTCCTGCACCTGTCGCCCGCAGAATACGAATTCTGAATGTTGGAACGACGACTTCACGACTACCTTTTAGCGATGCTGAAAAAAGAGATGTATGTAAATCGATTCTTGCATGTAAATGTCTAGCTAAAACACGAGCTGCATCAATAGCTAATTCCTCTTGCTTCAAACCTTCTCGCCTCGATTTTATACCCGCATCAAAGAAACTGGCATATGTGATAGCTTCATTCTCATTAACACTCAGAATATCCACTAAATCAGTTTCCATGATTTGCCTAATCAGATCAGGAATCCCCTTAGCGTTAGGTAGCGGATCTGCTGTATCAAAGTAAGTCTTGCTTTCCCCTTTTTTTGCTTCTTCGAAAATCGCTTTGGCAAGGCGGGTCCCAAATTTTGCTGTTCCAGCCCAATTAAAAAGACATGTATAATCCGCGTTTTTGATTGCTTCATAATCATTTTCGCCAAGGTCTTTGGGACCAAAATCAGCAAGATCACCCAAGTCACGGAGCATGACGTTAGTTTTTCCACTTTGACTTGCAAACTCTAGTGCTGTAGTAATTGAAGGCTTCTTACAGGTTTTTACATATGATGTGTCCACTGATTTATTTCTGAAAGCTCGTTTTATTTGTTCTAAACCGTATTCGCTTGTGCACACAATTGGCGTTACGTTAACGCCCAAACTCGTTAAAGCTGAGGCAACGTTAATTGCGTTTCCACCCCGAAGCTCAGTTTGTGATATCCCGTCCAAGCTTCCACCTTTCCGATTATCGATGTCCAACATCAAATTCGAAAAAGTTTCAATTGTACAGTTTAAATTTATTATTCGGTCAAAGAAGAAGTCGGGCATAACAACAGCATTACATGTTCTATTTTCTCGTTGGAAACTTCCCAACTCGCTTTTACACCCTGGCGCGTTCAATTAAATGACCTCAATAAAGGTACTTTTCCAAAAAACTAAAATAACCTTTTGATTAAGAACATGGTCTTAAAGGGAACTTGAAAGGGAGCAAGACATATTGAAGTTCAAAACAGAAGTCAGTTTACTGCTTATTGCAATTACTCTTTTTGCGGTCGCCATGTTCTTCTATTCATACCAAAATGCGGGTGAAAACGCATCGCTAAGCCTAAACTTAACATACCCATACCGAGGAGTAGCAATAGCTTTCGTCGGTTTCGGTTCAGTCTCAATGTTAACAGCCTCAGTTTCTTATTCTAAACGAAGCAAAAATATGTTAAAATAATTTTTTATCCCAATACAGTTTGAACCAACCACCAGACTACATCACCAAAGAATAGGGCTGTAATTAATCCTAAAGTTACAAAAATTAACATAGGTAAACCGGGGGTTGCCCAAATGAAACAATCAATTTTTCCAGCATTAACCGCATTGGATAAACGTTCAACGATTTGTTCTCGTCCTTCTTCACGAGGAACTATAACCAATTTTCTTTTCAGGTTAGCCTGACTATCGTCTATATCTTCCATGGGGAAAATATGCCATTTTGCTTTTACTTTGGAAATATTCATTTTGTAGCCAGTTATCAAAACCAACAGTTTTTTGCTAATAGATTCTGATGCCAAATTACCGGGGAACATTTTGTCGCCTCTTTTCTTGTGCCAAAATACATTTCGCAGCATCATGTAAACACCGCTAGCCGCTGCAAACAGAACCCCATTTCCAAAAATGGTTATTGGAAAAATAAGCTGCGATATCGGTGATACTGCCAATAGAGGACTAAACAGTAGAAGAGGGGCAAAAGGAAGTGAAAGCGCAATACACATGAGGGCTTTTGAGTCGGCTCCTCCAAAGCCTCCTGCGTAAAAAAGTAATAGTGCCAAACCCGCAGTTACTCCGAAGCTCAAAGCATAAAAGGGCAATTGTGACGGTTGATAAAGACCTATTTGCACTAAAGATAATGCGAGTGCTACAGGTGCGTATATTGCCCATACACGATTGCTCACTTCTCTTGTTTTGTAATCGCTCCAAGATGAATAGGTCAAAACCAATATTGAGACAGCGATGTTTGCTCCTAAAAGTATTGATTCGATTGTTTGAATTGTTAATGCACCCTTAGATGTTTATGCGGTAGTGCTTGAAGCTTATAAGATTTTGTCGGTAGCTATTAAGTCACACAAATGTTCAGCATTTTAGGATTTAACTTCGGGGAACCACCGTTAACGTTGGAGGATATTCAGCCAGTATCCAAAAGCCAATAGGCGTCGTTCCACCGTACAATCCACAGAGGGGTGTGCTATTATCGAATGTTACCACTGCACCATTCCAAGTAATGTCGTAGGCGAAAGTAAATTGAACTTGGGATTGACTTACAGGTAATAGATCAAGTAATCCATTACTGGTTTTTATTGCGCCTTTAGAAGTGCTTGCTGGAAATGAGTCAAACGCGTAGAGTTTTTGGTTAGCAGTATCGGTGAACATTATTCCTGCGCCTTTTCCAGTGTCAGTGATGAATTGGGTGAAGTGATGTGCTGTCCAGCCACTACTTGCAAAGTTGGAGTAGGTTGCAGTACCATTTCGGAGAATTGGGAACCCTGCTAGAGTGCTATTCTCTGTTTGTAATGTAGGTGAACTAAGTGAAGTCGACAATCGAATTGGCGACAAATCTGTAATTGAACGAGCTTGTGATGAACTAATGAACATAATCCTAAGTTGATATGTGTAGTAAGTTGCCTTTGCAGGCAAAGTTATGACAATGTTCGCATAGAGGTTTGGACTCCCAGCAGGACCGTTATTCCATTCTGATTCTTGCTGTACAATATCTCGCACTATACCGTGATGAATAACGTATGCCTCTCCAGCACCGTAAACGCTGTTCTGCTGGTTTATACGCATGAAATTCGCAGTACTGGAAGTAGAACCAACAGTTGCTCTAACATTAAAATCTCCAATTAATAACGTCACATCACCGTTAGAAAGTGTTGAAGCCCCTGGGTCATCATTGGTAAAGTATTGGTTTGTGAATGCCAAAGAAGTTTGGGTAGCAGCATCGCTTCCATTCCACCAAATTGTGAAGTCAGTAACTTTGCTATCTATTAAGAAAACAATCATTTGGCGGCCGCTAAATAAGGTGGTATTACTGGTTAAACCGAGTGGAATTTGATAATTGGACGCCCAATCTTCAATTTGGAAAGGCACTTCTTGGTTTACTCCGTTTATGGTTTGGTTGACATGGATTGCTCTAACGGGTACAGGTGGAATTGGCAAGGTTTGAGTGGTAACTTGCAGATTTTGACCAAGCCAGCGTATTGTTCCATTCTGCAATACTTCCAAAGTCATTGTTGATGATTGTTGCTGAGTCAGTAGAAAACTAATGTCTGGTTGATCTTTCAGAAATACTGCATCGATGTTCCAGCTACTTTGAGTTGGATCTACAAAGTCATTGCTTCCTACAAAGCGGATGGTTAAAGTTGAAGAATCAATGAAAGGGGCAAGAGAAGCATTATTAAAATAATTAGGAGCGAGAGTCAAAAGATTTTGCCACGAACCATCATGCAAAATTTGAACTACCAAGGGCTCAGAACCCATAGTGCCAGTTTTGACGCATAAATCTTGACGAAGATTAGAAGCATTAACGTTTAACCATTGTTCTTGAAGGTTAATAGCATAATTAGGACCCTCGGGATTGAACTGGACAAAATCAAGATTCAGATCAAAGGGAGTTGAAGTTGCCTTAGTTGCTGTAATATTTACTCTCCAATATCCGCTGCTATTAACATAGTTAGTTGGGCTTATTGTGATCAATTGCAGTTTAGTGGAATCTCCTGAACCCAAAGTTGCAAGCATATTTCCGTCTCCACTTATAGGATATTGTCCTGTCACTGAATTGTAGAGTTGGAGAGCAGCATTTACCCCACTGGACGAAGTTGAACCATCTATAGTCCATCCAAGGCTATTCCAAGGAAAAGGGACAGGAGAATTGCCGATAAGTTCAACTTGTGCAATAAACTGGTTTGCTGGGGAATAGTTGCAATATATACTATATTTGTTTGTGTCATGGCTAAAATTTATTGAACTTGGCCAGTTATCATAATTCTGATTTCTTCTATGACCCTGATAACTCGATCCGGAATCATAATGTAATAAAACGTCGCCAGCTTCAGAGTTAGTCCAAGCTACTAAGAGATAGTTTGTATTTGCCTGCAAAATTGGCTTTGGGTTAGTAAAGCTGAAGTTGTACCAACCTGTTGATGCAACAATTAGTTCTTCAGTTTCAGCAACAAAATCGTGACCTTGAGTGTAAATTGCAGTTTTGACTCTTCGATTTACCGCTCCACCTGTTAAATCTAAATATACGGATATGTTTTGAATTTGACCCGATTCCGGAATGCTAAACAATGAACCTCGTACCGTATCCTCTATGCTTTGAGTGCTTGTTCCAACACTTGTATAACCAAATGATGAAGACCCTGAAAACGAAGAGGGATAAGAATGAAAGCTCATATAACCACCGTTGTTGGTTTGCAAATCGTTGGTAGATCCGCTTGCAATTGTTGTTGATCCTAAGAGGTTGTAGTAAGTTGGATAAAATGATTGTGCCACGAATCCATCTTGTACTTCGGTTAACGTATCGTATATACCATCGGGTCCGAACTGCTGGGCAGCAAAGTTACTGTGAGTCCCCAAAACATCAAGATTTGCATCGTCAACAAAATCGAAATCAGTGCCATATGAAGTGGAATTCCATGTTAAGCTAGTAGTAAACTGAGTAAAAGAGGAAGCTAAAACCATTAGACCACGGGTATCTTCAACTTGAACAACATATGCATTGTCGAGCACGCCCGGGGGGAGATCAATTTCATATGTTCCATCAGCATATGATACAACGTTTGTTGGCAATACTAGATTCCAAGCTGAAGTTTCATTATCAAAGTTGAAGAATTTCAGGTTTGTTTTTCCAAGATTAATTAGAGGTTCATTACCATCTGTCAAAACTTTAAATTGTGCTTTATTTGCTGAAGTTGCATTGGTTACTTGAACATCCAGTCGTATTGAAGTGGAATAACCGACTCCGGAAATTCCAAGCCCCGTTAGATTATAATTAACATTAACTGTTCCCTGGCTGAAGCTGGAATCAGAATACCAGTTAGTGGTTAAATCTAGATTGGTCATGCTCATAGATAAGCCCCATTCAGGTCGAATTTGACCAATTTTATCTAGTCCGCTCTTAAAGTAATTTTGAGCTAATGTTTGCGCATAAGTCATATTACCCGTAACTTTTAGAACTGAACCATAATAGCCCACTGTAAATCCAAGAATTTGTTTAAGCCCAAGGTTAGTTTCGTCAACAGCACTTAAAATTTGTGGCTGATCTTGAAGTTGACTATAGCGTACAGCAGAGTATGTTGTAACTACAGATGCAACCAAAACAACTGCCACGAGCAAAGCAGCGATTATTGAAAATTGACCTTTATTGTTCATCTAAGCACTCCCTACTAAACCTAACTGTAAAACTACTAGTCGTGAAGTTCCATTGGCTGTATATTGAGAAGAATAGAGTCTGGGTTGATAATAAGACAAAAGACCCAAACCTGTGACTCGGACATCAGGTGTTCGAGTTAAACCTAACGCTAGAAGTGACCCCGTAATATCCGATGACCCTGAAGATTTGTGATTGTATATTGCGCCGGGATTATTGGTTCCTACGGGATTGAAAACATTAAATCCGATGGTTAAATCATAACCTGCCAATATCGAATTAGATAGCGCTCTTGTAGATGTTTGATATGAAGAAGGGTAGATTCCATAATAGTTAGTGAAGTCAATTGCTTGGTTCGTAAGCGTAACGCCTCCAACATCGCTAGCAACGCCCCTGCTATCATAACTGTAAGGTTGATTAGCTAAGCCTTGGAGAAAAGCTCTTGAACCACCTGTGCTTGTCATTTTCATCCCATAGATTCCCCAACCATTCTGACTACTAGAAAAAACAGCATTATTGCTAACATAATAAAAGGGATAACCAACAATACTAGCCCAAGTCCAATTGTAAGCGCGAACAGTACTTCCCAAAGTATAACAATATTTAACATAGTTGTAACCACTTGGAGCGCTCGAATCATAACCCAGACTTGCTCTTGAATTCCCTTGATAGTACTCCTGAGGCATTGGAACGCTTTCACCAAAAGTGTTGATAACAACAGCGTTTTGAACTCGCTCGCTGGGCGAGGCGGAAATCGTCTGATTATCGATTAATTGTCTAAGCTGAGCTGTATTTTGAACCATTATAGTGTTAACAAAATATGGTGATAATAGATTGTAAAGATCTTGCGCTAGACCCTGTGCCGTGTAACCAGTAATCCACCAACCGTTTGCATCACTACAATTCAAAATGTACAACGTGCCCCCGTCGGTTCCTTCACCGATTTTCTGGGGAGAAAAACTGAAAGTAACGTTTAAAGAAGCTACGGTATATGTAGACATATCTGAGGTCGCGCCTAAGTTTTTGGTATTCGCAACAGACGTTACAGAATTGTAGATTTGCCCATCATCACCATTCACATCATACACAGTCAAGTTGTACACAACATTAGACGGCAGGGAAGCTGAAAGTGCAACTTGCATTCCGCCCCAAAGTGAAGCATTGTCTGGTTGGAAAGCAGCATTACTTAAGTCGTAGTTTGAATTGAGTGTCTGCAAGGTGGTGAAAGATAATCGCCTAAGGTTCATTGGAGAGACTTGACTTGGCGGGGGCAAGACTGTGAAATATGAAACGGCGATAAATGCACCCGCGATTATTATAATTGTAAAAAGAACTT
>Ga0315535_1001269_pt1 | contig 16897 bp, 12 predicted proteins | sample SalMarSW160220MG_2_FD_203092 | JGI IMG/M metagenome (GOLD analysis project Ga0315535, IMG submission 203092) | Salt marsh sediment microbial communities from the Plum Island Ecosystem LTER, Massachusetts, United States - Salt Marsh Sediment SW1602-20 ... | reverse complement strand
GGCCTGGCGATGATCCTGGCCCTGAGCTGCCTGCCGTGGCTGCTGGGGATCACGACCCGGCCGCTTGTCGCCCGAGACACGGCAGGAGGCGTTTCGAGTATCCTTTCCGCCAGCAGAACAGACCTTTATTTTGCCAATGGACCCTACCTGGAGAAACCGTACACCGAGATGGCTGGTCAGGTGGAGGCGGCCGGTTGCCAGCATGTGGGTTTGATGCTTTCTGGGGCCCAGGCCGAATACCCACTTTGGCCGCTTCTGGGGGCACCCGACGCCACGCTGGATATAGAATGGATCGTAGCTGGAACGCCGTCGGCGGCACTGGAGGAGCCTGGTTTCGTGCCGTGTGCCGTGATTCGCGAGGCGGACGGTGAGTTCCCCAAAGTATTGAATGGGCTGCCGTTGGTGTACCGCTACGGCGCCTTTGGCCTGTACCTGGATCGGACCGGACAAGGTTAGCCAGTTGTGACCGAATGGGGATCAGCCACGAATATGAGCAGGCAGCGATGGCGAGTCTGGCTGCCTGTCGTGTTGGCAGTGCTGGGTGTCGCGGTTGTGCTGATTCAGACACGCTACGGGCCGGGGGCATCCGGGGACTCATCTTCCTACCTGATGGGCGCCCAAAACCTGATGGCCGGCCATGGTTTCTACAGATTCTCAGGCGGTTACAATCTCAAGCCGATCACCGGATTCCCGCCGGGATTCTCCGTCTTCCTGGCTGGATTCGGCTTTTTGTTTCAAGATCTCTATACCGCCTCTCGCATCTTGAACGCCGTCCTAATGGGAGCCAACCTTATCTTGGCGGCTTGGCTGATCCATCGCTACACCGAGTCTTGGCTGGCGGCAGCGCTTGGTGAAGCGTTGATCCTGGTTTGCAGCACCCAGGTCAATCTCCATGCTTGGGTGATGTCGGAGCCGCTCTACATCACCGCCAGCCTGGTCTTTTTCGTCTGCCTAACCGTCTACCTGGAGGGTCGTTCCCTTGTCGTGCTGGGTCTGGGAGGGGCGGCTGCTGCGATTGGCATCCTCACACGCTATGCCGGCCTCTCCATGGTGGCCGCGGGAGGTTTGGCCGTACTGGTGTTTGGTGGCCTATCGCTCGGGAAACGCATCAGAGACGCTGCGCTGTTTGGCGTCATCAGCCTCGTGCCTTTTCTGCTCTGGACCCAGCGCAATGCCGCCCTGGCTGGAACGCGGGTGGATCGACAACTGGCATTTCATGCCATCGATTCAGATCTTGTCCGTCTGTTTATGGCTGACCTCAGCTCGTGGTTCGTCCCCCATGAAGTGCCGCTGCCGACGGTGGTCCGGGCCGCCCTGGCCGTTGGCATCGCCGCCGGAAGCCTGGGGCTGTTCGTCTGGGTTGCTGGCCGCAGGTGGGCCGTCTGGCGCCGAGAACGCCAATCCTTGGCGATCACCCGGCCCGGATTGGCGGGTTCTTTGCCATGGACATTGATCTTCTATTTGGGTGCCTACGCGGCGGTCTTGGTGGCCAACTCGTTGCTGCTCGACGCGAGCACGACGGCCACCGCGCCGCCGCGCTACCTGGCGCCGGCCTATGTGGCAGCAGTTGTCCTCAGCGTGTGTGCTGTATTTGATCTCCTGGCGAGCTCGGGGTGGCGACGATTTGCGGTGTCCGCTGTCGGGGTCTATCTCGTGATTCTGCTCGGATACAACATCTGGGACCTGTCCGGTCTTATAGCCGATCCCTTGCCGCACCTGGGCTATACTGCCCGGCGGGTGACTTGGGCGCCCACAGTGACAGCCATCGATGACTATGAAGAGCGTGGGCCGGTTGTATCCAATAACCCAGAGATGGTCTATATTCTGACCGGGAAGCCGGCCTACGTGCGGCCAATCTCCTATGATCAATACCAGGAACAACCCCGGGATGACTATCGACAGCAGCTCGAATTCACCAAGCGAGTCTTGGATCACGGATCTGTGTTTGTCGTTTTTGACCAACCCGAAGCCGACGATACCCGCCTTATCGAGTTCGCGGGTTTGGTCCAGATTGACAGGACGCCCAATGCGCGCTTCTACGCGCTTGCGGGAGGGCCATAGGCACGCTTCGGGCGGGACGTGTCCCAAGGCGGTGTAGGAAGGAAATTGATGGCCAACACGAATCCCATCCCCAACAAGCCCTCGGAATCAACCGGCCCCGTGCGGATCGGGCTTTCCGTGGTCCTGCCCGTGTTCGAAGAAGCCGAATACATCGGTGGACTCATCGACGATCTGGTGGGGTATTTGGAAGGCCAGGGCGAGTCCTTCGAGATCGTCGCTGTAGACGACGGCTCATCGGATGGAACCCTTCAGGCCCTGAAGGCGGCTGCCGTTCTACATCGACAGCTGAGTGTCGTGCGCCATCTGGTGAATCGAGGCAACGGCGCATCGCTACGCACCGGCATCCGAGCGGCGCGAGGGGATATCGTCGTGACCATGGATGCCGATGGCCAGCATCGTCCGGAGCACCTTCCCAACCTTCTGGCGCTTATCCCACCGAATGATCTGGTGATCGGGGCGCGGACGCTGGGCTATCGCGGCCCGATTGCCCGATCGTGGGCCAACCGTTTCTACAATGCTTTTTCCAGTTGGCTGGTGTCGAGACGCATCGAAGATTTGACTTCTGGGCTGCGCGCCATGCGCCGCGAGGCTGTGCTGCACTTCCTGCCGCTGTTTCCAGAGGGCTTTTCGGCGCCCACGACCACGACGCTGGCCTTCTTGAAGGCTGGGTACAACGTCGCCTTCGTCCCTATCGATGTCCAGCCTCGCCAGTCGGGGAAGAGCAAGATTCAGCCGTTTCAGGACGGCGCCCGCTTCGTGCGCGTCATCTTGCGCATGATTATGCTTTACGACCCGCTGCGGATCTTCCTGCCGACCGGAGTGGTTCTGGCCGGCTTGGGGATCCTGGCCTGGGCGGCGGGCTTGTGGGCCGCGGGCAGGTTGGTGGTCCCCAACTCGACGATCTTCCTGTTTTCGGCGGCCCTGATGACATGGCTGCTGGGGCTGGTTTCCGACCAGATCGCCGGCACCAAGATTCACTACCAGGGTGACGAGTCCCTCCTCTTTCTCGACACATCTTCCACCTCAGATGAAGACTAGATTCTCCCCTTTCCTCCGATTTCGATATGGCTAGCCAAATGACAGGAAATTCGAATCGGCGACAGGTTCCGGCATGGGGCGGCAGTGCTTTGGTGCTGGGCTGGTTTGCCGGGCTGACGATCCTCTTCACGTGGCCACTCAGCCTGCACGCTGCCGGCTATGTCGTTGACCGGTTTGGCGACAACATGCAGTTCGTGTGGTTGATCGGCTGGTTCCAGAAGGCTATCTTCCAGCTCCACCGACTGCCCCTGGATGTGCCTCAGCTCAACTATCCGCAAGGTTGGAACCTGGCCCGGACGGAGATCACACCGATCCAGATCCTGATGGGCCTGCCGTTTAGCATGATTTCAGGGCCGGTTCTGGGCTACAACCTGGTGATCATGGGCACTTTCCTGCTCTCGGGGCTGACAGCGTACTTCTGGGTGAAGCGCGTGACAGGTGATGTGTGGGCCGCCTTGATCGCAGGCACGCTGTTCGGCTTCCTGCCCTTCCGTGTGGCGCATTTCCGAGCTGGTCATCTCAACGTAGCCGGCACGATGTGGTTCCCGCTGTACTTCATGGGATTCATCAGCCTCCTGGCGGAGAAGCCCAAGCTGCGCTGGGCGGCGCCGTTGACGGGCATCTCGTTGGGATTGGTGAGCATGACCTCACAGTACACGTTCTACATGACGGTGGTGGTCACGCTCTTCGTCGCCGGCGCCTACCTTTTGATCTGGGACTGGAACCGGCTGAGACAGACAGAGTTCTGGCGGAGGGTCGGGGTGGCCGTGCTCTGGTCCTTGCCTCTTGTGGCTATTGGCGAGTACCCATTCTTGAGCCTGCTGGCCGGCAGCAAGCTGCCCGATCGGTCGATTGCGGATGTGGTCAACGGATCTGCCAGCCTGACGGACTTCTTCCTCCCCTCGACGGATCATTTCCTTCTCGGTGCGTGGGTGGCCGATCATTTCGCCCGCGACCATTGGATTGAAGGCAGTCTGTATATGGGGGCCGTCGGTCTGCCGCTGGCCGTGTGGGGGACCATCCGAGGGTTCAGGTCATCATCGCACAAGCGGATAACCCTGCTGCTCGTATTGACCTTCGCTGTCGCTTTCACACTCACCTTGGGAACGCACCTGTTTTGGAACGAGTCGATGGTACACGTAACCATCCCCGGGCCGCTCCAGGGCCTGCTTGGGCGAAGTGTGACCTCGATCCCCATGCCGGGGTATCTGATGTTCAAAGTCTTTCCTTTTTATGCCAAGATGCGTACATTCAAACGGACGGGGATCCTAGCATTGTTGGCCATTTGCGCCCTGGCGGGATTGGGGGCGCACGACCTTCTGGGCCGGGTCGGACGCCGATGGCGGGTGGGGTTGGCCATCGGCCTGCTGGGCTTAATCGTGCTCGATTTCTATCCCGGGCCCTTTGCATTGGTGAGGGTTCAGCCACGGCCGGTGGATGTGTGGTTGGCCTCCCAGCCTGGTGAGGGCGCCGTGGCTGTGTTTCCATTCGACCGCGAGGAAGATCAGATTCTGGTCTACTACAGCCTCATCAACAACAAGCCGTTCCTGGGGGGGTTCTTCAACGCCTACCCGCCCAGCCAATATCTGCGCATTCGGCCGGTGATGGAAGGCTTCCCGGATGAGGCCAGCCTGAGTGAGTTGAAGGCGTTGCGGGTACGCTATGTCTTGGTCGACATGACCGCTATCTCGCCATCTGCGTTGGCTGCTATTGACAAGACATCGCTGCATGATCGTTTTGTAGGCCAGTTTGGAGACATGATTGTGTATAGGCTTCCCAAGGGTGAGGAAGACTAGCACCTGGAGATAGTTGTTTCCAGGCCAGAGGAGGCTTTGAATCGATGGCAGGCGTGCCAAACTCGAATCCCGACATGACAGAAAGCAAGTTGGACAAGGTGGCCGATCTGGGGTCCCGGTTGCTAGACTCGATTCTGGATGTGTCCTGCGTCTATGCCGAAGGGGGGTGGAAGCTTTGGACCCAACGGGCGTGGATAGTGCTCTTGCTTGTCATAGGTAGCTTGTTGTGGGCATACATTCTGAATTGGGGGCATATCAACTTCCTCTACCACGATTGGGCAGAAGGCATCGGGCACCGGATTGCATTTCTTCAGAACGCAGTCCGAACGGGGCAGCTTCCGCTCCATATGCCGGGTGCGTTTGCCCTTCGAAATGTCACTGATCGCTACCTCTCAATTGCCGATACAATCTTCTCTCCTCAGGTGCTTGCCCTGAAGTTTCTGGACCCCGGGGATTTCGTAGTTTTCAACACGATCTTGTTGTATGCCTTGGGTGTCGTGGGGATGGCAAAGATCGCAAATCGACATCGGATCTCTCCGGTTCCATTGACGGCTATGTTCCTGGTAATCGCTTTCAATGGACGGATCACTGATCTGATCGTCGTGGGCGATGTTCACTGGGTCGGGTATTTCCTTCTTCCCTGGCTCGTATACTACTTTCTGGAAGCCGTCGAATCGCCTGTCGGCTGGCGTTGGACCCTGAAGGTCTCTCTGCTGCTGTTCACGGTGTTTCTCCAGGGCTCATTTCATTTGTATCTGATCTCTCTAATATTCATGGGGATTCTGGCTTTGACTCGCCGAGATTTGTTCTTTCCCCTTGTACGAACGGGAATCTCGGCACTGTTGGTGAGCATGGTACGCATCCTGCCCCCTGCCATTGTCTCAGGCAGTTTCGATGTGGAGTTCCTGTCGGGATTCGATTCTGGACTTCAAATGGTGACTTCACTGGTTGATCTCAAGCTGCCAATTCGAAGCGAGGTGTTCCGAAACACTCCCGTCAACCCCCTTGGGTGGTGGGAGATCGATCACTACGTGGGATTAATCGGCCTTCTGTTCCTGGCGGTTTTCGGCGTGGGTCTGTGGCTTCGACGCCAGCGGCACGGTATCGCCTATCAGGAACTTGTCGCACCGGTAATCGCAATGGTTGTCTTTTCCGTCGGCCGACTCTTCAAACCGATTAGTGCCTTGGCCATTCCGATGATATCGTCTCAGCGCGTTTCCACCCGGTTCTTTATCCTGGCGCTTGTTGTGCTTGCTGTTTTGGCTGCGATTCACCTGCAACGTTTCCTCAACCAGCACAAGGGCTCGATTCCGCTACGCCTCTCTATCTTGGCTGCACTCGCCATTATGGTGAACGACATTTGGCAACACGAGAAGTTATGGCGCGTGGCGCATCTGCCAGACATATTCAACGCGCGGGATGTGGATCTGAGCCTCGCCTACGTCGCCAACCATCCCGATCCACCTTACACTGTGGCGTTGATTGTCGGCCTTGTCATTTCTGTACTTAGCCTTGCCATTCTGAGCTGGTTGGCTTTCAAGGAACGCAGACGAGAAATCTCGTGATCAGGGGGCAGGGGACGGAGAGCTGATCGTTGACAAGAGAGCGCACCGGCAGTAGATCGCCCCATCATTGCCCTCAAAGACGGTCCTGAGTCCTGCTGTCAGATCTCCCACGGTCACATCCTGTTCGCCTCCCGTGCGTGATCCTAGCTGGTCTTTCACCGTGTCGAATAGAACCAAAGCGGCCGTCCCCTGTCGGTAGGCTCTGTCCAAGTCCGATGACCCTGAGCCAAATGGCAAGGAAAGCGGATGCGAATCCCCAGCCTTGAGCCCCGGTACTTCGTATGCCGACCGATCCGTGTAGAGCAAGATTGCTGCTGTCTCATTGCTCACCAGAGCGAGATCCGGCGGGAGGTTGGCGACAGCCCGCATCGTCTCGGACTCGCGCCAGGCACGAGATGTGTAGCCCAGCCCTGTGCGGTGCAGTCCGAGAACGATATCCTGGCTGATGATCGTCCATCCTGACAAGCTTGCGATAATGGTGATTGCGAGCAGAGCATTGAGAACCCGAGTTCGGGGAGCGGAGCGCAGAAGCAGACTTGCAAGTCCAAAGGCCAGGAGCAGCCCTGCTGGAAGAAGTGGGAGCAGTGTGCGCGCGTCGACATCCGGTGTGGGGGATGTGGCCAGATACGCCACGCCGAAGAATCCCAGGTAGCTCAGCAAGAAGAGGCCGAACAAAGCCGAGGGACGCCATTCGAGGCTCGGACGGCTTGATGAATCCATGCGGCGCCGTGCTTGGACGGCGGAGAGGATGGCCCACGCCAAGCTGATGGCCAGGATCGCGGCGAGGAAGGCGGCCAACGGACGGGTGATCGTCGTAGGGAACAGCTGGTTAGGGATAACGTCCGGAGGCACCGGCTTCCAATTCCAGACGGCATCCAAAGCGCGCTTTGCGAAATTGACGACAAGCGCGGGCACATCTAAGCTGCTCTTGATCCCGCGCGGGTTACGTGCCCCCAGGGCAAAGCGTGCATAGACCACGAAGGCCAGCGTCGGCGGGATGCTGATAGCTAGGTAGGTCAGGATGTTACGGGTCTTCTGCCTCCAGTCACCGTCCGAGAGGAGCCACAGGCCAGCTACGCAGGCGATGATCAAGGCCGCACCTGGGTAGCGTGTTAGGAGCGCACCAGCTGCTGCCGCAGCGGATATCAGCAGTCGGCTCCGCCTGTTTGTCGAAATGTAATCCGCCATTGTCATCAGACTGGCCATGATGCAGAAGAGGAACAGCGGCTCGGACATGGCAGAGAGATAGGCCAGCAGGATTGCAGGGTGAAGAAGCAGAACGGCCGTGAGGCCCAGGGCAGGCCAGGCAGAGCGGCTCACACGCCACATGCCCCAGCCACTCACAAACAGGAAGCCGCCGAAGAGCACGATGTCAATCAGGCGGGCGGCCATCACCAGGTCCAACCCAGTCTTCCCAAGGCCGGCCAGCAGCCAGGGATAAAGCGGTGGGTGCGTCACGAGCAAGATGAAGTCCCCTGAGGCGCGGTAGATGCCAAGGCCTCTTCCAAGTAGAAGATTGCGGGCGTTGGCGAGGTAGCCGACTCCATCGCTGAACGCCCAAGGACCCCAGAAAGTGCCGTACCAGATGACGAAGCTGCCGAAGGCGGACAATAGCGCCAACAAGACCAGTACGGCCTGCGGCCCAAAAAGGCGTTCACTATCTCGTCCGGATCCGTCGGGGCCGTGGTTGGTCCCCAGGCGTTGGTTTGATGTTGTCATGCTCCACTGCTCTCACATGAGATACCGAATGAAAGCCGGTTTACTGAACTGAGCGAATCGTTTCGATCAATTCAGCCCGCGGTACTAGGTGAGCACCTGTTCTTGATCTCACGGGGCAGACTCATCCAGAGATAGCCTCGCCAGATCCTGCGGGGTCACCCGAAAGACAGGATACGTGTAGGCGATCACGTCGACCGGCCGAAAATTGTCCCGAAGCCATGCGTACTTGCTTGTGTTGTTGTAGCGAGGGGTCCCGGCGAGCAGCTTTGGTGTCATGACAATCGTCCCACTGACGGGTTCCGTTGGGTCGACGATGGCAGAAGGGTGTTCGCGCAGCCAATCCTCCAGGTAGCGCTGGCTCTGTCCCCAATCGAACTCACCATTGGCAAGGTAGGCATAAGCCATCCTCTTGTCCCAGATCAACTCGCTTGAATAGGGGAGGAAGTGCGGATAGAAGCGGAGAACCGACACGACCAACCAGAGGCTGAGAACGCCGGTCACGGCTACTCGCCAAGACGCACGGAGGGTCAAATCACGCACGAGATTGCCTGCCAGGATGAAGAGAAAAGGAAATATCACGAGGATCAGCCGGATCCCGAGTTGCGCGCGAAGAAGGTAGTTCATATAGAAGAGAAACCATACGACCGGAATAAGGAGGAAGGATTCTTGCTCCAAGATTGATTTGACGCTTGGTCTCCTCCACACCAGGCAAGCAATGCCCAGCAGAAACACCATAATCATCGGTAGGGGGGTCTTCAACACCATGTCAACGAAGTAGTAGCCAGGGAATCCCTGCGGGCTCAGATGGCCCATTAGGAGAATCTTGCCGTAGCCGAACCCAAGTTCATCCCGGTATCGGACGAGGTCAAGTCCCTGAAGATAGGGATAGGGTAGGGGCACGGGCACCCGGTCAATGAAAGGAAGCTTTACCTGAATGCCATGCAGGATCCTTGACTTGAAACCATAGTCTCCGAATGCCGTCATTGAACCGTTGAAGAAGTAGGCGGCGTTGATGATGAGCAACGCGGTGGCTGTCGTGAAAGCTCCGGCCAACAGCCAATTGCGCAAATAGACCAGGATTGCGGGCGAATCCCTGCTTTGGAGCCAACCCCAGATTGTGGGCGAGTCATGCACAAGCTGCATAATGATCATCAGAGGCACTAAGAAGACTGACGTGTACTTGGAAAGCTGGCTGACTCCCAGCAGGATAGCAACCAGAAACAACCTTCCGAAGGTTGGGCGCTGATTGAAGTGCCACAGAGAGTACACAGCAAATAACATTGTGCCCATGGCATAGATATCGGTCGTGACGAAATGGGAATGGGCGATGATGCTTGGTTCAAACGTATACAGGAACAGAGCGAATAGCGCGGCCAGAGAGCCATAGAGCCTCTTTGCCCAATGAAACATGACAAATGCTGCCAGCGTCGCAAAGAGGATCGTTGCTGGTCGTCCCGCCTGAATTGTGGCCGAGAATCGCTTCAGCCACCCATCAGGCAAGAAGGGAGAGAGCTTTGCAGGCAGCGCGTTGATCGCCGTGAACGGCATCTTGCTGTCGTCGACGATCGTTCCCCCGCTGTTGAGACGATCCGAGTTCAAGGTGAGGATGCGCAGGCCATAATCGTAGTGTTTGGCTTCGTCGATGGTGATGGACTTGTGTCTGGCGCTGAAGAGGCTAAGGGCAAAGAAAAGCGCCAACATGGCCGTAAGCGCGATTCGCTCATGTGTCTGGTCAGATTCTCTTCGGTCCTGGCCATCCTTCGAACTTGTCAAACTGACCTACCCTGTTCCCGTCTTTGTCATTGGTTTCAACTACGGGCTGCCACTGGCCTCGTCAGGCACGCCACCCGAGTCAGGTGGAAGATTCATGGGGACCTTCTGAACTCCAAGACTACCAAAGCCAATGGTCTGTTGCCAGCCCTTTCCGCAATGCGGATCCGGCGATTATTGTACGCCGCAAAGTGTGGCTATGCCGACGGGAAAACTTCGGGGGATGCCTGGCAGGACATGATTCAGGTCTGTCGTCGCCTCCTTCAAATGGTCTACAATACCACCGGAATGCTGACTGAATTGACGTTGGATGACAAGGCCTAGCTGCTGGCAGATTTTCAGGGAGCAAGCATGGCACGCATCGGGATGAATCCCTCCAGGACCAAGAAAAGTGACTATCACCCGGCCAGGGTGACGGTGGCGATTCTGGTTCACGTGCCTAACCTCGCCGGATACTACGCGCACCGCCTCTCCGTGCTCAAGGCCAGCCTTTGGAGTCTGAAAGCCAACACCGTCACGCCGTTTGACCTGATGATCTTCGACAACGGGAGCGGACCGGAGGCGGCTCGCTTCCTGGATGGACTGCAGGCGCAGGGTGATTTGGACTTCCTGCTGCGTTCTGAAAGGAACATCGGGAAGATCGGCGCGCTGCAGCTGTTGTTTCAGGCCGCCCCGGGCGAATTGATCGCCTACGCAGATGATGACTTCTACTACTATCCCGGTTGGCTGACGGCGGAGCTGGCTGTGATGGATACCTACCCTGGGGTGGGCATGGTCAGCGGCTATGCCGTCCCATCGTTCTTTGCTCCCGATCGTACGACATCCAACGCGCGCTTCGCCGAGTCCAACCCTTCGGTGTCGGTTGAGAAGGTCGATCCTTTCCCAGAGACGTGGATCACCGAATGGGCCGAGAGCACCGGTCGCCAACCGGCCGAGGCCCAGGAAGCTGAAGCCCAGTTCTCGCCTGTTCGCTATGTCTATGAGGGCGTGTCAACTTTGGGGGCCGCCAACCACGATCAATTCCTCTGCCCCAAACCGCTGATTGTCGAATGCCTGCCGGATCACTGGACCGGACAGCTGATGGGTCAGATGATTGAACTCGACCGCGCCGTGGATCAGGCTGGCTATTTGCGCCTGTCAACGGCCGAGCGCACCGTGCAGCACATCGGCAACATCATCAGCCCTGCACTGGCCGCCCACCTTCCGGATTCTCTCGATGTCTCAGCTGCCGTCCCAGGCGCGGGGCAGGGGCGGTCGGCTTGGGCTGCGTTGCGCCGACGCTTCCTACTATCACGGCCGGTCCGATGGTTCCTGTTGGGCGTGTACAGCCATCTGTTCCGCTGGATCAACCCCGAGTAGCCTGTGCCCATCACGATCGGGCGTGGACAGGGTATAAATGGCCCTGCCATGCTTGATGACGCCTTGCCGCCCGATCTTTCCGCCCAAGACTGGGTATTTCCTGCGCAGTGTCCCGTGTGTGCTGCGCCGGCATCCCATAGCACACCCTTTGAACGAGCGGAATCAGAAATGGGGCTCCTGCAGTACGCTGTCTGTGGAGAATGCGGCCTGGTCTACCAGGCGCCGCATCCCTCTACCTCGTACCTGCGATCCTACTACCAGGGCGGCTATCACCTGCACATGCACGGCCAGTCTGACCCCAGTGCCAAGACCGAATGGGCAGAGTCGAAGAGGGCAGAGGCTCTGGTGGCGTTCGCTCGGCCCTACTTGTCAAGTGTGCGCAACCATCTGGATGTCGGCAGCTCGCTGGGCAAACTGCTGGCGGGGTTCAAAGACGTCTTTGCGTGTCAGAGCCACGGGGTGGAACCGGCGGTCGTATTCCGCCAAAATGCACGAGCCCTTGGGGTGGATGTGGTCGGCAGTTTGGCGGATTTGGACCCTGGGCTGGCGCGAAGTTACGACTTGGTCTCCTTGTCCCACGTGTTGGAACACATGACCGATCCACTAGGCACTCTGCGCCTCTTTCACCAGGAGTGGATGTCAGAAGGGTCGCATCTGTTGGTGGAAGTGCCCAACCTCTACGGTCACCCCTCCTTGGAGTTCGCCCATCTCTTTGCATTCACGAAGGCGAGTCTGGTGGAAGTACTGCGCCAGGCAGAATTCTTTCCCCTCGCTATAGAGATTCACGGTCACCCGCACTCTAGGCGGCTACCCTTCTACGTGCGCGCGTTGGCCAGGCGCGAGGCGAACACGAAGGCACGGCCGGTTGAACGCCCCTCGGTGACATTGATCCGCCTGAAGCGGAGGCTTGGAATGCTGGGGCTCAGAGCTGCTTGGGCGGTCTCGTCCAGGCTGCTGGGCCGAGCGCGCCTTTCGCCTTGGGAGACCTGATGGCCACCCCAAGACAGCCCTCATTCCTAAATCAGTTTGACCGCCGTTTCGTGGTCGATCTTCCGGCAGGGGACTGTTGGTGAGCGAGACCCAGCGTGATCGAGCCTTGGTTCTCCTGGTCGTATTGGCTGGCGGCGCGGCGGCGGCCATCCTGCTCGCGGCGACGCGCTGGGGCATCGGCGTCAGCTACGATTCGGTCTTCTACTTGAGCGCCGCCGACAATCTACTCCACGGGCTGGGACTCAGCCGGCTGGGCGGCGGCGGTGAGGTCATTCCGCTGACCCACTTCCCGCCGCTCTACCCGCTGACCCTGGCGATCGGAAGTTGGCTGACTTCCCTGTCCACCTCCGTCGTGGCCCGTTGGCTGGCGGCAATTCTGCTGGCCGTCCTGGTCGTGCTATGCGGGCTTATTGTGAAGAACTTCACAAACTCGACCTTGGCGGCTGGTGCGACGGCAATTCTGGTGGCCAGCTCTCCGGTGTTCTTCGATGTGGATGTCTGGGTGATGTCCGAGGCGCTGTACCTGGTCTGTTTGGTGGCTGGCCTTTGGCTGCTGGCAAGCTACGCTTCCTCGGGGAGCTGGCGTCAATTGTTGGGCGCGGCGCTGCTCACGGGAGCTGCCTATGCCACACGCTACGTCGGCGCCGCCATGCTGGCGACCGGCTTGATCGTGATTTGGTTTGCGAGCAGGCAGCCTTGGATCGCGCGAGCGCGGCGCTTGCTTGTCTATGCCGTGGTGAGCGGTGTGCCGGTCGCCGCTTGGATGATTCGCAACCTTCTCCTAACCGGCCTGACCACCAATCGCACGCTGCTGTTCCATCCCATAGGGCGTGCCAAGCTGTCCGAGGCGGCACACGCCTTAGCTGGTTTCGTGCTTCCGCAGGAGATGGCCTTCGGGCTGCGGCTAGGGCTCACCGTCCTCGCCATTGTCGGTCTGGGCCTCTACTGGCTGCGGATCTGGCTTCGATCGAACTGCCCTCTGCCCCACGGGTGGGACACGAATTCCAAGCTGGCTCTAATCCTTGCGCTACATGCCGTGCTTTACGGGTGTCTCTTGCTGGTCTCGTTGTCGTTCCTGGATGCGTCCACACGGCTGGATGATCGGATCCTGTCACCGCTCTGGCTGCTCGCCATCTTGCTGGCGGGTGCCGGACTCGGTCGCTGGTTGTCAGGGCCCCGGCGTCCCTCGTGGGTGAATTGGACCATGGCCGTTGTCTGTTTGGGGCTGGCAGCATCGGGCGGGGCGCGGCTGTGGAATCAGGCGGGTGCAGCCTACATCCGCGGCTTGGGGTTCAACAGTCGATCCTGGGTGACCTCGCCTGCGGTGGCTTGGGTGGAGGCGCTCCCTTCGAGTGCCAGCCTTACATCGAATGAGGCTTTCCCTCTTTACTATTTGACCGGCCGGCCGGTCTACTGGGCGCCGGAGGCGATCGATCCGGTCAAGGGCGGGCCGCGCGCGGATTATCCGGAGGAGCTCGCCGCGATGCGCACCAGGCTGGAGTCCACGGACGCCTTCCTGGTGATCTTCCATCCGGACAGTTTGCGTGTCGAAATGCCGCCATTGACCGAGTTGACGCAGGGCCTGACTCCCGTAGTGGAAACAAGAGACGCCAGAGTCTATGCCGGGAGATGATAGGGCGACGAAAAGGCCCCCGGACCGGGGTGGGGATCGCGAGTAGAATGTGCCGCGTGCCGCCGAACCTGCCCCTGCTTAAGGGAAGACCGAGCGTGGTGTTAGCCACGGGATCACGATGGATCTGATTGAGACCTTTAGGCAGCTTGTCCCCGTGCCCATCAGGCGCCGCATCACCGCACCCTATTGGTGGTGGTATAACCGCGCTCGGCACCAGCTGGCCATGCCCTTTGACTCGAGATGGCGGCGGAGTCAGGCACGCCTCCCGGAGTTCAGAAATCGCCATGTCGGGAGACGCTGCTTCATCCTGGGCAATGGCCCCAGCCTGAAGGAAACGAACCTGGGCCGGCTCAAGGACGAGTTCACCTTCGGTCTCAATCGCGCCTACCTTTTATTCTCCGAGCTGGGCTTCACCACAAACTACCTGGTGATCGTCAACACCCTGGTTGTTGAACAGTGTGCAGATGACCTTCGCCAGCTGGCAGTTCCGCAGTTCGTCACCTGGCGCGGACGGCGCTGGCTGGGCGGCGACGATCACGCCATCTACCTCGACACGGACTACACGGGTCCGGAGACCTTTGCCACCGATGTGACCGGGCGCGTCTTCGAAGGCTCGACGGTGACCTTCGTCGCCATGCAGCTGGCCTATTACATGGGCTTCGAAGATGTCATCCTGATCGGGGTGGATCACAACTTCACCACCCAGGGTCAGCCCAATGTGACTGTCGAGTCCCAGGGCGACGACCCCAACCACTTTTCGCCGGACTATTTCGGCAAGGGGTTCCGTTGGCAGCTTCCTGACCTGGAGGCTTCCGAACGTGCCTATCGGCTGGCCAAAGATGCCTTCGAAGCCGATGGACGCCGCGTGCGGGATGCCACCCTGGACGGCAAGCTGCAAGTCTTCCCCAAAGTCGACTACGATGACCTCTTCTGATCTTCAGCATCCCCAATGGCTGGTCCTCTGGCGTCGCTATGCGGCCGTCGTAGGTGGGGTGATCCTGATCATTCCCATCGCGGTGGCAGCCTACGTGGGGACCTTCACCCGCTATCTGGCGGATGACTTCTGCACGTTGGGCAGCCTGCGTGAGCTCGGCTTTTGGGGAAGTCAAGTCTACTGGTATGTGAATTGGTCCGGCCGTTTCGCCTTCATGTTCACCGTGAATGTCATCGAGGCCATCGGCGCCTGGCTGGTGCCTGTCCTCCCAAGCCTGCATTTGGCCGGCTTGATTGTGGGCACTGGATGGGCTTTCGAAAGATGGTTGGCCCCTAGGGCGGCCGCACGCGTGAGATGGACTGGCTGGCTCATCGGCGGTCTTGTGGTTTATGAGACGATCGGCGGCGCGCCCAATATCTACCAGTCGCTTTATTGGCAGACCGGCGGGCTGACCTACGTGCTGCCCCTTGTGTTGGCCGTCTTCTACGCCGCTTGGATCCTTTCCCGGGTGGGGGAGGACAAGAACACCGGGCCAGGGAGCTGGCTGGTTGCGGGTCTGTGGATGGCCGTGGCGGTGGGCTTCTCAGAGACGGTGGGCAGCCTGATTGTCTCGGCGCTGGCCGGTTCGTTTCTGCTCCTCTGGATCCTGGGTCGAGGCGGCCACCGCCGAACGAGACTGCTCCGTCTGCTGTGTGCCGGGTTCATCGGGGGCGTGGTGGGCATGGTGATCATGGCGGCCGCCCCTGGCAACGCCTCCCGCCAGGCGCTCTTGACGCCCTCATCGAGCGTGATCGTCTGGCTGACGGAAACGGCGCGCAACGCATACATCTTCTCGGTGAAAACTTTGCGCGCTGACCCTCTCCGGCTGGCGCTTGGGCTGGGGCTGCCCTTGCTCTTGACGGCGACCGGGGGGCGAGACGCCAGGCTGCCTTCGGGCCAAGCCTCGTCCTTTGTTCGTGGGTTGCTGTTTCTCTTCCTGCTGCCGCTCTTCACCTTCGGCCTGGTCATGGCTTGCATGGCCCCAACCCAGTACGCCATGGCCTCCTATCCGGATGGACGGATCCTGATCTCCGCGCAATTTGCAGTGGCGGTGGGGATGGCCGTCTGGGGAGCCGCAGCCGGCCGCTGGTTGGTCCACCATTGGTCTGTGGCCGAAGCTAGGGTGCCTCAGATTAGTTTGGGCACTCTCGGCGTATTGGTGGTCATCTTGCTGGCGTTCACCAGCCTGCAAACCACGAGAGCGCTGTTGGCACCGCTTCCCGACGCCCGGGACTTCGCCGCTCGGTCGGATGAGCGGCTGGCCAAGGTGATCGAGGCCAGGCAGGACGGGGTGATGTCGCTGCCGGTGGCCTCGCTCAACCACATGGGCGGACTGGATGAGATCAGCCGCGATCCCACCCATTGGGTCAATGTGTGCTTTTCTCAGGCGTACGGCTTGAAGCGAGTCGAGGCCAAGTAGCCGCAAGTCCTGTAATCAGCACGGGTGCCTTATAATGCACCGCCAAGAAGTCAGGAGGGGGTGGGCCGAGACCATCGAGCACAGGCTCGGTTCCATCATCAGTAGGCCAAAGCATTTGGAGCGCATGTCAAACGAATCAGAAGACAGGCACAGCCTGCCCCTCGTGTCGATTGTGACGCCGTCTTTCAACCAGAAACCCTGGCTGGAGGAGGCCATTCAATCGGTCCTCACCCAGGACTATCCCAATATCGAGTATCTGATTGTCGATGGCGGATCCACCGATGGCAGTCTTGATGTCATCCAGCGCTATCAGGACCGCCTGGCGATGTGGGTTTCTGAACCCGATGCGGGACAAGCCGACGCCATCAACAAGGGACTCAGACAAGCCAAGGGCGAGATCATCGCCTGGCTGAACTCCGACGATGCCTACGTGCCCGGCGCCGTACGGGAAGCCGTAGAAGCTTTGATGGCCAGACCCGATTTGGGCATGGTCTACGGAGATGGTTTGATGGTGGACGCCGAGCGCCGTCTGCTGGATCACCACACCTATCGCACACTGGACTTGGTTGATCT
>Ga0315535_1001265_pt1 | contig 16928 bp, 8 predicted proteins | sample SalMarSW160220MG_2_FD_203092 | JGI IMG/M metagenome (GOLD analysis project Ga0315535, IMG submission 203092) | Salt marsh sediment microbial communities from the Plum Island Ecosystem LTER, Massachusetts, United States - Salt Marsh Sediment SW1602-20 ... | reverse complement strand
TCGACCACTCAGGCTTTCTGGCGCTTTCATCTTACCGTTTATCTATTCTCTTGACTGATACTCATGCCCTTTCCTAGGCTACCGGCATGTCGATAGTGTTGCTTCCGTTTTTACTTCTGCCGGCGCCGGAACTGTTTCTGAATTCTTTTCACTTCGGCACCAAGCTCGAAGCCAGGCACTGCCGGATGTGGAAGAGTCGCAGCGGTGAAGAACTCGAATTCTGCATACTTTACCGGGATGGAACCGGGTTCGGATTGATGCCTGCGGTTTTCCGGCGCGATATAAACGGCAAACGACACGAGATCTGGCGCGACCGCGACCGCGGATTTCGTCTTTGGAAACTCGAGCTGGCCGAGCTGGACGGAGACCGGCAGCCCGAGATCGCTTTGGGCGTGTTCAAGAGAACCCGGCACGATCCCGGCCTCGCCAGGCGGCTGTTCATTTACGGCTGGGACGGCAAGTGCCTGTACGCCAGGTGGCTGGGATCGCGCCTGGCGCTGCCCTTGCTGGATTTCAGTTTCAGAAGGTCGCCGGGGAGCAGGCTGGATCACCTGATAACCATCGAAAAAAGCGAAGACGGCCGGCTGAGGCGTGAATATCGATGGACCGGCTTCGGCTTCACCGGCGTACGAACCGGCCAGCGCAAGCGCTTGCCCGGCCGGGCGGACGAGAAAGGAGAACGACGACAATGAACAAGACCTCCCTGCTGTCGGCGCTGCTTGTGATGCTCTTGGCCGGGGCGGCATTGAGCCAGGATTCCTACAAGCCGCCGCGGGTAGATCTCGCGCAGAAGCTTGGCGGAAAGACGCTTTCCGAGCTCAGGTTGCTGCGTAACACCGTCTTTGCGCTCCACGGCTATGACTTCAAGTCCGAAGCCATGCGCCAGTACTTCTGGAACCTCAGCTGGTACCAGAAAATCAGGCGCAGCATGGAGAAAAAAGGGGAGCATTTCGATCCCGGCAGTCTCAGCCGGGACGAGCGCCGCTTCGTCAAACGGGTCAAGGCCGGAGAGCAGGCCCTGCTGCGTGAAGCCAAGCGGCCCGGCAGGCCGGGCCAACTGTACAACTATGCCATCATCGAGAATGCCGCACAGTTTCCCGAGTTCGACCAGCGCTCGCGCCGGCTGATCGAAGACAACGGTTTCGTGGTTCGCCCGGCCGCTCACGAACAGTTTTATTCCGTCTACGCCGACAACGAATACCGCATGATCCCGAGCTTCATCAGCTCCGATTCCGTGCTCCAGCTATATCACGTCTTCTTCGATTTCTCGCTCAGACAAATAGAAAGCGAGAAATTGCTAAGGGCGGCATCGTCGCTGTCGCGGCAGCTTCTGGCGCGCGCCCTGGCGACGATCAAGCGAACCCGCCTCCCGGAGATCAGGCAAGCCGCCGAGCTGCTGGCCGGGTACTTCGGTGTGGCCGTCAGCTTGTTCGACGGCAAGAACGTGAAACTACCCGCCGCCGTGCGCAAGAAGGTGGCCGCCGAGCTGGCACTGATAAGAAAACACTCGGGCCGCGCACTCTCTCCGCTGATGGGCTACAAGACGGACTATTCCCAGTTCATCCCGCGTGGGCACTATACCCGTTCCGCCGAGCTGAAGAGATACTTCCTGGGCATGATCTGGTTCGGCAATATCTGGTTCCTGCCCAAGCGGGACGACCAGTTGCGGGCGGCGCTGCTGGCCGCTTACTACCTCGAGTTCTACCAGACCGCGACCAAGGACTTCGGTTCCGGGCCGCTGAAACTCCTGTGGGATGCCATATACGAGCCCACCGTGTTTTTCGTTGGAGAGTCCGACGACCCCACGGTCCGCGAGTTGCGCAAGGCCAGCCTGGAAGTGTTCGGCAAGGATGTTTTCAAAGTGCGATCCTTCGCCGACGATAAGCAACTCGAGCGGGTCAGGAAGATCCTGGAGCGCTTGCAGCGCTCGCGCATCCGCACCGCCAACGTCGATATGCCCAACCAGGGTATTCGCTTCATGGGCCAGCGTTACATACCGGACAGCGAGATCCTCCAGCGCCTGACAAACTTTGAACGGCGCCCATTCCCAAAGGGCCTGGATCTGTTCGCCGTGCTGGGCAACCAGGACGCCCGGGTCCTCCTGGACGACTTCTACAAGGAGCCCGCCAAGTGGGACGGGTACCTTCCCGCCCGCCGCAAGCTGGTGCGAGAGTTTGCCGCCCTGCCCGCATCCGCCTGGCGGCAGAACCTGTACTGGAGCTGGCTCGATTGCCTGCGCTTGCTGAGCGCAGCGCCGGCCGACGGCGCTCCGCCCTTCGCTCGCACCGGCGCCTGGCGCCACAAGCAGCTGCATACCTCGTTGGCCAGCTGGGCCGAATTGCGGCATGACACCATTCTGTACTCCAAACCTTTCGGCGCCGAGTGCGGCGGAGGCGGACCTCCTCCCCGGGTTCTCGGCTACGTCGAACCGGTTCCCCTCTTTTATGCGCGCTTGCGAGAACTTCTGCAGCAGACACGCACGGGACTCGATAAGTACAGGATACTCACCGATCGCTTCCAGAATGTCGCCGGACAGCTCGACGAGCTGCTGCTGTTTCTGGAGCGGGTTTCCCGAAAAGAGCTGGCCCGGAAAACCCCGAGCGACGGGGAATACGAGCAGATACGCATCTTCGGCTCGAACCTGGAATCCCTCACCCTGAACCTGCTCACCGATTTCAATTATGGCGGTCCGATCAACGGTCCCGATCGCAGCGTCGCCGTGGTGGCCGACATCGGCACAGTTGCCGGCACGGCGCTCGAGGAGGCGGTCGGCACCGCCGACGAGATCTTCGTGGTGGTCGAGTTCGCCGGGCGCCCCACTCTCACCCGCGGAGCGGTGTTCTCTTACTACGAGTTCAACTGGCCGGCTGCCGATCGTCTCACCGATGAAAAGTGGCAGTCTCTGCTGAAGAAAGGAAAAGCGCCCGAGCGCCCCGGCTGGGTGGAGAAGTTTCTCGTGCCCGAATCCTGTCCCCCCATGCCCAACGTGTTTTTCTACTCCTCGGGATGTTGAGAAGACTGCCAGTGCTGGTGCTGTGGCTTGCGGGCACGGCGCCGGCCCTGTCCGCCGGCCGAAACGATGGGGACGCTTGCGTCACCGTCATGGCCGCCGGCGACATCATGCTCGACCGCGGTGTCAGGAGCAAGGCCTTGCTCGAGGACGATCCGGGCTACGCGCTGGCCGAGTTCGGAACCATCTTCGCCGGAGCCGATCTGGTCATGGCCAATCTCGAATGCGCCTTGACCGGCAAATCCGCCGGCTACCCCAAGCGCTACAGATTCCGCGGCGATCCCGGCTACGCCCGCCTGCTGGCCCGGGCCGGAATCCGTGTTCTTTCCTTGGCCAACAATCATGCCTACGACTTCGGCCGTGAGGCCCTTTCGGAGACCGCTGCCCTGTTGGAAAGAGCCGGCATCGTCGCCGTCGGTTTCGGCGAAAACCTGCGCCGGGCATCCCGCCCTCGCTTCATCGAAATGAACGGCCTGAGAATCGCCGTGCTGGCGTTCGTCAGCATGCCCCTCGAGGGTATCGTCTTTCTCGATGATCGACCCACGCCGGCGCTGGCCGGCGAGGCAAACGCCGCTTTGGCGATGGCCCTGGCCCGGCGGAATGCCGACTTCGTCATCGTTACCGTCCACTGGGGCCGGGAGTTCGTTCATTACCCCGATGCCGAACAGTTGCGCTGGGCCACCTTCTTTAAAGAACACGGCGCCGATTTGGTTGTCGGCCATCACCCCCATGTCATCCAGACAGTGGAGCAGGTCGCCGGCAGGTGGGTCTTCTACAGCCTGGGCAACTTCGTCTTCGACCAGCCAAACAAGCCTCGCAACCTGGCCCTGGCGGCTAGAGTGCGATTCTGCCACGACGGCATCAGCTACGTGGGCGCCGTTCCGATCGAGATCGTCGACACCCGTCCGGTCATCGCCGGCGGTGCCGCCGCGGCCGCCATCCTGCAGATACTTCGTGACCATTCCGGGGAGATCGACTTTCAACCCGGCCCTGACCGGATCGACATGCGACCGCGAGGGACGCTGTTGCAGTAATTGCATGAAGCAACTAACGCAATTACCTCCTTCTTTTCGCATAGTTCCTGCCTTACTTGACCCTGCCGAAGCCGGCCTCTATAATGCCGCTTTGGAGTTTGGCGATGCGTTGTGTATTAGCTTCGATTGGCCTTCTTTTGCTGATTGCCCAGCCTGTCATGGGACAGACGCTGGTAGAGATGAACGCCGCGGGCGCCGCCAAGCTGCTTAATAACCACGGCTTCGGGCAGGGCGTTTCGTTTTTAAATAAGCTCGCCAACAACTACAAGAAATACTCCAACGTGCGGGTTCACTCGAACTGGTACGAGGAGTCGATCGCCACCCTGGCCAAGGCGCTGCGCCAGGATTTCGACGGTTCCGGAAATGGTTACGTCCCCGACATGACCATCTGGTCGATCGAGGGCGCCTCGGGGGCGCACGTTTTGCTGGCCTCCTCCATGCTCGATCGCAACGCGATCTTGTTGGCTACCGACCTCGTATATATGAAGGGCATGATCGCCTTCGAAATTCTGGCCGGGATAAAAAACGGCAGCCTGGCTCTGGCCGACGCGCAACGGCGCGCGCTCTACGCCGGCATCGAAATGCAGGTCGTCGAAAACGAGGACGGCCGGCAAACCATCTCCTTCTTCGGCCACCAGCCCAACGAGGAAGAACTGGTCGGAAAACTGATCGTCATCGAGCCGCCCGATCTGGTCTGGAACTGAGACACGACCTGAATGCCAGCCATTTTTCCCGCCGCTCTTCTGGTTGCTACGCTCTTTGGCGCCCAGGCGACTTTGCCCGCACCGCGGGCCGGGGACCTGACGATCGAGGGCCGCATCGAAAGCCTGCTGGAGGCAGTCGGGAAAACCCGGCCGACTTTCCGGCGGGCCATACCGCTCTGGGAGCTTCACAAGATTGAAGACCTGGCCGGGACCCGCACGCGCCTGCGCATCCGCGAAAAGGTGAAAAAACTCGTCCGGAACAGATCGACCCCGATGCCGCTCAGGCGCATGGCCACTGACATGCTTGCCCGCATGTTGCGCTCGGCCGGGGAAGCCAAGATGGCGGACGATACCTTCGCCGAGCTGGGCTTCATCCGCGACTGGTGGATCGTCGGCCCCTTCGACAACCAGACAGGACGCGGCTACCAGTTCGAATTTTTGCCCGAGAAGAAAATCGATCTCGACCGGCGGCTTGCCGGCAAGGGTCAGCAGTTGCTCTTCAGGAAGGCGCCCCGCGCCCCGGTCGACGGCGTCGTCAAGTTGCACGCGTTGATGCGGCCAGAGACACGGGCCGTTGCCTACGCGCTTTCTGTCATCCACACAGGGCGCAGAAGGAAGGTACTGATCGAGGCCGGCTGCGATGACGCCTGCAAGGTGTGGATCAACGGGACACTGGTCATAGACGATCCCGGCATCCACCGGCAGGCCGCCGATCAGAATATCGTCTCTTTGACGCTTCCGGCGGGCGACAATCGTTTGCTGGTCAAGATCGTACAGAACGAAGGCGCCTGGAGTTTTTCGCTGGCCGCGAGCGATCTCGCCGGCCGAGCCATCCCCGCGCTCAAGCCGATTTCAAAAGAAGACGCGCTGCGCGCTGCGCTGGCCCGGCCGGTTGCCGGCGGCCCGCTGAAGATCTCGCGGCTTTCCAACCTGGCCGACATGTTCAACGAGAGGGCCCGGCGCCTCTCACAAGATCCCCTGGCGCTGGCCGAAGCAGCCGACGCTTTAAGCGTCACCTGCACTGGTGACTCCCGGCAGCAGGAAGCCAGGAGCCTTCTGCTGCAGGCACAAAGTCTGCTGTCCGCGGCCGGCCGGCATTCATGCGGGCTCGATATCTTTCTGGCACAGACGACCGATGATTCAGATCTTGCCGCAAGGCTGCTCGGGCAGGCCGCCTCTCAGGCGGCCTGCCGGGGCGAGGCGCTTTCGCTGCTCGGACGTCATTACCAGATCCGCAACCGACTGGACAGGGCGCTTGACGCGCACACACAAGCGCTTAGAGCTTCTCCTGGATATTTGCCGGCAAAAATAGGCCAAATCGAGATTTTCGACAGGCTGCAGCTAGAGGGCCTTGCCGAAAGAGAGATCCTCAGGCTCTTGCGAACGCATCCTGGCGTGCCAGAGGTACTCCAGCTGGCGGGCACTTTTTTCCGCATGCGGCAAAGAATCGGACGCAGCCGGGAGATCTACCGGCGGCTTGTCGCCCTGAAAGCCGATGATTTACTAGCGCTGCGCGCGCTGTACGAACTGGCCGTCGAACGGGGCGATCTCGAAGCGGCCAAGAAATGGATGGATTCGGCGATCGAACTTTCGCCCGAGCGAACGGATCGGCTTCTCGAACGAGGCGACCTGTTGTTGCATAACGGCCGTCCGGCGGAGGCGCTCGAAAACTACCGTCGGGCATCGGAGATCTGCCCGCGGGCTTCGGACGCTTTAATTCGCCAGGGCATGGCATTGATGGTGCTTGGCCGAGAAACCGAGACCTTGAAGACCTGGAAACGGGCGCTGGCCCTTTCCCCGCAGGATCGCAAGCTCAGGCGCCGGATTGAGTTCATCCAGAAGAGCAGCCAGGCTTTCTACCTGCCCTATCGACGTGACGTCCGCGATTTTCTCGAGAGCAAGAAATGGTGCCTGCAGGCTCCTTGTGACGGAGCCGGAGCCGTCAGACTCATGGATCTCACGGTTGTGCGTTTGCATCCTAACGGACTGGCCTCGCACTACCGGCAACAACTAATCGGTATCCTGAACCCGGGCGGAGCGGATGCCGAGCATACCTTTGGCATTGAGTACGCGCCCGGAAGACAACAGGTTCGCATTCTGGGCAACCGGGTGCTGCATGCCGATGGATCGATCGATGAAAGTTCGCTGATCGACGACTTCTCGGTTTCCGAGCCCTGGTACAATCTTTATTACGACGTGCACACCCGGCAGGTTACTTTTCCCGTTCTCTCTCCGGGCGATCTGATCGAGTTGATATACGTAGTGGACGACGTCGACAGCCAGGATTTAATGGACGGCTACTTCGGAGATTTGACACCGTTCCAGTTCAACGAACCCGCGGCCGAAGTGCGCTATGTCCTGCTGTCTCCCGACGGGTTTCCTATTTTCGCAAACCGGCCGGCAGCCAGCCAGCAAGAAAACGGCAAGCAGATCATTCGCACCTGGGAACAGCAAAAACAGAAGGCCGTTGAACCGGAAGCGGACATGCCGGGTTTCCTGCAAACCCATTCCTATCTGCACGTCTCGAGCTACCGCTCTTGGCATGAACTGGCCGAGAACTACCTGGTTCTGGTGCGCGATCAACTGGTGGCGGGCCCCGAACTCAGACGCCTGGCTCTTTCGCAAACCGCGGGCCTGTCTACCAACCTCGACAAGATCCGCGCCCTATACCGCCTGGTGGCCGATCGCCTGCGCTATGTGGGTCTGGAATTCGGTATCCACAGCTACGTGCCCTACCCGGTCTCCCAGGTGCTGGCACGCAACTACGGCGACTGCAAGGACAAGGCTTCCTTGCTGGCCGCCCTTTTGCAACAGGTCGGAATCCGGGCCGACCTGGCCCTGGTGCGGACGAGCCCGAACACCCAGCTTGGCGACTCACCAGCTTCTTTTGCCGTTTTCGATCACGCCATTTGCCACCTGCCGGATCAGGGACTTTGGCTGGACGCCACCGTCCCTTACTCCGACATAGTCGATCTCCCGCCGCGAGATCAGAACGCCCCGGCACTGATCATTGCCCCGGACACACGCGGGCTGGTCGTAACGCCTTCTTCGGGGCTTGCCAGGAACAAGACCAGGATCGACTTTGAAATAACTCCCGCCGCCGGAAAAAGCGCGCATATTGAATCCGTCGTCAGTGTAACGGGCAGCCTGGCGCCGACCATGAGGGCCGCTTTCATCGGCGCCTCGTCGGTAACGAGCGCGTTCGAAAAGAGTATGAACGATCTGTTCCCCGGCGCGCAGGTTCGCAAAGTGTCCGTGGACAACCTGCTCAGACCCGATCTTGCGTTGATCACCCGGGCGGTTTTCGAAGTGCCGAATCTGGGCCGCAGTGTCGGCGGCGGACTGGAGATACCGGCCCTGGGCAGGCACACTATCTACCAGAAAATCTTCGCGGCCTACCAGAGCCGTATGCATGACCTGATGCTCGGCCCGCCCTGGAGTGTAGAGTGGCAAGTTGTCTGGCTAATGCCCAAGGGTTGGCTGGTCACCGAACTTCCGAAAGGCGGCCGCGTAGAAAGTCCATACGGAGCGGCGCACATTTCGTTAGAGCGAAGCTCAGAAGGCCTGGTTGTCAGTGCCGGGCTACGCATCGAGCGCAGCTTGATAAAGGCCGCCGACTATAAATCATACCGGGAATTCCTGGGCCGAGCCGACCGTCTTCTCGGGCTGCGTCTCGTGCTGCAAAGCCCCGGCGATGGAGGCAAACAACCATGAGCCGGCGACCATCAAGTCGCCTGGCAGCCGTAGGCGCGGGCTGTTTGCTGATTGTGGCGATAGCCGTCCCGGGATGTATGCATCCGGGAGCCGTGAATCGGGGAAGCGCGAAAGATAAACAGCAAAGACCGCGCGACATCCTGAAAATTGCGCCCGACACGCCCGCCGACTACCTCGAGCGCGGATGGGCAAGACTTGTAAGAAGCAATGATCTGCGCGGCGCGCTGGATGATCTTACCCGGGCTAAGAAAACATTAACAACGATGCGTGACAAGGCACGGGCAAACCTGGGAGCGGGTCTGGCTTTATTGCTGCAAGCGGATTTCGCGGACGCAGGAGATGCCATGCTGGCTGCGGTCGAGGCGGCTCCGGGCACTCCCGCAGGCCTTGCGGCGGCCATTCAGCTTCGCGAGATCACTCACCAGATTCCCCGCGGCCACGATCGAATCGCCGCCAGGTTGCGCAAGCTGATCTCCGGCGATCGAGCGGGTCTGGAATGTAAGCGCGAGTTGCGTCTGATTCTTCTCGAGGGTGAGCGGCGCCGGGGAGACATTCGGGCTGTGCATGAGACGGAGTCTGAGATGGGCGTCGTGCCGCTGTGGCGAGTCGATTTTCCTTTCGGCCGGCACCCGCTGGTTGACTTCGAGCGCGCCTTTGCGCCCCAGACCGGCCCGCTGGTCACACAGCCGGAGCGCTTGCTTGTCACACAACGAGCCGATCGGGGCCTGTTGTCGATCGAGTCTTACGGCCGGCAGGGTGTTGCATACGCCGAGAGCTTCTTTGATGTTCAGTGCCGGGATTCCTGCAAACGCGATCTCGCGCTTCGTATCCGTTCCGACGAACCCTGGGCCGCATTTGTGGACGACATTCCGCTTATTGTTCACGACTCATACAAGCGCAGGCTACCCCGGGTCGCACAGTTGAACTTCAGCGCCGGCCCGGGCTGGCACCGGCTGCTTCTCAAGATTCCCGTCTCGCAGGCCGGCTCCAGCCTGGCTGTCGAGTTGACCGGCGCTGACGGCAACCCTACACAAGTCGCCTGGTGGAAAGAGAGCGCGTCTTTAACCGGTCAGTCACCGGAATACCAACGGGGTCTTTTGGAAAAGCCGACTGAGTTCTTGTCGCTGGGAGATCGAGCGGCCGGTCGCTTGAGTGTCGACGGTTACGACCCGCTACCAACTATTATTGCCGCCATGCTCGTCTGGGAAAACGGCGATCCGGGCCGGGCGCGGGATCTATTGGCCGCGATCCTTCATCTTGCGCCTGATTCCTCGTTGCTGCATTTTTTACTGGGACTGCTGGCTCTCGAGGACGGCGACCTGCCACCGCCCATTGATCGTACAAGAAGCCGCGAGCATCTAACGCAAGCCGTGTCTGCCTGCCCTGCTGCCGCCCTGGCCAAGTTTCGCCTGATGCTCCTGCCCGGCGCCGAGCAGGATGACGAGCAGGCGCTCGGTGTGCTGGCCGACCTCGAAGCCGACAAACCGGGTCGCTTTCTGTGGCCCTACTTTCGCGGCAACCTGTTTTCCAAGCTGGGATGGGACCTGGCTGCCGACAAGGCCTACAATCGGGCGCTAGGCATACTTCCGGACAACGCAGACCTGCTGCGGCGCATGTTCCAACGCGCGCTGCATTTCGGTTCGGTAAATCGGGCCGAGCAGCTTGCCGGGCGTCTAGAACAGTTGGGAGCCTTCGAGGGCCTGGCTGAGTTCTGGATCGCTCGCGAAAAGGAAGATCGTGCGCTGAAGATTCTCGAAGCAGCCGTTTATGCCAATCCCGCCCGCCTGGAAGACAGGTTGGCTATTTGCGACCTGCTCTCCGGCCAGGGTCATGTCGAGCAAGCTCTGAAAATTATCGACCAGGCCGCTCTTTTTACCCCGCGCGATCCGCGTCTGCTCGGCCGGCGCGCGAATCTGCTCGATCTGCTGGGACGACGGAAAGAAGCTCAAGCTGCACTGGCGGCTCGGGTTGCCGGCGCGCCCTGGGATCTGGCGGCCCGGCGAGCCGCGGCCGCGGCCGCGGGTTTGAGCCGCGTGCCGCTGGTCGGTGAGCAGAGTATTGACGCCAAGAAACTGATCGAGGAGTTCTTGCAATCGCAATCCAGCATGCAAGGTGACGCTGTGTTGGTGCTTGACCAGACGTCGATTGAAGTCGGCCGCGATGGATCAAGCGTCGCCAGAACCCACACCATCGCTCGTGTCCTGTCACCCGCCGGACTCGAGCGTTTTGGAGAAATCGATCCGCCCTCTGAGGGAGCCAATCTCGAGAAGCTCAGGACGATCAAGTCCGATGGCCGCGTATTCGACGCCGAGGCCATTCCGGGAAAAGATTCGATTTCGCTAAAGCAATTGCAGATTGGAGATTTCGTCGAGATCGAGACACTTTCAGGCACACCCTCAACCGGGCCGGTCGGTGGTACTGGAAGCTGGCTAGGCAAACGCTGGTACTTCCGTGCTCCGGGGACGTCCATCTTCCGCTCGTTGTATTCGGTGGCGCTGCCGCGAGAGGCAAAGCTCGAAATCGACGCTCACGGCAAGACTCCCGCCCCGGCCGTGCATAATCAAGGCGATTTCCAGATCGCGTTATTTAGGGCACACGACCTGCCGCTAATCGCCCCCGAGCCGGACAGCGTCCCAATCGACGAATACGCGCCGTTCGTCCAGCTCGGCTTCGGAACGAGCTGGAGCGATCTAAGAAATATCCTGCGCGTCGGCCTCGACCGGGCCTGCCTGCCGTCGCCCGAACTGAAACGAGTCCTTTCGCAAATCGCAGGCACTGGAGATACGCCGACACGTATACGGCGCCTGTTTCACTGGGTCACCCGCAACATCCGTCAGGCCGGCGAGCTTGCCAACTTGGGCGAGCCCGCCCCGCACATCTTGTTGCGCCGCGAGGGCAATCGTTTGATCTTGCTCGTTGCCTTGCTGCGCGAAATGGGGCTCTCTCCCCGGGTTTTCTTGGCACGCACATCCACCGACTCACACGCGGAATACCGTTTTCCGAATCCCGACACCTATCGCCACGGTCTACTGTCGCTAACGACTGGTGGGCAGACTTACTGGATGGATCCCGGCGCGCGCTTCAATGCCTTCGATGTTCTATATCCCTTCGTGGCCGGTGCAAAAGCCATCGAGGCCACTTCTCCGGTCGATTCCGACCCATTCGCCAGGCTTCCGGAAATCCACGGCCCGCACTTGACCAGAAGCATCCGCCTGGCGATAAAGCTTGCGGCAAACGGGGATCTTTCGGGTCGGGGCACGGAGAGCATTCCAACTGCCCAAGCCCCTGCCTTCCGCGAGTTGCTTACTTCTTTCAGCCCCAACCGGCGCAGGCAGGCGCTCGAAGGGGGCCTTGGAAACTACTTCAGCGGCGCCAGGCTGGAGGACTACAAGATTCGCAACTTGTCCGACCCCGACAAGCCGCTGGTGATCGAGTACGATCTGAGCGTGCCCGGCTTCGCCCATCTCCAAGCCGGTTCACTCGTAATTCGTGAAGGCTTTTACCCCTACCGGCTGGGCCAGGGACTGGCCGGCAGCCAATCCAGATCACTACCGCTGCTGATAGGAGCCGAGGCCCGCACGACTACCAGCGTGACCGTTGAGCTGCCGGAAGGCGCCCGGCCGCAACTGCCGCCCGGGGCCGACTTCATAGCGCCGTTGAGCAAGTTCTCATACAAGGCAGGCGCACACGATAACCAGTTGACAATCGAAAAAACGCTACTGGTAAAGGCGGGCCGCTTAGCACCGGCAGACTACCCGGATTTCAGGGATTTTTGCCGCAGGGTGGACGCCGTCGACGATCGTGAGATCGTGATCAACCTCTCCGGCGGAAAGTGAACACCAGAAGCAAACCCATCAACCAAAGACCGGAACTCCCGCTGGTCTCAGAACCGCACTGGCAACCGCCGATGACCGTTATCGAACTATCCGATTCGCCCTGTCCCGCATCGGAGCCACTATCGGCGCCCGCGTCGCTGCCCGTGTCGCCGCCCGTGTCGCCGCCCGCGTCGCTACCACCATCGCTGCCGCCATCAGTCGTCTGACAAACCTGGTCTTCGTCCGTCAACCCGTCACAGTCGTTGTCCAGCCCGTCACAAATGGTCTCGTTCGACTGGTAATCAGCGCCGTAGCTCGACGCGTCGCAAGCCAGAAAGCCGGCCTGTCCGCCGCAGGGCTGCCTGGAATCGGCGCAGACACCTTCTTGCAAGGCGCAAGCGGGCGCATCCAGGTGATTGTCCGTTGTTCCGTCGCAGTCGTTGTCCAGTCCATCACAGGCCTCGTCCTCGGGAAGCTTGCCGCTGCAAGCGCCCCACTGGCCGTTTGCGTCACACAATTGCACTCCGGCGCTGCACTCGCCGATGTCGCTCGAACATGGGCGACTGTCATTCGGCGTGCAGGGGCAGTCCTCGTCCGTCGAGCCGTCACAGTCGTTGTCCAAATTGTCACAGCTTGTCTCGTCGGCCTGGTAGTCTGCTCCGTATTCGGCGGCACCGCAGGCGCCCCAACCGCTTACACCGTTGCAGGGCATCCGGGCACCCGCGCAAACGCCGTTCTGCAGCGGACAATTCGGGCTGCTGAGATCCTCGTCGGTAGCGCCGTCGCAGTCGTTGTCCAACCCGTCGCACAGAGTCTCCTGGGCCTGGTAGTCTGCTCCGTAGGTCGACCCGCTGCAGGCCTGCCAGCCCGAAGCGCCGCCGCAAGGCTGGCTGGAACCCGCGCAAACGCCGTCCTGCAAAGGGCAGGCGGGCGCGTTGAGATTGTTGTCGGCCGTTCCGTCGCAGTCGTTGTCGAAGCCGTCGCAGACCTCTGAGGCGTCGGGGCATTCGGTGTCCTGGCAATCGGTCAACCCGTCGTGGTCGTCGTCTGCGAGATTGTTACAGTCCTCCAAGGGAACCGTGTAGCTGTCCTCGTTGGAGTAACCACTCTCGTTGCCGGCCTGGTCTACGGCCGTGACCACAAAGTAGTAAGTCTGGTTGTTTTGCAAGTCGTCGACCTGCGTCTGGAGCACATCGCCGGTGGAGAACCCCTGGCTGTATGGCCCTCCCTGGCTAGTTCCGTAGTAGATGTGATAACCGGAGATCGACTCCGGCAGACCGTTGATGTCCAGGGTCACCGCATTCCAGCTGGCTCGTGCCGACTGCGCATGCGCGCATGGAGCCGCGATAAACGCCATCAGGAACAAAAAAGCGGCCGGGCGTGTCATCGTTTTCCCCTGGTCATGGAACCGTCAGGTTGATGTCGTATGTGTTCTCCGCTCCGTTGTAGCCAAAAACCACTACGTAGTAGTCGTCCTCTTCAGACACCTGGTGCTCGATGCTCTCGGAATCGCCGGTGCCCGCCGAGCTCTCGACCTGGTTGCCCTGGCTGTCGTAGAGTTTCATGTCCAGATCGCCGTCGCTGTTATTGAAATAGATCGAGGCATTCATGGTGCCCGGGCCCGGGCGCACCCAGTACCAGTCTTCTTCCCCGCCGCAGACCGTCAAGCCGGTGTTTGATCCGTCCGAAATTGCAGCCGCTGCATCGCGGCTGTTGTTGGGCTCGAAACGATCCGCCTGGCAGCCGTCCGGGGCGAAAGTCGTGCAATAAGGAGTCCACAGGTGATCGACCTCGGTGTCACTGGCCACGTCGCGCTGGGAGCAGACTTCGTCCTCGGACCAGTCGACCCACTCGTCGCCACGGCCCATTTCCACGGCGTGCTGCTTGAAGACGTCGTAGCCGTTGTCGTTCATGAACACCAAAGGCGGCCGGCAATCGTCCTCCGACTGAAGGTAGCCCTGTTCGTAATCCATGATTATCTCGTACATGCCGTGAGTGGTGCTGTTCCAACAGCAGGTCTTGGAGATGCTGTACTCCAGTTCGGCGAAAACGTAATCGTCGAGAATGCGATACTGTTTATCGACCTCCTCCTTGTCCATGTAGAAGTGCTCCTGCATCAAATCGTAAAGATCGTTGAAAGCCTCCTAGCGCCCGATGCGCGCCGAGCAAGAGGCCGGGTGATCCCGGAGGTGGGCGCGCTTGTCCTCGATAATCAGCAACAGCGCGTCGCGAGCCGCTTCGGGATCGAGTTTGTCGAGCAACTCTTCAAACTGGGCCGGGCGGGCGGCGATGGCCGGGTAGTCGGTCGAGGAGATCCAGTTGTTCACGTCCTCGGGCAAGATGGTGTTTGTGTACCAACCCTCCTGGGCCCGGGCCACCCGCCAGCGTTTCAGGCCGCCGCCCATCTTGGCGTACTCGTCGCCCGAGTAGTTGCTGCCTACCCCGCCTGTCTGGTTTGAGGTGAAATAGCGCTTGGAGGCGGTGGGATCCTCCCACTTGGGTTGGCGCCGCGGCATCGAACCGGAAACCAGTTCGGCCATCAGCGTGCCGGGGTTCTGCCCGTCCTGGACGTTCTTGACCACCAGGGTGTGTCCGATGCCGCGCCGCTGCCAGCGCTCGAGCAAGACGTCTCCCTCGCGGATCGCCTCGGGCTTGATGTTGAAGGTGTTGGCGCTGTCGGCCAGGTGAATCGAGCCGAAGTTGGAAAGCAGCAGGATCAAGAAATGGCCCACGCGCTTGTTGAGAAACAGCTCATCGAAGTAGGCCCCGGCCCGGGCATCCGCGTCGATGAACGGCTGGAAGTCGTCGTCCGAGCCGTAAAGCTTCTTGGCCCGCAGCTTGATGTCGTGCGGCCAGTTGTCGGCTGAGTAGTTGCCACCCGAGTAATCCCTGTACCAGCTTTTGAACAGGTTGGAGTTCTTGTAGCGTCCATGGGCCGTGCGCCAGCCGAAGTGTCCCATGAAAACCCGCGTGCCGTCGCTGTCGACCGCCTCGACAAAAAACGGCAGGTGATACCAGGAAGCGAAGGTGGCCCGCAGAAAGTAGGCCGTCTCCGCGCACTCCAGCACCGGGGCCGGGATCGTCTTTCCCTGGGGATTAGTCACCTGGAAAGTCTTGTAAGCGTATGATCCGGTAGCCGAGTCGATCTTGCGCATGCTCTCGATCCACAGGGCATACTTCTCGTTCCAGTCCAGGCCGCTGTTCGCGTCCCAGGCCAACCCCGCCTTGCGCGCCTCGGCGGTGTCGCTGTCACTCCAGTCGTTATTGACCTCCCAGACGGCAGTGTCCGATTTATCGGCCGAGACCGGCACCGCGGTGTTTCCCATACCGTCGGCCTTGTCGAAGTCGTTGGCCAGATCGAACTTTCCGAAGTACTCGGTCTCTTCGAAGCTGTCGCCCCCGCAGGAGCCGATCACCAAAGCAGCAGTCAGTAAAAGAACGGCAAAAAAGCCCTTTTTCATATTGATCTCCGTGAAAGCCGTTTTCTGGTTTATGAATGGTAGAGTTTACACTCTGTTGGAGTTTCTGCCAACAGAAAAGCGCCGGGAGCGTTGCTCAGCGAGTCTCGATCTTGCCTTGCTCGGCCAGGCTGGTAGCTATCTCGGACATCTTATCCTGCACTCTGGCATCGAGAATTTTTGTGAGAATCTGTTGCTCGACTTCTTGCAAAGAACGCGTTTTTCCTGGGCGAACCGCCTTTACCATCAACAGATGCACGCCTGAAGGCCCCCTTATGGGCTCGCTGACTTTCCCGGGCGGTGTCGAGAAAGCGGCTTTCTCGATGGCCGTGATCATCTCGCCCTGCCTGAGGGTGCCGAGCCTGCCGCCTTGCTCGCGCGTCGCGATGTCATCCGTGTATTTGCGAGCGGCCGCGTCGAACGGCATGCCGGCCAAGATCTTTTCACGCACATGCATGGCCCGTTTTTCCACGTCTGCTTTTTTCTCCCCCACGCGAAAAAGTATGTGTGCCAGATCCACCTCGCCCGGCTCGCGGAATTCTTGCAGGTGAGATTCGTAGTAATCGGAGACCTCTTGCGGGCTGACTTTCAGCCCGGCTTTGATCTTTGCCGCAAGTCGTTCGATCAGCAGGTTGCGCTCGAGATTTACACGGATGCGCGCGGGATCGAGACCGCGTCGAGCGACGAAAGCAGCATAGGCACTATCTCCGCCTCCTTGTTTCTTGATCTCTTCCAGGCGCCGATCGATCTCCTCACGGCTGACGTTCAACCCCTGCGCCCGGGCTTGCTGCACCAGAAATTCATCCTGGATCATCTTGTGTAAGATGCGCTCTTTGAGTGTTTTTCTCTCGTGCTCGTCAAGCTTGCCGCTTTTCAACCGGTAATCCTGTTCGGCCTGGCGCAGGGCGCTTTCATACTCACGCCGTGAGACCGCAACTCCGTTGACCCGGGCCACGATATCTCCCTCCGGCGACGCTCCGCCGGCGTCAAGCGTCTGCCGGGACGGCTCCGGTGAACAGCCCGGGATGAACGCCAGGGTTAACAGAAGAGCCGCCAACTGCTTTTTAACGATCCGCATGCCGCCATCCTGCCATTTCCGGCGCCGGTCAGTCAAACCGCCGGGTAGTAAAATCACTTGCCTTTTGATTGGCTCGAGAGTACGGTTGGGCATTCTCAACCCGCGTGGAGGAATT
>Ga0315535_1001264_pt1 | contig 16930 bp, 10 predicted proteins | sample SalMarSW160220MG_2_FD_203092 | JGI IMG/M metagenome (GOLD analysis project Ga0315535, IMG submission 203092) | Salt marsh sediment microbial communities from the Plum Island Ecosystem LTER, Massachusetts, United States - Salt Marsh Sediment SW1602-20 ... | reverse complement strand
GCAGTGTCTACAAGTATTACAGGTCCGAATCCCGTGATCTCGTATGATCTTTTTACCGGATCGGTTGTAGTACCCGGATGGTCTGACACTATAGCCGTATCCTGTCCTGTCAGACAGTTGATGATACTGCTTTTCCCGTTATTACGGCGACCATAGATACCAATATGTGGTTTTGCTTCCCTGCCTTTTGACATTTTTCCTAAAGCTTGTGGCAAATTTAGCGATTTTCTTTACAGGTCTGATGCCTGGTTTGAGTAATGATTGAGACAATAACTCAGGTTTCAACCAAAAAAAGGAGTAGGTACTAAAATCGTGGAGCTTAATAGCACTTGCTTGAAATAACCGGGTAGAACTTATAATTAACCATATTAACTTGACTTGTACACTGAACTTTGCTAACTTTATCAAAATGAACCTCTAAGATGGCCAGTATCATTCCAGGATACAATTGCGACATATTCGTCAGCTATCGTCAGAAGGATAACAAATACGACGGGTGGGTAACAGAGTTTGTAGATAATCTGAAAAAAGAGCTTGAGGCAACATTTAAAGAGGATTTAAGTGTCTATTTCGATATTAATACACACGACGGGCTCTTGGAGACACACAACGTGGGTGCTTCACTTAAGGGAAAACTAAAATGTCTTGTCTTTATACCAATTATTTCCCAGACTTATTGTGATCCTAACTCTTTTGCGTGGGAGCACGAGTTTTGCGCTTTTAATGAACTGGCAAAAGAAGATCAGCTGGGGAGAGATATAAAGCTTGGCAGTGGAAATGTGGCAAGCAGGATACTGCCGATCAGGATCCATGAACTCGATAGGGAAGATAAAATCCTTCTGGAAAATGAGTTGGGTACAGTGCTAAGGAGTATAGAATTTATCTATAAATCTGCAGGTGTTAACAGGCCGTTGCGGGCCAATGAAGATAATCCACAGGACAACCTGAACAAAACATTCTATCGCGACCAGATAAACAAGGTGGCAAACGCTGTTAAGGAGATTATTACAGCAATAAAGCGATCAGGTCAAAATGATGAGGCAGTTGCGGCAGAGACAGAAATACCAAAAACCGGGAAACTTAAAAAACTGAAACTAAAATCTGTTTTAGTGACTTTGGTTGTTCTGGTACTAATTGTAGCAGGGTATTTTTTTATTCCAAAGCTTTTCAAACACTCCCTCACTGATGAAAAGTCTGTTGCAGTCCTTCCTTTTGAAAATCTCAGCAGCAATGAGCAGGAATGGTTTAGTGATGGAATTTCTGATATAATAATTAATCAATTGTCAAAAATATCCGGACTTAGAGTAATCGGCAGGACATCTACATTAAAATATAAGGATGATAAAAAGACCATTCAAGAGATTGGAAAAGAACTGGGCGTCAGTTATGTAATTGAAGGAACTGTTCAGAAACAGGAAGACAAGATCCGTGTGAGTGTTCAGATGGTCAGAGTCAGGAATGAGGATCATGTCTGGTCTGAATTTTATGATAAAGAATGGAAAGACATCTTTAATATTCAGACTGATATTGCAGAAAATATAGCCAATAATTTAGAGACTATTCTTACACCGGAGGAAAGAGATCAAATTGAACATATCGGTACAGATAATCCTGAAGCATACAGACTCTTTAAGATTGGAGACTTCCTGATGACCAGATTAAAGGAATCTGATTTTTATAAAGCAATTGACAACTATCAGCAGGCTATAGCATTGGATCCAGACTTTGCCCAGGCTTATGCCAGAATGGCTTCAGCCTATTTTGAACTTACAATGTGGGACGTACCGGAACCTGATACAACTTTAATTCCCCGAGCCAGGGACTATGCTTTACAGTCTCTGAAAATCGATAACAATCTGGGCGAACCCTATTTCATACTTGCTGCTATTAAGTATATCCATGAATTTGACTTTAGTGGTGCAGACCAGGACTTTAAAAAGGGTATAGAACTAAGTCCTGATTATGTCTGGGGCCGATTAACTTATGCCAATTATTTGACAATGATGAACCGGATATCCGAATCTGTTTCAATATCCCGTCAAACTATGAAACTTAATCCACAAGATCCGTGGCCATATCTCGAGTTGGGATTTGCCCTGGCCCAGGAGGGCCGGTACAAAGAAGCTCTTGAGAACTACAATAAGCATCGTGAACTAAGTCATGATCCTAATAATGGAAATGTGATGGGATGTCTGCATGTTCTATATACAAGAGAGGGTATTTTCAACAAATTTCTGTCTGATCAGATTGATACATTATTAGGGTCACCCCGTAAGGATATTCGCATTGTATCGACTGACAACTTAATTGACGCAGGGCAAATATTTGCTGATGTTGGCCATCGGGCTGAAGCATTAAACATTCTTAATGAAATAAACAGAAGGATTGCAGGGGGTGAAAATGTATCACCCTATCACCTGGGTTTTCTGTATAATAAACTGGGGGAAAAAGAAAAAGCTCTTGATCTCTTTGAGAGAGGTTATAATGAAGAGGGATTTAATGACGTATATTTTAATGGATCGTTTAAGCAGGATGATCCAATCCGGTCATATAAACGATTTAAAGTACTACTCAGAAAAATGGGATTTAAATACTAAATCTTACATTTAAGAATATCTTCCACTATGAGCGCCCGGACATCCACAGATGAGAAATTTCTCAGGAAGATCACAGAATTAATCCTGGATAACCTGGAAAACGAACACTTTGGAGTAAATGAACTGGTGAGTAAATCGGGTATTCCACGTTACAGGCTCATTAAGAAACTGCATATATTAAAACATAAGACAATCAGCCGGTTTATTTGCGAAACACGTCTTAAAAAAGCATTTGAATTACTTCATGACGGGTCATTGACCGTCTCTGAAGTTGCTTACAAGACAGGATTCAGCAGTCCTGCCTATTTCAATAAATGTTTCCACGACTTATTTGGTTACTCCCCCGGTAAAGTCCGTGAAAAAGCTGGTTATAAATTACCGACTGAATTTTTGATTCTGAATAAAGCAGGCTTAAAGAAACACACTTTCAGATTCTCTTTTAAAGGGTCTTATATGGGGTCTCTCATTCTTGCTGTTTTAATATCGACAATTGCATTCTTTGCTTATCTGAAAATTACTGGAAATAAAAAATCGTCAGGTTTGAGATATTCGTCTGAGAGGATATCAGTTCTAATTGTGCCCTTCCAGAATATGACCAATGATACCACATGGAATATCTGGCAGGATGGAATTCAGAATAACATAATAACTGCTCTTACAAATATTGAGGAATTGAAAGTCAGACAATCAGAATCTATTGCCAGATTATTTGATAATAAAGGGATTACAAATTATTCCTCAATCACACCTTCTGTTGCAGCTTCAGTTGCCAGGAACCTTGATGCTGATTTTATTATCTCAGGTTCAATAAATAAAGTAAATTCCACTATAAGATTAAATTCACTGTTGATTGAATCAAAAACAGAAGAGACCATAAAATCTTTTCAGATAGACGGGAATAATGAAAATATTCTGGAAATGATTGATTCACTTTCATTATTGTTAAGAAATTCTCTGATTATGAATGAATTGAGCAATGGCGTTCCTTTGAAATATGTATCAACCAATTCAGTAGAGGCATTCAAATATTATTTGTACGGGAACATTGCAAGAGAAAAATATGATTTACCGGCAGCCTGTAACTGGTATTTGCAGGCTATCGCTATTGATTCAAACTTTTTTGAAGCTATTGCAGACCTTTCTTCCTATTGCGGGAGTGATGCATGGTCAAAACAGCTGGTCCGTTACCTTTACAAAAAGAGAGATATGATGTCAATGAGAATGAGACTCTGGACAAATTGGGCTTATGCATTTAACTTTGAGACCATTAATGATGATATTAAGTACCTGAAACAACTCCAGGACCTCGATGAATATTCAACTAACGCAACATACTTACTCGCACTCGATTACAACAGGTTGCATCAATATGACAAAGCAATCAAAGAGCTGGAGAAATCGATGGCATTATATAAAAAATGGGGATCTAAACCTGATGGGACTGAGATCAAGTGGCTTGGTAATGCATACCATAAAACCGGCCAGTACAGGAAAGAGAAAAAACTTTACAGGAAAGCAGAAAGGGATTTACCCGATGATCCATGGGTTGAATACAGGCTGGCTATCCTGAAATTATCTGAAGGAAAGAGAGTCGCATCAAACCGATACATTGAAAAGTTCATTTCTTTTTGCCGAAATGTTTCGATTCCTGAGGCTAATATTACAGGCCTGGTTGCTCAGATTTATAGCGAGGCGGGTATTCTGGATAAAGCAGAGGAGAACTATCGGAAAGCTCTCGCTCAGGAACCTGATAGTACTGTCAGGTTAACTGATCTTGCCCGTTTCCTGATATATAATGATATTAATATTGTAGAAGGGCTGGACCTTGCTGACAAAGCCCTTAAATTTGAACCGGATAATTATTCTGCTCTGGCCTGCAAGGGCTGGGGTTTATATAAAATGGGCAGAAATGAGGAAGCGCTTGGAATCCTGGAAAAAAGCTGGGAGTTAAGATCTTTTTATGATTATGATTTGTACCTGAAGATCGAAGAAATCAAAAAAACTGTTTCAAATTAAAAGAAACAGTTCCCTCCATAGTTATGCAATTAAAATAAATCACGCCTGTCTGAAAGCGGAACAGACTTTATCTGAAAAGATATTCATGAGAAATTTTCAAAAATTGAAATAAAATTACAAAAATTTAAACTTCCGGTTCAAAAATTGCAACATGCCAGTCTGAATATAGTCTACCTTTAATTTTAGCATCATTTTATCAGATCACAATGGATCTTCAAATCGATTCAACAGGATCTGATCTGGACTTTAATGAGTTATTCATGGAGCTGATTCATTTTAATTTCAGACAATTAGGGCAATGATATGCTAATACTCACCTTACTTTATGCTCATGAAAAGGATCTCTTTTATGATTGTTTTGAGTATAATTTGTGCCTTTACACTTTTCGCTCAAACCATAGTCATTACGGGCACTGTTAGTTCTGCTGAAGGCAAGGGACCAATTCAGGGAGCAACTGTACAGGTAAAAGGTACAGGTATAGGTACATTGACAAACGCTCAGGGGAATTACACTCTAAATGTACCTCCCGATGCAACTGCTATTATTTTCTCTTTTGTAGGGATGAAGAGACAGGAAGTTGAAATTGCAGGTCGATCCGTAATTGATGTTGAAATGGAATCCGATGTTCTTTCCCTTGGTGAGGTAGTTGTAACAGGTGCTTATGGAATTAAAAGTACACTAAGAAGTACTTCTTCGCTGACACAGGTTATATCAGGTGATAAACTTAACGATGTTCGCCAGATAAATATTAATAATGCACTGGCGGGAAAGGTTTCAGGTATCCAGTTCCGTGGTCAGTCAGCTGTCTCTCTTGATCGCACAGGTTCTTTAAGGCTTCGCGGCGATGGTGGCTTTGGTACAGGAGAAGGAATGTTATACGTAATTGATGGGACTATCCTTCCAAACCCTGGTGATCTTAACCTTGACGATATTGAAGATGTTACTGTTTTATCCGGTCCCGGTGCTTCTGCTTTACTTGGTCCCCAGGGTGCTAACGGGGCTATTATACTGACAACACGGAAAGCAAAAGCAGTCGAAAATGAAACAGTGGGTATTGAGGTTAACTCCGGAATAATGACATCATCAGTATATATTTTACCTGCCTATCAAAATGAGTATGCTGGAGGTGCCGATAATGAAATGAAAGAATATAAGTGGGAAGAGGGTGATCCGCTTGAATGGCTCCCACTCGACGGCAAACTCTATCCTGATTATATGGATGATTCCAGCTGGGGCCCCAGAATGGAGGAACAGGAATATATTCCTTGGTATTCATGGTACCCTGGGACAAAATATACAGGAACAACAGCCCTGTTAGTCCCTCAGCCTGATAATGTAAGGGATTTCTATGAAAGAGGCTGGACTTACAATAATAACATCTCATTCTCGAAAGTTGGGGATGATTATAATATTCGCGCAACGATAGGTAATATTGCAATTAAAGGGAATATTCCCAAATCATCGCAAAACCGAATTACGTCTTCCTTTAGAACTTCCTATGATCTGACAGATAAACTGACTTTTGCTGCAAATATTAATTTCATAACGACACTAACCAAGGGCGAATTTAATGATGGATTAAATAACCAGAGTACTGGTTCATTCAACGAATTTTTCCACAGAGACCTTGACATGGGGATATTGCAGGAACTCAGGGGACTGAGAACTCCTGGTGGCATTTATGCAAGCTGGAATCATAAGGGTCCTGATTATTATAGGTCAGATAATCCTAAAGATTTTTACGCTGCATTTTGGTGGTATAATTATTATACCTTTTTTGACCTTATAAATCTGCCTTCGAGGTCAGACTATCTGTTTGGCGACATTTCTCTTGAGTACAAAATTATTAAAGGACTTAGTGCAAAAGTTACTTATCGTAGATACCAGGACAATGCCTGGAAGGAAGAACAATACCCTACAGACCTTTATGATAGCCAGACTGATGCGGCAGTTCCCTGGGGAAACTGGAAAGCGCAGGGATATTATTATACTTATACGTCGTATTTAAATAGGGAAAATATTGAGAGTCTTTTTTCTTTTAAAAAGGAGTTAGGTGATTTCAAAATAAATGCCAACGCAGGTTCTGATTTTTTCAGAGCGGTTTTTAAGTCGAATTCTGCAAACACAGTAAATGGTTTGATTGTAAGGAATCTTTATTCAATAGCCAACTCTGTGGACCAGCCAAATATCATTAATAACAGGACAAAAGAGAAGTACAGAGCAATATTAATCCGTGGAAATGTAGGTTTCAGAGATTTTGTTTACGGAGAATTTTCTTTACGGAATGACTGGTTCTCAACCTTGGCACCATCAAATAACTCTATTTTTTCAAAATCGTTAGGAGGTGCATTTATATTCAGTAATTTCCTTGGACTACCATTCCTTGACTATGGAAAAATCAGGGCTTCATGGGGAGAGATTCCCACAGCTATTGGGGTATTTGCATATCCAGGTTCACAATTTAGTCTCGGTTTGTATAAATGGAATGACAATATCCTGATGAGCACTTCCAATCAACTAGTTGACAAAACTATTCATGGAGCTGTTAAGGATCAGATGGAAATAGGTTTGGACTTAAGATTACTCAAGAACAAAATTGGTTTTGCTGCTACATTCTGGGAAGGAACAGAAAAAGGAATTCCAATGAACCTGAAAATTGCCAGCTATAGTGGCTTTGATTCCAGGTACCTGAATTCAGGTAAGATAGTCAAGCAGGGTTTGGATTTCATACTAAACCTAAGGCCATTGAGCAACAACAACCTGACTTATGAGCTAAACGCTACTTTCTCCTTCCTCATTAATAATAAGGTAGTCAAAATAGCTGACTCTCTTACCACAAGTGTAGAAGTTGAAAATGTGGGAGAGTGGTGGTCCGGAGCACCTGCAATGTACCATGAGGAAGGCAAACAATGGGGAGTATTAATAGGACAGGGTATGAAAATGTGGGATGGAAAACCTTTGTTGGATCAGAACAACAGATATGTGGTCGATGAAAGTAAGAACTTTGGAAGTGTCCTGCCGAAAATAACAGGAGGTATCCAGAACTCCTTCAGGATAATGAAAAACTTTACAATAATTGTTAATCTGGATTACCAGGTCGGGGGTAAATATTTCTCCCTGTCTGACATGTTGGGTACTCAGTCAGGTGTAACAGCAAGGACAGTAGGCACCAATAACTTAGGAATTCCGATAAGGGATCCTGTTGAATATGGTGGAGGTATTCTGGTAACTGGAGTGGATCCAAATACACATGAAGACCGTATGGCTCGAATAGAGGCACATGAATATTTTTATGAAAACCTGGTTGCTGCAGGTATATATGATCCATTCGTTTATGATCTGACGTATATAAAATTTCGTGAATTAAGCATTAGTTATGAAATACCGGTCAGGAAACTCAAGGTAGTTGGCAATTATTTTCAAAGCATGAATATATCTTTCTCTGTTTTGAATCCCTGGCTGGTATATTCAGATACCAGGGATTTTGATCCTTCTGAAATATCTTATGCGGGAGGTGAATATGCACAATTCCCTGGAACAAGATCATTTGGCATGAACCTAAAAGTTATTTTTTAAACATCAGAGGTTGTAACCTTGAAAATCTAAAAAATGAAAAGGTCAGTATATTCAATTTCAATAATAGCGATAGTATTGTCATTATACCTTGTTACAGGATGCGAAAGGATGGAAGATTTTGGAGATACCAATCAAGACCCGGACAATTCTGAAAAACCGGAAACATCAGCATTATTAACAAATGTTCTTTCCGGCTTAGCCGAATATTCCAACTCAGAGCTTTCTGTGCAGGGTGCTATTTATTGCCAGTATTTTGCGGAAACATTTTATGTATGGACCGGACTTTATGAACCTTATAGAACTTCACTAATGAGCTACTATTCAGATGATCTGTATGACCTTCAAGCCATTATTATAGCTAATACAGACGATGCAACCCAAAAAGACGCAGCAATATACGGGGAGAATGAAAACCAGATTGCAATCTCACGTATTCTCAAAGCATATATTTATTGGATTATTACTGATTGCTGGGGTGATATCCCATATAAAGATGCACTTAAAGGCGACCCTAATGTTAGTTACGACACTCAGGAATCAATATATAAAAATTTGTTAATTGAGCTAACAGACGCTGTGGCACAATTTACTGAAAATGATCCGCCAATTAAGGGAGATATAGTTTATAATGGAGACTTACTGAAGTGGAAAAAATTTGCTAACTCTCTGAGAATGTTAATGTCTTTGAGGCTATCAAAACAATACCCCTTGCCGGCAGGTTATGCTGCATTACAGTTTAATGCTGCACTCAAGGATAATGCAGGGTCAATCGAAACCAATGAGGATAATTTTCAGCTAAATTATCCGGGTGAATATTTCAGGAATTTTTATTATACTAATTATGATGGTTCCAGTGGTTTTTTTGGAGAAAGTGCCACAATGACATCACTTATGGATTCTCTAAATAGCGACCAGCGCCAAAACGTGTTTGGTTCTAATTCAACCGGAGCCCCTTCAACATTAGGTGTCCCTGTCGGCATTAACTATCCGGCTACTTTCCAGTGGTGCAATGCAAATCCTGGGTACTGTTATGTATTAAATCCTGATTATCGCAAACAAACGAGTCCAAATTATGTAATAACTGCAGCTCATGTTCTTCTTGCTCGTGCTGAGGCTGCCGACAGGGGGTGGACTTCTGAAACGCCCAATACTGCAGCATTGTATCAGGAAGGTATAACACAATCTTTTTTACAATGGGGATTACCTGCTCCAGACAATATATACTTTAGCAGTACCCATGTTGCCCTGATCGAAGCTCCCGGGACAGGAGCCAATTTGGAGAAGATTGCAACCCAACAATATGTGGCATTTTATCCCGATGGTATCCAGGGATGGAGTAACTGGAGGAGAACTGACTATCCAATACTTAGCCCTGCACCAGAGGCTATTAATAATCCTCCCACGATAGCACGAAGGTATATGTACGGGACTGAAGATTATAATCTCGCAAAAGATAGTGTGGAAGCAGCTGTAGCCAGACTGCCAGGGGGTGATAAATTGGAATCAAGGGTATGGTGGGATAAAGAATAAAGGGTTTTTATATAATATCATCAAGTGAGAATCCCAGTTTCATGAGATTGCCGGGTTCGAGTATCTCTTTGAGTCTGGTGTCATCAAGAATTTTCAATATGGCATTTGCCTCGAATATGTCAATGCCATTCGTTTTCATGAGGATTGCCATTTCTGTGGCTTTATGGTAGCCGGTATATGGTATTAATGCAGTAGTTACGGAAGGGCTGTGAATGAGCGACCTGTACCCGGCAGACTCATTTATTTCCAGACCATTGAGAAGATTCCCGAGCAATGTCTTATCGGAAGCTGCCAGGAGCTTCAGGCTTTCAATGACTGCAAATCCTATAGCCGGCAGGTATGCATTAAGCTCGAGGGTCCCCTGGCTGCATAATGAGCTGATCAGCTGATCGTTTGAGTATATCCTGTGGGAAGCGGTGATCACAAATTCCGGGATGACAGGATTTATTTTACCCGGCATAATAGAGCTGCCTGTTTGTTTTTCAGGGATGGTCACAGTCTTATTGCCGGCGATATCGGAAGCGAGAAGTCGTATATCGGAAGCCATTTTTTCCAGGTTGACCGCATGCGACTTTATTGTGGCATGTATCTCAACCCACCTGTCAAGGTTAGAAGTGGCATCAGGAAGGTTTTCACTGTGGGCAAGAGGCAGTCCTGTAAGCTGCCGCAGTTCGGGAACCACTTCCATAATAAAATATCTTGGAATAGACAGCCCTGTACCTGTGGCTCCGCCACCAAGGTTGACCTGTTTGATTCTCTCGGAGCATTTGGATACTCTCCACCAGTCGCGTGACAGGGCTTCGTTAAATGTACTGAAAAGGATACCGAATGAAGCAGGCACTGCTTCCTGCATCTGGGTATAGCCAATACGCAGTTTATCCCTGGAATCTTTTTCAATGCTTTCTATTTTCTGTCTCAGGGAATTTATCTTTTCTTCCAGTTCCTGCAACAATTTCATAACAGCCACTGTAAGGGCAGTAGGTATGACATCATTGGTCGACTGGCAGATATTGGCATGCTCGATCGGATCGATAATGGAATATTCACCGCATTTATGTCCCAATTCCAGCAGGGCAGTATTTGCAATGATCTCGTTGACATTCATGTTGATGCTTGTGCCTGCACCCCCTTGTACTGCAGGAACTATAAAATCGGAAAAATACTCACCTTCCGATACCCTAGCAGAGGCAGAACAGAGAGCATCGAGTATATCATCGCTTATAACATTTACCGGAACATCCTTCCCGTATTTACCTGTAGCTGCTTTGGCGAATTTCCTGTATGTATTGTAGCATGCGAGCTTCGTAATTCCTACAGCTTTATACCATTCCAGGGGAAAAGCTGATTCATCGGGAAAGTTTTCCCTGGCTCTCAGAGCATTTATTCCATACAATGCATCAGCCGGTATCTGTTTTTTACCCAGGGTATCCTTTTCGGTACGATACATAAGTTTTAAAATTTCCTTTTAAATATCTTGTTTTCTGACCCTGGAAAGTAATAATTCTCTTTCACCAGGGATAACCGGTCGTGAAACGGTGCGGATTACAGGTCCAGGCACCGCTATACTTCGGTTTCAGATACCGGTTTAGCGTATGCGTGAACGTCCTTGCCCGTTATTTCTGTCTGGCAAAGAATAATAAGTCTTTCAAGTACGTTCCTGAATTCCCTTATATTACCGGTCCACTTAATCTTCTGAAGCTCCTCTATGGCATCTTCGGTAATTATCTTTTTACTCATTCCGTATTCACCGCATATCAGTGAATTAAAATGATCGGCAAGAACCGGAATATCATCTTTTCTTTCGTTAAGGGTTGGTACATGAATAAGAATAACACTGAGGCGGTGGTAAAGGTCCTCCCTGAATGTGTTCTTCTCAATTTCATTCTTTATATTCTTGTTTGTAGCAGCAATGACCCGAACATTAACATGAATATCTTTATCTGAACCAACCCGTGATATCTTGTTTTCCTGCAAAGCTCTCAGGACCTTGGCCTGTGCTGAGAGGCTCATATCACCTATCTCATCGAGGAACAATGTTCCGCCATTAGCCTGTTCAAATTTACCTATGCGCTGTTTTATGGCTGATGTAAATGAACCTTTCTCGTGACCGAAGAGTTCGCTCTCGATAAGCTCTGATGGTATGGCTGCACAGTTTACCTCAATAAAAGGACCTTTTGCCCTTGCACTTTTCTCATGTATCTGGTGAGCAACAAGTTCTTTCCCTGTACCGTTAGCCCCCGTTATAAGGATCCTGGCTTCAGTTGGCGCTACACGATCGATCATCTCCCTCATCTTCTCAATAGATTCTGATTTCCCTACCATCTCGTACATCTTGCTTACCTTGTTCTTCAGCACCTGGGTCTGAGTGATCAGAGTTGATTTATCCATAGCATTACGTATGGTAATGAGCAGCCTGTTAAGGTCAAGAGGTTTTTCCAGGAAATCGAAAGCCCCTTTCTTAATAGCTTCAACGGCAGTATCAATATTGCCATGTCCCGAGATCATTATAACCGGAATATCCATGGATGTTTCCGCTATCTTTTCCAGTACCTCTATACCATCCATCTTCGCCATCTTTATATCACAAAGAACGATATCATATGTATTGGCAGAGAACATTTCGATACCGGTGGGACCATCCTCAGCAAGATCTACCTCGTACTTTTCATATTCCAGGACCTCTTTCAGAGTATTCCTGATAGCCTTCTCATCATCTATTACCAGAATTTTCGACATTATTTTAACTCCTAATTCCTAATTGTTAATTGTTAATTGTCAATTATTCTTCTATCCGCTGTATCTCAGCCATTTCCACATCTCTTTCCAAGATGTCTTCTTTCCGTACATCAGGATACCCGTACGATATACCTTGGCAGCCATCCATACAAAGAAACTAAAGGTCGCTATCATAAGTACCATTGATAGTGCCAGCTGCCAGTACGGTACCCCGAAAGGCAGACGGGCCATCATTACTATAGGCGAGGTGAGCGGTATAAGTGAACACCAGAAAGAAAGAGAACTTTCCGGATTCTGCATGGTTCCCATAGCCACCATCAGGGCAAGTATGATTGGAATGGTGACAGGAAGCATGAACTGCTGTGTTTCTGTTTCATTATCCACAGCCGAGCCTATTGCCGCGAACACCGATGCGTAAAGAAGATACCCGGTTGCAAAATAGAAGATGAAGGAGATAATAATCAATCCCCATGGCTGATTCATGGCACTGTCGAACATCTGTGAAAACTCGGCAAACTTTGGTGATACTTCTGATGTCTGCACAGCAGTCGTCACAGAATCAGCAGCTGCAGGGGCCATGAGATTCTGCGGGACTGACTGGGTTATCTCCGTCAGGTTGGTCTTCTGCATAACAGTGGTTTTAAGCACGGTTACTATACCGAATGTAAGGATTACCCATATGAAAAACTGTGTAAGACCAACCATAGCTATCCCAATGATTTTACCCATCATCAGCTGAACTGGCCTTACTGATGATATAATCACTTCAACCACTCTGCTGGTCTTCTCTTCGATAACACCTCGCATTACCTGGGCTCCGAAGATAAATACCAGCATGTACATCAGGAATCCAAGAATATATGCCAGTGCCATTGATATACCCGTACTCGTCTTTTTTACCTGACCCGAAGAATCGATCTTAATGGTCTGTATAGACACGTTGGTCCGGATATTCTTCATGATCTCGTTAAGATCATTAATATTATATGCCTGAAGCTTCTGACGTTCTATCTCGTTCTTCAGAGAATTTTGAATGTACTGGAGCAGCCCTATCGGAGGCTGTTGCCTGGAGATCAGCTGTACGGCATTTGGAGTATTGATTATCTCCGGAGAAATATAAAGGATGCCGTAATAGCCTGCTTTATCAAATGTTTTTTTGAGATCATCCAGTTTCACATTATCGAGGTATACGAACTCAACATCCTTCGTATTTTTTATGACACCTTTAAAGAGATCCGATTTATCTTCAATGACAGCTATTTTCTTAAATTGTCCCGACTGATTCATCATCAGTACTGTCGGGAGGATTATAATTGCTGCCATAAGAAGGGGGGCAAGGATTGTCATTATTATGAATGATTTCTTCCTGACCCTTGTGATATATTCTCTTTTTATTATAACTGATATCTTATTCATAGCAGGTAATTTACATATTAATAAAATTAGTTCCGGGCTTCGACAACCCTGATAAAGATCTCATTCATTGAAGGCAGGGCCGGGTTGAAGGAAATAATTTTACCTGACTTCATCACTGTCTGCAGAATATCATTGTTTGAGACATCCCCTTCAGTTTTAAGTCGAATAAGACTTTTATTATTATCCTTTTCCTGCTTAACTATTTTATACTGGCCATTACCTGTGATATTAACATCACCTTCAAAGACCAGGTCATATTCATTGGCAGCCCATCTGTTTCTTATCTCATCGACACTTCCTTCGAGGATAGTTTTCGACTTGTCGATAAGAGTAATATTATCGCATAATTCTTCAACAGATTCCATGTTATGGGTTGAGAATATGATTGTAGCACCCCTGTCGCGAAGGAAGAGTATCTCATTTTTAATGATATTGGCGTTTACCGGGTCAAAGCCCGTAAATGGTTCATCAAATATTATCAGTCTCGGTTCATGAAGTACGGTAGTTATGAACTGTACTTTTTGTTGCATACCTTTCGACAGTTCTTCAACTTTCTTTCCCCACCAGTCTATTATTTCCAGTTTTTTAAACCAGTACCTGAGCCTTTTCATCGCTTCCGATTTCGAAAGCCCTTTTAGCTGGGCAAGATATAAAGCCTGTTCCCCGACTTTCATCTTTTTATACAGACCTCTTTCTTCCGGGAGATATCCTATTGCCTGCACATCTTCAGGCTTTAGTTTTCTGCCATTTAGAAAAAGCTCTCCGGTATCGGGACCCGTAATCTGGTTTATTATTCTGATGAGAGTCGTTTTTCCGGCACCGTTAGGGCCCAGCAGACCATAAATGCATTGTTCTGGTACTGAGATACTTACATTATCAAGAGCCAGCTGATCCCCGTATTGTTTAGTGACATTCTTTGCTTCAAAAAGAGCCATAAGTGAAGTAATTAATATTATTTAATAAGAAATGTAAATATAATAAATATGAGTATATCTAATCATGGAAGGATATCAGCACTTTTTTAAGGTATCTGATAAGCTGATTTTACAGCCAGAGTCTGTTGGATATTGGGATATTTAACATTCAGATTACAGGTTATGGTGAGTCAGTTCAGATGTGATTTATTCAAAATAGCCTCTCATCCTCTCGAAGAAGTTTTTATCGTTCTTGTCGGGTTTCGGGACAAAGGATTCGGATTCCCTGAATTTTTCTACCAGCTTCGATTCTTCCTTGCTTATACTCCTGGGTATCCATACATTTACATTAACAAGAAGATCTCCCTTGCCGTAACCATTAACTTCCGGAAGTCCTTTACCTCTTAACCTAAGTATCTTACCAGGCTGGGTACCTGCTTCTATTTTTATTTTTACTTTATTATCCACAGTGGGAACCTCGACATGAGTGCCCAGAACAGCATCAGGTATGCTAATGAAGAGGTTATAGATAAGATCATTTCCTTCCCTGATAAGATCAGGATGATCCTCCTCATCAATAACGACAAGCAGATCACCGTTTATACCGCCTCTTCTGGCAGCATTACCTTTGCCTCCCACAGTCATCTGCATCCCTTTTCCAACACCGGCAGGGATATTTATCTTTATTATATCTTCTTTCTGTACAATGCCTTCACCGTAGCAAACGGAGCATTTTTTTGTTATTGTCTTTCCTTCTCCGCCGCATGAGGGACATACTGAAGATGTCTGCATCTGTCCGAGGAGGGTATTCGTTATCCTTGTCACATGACCTGTCCCATGACATGTGGAACATGAAGAAATGCTTGATGCATCTGCTGCACCTGTTCCTCCGCATGACTGGCATGTATCATATTTTGTGACCTTAATTTTCTTCTCCGTTCCCCTGGCCACTTCCTGGAGAGTCAGTTTGACCTTTACCCTGAGGTTGCTGCCTTTGCTGACCCTCCTGCTTCTACGGCTACCGCCAAAAGCACCGAATCCTCCGAAAGCATCACCAAAGATATCGCCGAAGGAAGAAAAGATATCTTCCATTGTCATATGGGCACCGCCGAAACCATTTGATGCTGCGCCACCAACACCGGCATGACCGAACCTGTCATACCTTGCTCTCTTTTCATCATTGCTGAGTACCTCGTAAGCTTCAGCAGCCTCCTTAAAATGTTCTTCGGCTTTTTTGTCCCCCGGGTTTTTGTCAGGATGATATTTCAGGGCCTGTTTGCGGTAAGCTTTTTTGATCTCTTCTTTCGTGGCTTGTTTTGACACTTCAAGCACCTCATAATAATCTCTTTTTTCCATCATAACAATTTTTAAGCCACTGTTTTAAAATCCAGTTGTGGACAGTAACGCTATTCACCAACGATGACCTTGGAGAATCTGAGTACCTTATCCTGCAGAAAGTATCCTTTCTGAACAACATCAACAACTTTTCCTTTCATCGATTCATCTTTCACCTTAAGTTTCCCGACAGCTTCATGGACATCTACATCGAAATCACAGTTCAGCGCCGGGATCTCCTTGATACCGTTCTGCTTAAGAAATTCGGTGAATTTACTGTATATCAGGTCTATCCCTGCCTTAACGGCTGACTTGTCATCATCACTTTCCATATGCATGAGAGCTCTTTCAAAATCATCCATCACAGGGATGATCTTAAGGAGCAGCTCTTCTCCTGCATATTTGGATATCTCTATTTTTTCACGTAAAGTCCTCTTCCTGTAATTATCAAATTCAGCTGACAGACGCATATATCTGTCCTGCATCTCTGCCAGTTTTTCCTCCACAACCCTAACCTCAGCGATAACTTTGTCAGCATCGTCCACTTCAATATCTTCCTTTTCCGTTGTACTGACAGGAATGTTATCTTCTTCTTCCTGCACATTATCTGATTGACTTTCCTCTTCTTTCACTATCGTATTTTCTTTATTATCAACAGAATTATTATCCTTCTTAAGGCTGCTTTCTTCAGTCTCTTTAGTCTTTTTCTTCGTCATTACTTACTCAGTTTCAATTTTGTTCTTTCTTTATAACAAATTGTCTGCCAACACCTGTTATTTGACAAATTGGCAGAATATCAGAGGCAGAAG
>Ga0315535_1001263_pt1 | contig 16932 bp, 19 predicted proteins | sample SalMarSW160220MG_2_FD_203092 | JGI IMG/M metagenome (GOLD analysis project Ga0315535, IMG submission 203092) | Salt marsh sediment microbial communities from the Plum Island Ecosystem LTER, Massachusetts, United States - Salt Marsh Sediment SW1602-20 ... | reverse complement strand
GGACCCGTTTCCCAATATAATCCACATCATCAAGTGTCTTGAAAGTAAGTTGCAATCCTCTTCACCGGGTTCTGGATAGAACACAATCCCAATAAAGAGATTCCTAGGGAGCCTGTTTTTTTTTTTCAAAATTCTCCTGTAATAATTGCTTCAGCAAACGAGTCTAGCAAAGGTTTTCTAGGAAATCTTATGGGCATAAAATAACGAGAATCATACTTTATCGTGATTGATTGTTTCTCATCTGCACAGACAGTCACAAGTGCCTTCACAGCATCGGGAGTCCATCCTGTGATATCAATAACACCAGACCAACTTGTTTCTCGTAACATTCGCTCAAATTGAGGCCGGTTTTGTTCGTTTACCAGGCAACCTAATGATTCCATCCTAGTTTTTCTATCATCACTTTCTTCTTCAGGATGAAAAGATTCTGGCATCATGAGCCTAGGTATTGTCTGATACTATTAAACACCGAGAATTAAATTCATACATTGTAATACTTGGATTCGCATTTAATAGTAGATTCCTTTGACCTCCAATATACAGCCCACCGGCCATCTTTTGTCTTCGATAGGAATACATGATGCTTTTCTTTCAGTTCTTTTGCATGTGATACCGCTTCGACCATCCCCTCAAAGACCTTGGCGAGTCTATACACACTACCACTAACTATCTTCCATTTCTCTTCCGTCATGGAATTTCGTATAGATTATTCCTAATAACTCCGTCATAGGATTTGAAAATAAGATTTTTTCAAAAATAAGGTAGTGTAGCTTAAGCCTTTTGATTGTAGCACTACAGGAGGATTTCTCGGAATAAATTATGATTGAGGTTCTATGGCAAATATCTGATTAAGGAGAATATACTTGCGTTTCGTAACAGTTTCTTTCCAAACGTCACCAATTTCTATAAAATCTGAACCAATCTGCAGTAGCACACCTTTCCAAGATATTACCCTGGCAGCAGCCCAGATTCGCACCTGTTTACCAAGATGTTTTTTCAATTGATTATGAAGAAAATTATCCAGATAGGATTCATCAATTCCTTCCACGATTATATCACCAATTTTCATTCTAGATTGAAAACATAAAAGGTTGATACTTCTGTTACTGATTTGTAGTTTTGAGTTACTTGGTTCATATAGTAGAATAGAGAATTGGTGCCGCAGACGGGATTCGAGCCCGCGACTTCGAGATGCCTCATCTGAGACGCGATCTCAATGACCCCGATCTTATCTTGGGAAACCCAAGAAGATTATGAGTCTCGCGCCCTGCCAGGCTAGGCCACTGCGGCTTTATTTTTCTCATATTGAAGTCTGGCAATCGAGCACACAAAATTCCTCTAATTAACCTTACCGTGAAGTCTATGAATTGAGAAGTTTGTTAATCTCAGCGGTAAGGAGTTGCTTGGCAGTCTTTCCGTCTACCTTGCCTCCTAGTTCTTTCATAACGACACCCATGAGTCCACCAAACGACTGCTCACCTTGTTCCCGAACGAATTCCTCTCTATCTAGAACAATTTTTCGAATGATTTCTGCAACTTCATCAGTGCTTGCCATGCTGAGACCAGTAGCTGCTAGAGCTTCATGAACACTTAGACTTGGATTATTGGAGAGATGTGTTAGAACATCCGGAATTGCTTGAGAAGATAATTCGTTTTGTGCGACTAATTTGAAGATGTCAATGAAGTGGATTTCTTGCAGATTCTCCGTGGGGATTTGGTCTCTATGAAGACTGACCACTGTATTTTCTAGAGTAGCAGCAACAAGTGTCGGAGAAATTTCGGTTTCTTTGATAATGTGTTCAAAAATGTCAAGATTCACTGAACGAGTGATTTGGTAAGCCAAATCCGGACTTAGTTTGTATTCCTTGATGAAGCGTTGCTCCTTGTTTTCAATGGTTTCAGGCATATTCTTCTTGATTCTTGCAAGACGATTTTCTGTAATCTTTACTGGTCTCACATCAGTTTCTGGATACATTCGCGAAGAACCTGGTCTCGGTCGTGCAAATTTGGATGTACCTTCTGGGAGCGGCATTCTAGTTTCTACGGGTATACCTCTTGTGGCTTCACGTGCACGATTGACTACAGCATTCAATGCGTCCTTACACTTGTTTTTGGATGATGCTACAATAGCTACTGCATCATGGTCTTCAGCTTTTACAGCCTCACGAATCGCCGAAATATCTGTATCGGATATTCCATACCTTGGTAATTCGTCAGTATGGAATATTCCACCAACCCCACCCCAGAATTTTGCATAATCTGAGATTTCTGTTCCAAATCGTCGTTCGGGTTGAACCTCGATTCCAAGAAGTCCTGCAAATCCAGGTAATCTAACTGCATAAACAGTGCCGCCGGATTCCAGAGCCTTTTTGATTACTTTTGACTCACTTTCTGTAAATATTGCTGAAACATCAGTGATTTTGTCTTTGATTTTTTCTGCAGTTATTCCACGGTTTTTCAAGGTATCACGAATTCCAAGAAGTTTCTCTTGTCTAAGTGCTTCATATTCAACGGTTTTTGATAACATGTCAAGCTGTTGTAGACCCTTGATTTCTATTATCGCACCATCCCTGATTGATACATTGACATCTTGACGGATTGTTCCTTGACCTCGTTTCACCCTTCCAGTTGATCTCAAGAGTAATCCAATAGCAAGAGCTACCTCTTGTGCTTCTTCCGGTGATCTGATATCTGGGTCAGTTGCTATCTCAATCAAGGGAATTCCAAGACGGTCAAGTCTGTATACTCTCATGTTGTTTTTATCATCATCAGCAATCTTTCGTGCTGCATCTTCTTCTAAACAAATAGTTTGAATGCCGATAGTTCTGCCATCAACAATTGTTTCTCCACCATTGGCAATGATTGTGGTACGTTGAAAACCAGTAGTATTCGATCCGTCTATTACAATCTTCCTCATTGGATGGATTTCATCAACTGGATTCGATTGTAGGAATTTTGCCATTGTTAGACAAATATCAATCGAATCTTCACACAAATCATGCGGAGGTTCTTCATCAGCTTCAACTAAACAAGTGGTATCATTGTAATACTCGTAGCAGAATCGTTTCTTTTTCTGAAACTCAAAAAGAGCAGCGGGATCAATCTCACCCATCTCACTTTGAGTTGGACGAAGTCTTCGAATGAAAGTACCATCTGGCTCTTCGTCACGGATAATTGATGGGCAATGACAGAACAATTTTCTTTGAGTGTTCAACTGTTGGTGAAGTTCGAGGCCCACCATCAAACCCAACTTAGCATATCTATCAGCATCTGACATTTCAAAGCCCTCCCAGTATTTTGTAGTCAGATTCTTCGCTGCGCATGTCAATTTCACCTGCAATAGGCGTAAGAAGAAGTTCTTTGGCAGTTTCGGTATCCTTGCTATTTGCTAGAACCCACATGAGCTTGACTAGAGCTGTTTCGGGTAACATATCTTCACAGGAAACAACTCCAAGATCAAGAAGTTCTACTCCTGAACGATATACGTTCATGTTGGTTCTTCCAAAAATGCATTGACTGGTCATAGTGACAACCAATCCATCATCAATAGCATTTTTGATTGAATTTTGCAAACTATCTGGAGTATGTCCAAGGCCTGTTCCTTCGATTACAATTCCTTTGTATTCAGCATCAATGAGCTTTTCCACCAGAATCCCATCAATTCCAGGAAATGTTTTCAAAAGAGCGACTTTTTCCTCAAATTTAGCCTTCATCTTGATTTTCCGGTCGAGGTTTCTCCGTTGTAATGGAGGATATAGTTCTTTTACAGAATCTTCATCTATCCTGAATAATGGATATTCATTAACAGATTGAAAAGCATCTCGCCTGCTGGTATGTAATTTTCGAACTTTTGTTCCTCTATGAGCATGAAGATAGCTATCTCCAGTTTCTGCATGCATAAGAACCATAACTTCAGCGGCATCTGCCTTTGTTGCCAAGTTTACGGCACCTATAAGATTCATCGCAGCATCTGACGATGGACGGTCAGATGATCTCTGAGACCCTACAAGAACAACAGGAACTGGTAGATTTTGAAGTGCAAAAGAGAGAGCTGCTGAAGTGAAAGCCAATGTATCAGTACCATGGGCGATTACAACTCCATCAGTTCCTGTCTTTATCTCAGAGGCAACTTTACTGGCAATTTTTGTCCAATCAGCAGGCGTAATGTTTTCGGAAAGTACGCTCATAATCACTTTAGCATGAACATTGGCATAATTTTTGAGTTCGGGGATGGTGTCGTAGAGATCTTGAGCAGAAAGTGCAGGATTTACAGAACCGGTACGGTAATCGACTTTGCTGGCAATAGTACCACCTGTACTCAGAATAGAAACTCTGGGCAAGTTCTTTTCCTCATTAGACTCTTCCATTTGTGGAGATTGTTTTCTTTTTCTAGGTTTTATTCGACGAATTACAGTTTCTTGATTCAATCGAAGCCCAATGTTGTAACCACTATCAAGTTTGATAATGATATGAGCAACATCACTCCCAACCTGACTTCGAGGCATGAGTACCCCAGTGAATTCTTCTCCATCCTTCGTAATACTGATTGTATCACCAACCTGTATCTTTGATAGAGATAGCTTCTCCAGAACCAGACCACTATAGCCCGAACCATCTAGACTCAATGAATTCTTCACCTTCGAGTTATGACTCAAAGATGAAATCTATGTCATAAAGGCTTTGCCAGATAATTGAATCTACAGAATTCCGAAGATGACCAATATTCCAAAGAGTATGAAGATGATTCCGACCACGCGTTTTACAGTTTTAATTGGAATTCGTTCAGCAATGTTGGTACCTGTGAAAGCTCCAATTGAGTTCACAATGAAGAAACCAATGATAGCTCCGAGGAAGATCATGATTGGGAAAGGTGATTGAGCTGCAAGGGCAAGAGTGGCAATTTGGCTCTTATCACCAAGCTCAGATACTAGTACAATAGAGAACATTCCGAAAAGTGTTCTAGGATTATCACATGTATCGACTGTTTCTGAATCTGATTTGACTAATGTGAAAATGCCCAGAATTAGGAACAAGAATCCAGACACATAAGTTATGATTTCTACCGGTAATGTAGTAGATAGGATGAACCCAATGATGACCGCAATGACTGAAGAAGAAGCAAGAGCAACCATAGTCGCAAGAAGCACCAATTTGGGCCGGCGATATTGAGCACTCAGACACATAGTGGTGAGCATAGTTTTATCACCTAATTCCATCAAGACGATTAAGCCGATGGATTCGATTAGTGCTTCGAATTGCATAATGTAGAAAGCTTCCAATTGTAGTTTTGGTGATTAATGTATGGTCTCAAACAGAGATGTGGTGCGGGAGACGGGCGACTCGGAATCAGAGAAAATCTCTGAACTCTTTCGAACCCGTGGACTCCTACGAGAGCGGATAGCTTATCGCGACCCCATCGTTCATACGATCTTAAGTCCGCCGCCTTTGACCTGGCTTGGCTACTCCCGCAATGTTAACCGGTCAGCAGTGACTTGTCTATCCATTTTGTAGGTGTCTGGGAAGATGGTGGGCCGCGCCGGATTTGAACCAGCGACCTTCGATTCCAAAGAGTTCAAGGCTCGTTCGGATTCTCGGTGTAAGCGAGACATCATAGCCGGGCTAGACTAGCGGCCCTGAGATGAGGCTCTCTATATTCTATTAAAAAGTTGTTTACCTGTAACATCCAGTGATGTGTGCTTCTTGGCGGGAATCATCCAGATAGATACTCTGAACATCTGCGAAACCCAGACCAGTGACTGAGTCTAATAACTGTAATACAATATCCCGATTGTCTGTCTTGAAGGCTGCGACTAGGCGACCGCCCTTTTTCAATAGACTGGAGAAATGCGAAATTAGATTCAGAGTTCCATCTATCTCTGTAGTGACATCAACAAGGAGGAGATCGAGACCGCCATCATTAACTACAATTGTGGGATCAATTGTGAATGCATCATCAAAGATTACTGAAATTAGAGGATGAGCCTCCGCCAATCTGGTAAGGTCTTCTGAAAACCTTCGAGCAACTTCAATGCCAATTGCAGTTGCTCCTTTGTCATTGAGGTATGCAAGAAAACCTCCAGCTGAACTACCAATGTCAAGTGCAATACATGGAAGAGTTACGAGATTACCCTCTAACAGTTTATCTATTTCTTTCAATTTATGATAACCCATTGGTTTGTCTGCATATTCTACTGAAACCTTGATCTCTTCTGTTCCACTTACTTGCTTAGAGGGTTTACACTGCATTCCATCAACCTTGACCATACCTTCTTTGATAGCCCTCTTAGCTACTTGTCGGGATGAATAATAGCCATTCTCAACTAACCAGACATCAAGCCTAGGCATTCAGACTCGCCTCAATCTCCTTCGGAATGAAAAGATGTATAGGAACACCTCTAAGTTTAGGTCCGATTGCTGCGACAATACCCGATGCCCGAGTACTCCTTTTGCAACGTAATGAATATTCGAATTTTCCAAGTTCTTCAAACTCGTAGATATCTTCTTGGTGCCTTGTCTTTCTAAGTGCGATTTCAATCATGTCCTGATTAGCACCAAAGACTAGAAGTCGTTCATGGTCATCTTGCATCCATTCCTCAAATCGGATTATCGTACTCTCTGCTAGTTCACCTTCGACCTTGTTTTCTCTACGATCAACACTTGTAATTTTTACATCAACTGGAAGATTATCAACAAAGACCAGAGTTTTTGCAATAGCTCGTAGTGGCTTCTTGATACTAAACTGGTCACGAATGCGATGAAGTGGAATTAGAACATCTACTCTTTTAGTACTAATAGCTGCAATATCTACATAGAGACCATACCCAACTTTTCCCACTTCTAAAAAGGATCCAGGAAGAATAGCACCTTCCTTCACATTTTCCAGATGTATTGATTTACCATATTTCTTGACTAGATAGTTAATTGCAAATTCTGAATCTTGTCCATCAAAATCAAGTGAAAGGTGCCCATTCTTATCAGTGCCAAAACGCGCCAAACGAACATCCAACTCATCTATCATTGAGGTTACTTCAGATTTGACAGTGTCTAGGAGTTGTTTCCGTTTTTTTCCATATACTCTTGAAAATAGTATTACTGACTTCAATTGGTAACCTCTTTCATTTGCTTCATGCAGGTTGCTAAGTACCTTTTGTAAGAAACAGATTGAATCAAAAGTATTGGTCTATGATAGCGCTTCTAAGTCAGCTTTGAGTTCTTCTACCCGTTTTCTGAGAAATGAGATAGCTTTTGCATTGTCAACGAACTCAAGTTGTCCATTGCAGGTTGGGCATCTAAAGGATAAGTTCATAGCTTCTTCGAATGGAACAGGCGAAGAATCTCGATTTACACAAGAGTACAAATCATTATTGCTTTCATGTTCGAGTCTCTGCTCAAGTAGATTCAGTACCATTCGCTTCTTTCGATTAACAAGAGCCTGAGCTTTCTTTGGGTCAATCTTCCAATAGTAAAGAAACCATCCTGTATTTACATCACGAATTCTGCGATAGGATGCAAGGTGATTATCATGGAGCTTGTATAGAATTCGACGAACAATATTCAGTTTGAGATCGGTCTTTGTAGCAATTTCTTCATCAGTTGTTTCTTCTGCATTTACTAGAACTGTAGAAATGTCAACGCCTTCTTTACCTGCTATTTCTTCAACTACAAGACGAAAGAGATCATGATTGAAGTTAGTGTGTACCATTTGATGAAATCACCCAAAGTGTAATAGATAGCCAGTCGACTGATATCGATATTATATATCACGGTCAAAATGTCCGCAGTCGGAATGTTATACTAGTATATAGTACTGCACTCTATATAAGACCTATTAATGACACGAAGTAAATCAAACAATAATTCTAGTATTATAACCTGAATTTTCTACGGTTCATCTTCACGGCGTGCTTTCTGAGACATTTTCCTTTTTACGATAACTCTATCACCAAGAGTAGGTCCTGCAGTACCGGATTGAGTCTTACCTACTTTTATTGGAACCGTACCAAGAGGTTCTAACAGTGATATTTCCAACTCACGTTCAAGACCTCTGATAGTTTTTTCAGTTGGTTTTTGTCGTCCAGCCTCTATAGCTTTCAGTGTCGAAATGCTTTCTCCAACTCGTTGTGCTAGTTCATCCTGGCTCACATTCTTCTTTTGACGAGCCGCTCGAATGGTCTTCGCGTAGTCTTCAATGAGTTCCATATCATCAAGGCGCACGCCAATCGGTTTACTAGGTTTGATTTGAGATCGTGGCTTAGATACTCGAGATGGTTGATGAACTCGCGTAGTTGTTTGACGTTCCGGAGATTCGGTCCAAGAAGTCCTAGGTCTTGTTGACGACGATTGTTGAGCCGATTCACTGGAGGATTGTCCGAATTTCAATCCACATTCAAGACAGACAAGCATTGATGCTCCTTCAATCACGACGTTTCTGCCGCGACCTTTCATGTTTCTGCCACATAATTCACAACTAGGCAAAGCAAATTCCCTCGTTCTATTGATAGCTTTTGAGTGAGTATAGATAAAGATTACCGAGTGTGAAAATTTACAATTGAAAGAATCGACCACCAAAGCAAGCCTTAAATCGTTATCAGAGAACCATGTCTTGAGGTGCCAATTGTTGCCAGGAACTACTGACACAAGGAATGAAGGTAGCATTGACGAATCAGCCTATTCACAAAACACTAGGCACTTGGAGCGACGTCTTCGTGCACTGGAAACTGAAAAACAAATACTTCAAGCAGAACGTAGTCGTCTTGAGAAAGAAACTCAAACTCTTAGAACAGAATTAGAAAAACTTCGTCAGTCTCCGCTCATAACTGCATCTATTATTGAGATGTTAGAAGATGGTAGAGCTATAGTGAAAAGCTCCACCGGACCAAATTTCGTTGTTCATGTGGCATCATCAATACAGAGGGAAAAACTGCTGCCAGGTGCACTTGTAGCTCTGAACCAAAGGTCATTTGCAATTACTCAGGAGCTTCCACCTTCACGAGATCCAATAATCAGAGCGATGGAAATTGAAGAAGCGCCTGAAGTTTCCTATGCAGATATCGGCGGTCTTAGACAACAATTACAAGAAATTAGGGAAACAGTAGAATTACCCTTACTGGAGCCAGAGTTGTTCGAGCAGGTTGGGATTGAGCCTCCGAAAGGGGTATTATTGACTGGGCTTCCAGGTACTGGTAAAACCTTGTGTGCACGAGCAGTAGCACATGAAACAAATGCCACCTTCATTCGAGTGATTGGATCTGAATTGGTACAGAAATTCATTGGTGAAGGTGCAAGACTTGTCAGAGAAATATTCATGCTTGCAAAAGAAAAAGCTCCAGCAATCATCTTCGTTGATGAGCTCGATGCAGTAGGATCTCAAAGACTTGACATTGCAACATCAGGTGATAGAGAAGTACAAAGAACGCTCATGCAGCTTCTGAGTGAGCTAGATGGATTCGAAGCTAGGGGTCAGGTAGCAGTCTTAGGTGCGACAAACCGTCCTGATATCTTAGATCCTGCCCTTCTAAGACCTGGTCGATTTGATAGAATCATTGATTTTCCATTACCAGATGAGGATAGCAGAAAAGAGATTTTCAAGATTCATACTCGTGGAATGAATATTGATGGCAATATTGACTTCGGTCGTCTTCTTACTGAAACCAAAGATAGAACTGGAGCAGACATCAAAAGTATCTGTACTGAAGCGGGTATGTTTGCAATTAGGGAGAAGCGAATTTGTGTTACTGAAGAAGATTTCAGGAAAGCAATAACAAAAGTACAAGAAAGGGGAAGTGGTCGTAGTGATGCCCCAGAAGGAATGTACTGTTAATTACTATTTCATCAGCTATTGTGATACATTATGAGGTATCGTGAATTCCTCAAGACGCACTTGAAGAATAAGTTACCTGAGGGAATACAGCTTCCATCAGGTTTTCATGTCGTAGGACATGTTGCCCTAGTACATCTAAATTCTTCACTTCACGAATATGCATCTATCATTGGTGAAGCAACTCTATTATTTGACAATAGAATCAAATCAGTTGCAATAAGAACTGGACCTACTAGTGGAGAGAAACGTCGTCCTCTCTATGAAATTGTTGCTGGAGATTGTAATACAGTTACTACACATATAGAGAATGGAGTTCAATTCAAACTAGATCCTCTTCGAATAACATTCTCTGGTGGAAATAAGAGGGAACGAATAAACATAGCAAATCAAGTCAAACCTGGTGAGAAAGTCGTGGATATGTTCTCATGTGTTGGACAATTTGCTCTACAAATTGCAAAATCAGCAGGCGCTTTAGTCACTGCAATCGAAATCAATCCTGAAGCATATCAGTTTCTTCTTGAGAATATTCGACTCAACAATCTTGAAAATAGAGTTACTGCAATGTTAGGAGATTGTCGTAAAGTACATCCTGTGAATTACGCGAATCGTATCATTATGGGATATTTACACAATACCGATTTGTATCTCCCACATGCATTAGAATCTTTAATCCAAGAAGGAGGTGTTATCCATTTGCATAAGTCTATTCAAAAGGACATCCTGAAGGATACACTATCAGAGATAAGAGGGATTTGTGCTAGTAATGGATTCAAATCTCAGATACAAGCACGCAAAATTAAGAATTATTCTCCAACAGTTGAACATGTTGTATTTGACATTGATTTAGTTCCTGATTAATTCCTCAAAGCATAATCGTTTTATCCAAAGATGATTGAACAGTCGCAGTAATGATGGATAATCATCAAGCACGATAAACAATAGAGTGTGAACTTATGGGATTCAGAGGTATGTCACCAAAACAAATGGCTCGAATGATGAAGAAGATGGGAATTGAGCAGAAAGATCTTGAGGGTGTGAAAGAAGTAATCATACGTTTTGCCGATAAGGAGTGGGTAATCTCAAATCCTCAAGTTACAGCTATTAAACAAGCAGGAGCAGAAACATACCAAGTAGGAGGCTCAAAGACAGAACGTGCTCGATCTGGAACAGCAACAGCATCATCTCCAGAAACTGAGATTGTTGAAGAGGAGTTAGTTCCTGAGATTGAAATTCCAATGGAAGATGCCGCACTTGTCGCAGGTCAGACCGGTGTTGATATTGAAACTGCAAAACAAGCCTTGAAAGAAACTGAAGGAGATTTAGCAGCAGCTATTCTAAAATTAAGGAGATAGTATTTGTTACTGTATTACTAATAATACAATGTATCAATCTTCTTCAGCAGTAATCCAGTCACGTACCATTTTCAATCGAACAAAATCTTCTCGGTCGCGCTCTTCGAGTGCAAGCTTAACAAAACGTACAGTTGCATCAAGTCTTGGTATGACAACTGTTTCAAGAGCTGAAACACGTCTCTTTGTTCTTTCGATTTCTAATGCCAATCTTTTCACAGTTGATTCGATTTCAGCAAGTTGGACTATAGCCTTTAGAGCTTCTTTGAACTTTTCACCCATCACATCAAATTTTGTACTAGAATCTGAAAGCGAGTAAGGAAGTTCTGAGCTGCGTTGTTCAACAGATAGAACCGGAACTCTAACACCCATCATTGATCTCGTTGAAATCTTTAAATCTGCTTCAAACTTACTGGCATATGCAAATTCAATCACTCTAGCGGGACCCATAATCATTTTTGCTTGGGTCAATGCAGAAAATGCTTCAGCCAGAGATTCGTCAACTTTTTCACGAGAGTCTTTAATTTCAGCAATAATATTGAAAAATTCCATTATCAATGAGTCTCGTTTTTCTCGAAGAAGATCATGTCCTCTTTCTGCGAGCCTCATTCTATTCTTGATTGCAAGAAGCTCCATTCGAGTGGTTTTTGTGCCTGGGAGAATCTTACTCATGGGTAATCACTTCAGTAGACTTGTTAATAGAAGTGTTTTTGGTCTTAGTAAAATGTGAAAGCTAAGGCACTAATAACTATGCCAATGGTGCAAATAATGAGCCAATCTCTCATATATTTTTGTACTAATTTTGGCCTTTCATCAATCTGACCAGTAATTATGAATGTGATAAATGAGATGAAGAGAAAAGCAAAGGGTAGAGCTACAGTTGCATTTGTCAGTTTTACATCAGTAATCATGATGATTGCAGCTAAGCCACCGAAGATTAGGAATGACAGGATCATCAATGAGTTCATGATATGCTTAATTCGTACAACATCCATATCAGATAGCTCCTAAGAGGACTTATGACCATATTGCTGGTCAATCTACAAGCTATTTCATTCTGTTCAAAAAGGTTTTGTATTCTCAGCAATCGCACTGGGAAAATTGGTTAGTTTCACCACACTTTTTATATTGAAATAGTCCTTTTGAAAACTGTATTACAATAAGTACTTGTGATACAATAATATTTAGAAATTAGAGGTCCACAAAATGACAATTGCTATCCATGAGAGTGCCTTGATTCGTCACTTTAACACTCGCAAGGAAGTCCTCCGAGCATGGGAGGAAAGGATAGGAGCCAGATTTTCACCGTTTCGTGGTTTCAAAATGCCAGATAATCGGTTGTACATAGAAGATAATGACTTCTTAGATTCCATTGTTGATTTGATTATCACAAATGAGAGACATGTCTTCATTCGTGGGCCTGTTGGTTCAGGAAAAAGTACTCTGATGCTTTTGGCTCTGAGGGATTTGCCAACTCTGGCCGATAGAAAAGGGAATAAATTCGTCACTGGGTATGTAGGGATGACAGGTCTCTATGAGAAGCAAATGGCTGCAGCCATAGCTGATTCTTTGAGAGTGAAATACAAGAGATCATGGGAGTCCAGCCAAATTATCGACGCGGTAGCAAAAGAAAGTCTTCGAAGATATATCGAAGAAAAAAGCCGCACAGCACTCTTCATTGAAGATGTTGCAGATAATCAAGAAGCGGCATTTCATAAACTCCGGTTTCTTGCAGACCTTCCGACTGAAGAGATGATTGATACTTATGGTAAGTCACAATCTCTTGACGAACCGATTGTGACATTAGTAATGTCTGGAACGTTGATGTACTGGAATGCCATGCTATCTTTCTTACCACAGATTGCTGATCGTACAGAACCTTTGGATGTCCCAGCGCTCAATGATGAAAAAGCAAAGGAATTCATCGGACGAAGAATTGCTTATGCACAAGGGCGAATTGATAGCTTTGACCCCCATTCATACGATGTATATCCATTCAGTGACGAATCGATTAATGTAATCAATTCAGCGGCAAGAGGTAACCCTAGAGACATCAGAATGTTGGCAAGAGGCTGTCAACAGGTAGCAGCCGAGAATTTTAGGAAAAACGGTGATCCTACCGTGAACAAAGAAATTGCATCGCTTGTTTCCCAAGCATATGCAACTATACTCAGGGAGGTTCAATAATATGAGTCTACTTGGAAAATACAGAAGAGAAGAATCTGACAAAGATGATGAAACCAGCGATGGCGAAACAAAAACAACCGTTGAAAGAAAACCAACCGAACCCACTCAAACCAGTGAACTACTTTCAGCTATACCTAACAAAGAGCGAAAGAGTCCAATCGTTTCATTTTCAATTCCCACAGATCTTCGAATTTGTCTTCAAGCTATTAGGAAAAACAAATCAATCAATCTAAGCATGTGGGTTGAACATCAACTTCGTGAAGCAGTTGCTAAGGAATTCCCACGAATTGCCGAAGAGTATCTAGAGTGATAGAATGTATGTAATATTTGTATTACATCTCTAGCAAGGTCCATTAGGAATTCTGATGGGCCTCTGCATACTCAGCCACTCGCATCATACAAAGTGCTGCAAGAGAAGGGTCATCAAAACAAGGAATCCTATTCATCTCTAAAAGATCTTTTCCAGGTTTTCCAACATCGCCAGCCAGCCAAACTCCCACGACTGGTTTGTCTATAGCTGCAATACGTACTCCTTCTAAAGTACCTGCGGCATGTTCTGTTTGAGTCATACCTGCAAATGTTGGAACAGCACATATCACCAGCAACATGTCGACATTGGAATCTTTCAAGAGAAGTTCTGTGGCTATTCGATATTCTCTTCGTCCACCACTAGCTACAACATCTATTGGGTTCCTTAGAGAAGCCATTGGGGGAAGAACTTGACTGAGTTCATTGGTTGTTTCTTTTTCAAAGATTGAGATTTTCAATCCCAAATCTGATACAGCATCTGTAGCTAACACACCTGCTCCGCCTGTATTACTAATAATACCAATTCTTCGACCTCTTGGAAGTGGTTGATAATCAAACAATTTACAAACTTCAAAGAGGGTATCAAGGGTTGGAGCTGTTACACAGCCAGCTTGTCGAATCATTCCATCAAACACTTTTGCAGATCCAGCAAGCGATCCAGTATGTGATTGAGTCGCACGTGCACCTGCTTCACTTCTTCCGCCTTTCAGTACAACAACAGGTTTCTTATTGGCAGCTTTCTGTAATGATTCGAATAGCTCTCTTCCACGACTGACACCTTCAATGTACACAGCAATAACAGTTGACTTGGAATCCTGTCTGAAATAGTCTAACATCTCGACAATACCGACATCAGCAGAGTTACCTACGCTAGCAAATTTGCTCATTCCTATTCTCTTAGTTCTTGTCGTATAGATTGTCATACCGCCAAGAGCTCCGCTCTGTGAAACAAAAGCAATGTTACCACGTTCAGGCATCATTGTGAAAGTTCCATTGAATAATCTACTATTTGAAACACCTACACAATTTGGACCAATTATTCGAATACCAGATTCTTTGGCTGCATTAACTAAATCATTTTCAAGCTCTACCCCTTCGGCTCCGATTTCACTGAATCCACCTGATATTATCACAGCATTCCTTGCGCCTGCTTTCTTTATCTCAGGCATTAAGGACGCACAATATTTCGCTCCAACTGCGACAATTACTAGATCAACTGGTTCGGGCACTGAAGCAAGATTAGAGTATGCTTTAACTCCAAGTACATGGTCTCTACTATGAGTGATTGGAAATACATCGATTTCAGATGCTAGTAGATTCATCAATATCGAATTACCTAGTTTCCTATAATCAGCAGACGCTCCAACTAGAGCTATACGTTTTGGATTAAAGAATGGATCCATATCTTTGAACAATTCAGCATCCGAATCTGTCATAACCTCACGCCAGATGTGAGTTCGATTTATGTCTGTCGTCGTATGGTGTTATTATTTGTATTACAAGTAATAATCATCTATTTCCTTCCAAATTTCCTTGTACAATCTTTTTAGACGCCCGACGTTTGTACACGAAGATGATTCGGTAGCATTCTTAACAATGTACTTAGTTTCAAAACATCTCTTGCCAATATTCTTGATAGCGCGGATTGTGGTATTGACTACTTCCGTATTCCTAGTAGTGCAAAGAAGATCTATAAGAGCTGATACAGAAGCTTCATTGTAGAAATTACCGAGAGCAGTAATAGCAACCGTTGATATTCGCACGTCTTTAGATTGGGCAAGCTCTTCAAGGTAGGTTATAGACTCAGGAGCCCTGATCCTGACATGCGCATTTATACATGATATAATTTTCCGAAAATCAATACTTGATTGGGAGTTCTCATAACAATCCAACAAATTTTGAAGTATGGATTTGATTGTGTGGTATGAGTGTTTACTCGCCAGTGTACTCAGATTATCAATGTCATGATTGATAATAGAAGTGAGTAGTTTTCCATAGAGCAGATTTGATGGTTGAGTCAAAGATTGTTCCGTGGCATGTACCTGTGTAGATTCAGTTGTCGGTATCTCTTCCTGTATTACAGATATTACGATATCGAACGTTTCAGAGTCTATCTCAGTTCCTTTGATTCCAAGTTGTGATAGAACCTGTCTACCCTTTTCACAGTACCAGAGAGGTAGGATGTTGATTAGATCACTATGTTTGTCAAGGGCTAGATTGACAACCTCATTATGTTGAGCTTTTTCAAGCAATTCTACCATACTTACTGAGATAGAACTATCCGCATTAGTGAAATTGAAAAATAGAGTGTCCCCGGATTCAATCTGCTTGATAGCCATTGATTCACATTCGATATGGAACGATTGCGAAGCACCAATCAAGGAATCTTCATTCTCTAATCTGAGGAAGATTTCTTCTATCGTGATAGGGATTGGTTCGAACCCATTACAATCCAGTAAGGTGAAAATTGTTTCTCGATATTTCAAATCTTCAATTAGTGTCTTATGAGGACCAGCTCCAATGGGAAGAGTGTAAGGAAGCTGTCTTGCTTGAGATAGGTGTGTGAGTGCAACGGACCATCCTCGATCTTGTTCTATTTGAGAAAGCAAATCATTCAAGTCCCGGTGTCTCCTCTCTCCAATTGCATCTACTATCATCTGGGTGAGTTGCAGTTCTTCAGATTGTTTGACACGTTCTTTGACTGCTTGGAGTATAGATTTACGATCTTTGTCTTCTGCCAAATGAGAACCTCATATGAAGTAGTGCATACACAGATTATCTGTTTCCTCTACCTCAAATTGATATGATTAATCTATGTTATCATTATATTGTATTTCTTGTATTACAACTATTAAGATTTTAATTTTGGCGCTAACAACTGATGAAAAAAGTACTGAAAATCCCGTTCTATGATTAGAACTATGTACAATTGTTACTACTACAAATATGAGTGTGTCGTAACACTTGAAGATAGGCTGATGTCATCGGGTCGCTTCCGAACTAACAATTCAAGGACCTTCATTGTCATCTCTATCTCCTCAAAACCTCCAAGATGGCTTATGGCCGCTTGAAGCATTGGTTGTGAAGTATGATTCCGTGTTTCTGTCCTGCTTCTTTGTGCGACACGCTCGAGCCATTTCTTTTTTTGATTTTCAAGATAATTGAGTGAGTGGCTACTCTTCGTTTGGCTTTTTCTTTGAAAGTTCAGATTTCAGTGCTAGTGCAGATGAAAGATCTTCCAGAAATGATAGGATTGTTTTTTCTGTT
>Ga0315535_1001262_pt1 | contig 16943 bp, 10 predicted proteins | sample SalMarSW160220MG_2_FD_203092 | JGI IMG/M metagenome (GOLD analysis project Ga0315535, IMG submission 203092) | Salt marsh sediment microbial communities from the Plum Island Ecosystem LTER, Massachusetts, United States - Salt Marsh Sediment SW1602-20 ... | reverse complement strand
ATATACTCAAAGATGTTTTATAACATCTCAAAACCACGGCTTTTGCGTTAAAGATTTCGAACAAGGTGGTTTTAAAGAATTTTTAAAAAATTTAGATGATAATTCAAATGAAGGTTTAATGCATAATCAGAAACAAATTATTGCAGTACAATTCCATCCTGAAGCATCACCCGGTCCACTTGATTCTCTTTATTTATTTGATAAATTTATTGAAATGATGAGTCTGTAAAATATGCCTTTAGATACAACTATTAAAAAAGCACTCGTATTAGGTTCAGGGGGAATACGGATTGGACAAGCGGGAGAATTTGATTATTCTGGAAGTCAAGTTTTGAAAGCATTAAAAGAAGAGGGCATACAAACGATTTTAATCAATCCAAACATAGCAACAATTCAAACTGATCCTGAATTATCAGATGAAGTTTATTTATTACCGATAAATGTAAAATATGTTGAGGAAGTTATAAAAAAAGAAAAACCAGATGGTATTTTACTGGCATTCGGAGGTCAGACTGCATTAAATGTTGGAGTAGAATTAAAAGAACTTGCAATTTTAGAAAAATATAAAATAAGGGTTCTTGGTACCCCCATTGAAGCAATAGAGCTCACAGAAGATCGAGATTTGTTTGTCAAGGCCATGAATAAAGCAAATGCTAAAGTGTGTCGTAGCCAAGCGGTAACTTCATATAAAAAGGCACTAATGGTAGCTGAAAATTTCGGCTTTCCTTTAATGCTTCGAGTAGCCTATACTCTAGGAGGTAGAGGTTCTGGAATTATAGATAATATTGAAGATTTTGAGCGAATGGCAAAAAAAGGACTTGCTCAATCAAGAATTCATCAAATCTTAATTGAAGAATCTGTGTATGGATGGAAAGAAATCGAATATGAAGTTGTAAGAGATTCTGTCGATAATTGCTTCATAAATTGTAATATGGAAAATTTTGATCCAGTTGGCGTCCATACTGGAGAGAGTATTGTAGTTGCACCGTCTCAAACGCTCACTAATGAAGAATATCACATGCTACGATCCGCTTCCATTCGTATTATAAGAGGCCTTGGAATCATCGGTGAATGTAATATCCAATATGCATTACATCCTTATTCAAAAGAATTCAGAGTAATTGAAGTGAATGCTCGGCTTTCAAGATCCTCTGCTCTTGCGTCAAAAGCGACTGGATATCCACTTGCTTATATAGCAGCAAAATTAGCAATTGGATATTCCCTTCCAGAATTAAAAAATAAAATCACGGGGATAACAACGGCATGCTTTGAACCCGCTTTGGATTATTTAGTTCTCAAAATTCCTCGTTGGGATCTTGCAAAATTTGATAAAGTTGACAGAAGAATAACCTCATCTATGAAAAGTATCGGAGAGGTTATGGCCATTGGAAGGACATTTGAAGAAGTTCTTCAGAAGGCTATAAGGATGCTGGACATTGGAATGAAAGGATTAGTTGTTAATAAGTTAGGTCCAATCACGGATATTAATGAATTAAAGTATGCTCTGCATAATCCAACAGATCAAAGAATTTTTCGAATAGTGGAAGCATTAAAAAGAGGTATCTCAATTGATGAGATATATCGTTTATCAAGAGTAGATAAATGGTTCCTATATAAAATAAAAAATATCATAGACTTAGAAAGACAAATTCAAGATATTGAATTGCTAGAATCAGATGACAAAGAGAAAAAATATTGGCTAAAGAGAGCAAAAAGATTTGGTTTTTCAGATAGTCAAATAGCTGAAATTATGGGTGTCGATACGATTTTTATACGTCAAATGAGAAAAAACTTAGGGATCATACCTTATACAAAAAGAATAGATACCTTAGCTGCTGAGTGGCCTGCTATTACGAATTATTTATATCTAACTTATAGTGCATGTGAGCATGATATTGATTACAAATCAGAAAATAGGAAGAATCTAAGAAAAATTATTGTGTTAGGCTCAGGAACTTATCGAATTGGAGCTTCTGTAGAATTTGATTGGGGTTCTGTGAATTGCTTGTTAGGGCTGAAAAAATTAGGAGTAGATCAAGCGATAATGATTAATTACAATCCAGAAACAGTATCGACAGATTATGATATAAGCGATAAACTATACTTCGAAGAATTATCAGGAGAAAGAGTACTTGATATTTGTGAATTAGAACAAGCTGATGGAATAGTAGTTTCTGTAGGAGGTCAAATTGCTAATAACCTTGCGAATAAATTTTCAAAATATTCAGAAGTTTTTCGTAAAACGGGAATCAATATTTTAGGAACTCATGGCACGCGAATAGACATGGCAGAAGATCGCGCCAAATTTAGTAATATGTTGGATCAGTTGGAGATACAACAACCCCAATGGAAAATGCTTACCACTCCTGAAGAGGCTTTAATATTTGCCCAAGATGTCGGTTACCCAGTACTTGTGAGACCCTCTTACGTTTTGAGTGGAGCTGCGATGCGTGTTTCTTATGATGAAAAAACACTCCAAGATACATTAGATTTAGCAGCTGCAGTTTCAAAAGATTACCCTGTTGTAATTACTAAATTCTTTACTGATGCCCGTGAGGTTGAATGTGATGGGGTATGTGATGGTGAAAATGTATTGATTGGAGCAATTGTAGAACACATAGAGAATGCTGGAGTTCATTCTGGAGATGCAACAATGTCAATTGGTTATTATACCATTTCAGATAATACGATAAAAGTCATAGAAAAATACACAAGAGAAATTGCAATTGCTCTTAAAATTCATGGACCATTCAATGTTCAATATTTAGTAAAAGATGATGAAGTTTCCGTAATTGAATGCAATTTAAGGTCTAGCAGAAGCATGCCTTATGTATCAAAGACCCGAGGGATAAATCTAATGCGACTTGCTGCAGAAGTATTTATGGGAAAAAATATTCCTCAAAGAATTTTAAACGCACCCTATGGAAATTATGTAGCTGTTAAAGCACCGATGTTTTCATTTATGCGGTTAGAAAAAGCAGACCCGATACTCTCAGTAGAAATGAGTAGTACAGGTGAATGTGCTGCTTTAGGAGAAGATTTTCCTGAAGCTTTGATAAAAGCTATAGAATCTACCGAACAAAATATTCCTTTTGATGGTGGTAACATTCTTATCTCAGTAGGTGGTGAAGAATTGAAGAAAAAAGTAATTCCTTTAGCCAAAAAGGTGAAAGCTCTAGGATATACAATATTTGCTACTGAAGATACTGCCTTAGCTTTAAAAACTCTTGGAATTGATGCCGTGAAATTATATAAGGTACACGAATATGGAATGGAACCTAATATCATGCAGTGCTTACAAGAAGGCCACATTGACATGGTAATTAACATCCCAGTCCCCGCTACAAATGAGAAAAAATTTCAACAAATAATGGAGGACGAATATAAGATAAGGAGGATGGCAGTAGATTTCAACGTACCTGTTGTCACGACATTAGAACTTGCCAAAGCTCTATTTAAGGCGATTGAAACTACTCGAGAAAAAAAGTTTCCTATTAAATCATTGAATGAGTATTATATATCGTTAAAAGAATTATACTGGTGATCTTACATATCTTGGTTATTTGAGTTTTTCTTTTAATAATAAAAAGTAATTTTATAATCACTTATTCGTTATATAATGATTTACGTGTAAATTTCCTGTCTTGAAACAGAAAGATTTTTGTAGTTTAAAACGATATTTATGCAGCTTCTATAATTAGAGACCCATCGAGAATTTATAACATAAGGTTTCCTATCTCTAAAAAAAATCCGAAGTTGAATAGTCTTCCTCCTTCTAGGTTCTTTAGAAGAATAAAAAAGAACCCAAGATGATCGTAAACGATGATAATCTTCTTTCATTTTTATGTAATCAATATCGGCAATATCTTCAAAGGGGATAAATCTGGATCTCAGCAAGAATAAAATCATTGGCTTACGAAGCAATATACCATTCTCGTAAATGATAATATAGCTTAAAAAATATCTAAGCACAGATAAGAACGTGAGTACACCCATAATGCACGCACCGAGAAGTACCACAATAGCCACAAATGGACCACCTTCACGCATTAAAGATTCGTTAAAAAAATAAAAAAGACCAGGAAATAAAAATATTAGTATAGAGCTTAAACCCACGTTAAGATCGCTTTTCCAGCCATCTTTGTTCCATTGAGCAAGCTCGTTCCTCCAAATTTCTTTTAATAGTGATTTTTCCATCTCAAATCGTTTATGTTCTTTTAGATTCAAATAGTATTTAGACTATTTTTGTTTAAAAAACTATCGAAGGCAATAACTATCAAGGATAACTAAAAATTATTGTCAGTCTAACATCAAACTTCTTATTAAAAAAGTATTAACTATCTATAGTAAATGTAGAAAAAACAGATTATAATTCGGTGTTAAAAGAATTTATTACCGTGGATATATCCTTATTAGGCTAAAAATCATAGGAACTCAATGGGATATAATTCGTAAACTCAAAGAATTCAATAAGAATGAATCAAGTGAAGAATGGAGGATAACATATTCAACTCCAACATATGGTGGCTGGGATCTCTTGCTTGAATGCGTTTTTAGTAAATTGAATGATTTAGAGAAAATTATAACTTATTGCAGAACAGATAAGGACCTCCAAAAATGGTTAGACGTTACCACTACCCTTATTAGCGTGAAGAATAATTATGATCCAAAAATTACTAATACTTAACGTTAGATTAAATTATTTATGATGATCTCTGATATATCCGCAGAGTATTCTCCAGTTCTCCTAATACTTTCTATAATATAACCAATTTGAACTGCGAATTCAGATGCATTAGCAGGATTTACACGAATTTTTTGGCACAATTCAATGAGACTATCAATTGATTCGATATTAGCATTTGCAAGATCAAGACTTTTTTGAAGCCAAGCATCTAAGCTTATATTTAGCAAGACTAATGACATCTTACTAGCTTCTTTGATTAGTTCAAATAACTCGGGGCTTAAATTATTGTAATCTATTTTTAACACATTCTCAGCTATCTTTACAGCATGATCTCCAATTCGTTCAAGAGATTTACTGATTAATTGGAAATTACTTGCATCTTCAAGGGTAATATTCATTTTTTGACATAAAATGATGTCTCTCAAGACAATATGGGATTGTCGCTCAACTAACCAATTCAACCTATCTAATTCATCATCCCGTTCCACCACTTTTTTAGCTAAGGATAAATCTCCTAATTCAAAAGATTTTACAGCATCCTCGTGCATCTCTCGAGCGAGAATGTACATTCGCCGTATTATTTTTTCAAAAGGCATTTCCTTTGGGCTAAGTAAGTCTTTTATGAAGATCCTATTAGTTGTTTCTTCGATAATTTCTGGACCAATCGTGATTTTAATAAAAGCTTCAATCGTTTCTCTGATAATTCGCTCAAATTTATTCCCAGTAGCCTGAATAATAATGATTGAATATCCCATTATATATGCTCCGATAAGTAACCGAAAAAGAAAGTCTGGATTTATATTATCTTCCACATTAAATTTTTTTTCTTTCACGTGTTCTTGCGAATCAATGTAAGGAGTAATAAGTAGACTTCCATCTGGTTGTGCTAAAATTCCTAAAGTATCATTTTTTTTTACTTCATGTTTTATTATCCATTCTTTAGGAAGAGATATGATGAAACTTGAGCCTCCAGTTTGCTGAACTTTCCTAGTTTCTATATTAAATGACATCATAACCTTTTTTATAGTTTATATTTCTATATATGTACTAATGAATACTATAATAAAAATATTATATATATGATATATATAAAATATATATGAATTTATTATCTATATAGTAATAGTTTAAATGTATCTGATTAATCTCTTTCTTAATAATATCTCCTGATTATACCCCCCCCTTTTTGGTTATTTTTCAGAGAATCTTCAGATATATATTTTCTATATTATCAATATTCATATTGACAGTATGTCGAAATATCTTTTATTTTAATGGTAATACCTCTAATTAACAATTTACAAAAAAAAAATTTAAAATTAAGGGCAGTAAAATGGAAAAAAAAGGAATAACATACTTGGCCGTTGTAGGTATTATTGTTGCATTCTTTATTGGTTGGGGTGTCACCGCTATTTTTACCCCAACCGGTTCACAGAGAGTAAGCATTATCATTACGGGTTCTACTACATGTGAACCTGTAATTACAACAAGCGCCGAAGAGTTTATGTTACTTAACCCTAACGTTGACATTTCAGTCACTGGAACAGGTTCTGGATCTGGAATTTCTGATTCAATTAATGGATTAAATGATATTGGCATGTCTTCAAGAAATATCAAGTCTACTGAAAATGCATCAACCACACCTGCAAACAATTTAATTGATTACAAATTTGCGAAGGATGGTATCGCTGTAATAATAGATGCGGACAACCCGAATGCTGCGTGGCTTGAATCAAATGGACTAACCATGGATCAAGTCTTTCTAATCTATAATGGTAACTATACTACATGGCACGATATTGATGGTTCATTAACAACAGATACAATTGATTGTTTTAGTAGAGCTGAAGGTTCAGGAACCAGAGCTACTTTTGAAGAATTAATCACATATGATGGAGAACAACTTGGAGAAGATTCAGGATATGAATTAGCAGTCACCGGTTATACTTCAGTATCATCGAATTCACTGATGGTTCAAGGAGTTGCTGATAATGATTATGGATTTGGATATTGTGGTCTCGGTTATGTAACTCCTGATGTAATTGCTGTACCAGTTAATGGAGTTGCTCCATCAGTCGCTACCGTGCTAGATAATACATATCCAGTATCTCGATCTTTGCACTTGATTACCAACGGACCTGTAAGTGGTTGGGTACAAGCCTTCTTAGATTATATTTTTGGTCCTTATGGTCAGAAAATAGTTGCTGATGAAGGTTTTATTCGAATTTGGTTTTAAATAATAATTTTATTTTTAAAATAAAATTAATTCTTTTTTTATTATTATTTTTCACTTTTTTTATTCTTAAGATTGAATAATCCCTTTGTATTTTGAAGCAGTTACCTTTTTTGAGGGATAATTCTAAAGAATTTATAGGATCTATATAGAAACCCATACAATATATAGAATATGGTGGTCAATGATTTATTAGATATAGCTTTACTTTCTATAGAACAAACTATAATACTTGGTATAAGTAAAAATATCAACAATTTAATACTATAATATAAATGGGAGACACATTAATTCAGTCGACTAATCATGTCTAATGAAACTGTTTTTGATAATAAATTATATTTGCTACATGATGATTTTTCATATCTAAAGAAAAATCGGGAGCCTTATATCAAATGGGCATTATTTGGCTTTGCATCTATTGCCACATTATTCGTTTTTTTAATAATAATTTTTTTAATTAGTGAAGGTGCCCCTTTCTTTGCTGCAGTGCCATTACAAGAATTCTTTTTTGGCACTAATTGGCTTCCTGATAGTGACTTTTATGGCGCATTTCCAATCTTTATAGACTCCATCCTTGTAACTTTTGGTGCGCTAATAATTGCTATACCTTTAGGGATATTTACTGCCATTTTCATTGCTGAGCTTGCTCCACCATTATTAAGGAAGATTCTTAAATTTACTATAGAGATTCTCGCGGGTATCCCATCTATTGTATATGGATTTTTTGGAGTTATTGTTTTAAATGTATGGATAAAGGATATCTTTCAATTACATGACGGAAGATCATGGCTATCGGGATCATTAATTTTAGCAATAATGGCACTTCCAACGATCGTCTCCGTGTGTGAAGATGCAATAAGAGAAGTTCCAGATTATTATAGAGAAGCCTCATATGCAATGGGAGCAACAAAATGGCAAACAATTCGTAGGGTGGTGATCCCAGCGGGAATGTCTGGAATAACTGCAGCAGTTGTGTTAGGAATTGGAAGAGCAATGGGTGAAACAATGGCAATGACTTTAGTATTAGGCAATAAATTCAGGCTCCCTGACCCCCTAACAAATATGCTGAGTCAAGTGGCCGTGATCACATCAACTATCGCTTTAACATGGGGCCCTACTGCTGCTGGAAGTTTACCTCAACTAGGTTTATTAGCTCTTGCGATAGTCCTCTTTTTCATGACCTTATTGGTGAATACTACATCAAATATCATCTTAAATAGAGTTCAAAAGAAGTTTAGAGGGGATTTAGCAGTTAAAAAACATTCTAAACTGAGAAATCTTTTTGTGAGCAATAGTATCTTGAAAAAACTTGTAAAATATAAGCAGTTGATGGCTACAATCATCATTTCACTGTTAATTTTTTGGATCTTTCCTGATCTTCTTTCTAAAATCATAGGGAGTGGGATATGTATTGGAGCAAGCACCTTATTTTGGGGGAGATCAAAAATTTCACCAAAATATAAACGATTTATTGATTATGCTTTGGGTTTATCATTTATTGGATGGGTTTTTAGCACATGGATTGGGATCTTTCTTTCTGTTAGTATATGCCTCCTAATATTGGTCGTATTAACTTTCTTCAGAGAACTCTCTACAGTTGGTCAACAAAGATTTTGGTTTGGTGTAGTCTACACTTGTTCGATATTTGCAGTATTGATGGTCGGAATTATAATATTCTATATTGTTTCCAAAGGGCTTCCAGTATTTCTGGAACCTGGATTTTTAACGGGTACTCCTAAGAACAGTGGAAGAGAAGGGGGTATTTTTCCAGCCATTATCGGAACGCTTCAACTCACTGCCGGGTCCATACTGTTTGCACTTCCACTTGGTGTTTTTGCTGGGATATATCTATCCGAATATGCCAAAGAAAATAGAATTACTAAATTTATTAGAGCTGGAATTGACAACTTAAATGGTACTCCCTCAATTGTTTTTGGATTATTTGGAGTAGTATTTTTCATAGTCTTTATAGGTTTGACAAGATCCATTTTGGTTGGATCCCTTACATTAGGGCTGATGATTTTACCTACTATTATTAGAACCACGGAGGAATCCGTGAAAGCGATTCCTCACTCATTTAGAGCGGGCAGTTTAGCGTTAGGATCAAGTAAATTTCAAGGAATTAGTAAAATAATTATACCTGCAGCCATACCTGGAATTGTAACAGGTTCGGTTCTTGGAATGGGTCGCAGTGCAGGGGAAACGGCTCCGATTTTGTTTACTGCGGTTAAATCCACTGCACAATATGTATCATTAAGCATCTTTGAACCTACCATGGCTCTTACTTATAATTTATTTCGGTTAAGTAACGAAATAACGGGTGGTCTTGAAAGAGCCGCCGGAACTGCTTTAACATTATTATTATTAGTTTTAATTCTTTATAGTTTTGCTTTTATTGTTAGATTAAAATATGAAAAGAAAAAACGCTGGTGAAATTTATGGTATTCAAAATCAAAAAGAACAACAATAATGAAATTGACCATCAAAATCAAGAATTCTCTAATAACGAATATGTTATAGAGTGTAAGAACTTGAATCTTTGGTATGAAGATACTCAAGCCTTGATTAATATCAACATTGAATTTCGAAAGAATAAGGTAAGTTCCATCATTGGACCTTCTGGATGCGGTAAAAGCACGCTTCTACGTTGTCTTAACCGGATGAATGACGTGATTGAAGGGTGTAAAATTGAGGGAGAGGTATTATTTAATGGGAAAAACCTTTATGCGAGTAATGCTGATATTAGGTTAAATCGGAAAAAAATTGGAATGATTTTCCAAAAACCGAATCCCTTTCCGATGTCCATTTATGATAACATCACTTATGGTCCAAAGATCCATCGCGTTTTGGATAAAGATATCTTAGATAAAATTTCAGAAAAAAATCTTAAAAGAGCTGTTATATGGGACGAAGTTAAGGACAGATTAGATGAATCAGCCATGGGCTTATCAGGAGGTCAACAACAACGGTTATGCATTGCACGAGCTTTAGCAGTAGAGCCTGAGATTTTATTAATGGATGAACCAACCGCTTCTCTTGATCCAATTGCTACTCAAAAAATTGAAGAACTAATACTTGATTTGAAAAAGGAATGGACCGTTATAATTGTAACTCACAACATGCAACAAGCTGCGCGAATTTCAGATTATACATGTTTCATGTATTTAGGGGAATTGATAGAATTTGGTGAAACTACTCAAATTTTTGAGAATCCTCAAAAAAAATTAACTGAAAATTATATAACAGGAAGGTTTGGATAAGTGAAATAAAGATGACAAAAGAATTTCATAAAAATTTGGATTTTTTAAAGCAAGAGCTTGTTGAAATGTCGAAATTGGCCTTCATAATGTTAGGTGATTCAATAACTGCACTTTCAACAAGTAACACAGAACTAGCGGAAAGTGTTGATCTTAAAAAGGAAAAATTACGAGAATATGATGTTGAAATCGAAACAAAATCGCTCCAATTAATTACACTTTATCAACCAATGGCTATTGATCTTAGAACCATTGCGGCTATTTTAAAGATTATCACCTATTTATATCGAGTAGGTCGCTATGGAAAAGATATTGCAGCAGTAGTTTCTCTTTTAAATAATAAACAACCACTTTCAGAAATTATAGGAATAAAACACATGTGGGAGCACGTTCAATCAATGTTAGATGATGCCGTAGATTCATTTGTTACCGATGATATTTCAAAATTGAAGGGATTTTCTGAAAGAGACACTGAGATAGATCAATTAAGGTGGAGTATTTTTCGTGAATCCGTTTCTTATATGATGGAAGATCCAAGAAACATTACAATTTCAGCGCATCTCATAATGATAGCACGTTATTTGGAAAGATGTGGAGATCATGCCTGCAAAATTGCTGAAAAAGTGTATTACATGGTGACAGGGAAGCATATCGAAATAACATAATAATTTTTAGGTATCAGCAATAGTAAACTACAGTGATAATTAAGAGCCTATTTATATTAACGAAAAAGATTTTATTTCATAATACTCCATTTTTTTATATCCATTATACTAATCACAATTATATTATATCGGAATATAATAGTTTAATAAAGAACACTTTTATTAGATGGATATAAATTGAATAGTTCTTTAAATTTAAAATAGGTGATTTTTAATTGTCTAAATCAATTCGATATAAATTATGTATCTTTGGGGATGGTGGGGTTGGAAAGACTACATTTGCACATAGATATCTAAATAGAATCTTTGAACAAGATTTAAAAATGACCATCGGTGCAGATTTTAGCGTAAAGGACGTGCAGGTCGATGATTTATCCGTGAATTTACAAATCTGGGATTTTGCAGGTGAAGAGAGATTTAAAATACTCTTTCCAAGTTTTGTCAAGGATGCTCAAGGTGGAATTTATATGTGTGACTTAACGAGACGTTTTAGCATTAAGAATATCGATGACTGGCTATCTCTCTTTATTAACGAAATGAAATTCACAAATACTCAAATCCCAATTATCATGGTAGGAAGTAAGTTAGATTTAGAGGATAAGCGCTCCATATCAACAGAGGAGGGCATTGAACTTGCTAAATCCCGTAATTTACAAGGTTATTTTGAATGTTCAAGCAAAACAGGAGAGAACGTTGATAATATTTTTGAAACCATCGCTAGGATAATGGTAGAAGCAAGAAAAACAAGTTAAGTTATATCATCATACCTTAAGCGTTTTAAAACGGGATATCTCCTCCCTATTCCAAATGCGCTTTTACTGATTTTTATCGTCTGGACTAATTGTCTTCGCTTGTATTCTGAATTCAAATAAAGTTTTCTAACTCTTTCAATTGTTTTTAAATCAATTCCTTTATTTAGTAAGTGATCTGGTTCTAAACCTATTCCATTTTCGATTATCTCTTCCAAGATCACATCCAATATTTCATAAGAAGGTAAAGAATCGCTATCTTTTTGATTTTTTCGCAATTCCGCAGTTGGAGGTCTCTCAATAATTCCATGAGGAATCACCTCTTCTTTTTTATTAATCCAATTACAAATTTCATAAATTTGAGTCTTTAATAAATCTCCAGGAACATTTTTTCCTCCGTTTGTATCTCCATATAAGGTACAATATCCAACTCCAATTTCTGATTTGTTACCAGTTGAGACCAACAACCAATTGTATTTATTGGAATAATACATGAGGATAGTCGCTCTAATTCTTGCCTGTAGATTTTCATCAGCAATATCAAATTTTATCTTACCTAAATTAAGTTCTATATCCTTTTCATAATAGTTGAATAAATCATCAATGGGATGAATGTTATATTTTAATTTCAAGTTATCACATAAATTTTTAGCTAAATCAAGGCTTTCTTGGGAAGTGAAGCGAGTAGGCATCATTACAGCAGTTACATGTTCTGGTCCTATTGCTTTAGCACAAATGAATGCGGTAAAAGCAGAATCTACTCCTCCACTCAAACCCAATACGATTCCTTTGAAAATTCCACTTTTATAATAATATTCATAAAGATTTAGACATAAAGCTTTCACAACTTCAGATCTCCAATCAGATTCAATTGTAATAGCCTCAATATCTGATTTAAATGGCGCTTGAATGCGAACAAGTTTTATTTCTTCTTCAAAAGCTTTGCACTTTTCTATTAGTGTTCCATTTTCATTTATTATGAAGCTTTGTCCATCATATACGATTTCATCCAATGCACCTACCATATTCACGTAAATGATTGGAACGTGAAGTGACATCGCTTTTTTCTTTACAAGATCCATCCTCATTTTGAATTTACCAATATGGTACGGAGATGCATTTGTCACGATCAATAATTCTGCTCCATTACTAACCAAAGTCTCTGCCACTTTCACATCATAATGTTCATCCCAAATATCTTCACATATTAAAATTCCGCATTTATAGCCTTTTAGAGATATGTGATTGAATTGACTATCAAAAGAAAAATATCTGCGTTCATCAAAGATATCATAATTTGGTAAAAGGCGTTTATTGACGATCGCCTTGATCTGATTATCTTCAATGATAACTGCTGAATTATAAAAAGGTTGAATTGAGTCTTTCAGATGCTCGGGTTCGGTAAAAGTTCCAATAATAAGAGATGAGTGAGTCTTAATTCGCTTTAAATTTTCTAATGCTTCTTTATTCTCTTTTTTAATTAAAGGATCATAAATATGATCCATTAATGGATACCCTACCAATGACATCTCAGGAAAAATAATAATATCTGCTCTTGAATTATCAACAATAATTTTTTTCATCTTGTTAAAATTGAAATCGATGTTGCCTACATAAGGATTAATTTGTGCTATCACAATATTTAACGAATCTCGAATCATTTTTTAAGCATCCCCTTTCTTATTTCTGTTTCTAATGATAATTAATCAGATAACCTAATTAATAATTTATAATTTTAACGTATAAAATCAATTAATGATTCTTATCCTTTAACTTGTGAAAAAGTAGATTACTATTTTTAAATAATATCTTATAACTATTGTCATGTTGAATGATAACTTAAAGCAAAGTGAAACGAGTTTGATAGAATTTTCTCCAGAGATGGATCCATTTAGTAAAGCACGGAAGAAAAGTTCTCGTAGATGGATTTTAGCTCACATATTTCACGATACAAATAAAATCTTCATCTTTATTGTCCTCTTTACTACAATCTTAACTGCTAATTTATCAACCATCATTTTCGTTTTTATTGGAAATGCAATAACAGCTATCTTAAATTTGAATTTCCCTACCTTTATGAACATATTCATAATTATTATAATTTTAAATTTTACAAATCCTGGAATGAGACTAGCAAATTTCATGCTCAGAGAAGTCATCGCTCAGCGTATGGAAAGAGATACAAGAAAGGAATTTTTCATAAATTTATTAGGTAAGAGTCAATCGTTCCATGATCAACAAAAAATCGGAGAATTAATGGCAAGAGCAACGGATGACGTTCGTACATTGAATTTCTTCATTAGTCCAGCTGTCTCATTGATATTAGAATCATTCACCGATTTAGTTGTTCCAGTCATTTATATCGCAATTTTTTATCCCGTTCAATTGATAATTGAACCAATAATTTTTGTAATTTTATTCTTAATTTCTTTACGATCTTATATAAACAAGATTGGGCCGATATCATTTGACTTAAGAATGAATTTTGGATTGATGGATGCCACATTAAATGAAACTCTTACAGGGATTGAAGTTGTTAAAGGAACTGCTCAAGAAGACAGAGAAATAAGAAAATATCTTTACAATATACAGAAATATAAAGATGCGTTTATCAAACAGGGTATCGTCCAAGCTAAATATCTCCCGATACTTTTATTAGCTCTAATTATTACAATAGCTTTTGGACACAGCATTTTCTTATTTTATTCAGGGTTAATGAATATTGGACAGATTATTGCATATTTAGGGATTTTGAACCTTCTCTATTTTCCTACGAATATTTCAATTTTTGTATTTGCTATCATACGTCTTGCGGGTGCAAGCGCGAAAAGAATTCTTGAATACATGAATATGGAAACAAAAATCGACGAAAATATTAAAGGAGTCATTAAAAAAATCCAAGGCGAGATCATTTTTGAAGATGTCTCCTTTAAATATCCAAACAGTAAAAATCACGTGCTGAAAGATTTGAATTTTGAAATAAAACCAGGAAAAACCGTAGCTATTGTTGGTACGACTGGTGCAGGAAAAACTACTTTAACAAAATTAATTTCGAGATTATATGACGTGTCATCGGGTCGAATTTTAATTGATGGAGTAGATGTAAGGGATTATGCATTACAATCACTTCGTAGTCAAATTTCATATATTGAGCAAGATGTATTCTTATTTTCATCGAGCATTTTTGAGAATATAACTTTTGGACGAACTGGATCATTGGAGGAAGTAATAGAAGTTGCAAAACAAGCCCAAGCTCATGAATTTATAAGTGAATTACCCGAAGGATATTATTCTGAAATTGGAGAAAGGGGAGTTCAACTGAGTGGTGGAGAACGACAGCGTATTGCTATTGCTCGAGCTTTCTTATCCGATCCACCGATCTTAATTTTAGATGATTCTACATCTGCAATTGATTCTAAGACGGAAGATCAAATCCAATTTGCGATTCGTAATATTTTAAGGAATAGAACCACTTTTTTGATAACCCACCGTTTAAGCCAGATTCGGTGGGCTGATCTAATTCTCGTGCTAAGAAATGGAGAACTCATTGCCATGGGCACTCATGATGATTTATTATGCAATTCTGAGGAATATAGAAAGATTTTTATCAAAAAATTTGATCTTGAGGAGCAAAAGTTGATAAAAGGGGGTTGGGAAGAATGTTTATCGGACTAGAAGCTGAAGAATACGATCGTGTCTACAGTACCTTGACATTAGTTCAGCGCATTTTCTCATATTTTGCTCCATATAAGAAACAGATGGTTCTTGTTATTACTTTTCTCATCATTTCTTCTTTAACAAGTGCAATTGAACCTGTTTTAATTTCAATTGCAATAAACATCGTCATTTCTTCAGTTGATTTCGCTATTGTAATCTTTTTGATAATTATTATTTTCATTTTGACAGGATCTAGTTGGATATTTAACTATATTCGACAAAAATATTCAGCTCGAGTAATAGGAAGTGTCATTTATGATATTAGAAAGAATGCTCATAATTCGGTATTGAATCTCGATCTTTCTTTCTTTGATAAAAACCCTACTGGAAAAATCGTAAGTCGTATTAATACAGATAGCAATGATTTTGGAGATACAGTAGATTTATCCATACAAGTAATTTCCTCTGTAGTTGTATTAATTATCTTATTGATCATTGTTTCCCTTGTCAATGTTATTTTAACTTTCATTTTATTGATTGCTATTCCATTATTCTTTTTTGGAACTCTTTTATTTACGAAGTTTGCTCGAAAGATGACGTTATTAGGTCAGAGAGCTTTAGCTTCAGTTAATTCCATTATTAAAGAAAGCTTCTCTGGCATTCAAATAGCAAAGACATTCAGACAAGAATCCAAACTTTATGAAAAGTTCAATAAGGTGAATAAACAAGCATATGGAGTGAACCTTAGAAGAGCATTCACGTTAAATGCAATCTTTCCTTCGCTAAATTTAATTCAAGGTGTTGTTCTCATCTTGTTGTTATACTTTGGAGGCCGCTATGTAATCGCAGGTACCATAAATATTGGTGAGTTCAACCTGTTTATCCAGAGTTTGAACTTAATATTTTTTCCTTTATTGACTATTGCATCTTTTTGGCCTCAATTTCAATCAGGACTTTCAGCATCCGAAAGAATTTTTGCTTTAATAGACACTCAACCCGTTGTCGTTCAAAAAGATGACATAAAATCTGGAAAGTTAAAGGGAGCTGTTGAAATACAAAATTTAATATTCCAATATGATAAAAGTAAAAATGTTTTCGACAATTTTTCTTTAAAGATCGAACCTGGAGAATCAGTAGCAATTGTAGGTCATACAGGTGCGGGAAAATCTAGCTTAGCCAAACTCTTAGCACGATTTTATGAATATCAAGGAGGAGAAATATTGATAGACGGGATAAGTATAAGAGATTATAATCTCAAGGAATATCGAAGGCAAATTGGCTTGATCTCTCAAACTCCCTTCTTATGGGCAGATACCGTGGAAGCCAATATTAAGTATTCTAAAGAATCTGCTTCTAGAGATGATGTTAGGCAGGCTTTGGAAATTAGCGGAGGTTATGAATGGGTTGAAAATCTTCCTGATGGATTAGATACCGATGTGAGAGAACGTGGTAATTTATTATCAATGGGACAGCGCCAATTGGTGGTATTTGCTCGAGTATTGTTAGAAAATCCATCCATACTCATTTTGGATGAAGCAACAGCTTCAGTAGATCCATTTACTGAGACTAAAATTCAAGATGCTTTAGAAAAGACAATTGAAAATCGTACTTCAATCATTATTGCTCATCGCTTATGGACCGTTAGGCACGTCAATAGAATTGTCGTTCTTGATCACGGTAAAATCGTAGAAG
>Ga0315535_1001261_pt1 | contig 16967 bp, 13 predicted proteins | sample SalMarSW160220MG_2_FD_203092 | JGI IMG/M metagenome (GOLD analysis project Ga0315535, IMG submission 203092) | Salt marsh sediment microbial communities from the Plum Island Ecosystem LTER, Massachusetts, United States - Salt Marsh Sediment SW1602-20 ... | reverse complement strand
CTCTGAAGCATGGTGACACGATTCGATTGCATGATGAAGAACTTCGGCTCCCCTCCGGGATTCCACGGTAATCAGAAAATCTTCGAGAACCGCATGCAGAATCGTTCCCATGGCGCTTGCAATCCCCTGGGCATAATAAAAATAATCATCCGCTTTAAAAAAACTTACCGGACTTCCATCGTCCTCTTTAACTTTGACCAGATTTTCTTCACAGCTTCCCAGCAGGTCTTCATACGCCATGAGCAACGGGATTAAATTGTCGGGTCGGGTATGAAAGTTGGCTTCACCTTTTTCAAGCTTTTCCTTGTATTTCTTGAGTTCATCAAGGCCGGCCTTGTATTTTGATTCCGGAGACGGGAACCAGTATCTGTCCGATTTGATCATAAACCAGTTCATGGCGTTTTCAAGATTTCTGTCAAATGATGCAGTGGTCCCTGTACGGGATATGCGCTCGGTCAGGCTAACAGCGGTTCTGCGGGTGACTTCCAGAACGCCGAGCTGGAAATTATTTACATTATCCGTAAAATTCAGGATATCATTGACTCGCCATCCATAGAATCTTTCATTGAGTTCATAAGATAGGGGTTTTATTGTTGCCTCTACAAAAGCAACCCCTTTGGGTCTGGGTTTGGTTTCTGCAACTTCTGCAAGCCCATGCGTTGGTGCGGGTGCATGGCCGGGGACCGCCGTTTTCTCATGAGGGGAGGGGAGGGCATGTTCGGGTTTTTTCACTTCCGCTATGTGAGCCGGAGCATGGGTAACGGTTTTAGCGGGTTCCGTGTGTGCCGGTTTCGGTGCCGGTTGCGGAGCATGGGTAACGGTTTTAGCGGCTTCTTTTTGAGCCAGGTGAATCACTTGATCCGCTTTGACAATTCCCACAAGTTTATCGGCAGTGTCGATCACCGGAACCGTTTGCAGATGATGCCGGTCCATCAAATTTTTTATCTTCTCATGGCTCAAGCCGGTCTTAACGCACATGACATCAACGGCCATCACGTCTTCAAGAGCAGAGTCGGGGGCCGCAAACATCAACTGTTGCATTGAAATCGTACCGAGCGGCTTTCCGTGCTCATCAACAACAAATAGATGAGCGGGTTTCTTTATATCGTGGTGTTTCTCTCTAAGGTATTCCACGGCTTCTTGGGCGGTCAGCGCTTTATCAAGGGCAATGAAGTTCAGAGTCATGATGCCGCCGGCCGTCTCCTTGTCATAATGGCGCTTTTTTTCAGTCGCTTTGGGGCCTTCAGTCGCTTCGTGGCCTTCAGTGGCTTCGGAGCCTTCGGTGGTTTCAAGGGATTCAGCGGTTTCATGGCCTTCAGCCGCTTCTAAGCCTTCAGCCGCTTTGGAACCTTCAGTGGTTTCGGAGGATTCAGCGGCTTCGTGGCCCTCAATGGCTTCGGACCCTTGTTTTACCGAGGGTTCATGGGAGATTTTCGGTTTGGCTTTTTTCGCGGGAGGCACTACTTGGACAGGGCTGTCAGATTTATGAGCGACTTGGACTTGGGAAGGCCTTTCGAAAAACCCGAGCACGGCGCCGAATAACCAGATACCCACAACCGCTAACAGGGTACAAACGATTATTCGTTTGGTGGCAAACCGTTTGAATTCGGTTTGTTGATCATCATTATTTTTGCTGCTGGTTGAATTTTCCATAATGTATCTCCGTTTTAGCGGTATTGACCCGAGTTTTTAATTCGCCCTGGATTCATTTGAAACTCATTTCATTCTAACCGGAGTTTATTGGTATAGCCTTTAAATTTCAAGTGAAAAATTGACGGTCTCGTAAAAAGTATAACTTCTGCGTTGTGCTGCATTTCGCAATCATTCAACGTACGAAAAGTACGCCTCATGATTACAAAATTTGCACGCCTTGAATTTGAACTTTTTACGAAACCGTCTACATCGGACTTTTTATGAAACCGTGAAAAATTGAGTTGTTACCCTTTCCTCAGTTTACGGGTATCACCGATACGGATGGTCACATTCTGAGCATCAAAGTATTCTATTAACGGTATCAAGTACTTGCGTGATACACCGGCTATTTCTTTGAACTGCGGGGTTGTCATCTCTTCGTGATTTACGAGGAAGTCGACAAGCTTTTGCTGTAACTCTTCAACGGCCTGGGTATGGAAATAAAGATCTTCCTTAATTCTGACAATCATACCTTCATCCACCAAAAGCATGAGAACGTCTTTGGCCCGTGATCCTTCGAGATTTAGGGTATTGCTCAGTTCTTTAAAATATGGTGGCGTGAGGCCGTTTTTACGGTAGGCATCAAGAATCTTTTTCCTGATATCCACCTGATCAAATCCCAGGGAAACCTTATGTGAAGCCAGGCGGACCGTATTTTCCTCCGCAACGATTTCCTTGTCTTTTATCATCTGATTGAGCGTCAGATTAAAAAGCTTTGATCCCTGCAGACCCGGAGACTTGGACCTGAGCTCTTCTTTGGGCATACCGGTTTTAAGGGGATTGGCCTGATGGTAGTTGCTCAAAAAGTTTGATGTTTCCTTTTTGAGCCTGTCCAAGCTGTTTTTGTGAATGTACGTCCGGTTTTCCTTGTCGACCAGAATAATCGTTTGTTTTGACAAAAGATCCTGCATGATATTTTGAAGCTCTTTTTCATGCATGCCGGTCATTATTTTAAGATCTGAAAACATGACTCCCTGATAATCGGATTCATCCACATGATAGGAAATGATGCTTTCGGGGCCTTGATCCATCAATCCTTTTAATCCCTTAATTATTTCGGGTTTAAACCGTTTATGCTTTTGAGGAATGGGATTAAGAATATTTCCGCCGCCGATGGTGCGTACCGGGGAGTAACTTCGTATGACGAAACGGTCGTTCTTTATGAGTGCAAGAGGAGAATCGATTCGCAACTGAGCAGGGGCGGTTTCACCCGGGGGAAGTTCCTCTTTATCGAGCAAAACCAGGATGCCGAGTACTTCACTGGTCCCGGTATGGAATCTGATACGGGTACGGTTTTTGATGGGTTTTTTATTGCTGCCCAGATAGTGTAACCAGACGTCAATCATGTAGCTCGGTTTTAATGCCCCCGGACTTGACAGAACATCACCCCGGTACACCGAAGCCTTTTCAAGTCCCTGAAAATTAACGGCCGTTCGCATGCCGGCTTGGGCTTTGTTTACGGTGTGGTTGTGGACCTGAATGCCTCGTACTTTTGATGTAATGCCGGAAGGATAGAGCATAACCATATCTCCCACCTGAACTTCTCCCGAAATCAGGGTTCCGGTAATCACGGTTCCGAACCCCTTCATGGTGAAGACACGGTCAACGGGAAGGCGAAACAGGCTGGAAGGCGGTCTGCCGGGCAACCGGGCGCTTAACTCGTCCAAGGTTTTGATGAATTCAGGGATACCGTCACCGGTCACCGACGAAACCGGCTCGATCGGAGCCTTTTCTAAAAATGTTCCCCGGACAAAATCCCTGATATCCTCGATGACCAGCTCAAGCCATTCTTCATCCACGAGATCGGCTTTGGTCAAAACAACAAGTCCATGCTTAATCCCGAGCAGGGTGCAGATTTCCATATGTTCCCGGGTCTGGGGCATAACCCCTTCGTCCGCTGCAATGACCATGGCAACCATATCGATTCCGGTTGCGCCGGCCACCATATTCTTTACAAATTTTTCATGACCCGGAACATCCACAATGCCCAGATGCTGTCCGCTGGGAAGATCCAGATGAGCGAATCCCAGTTCAATGGTGATGCCGCGACGCTTTTCTTCCTTTAACCGGTCGGTGTTGATGCCGGTCAGCGCTTTGATCAGCGCCGTTTTTCCATGGTCGATATGTCCGGCGGTGCCCAGGATTATTTGTTTCAACTTCAAATATTCCTTTATTGGATTCGTTTTGAAAAAACCAAAATATTAGACAAGATTAACAAGATTTCTCGGATTCTTTTTTGCTCCGCCTAAAAGGCGGATTGTTTCATCCCAATTTTATCAGAAAAATGGGATGAAAAATATCTTTAATATCCAGTCAATCCTGTCACAGAGAACGTCTAAAGACTATTCTTTTCTTTTTTTTCTAAAATACTCCATAACATATGCCATACCCACCAAAAAAACGGCGAGCCCTGCGACATAAACAATTTCTATTTTTCCATAAAACATACGGGTCAAAACAACCGCAAATACAGCACCAAATACTGCTCTGATGATAAAAATGTTAAATTGAGTCACGGAATATCCTTTTAAAATTGGTTAAGACCTTTAAGATTAAAAATATATATTAGAAGGTAAAATTAATCAACATCAAGTTTGATTGAGATATTTTCATTGGAAGGGATAAAATGACTTGAATTGGCTTATGCAATCTGTTAATTAATTTGTTTTTGGAATGATTATGGTTTAAAGTGGTCTAACGTGAAAGGTGATCTAAAATTTAGGCACGCCAGAGAAATATGCTTTGCCCCGGTTAAATATTAAATGCAGATTTAACTGGGCAGGTATTTCACGGGGTAAACTTTAGGCACTTTAGATCACTTTAGGCATTTTTAGCTTGTATGGTGGGTGTAGCTCAGTCGGTAGAGCGTCAGGTTGTGGCCCTGGATGCCGCGGGTTCAAGTCCCGTCACTCACCCCATTTTTTTTAATGCGCCCGTAGCTCAGCTGGATAGAGCGCCGGACTTCGAATCCGTAGGCCGCAGGTTCGAATCCTGCCGGGCGTACCAGTGATTTCAGGGGGTTATGATCTTAGGGTTGTAGCCCTTTTTTTTATTTCTGATCTATCCATTTTTATGGAAAATAATATGAGACTATTCATGCCATTTCAAAAATCATGCACAATTATCTGTGCACCATGCACAGATAATTGTGCATCTTTCCCTGAGCTGAAGCCTTTAAAAACCCTCTTTTAAAATAACTGCCAAGCAACGGCCTGTTAAAATAATTCCCAAACTCCCAATAAAACAGAGCGTTATAGTTACATCTGAACAGCAATATGCCAAACCAACGGCTTTTGGCACATATATTGTAAACAACCGAATGCGATCATTAGATAAATAACCAAAAGATAATAAAGGGAGTCAAATGATATTTTCAAGGAAAATCTTATTTGTAGATGATGAAGAATCACAAATCAAATTGATGCAAAGTTTTTTTCTAAGAAAGGGATACGATGCTGAATTTGCTAAAAGTGCCAAGGAAGCTTTGGAGATTTTAGACAACGAGGATATCTCAATTATTTTAACAGATTTACAGATGCCGGAGATGGACGGTATTGAATTGTGTCGGCGAATTAGAGAAAAAGGCTCAGAGGTTGTTATTTATGGTTATTCTGGTGATATTATAGGGGTTAATTCTGATTACCTTGAAGATATTGGCTTTGATGGTCTTCTTTGGAAGCCAGTCAGACTTAAAGTGTTAAAACGTGCGATTGAAGGCGCCTTTGAGAAAATAAATAAAAGGAGGGGAGCGCACGAATGGAACATAAACTAATTGGTGCCCATCAACATCTCGCCAACCTGAATAATCAGTAAAAACGTTGAACCAACAGGGTCATGCCTAAAGAATAGTGCATTGCGCACATTTTTCTGTGCATTTTTTTATCCCATTGCTGTCTATTATTTTCCGTATCTTACAAATAAGTTCTCATAACCTACCATCAAATAAGGTTTTTTGACTGTTTATAAGCATGAAACAGAATTTGGCACACATGTTAAGTAGATTTTCTCCTCAAATTCTGTCCAAAGGCAATTACACCACCTAAAAAGGCAATCATAGCATGAAAACTAACATCATGTTCGTTAACGATTCCATTAAGGTACTTGAATCTTTAAAGCGATTTTTCAATGATGAAACTTATCATTTCTTTGGATTTGATAATCCCTTTGAGGCTCTTGATAAAATGAAGGAAGCTAAGTTTGCGGTTGTGGTTGCGGGTCAATCCATGTCAAAAATTGGTGTAATAGAATTCTTCAAAAAAACCAAACAATTGTCTCCGAATACCGTGGGAATTGTTTTGACGTCCTGCTTTGAATTAGATAATGCATCGGATGCTTTTGATAATGGATTGATATACCGTTTCAGCAAGAAACCTTGGAATGATTTGGGATTAAAGCAAGCTGTGGAAATGGCAATTACACATTATGAGATGAATAATATGTAACGTGGGACCCCTTTGGTCTCGGGTGTGAATCACGGCTGTTGGCAATATGAAAATTCATGTTCGGTTGCGTTACGTATTTAGCTTTGGGGAAAAGGTTTCAGGTTTCAGGTGTCAGGGTCGAGAAACTTGAAGAGCTGAAACCTGAAACCTGAACACTGACACCTTACGATTGAACTAAATAACCAACAATCTTGATTTACACGCTTTGGTCTCCCTTACTGCGAGCTCTTGATAATGAAGAAGATGGGGTATCATCGGATTTCCTGAAAGGAAAACAAAACAGCATTTTTTTATCAATTTATGTCTCTTTCATAGAAGAGTTGTGAAAAATGTAGCTGAATTCACTAAAATGCATGATAAATCAAACACATCAAATATTTTTCCTGTTTTGTTTACGATCAATTAGGGTAAGTTCATGTGCTCTTAAGCTAACACGCCAACAATAATGCCTCATCGTATCTATGAATAGGTGGATTCAGGTTCCGTCTTTTAATATTATTGGGAAACAAGAAATTTTCCAATGTTTCATAGGGTTGGGCACCAACCAGGACTTGATGATTTAATAAAAAGGTTGGAACTTCAGTTACGCTTAATTCGTAAGCTCGTTTCCAATTCAAATCCTCCGGATGTATGTATTATCTCAATTAATATATCATTACTGCAGCCTGAACATTTACAATAATAAAACGATCGGTATGGGTGTGCCTTCTTGTCCGTTGAAGATGTCCCTTATGGTAATGCTTGATTTTTTGTCAAATCTACAATAGACATAATTCATTGAAAGCATCCATGATAACTACCATGAAAAAGATAAGGGATGGAACAATGAAAAAAAACAGCTGCCGGTTTATTTTTTTATTTTTTTTCTTTACTTGGAATTTTTCAACTTTGCCCCTTGCAGGGGCAGAAGGAGGAACCATGGAATTAATAAGCTCGGCATTTAGTGAAGGGGCGATGATCCCTGGCAAGTATACCTGTGACGGGGAGGATGTGTCTCCACCGCTGAACTGGGGGGCACTCCCTGCCGGCACAAAAAGCCTTGCGCTGATCTGTGATGATCCGGATGCTCCGGTGGGAACTTGGGTTCACTGGGTATATTATGATATTCCGGCGGGAACGGAAGGCCTCCCGGAGAACGTGGTGCCGGATGAGCGCCCGGCACAGGGCGGCACACAGGGAGTCAATGATTTTCGTAAGATCGGCTATGGCGGCCCCTGCCCACCCGGAGGCACTCACAGGTATTATTTTAAATTATACGCCCTTGATACCCCCCTGAATTTATCTTCCGGAGCCACAAAAAAGCAAGTTTTAAAAGCGATGGAAACTCACATCATCGGCCAGGCCCAGCTTATGGGGAAATACAAGCGCTAACCACTAACTGATTGCATAAAAACAAAATATCGGTTAATAGAATAGGGTTAAGGAGTTCAGGGTTCAGGGGTTCAGGAACCTTGAACCCAAATGTTTACTGAAAAACATGAACATCGAACATTGAACGTCCAACATCGAATGTTGAATGAAAGACAAAAACAAGAGCAAGAATTTTACTCGATTTTACAGTAAATTGAAGAGCGAAGCGATATCATTATTCGACGTTCAATGTTCGATGTTGGGTTCATCTTTTAAAACAATCTTGAACCTTTAAACCCAGAACCTTTGAACCCGGAACCCAGAACCCAGAACCTGTGAATTTTTGCAAAAGATTAAAGGAATGGATTATGAAACGCTTTTTGTATTCTGTTTTTATTTTGCTGGTGATGACCCAAACCGTGGGTGCAGATGATAAAGATGTCGCAAAAAAATTATTAGAAAGCAAGATCGATGCTGCAATTGCTGTTTTACAGAAGAAGGATCTTGATCAGGAGGGAAAGAACAAACAAATCATCGAAATTGTAACGCCGTTGTTTGATTTTCCACTCATGGGCAAACTCTCTCTGGGGAGAAAACACTGGCCCGGCCTCACCAAAGAAGAGAGACAGAGATTCATCGAGCTTTTTACCAAACGATTGAAGACGTCATATCTCGACAAGCTGACGCTTTATACCGATGAAAAGGTAGTTTTTAAAACCCCTGTTCAGGAAAAAAGAAAAATTAAGATTCAGACCGAACTGATATCAAAAAATAACACCATATCCATGCTCTACAAATTTCATGAATCAAAGCACGGCTGGTTGATTTATGATATAGAGATCCAGGGTGTCAGTATTATTTCGACCTACCGGTCTCAGTTTGAACAAGTCCTCAGCAAAGGCACTATTGATGAACTTTTAGTCAAATTGGAAAAACCGGAGCAACCGGAACAACCGGAAAAATAATTAATCCGTGTCCATCCAGAAATGGTGGATTTTGGTTTCCGGCAAGGCCCGAGCGAGTTTTCAACCGCCCCAGTACGATCTGCCGGACCTACGGGGCAGGCAGGCATAGCGCGCTATTTCGAGGATTGAAAACGAGCGAGAACGCCGCCGGGGGCCGAAAGATGCCGTTTCTGGATGGACACTAATCCGCCTGAGCTGAAACTCTTATCTAACGATTAATATGGCAAAACTTCACTCTCTGACTGTCTCTTTTTTCGATAAGGTCATATTAAAGCGGCCCGTACTCGCCATTGTCTTTATTTTGGCGGTAGTCTGTTTCCTGGGGTATAAGGCAAAGGACTTCAGACTTGACGCATCCGCAGAAACTCTGGTTCTCGAAAACGACAAAGATCTGCGTTATTCTCGCCTTATCGATTCACGATATGGCCTGCAAGAGTATCTGGTGATGACCTATGCCCCTGAAGACGATCTGTTTTCAGACAAGGTGCTGTCAAACCTGGCCCGGTTACGTGATGAATTAAAGGGGATGGCAGGGGTATCTTCAGTGGTTTCAATACTTGACGTCCCTCTGCTGGAAAGCCCGCCGGTACCGATTAAAGAACTGGCCGCCAATATCCGGACACTGGAATCCCAAACGGTCGACAAAAAACTGGCAAAAACCGAGTTTAAAAACAGTCCTCTTTATCAAAATCTTCTGGTCAGTCCGGATCTTAAAACCACCGCACTTCTTATATATTTACCCATTGATGAAATTTACCGGGATCTACTTGCCCGTCGCAATGGTTTTCAGGAAAAAAAAGCGGCCGGCTCCCTTACTGCTGCGGAAGGTGATGAATTCAGGAACGTCACCGAACAATTTAGAAATCATCGGGACAAGATGAGAAAGACCCGACATCAGGATATTGCAGAAATCCGTTTGATTATGGACAAGTATCGTGAAGACGCCCAACTCTTTCTCGGCGGCGTCAGCATGATCGCGGACGATTTGATCAGCTTTATTAAAAACGATCTGAAAGTATTCGGCCTCGGGGTACTGTTTTTTCTAATCCTAACATTAGGTATTATTTTTAGAAAAATACGCTGGATCTTTTTGCCCATACTCTGTTGTGCTTTTTCCACGATTGCCATGATGGGATTTCTGGGATTGTTTAACTGGGAGGTGACGGTCATATCGTCTAATTTTATATCCTTACAGCTTATTATCACTATGGCCATAACCATCCACCTGATTGTTCGATATCGCGAACTCAGTTTAAAAAACCCTGAGGCCGGACAACGGCAACTTATTCTTGATACGGTTCGTTTGATGATGAAGCCATGCCTGTATGCCGCGCTGACAACAATCGCTGGCTTCGGCTCGCTGCTGCTCTGCAATATCCTGCCGGTGATAACATTTGGCTGGATGATGGGTGCCGGGATTAGTGTGTCCCTGGTAATGACTTTCCTCCTTTTCCCATCCGTATTGATGCTGATGAGTAAAGAATCCCTGAGCCCCGGGAAAAAACAGCGCTTTTCTCTGACATCGTTTTTAGCCAGGTTCACCCAGGCACACGGCACATTTATACTTATAATAAGCGGTATTGCCTTTATACTTAGCGTAATTGGAATATCAAGGCTGGAGGTTGAAAACAGTTTTATCGATTATTTTAAACATACCACCGAAATCTATCGGGGAATGAAAGTTATCGATCAGAATCTGGGCGGCACCACGCCATTGGATGTGATTGTTGATTTTGAAAAGGTTGAAGCATCAGCACCTGTCGCGGCATCTGAGACCGAAACGAAAGAGGGCGATGAATTTGACGAATTTGATGAATTTGATAAAGCGGAAAGCAAAAACAAATATTGGTTTACTTCCGCCAAAATGGCCCGGGTTGTCACCGTACATAATTATCTTGACAGCCTGCCTGAAACCGGTAAGATTCTGTCTCTGGGAACCATGATGAAGGTGGCTGAAAAATTAAACGACGGCAAGCCCTTGGACAATTTTCAACTGGCCTTGCTATACAGTGAGCTGCCGGAAAAATTCAGAAATATCGTGCTGACACCTTACGTATCTGTTGAAAATAATGAGACCCGTTTATCAATCCGTGTCAGAGATTCTGAAAAATCATTAAGACGGAACGAACTGCTTAAGAAGATCCGGCATGATCTGGTAAATAAGCTGGGGTTAAAAAAAGAACATGTTCATTTAACCGGAATGCTGGTTTTATACAACAATATGCTACAAAGTCTCTTTAAATCTCAGATCCTGACCCTGGGTGTTGTCATACTGGCGCTGATGGCAATGTTCATGATCCTTTTCAGGTCGTTGAAAATTGCCTTGATCGCCATTTTCCCCAATCTGCTTTCCATCGGAGTCGTCCTTGGCGTCATGGGATGGGTAAAACTCCCCCTGGATATGATGACCATTACCATAGCGTCAATTAGTGTTGGAATTGCTGTGGATGACACGATTCACTATATTCATAGATTTACAACCGAGTTTCAAATCGACCGGAATTATATTATGACCATGCATCGGTGTCATGGAAGCATCGGCCATGCAATGTTTTATACGTCGGTGACAATCATTATCGGTTTTTCAATTCTGGTTTTGTCCAATTTTATTCCAAGCATTTATTTCGGTCTGTTAACAGGATTGGCAATGTTGATTGCCTTAATCGCCGCCCTGACGCTTTTGCCGCAATTGATAGTGGTTTTTAAACCGTTTGGGCAGGAAGCCATAGAGGGATAGTCCGGTTACGAAAGGTGTTTGATAATATGAGCAAAAGGAAACTAAACTATCTGTTACTGATTTTCTTGTTTTTCGTTTTTTTGTTTACAGGGTGTGCCCATAGACCGGTGACCCCTTCCCAAGCAGTATCGGAAGATCTGCAAGAAGATCAGGACCGACAAATCACAACCGGTGAGACCGAACAAATTCCACCGGACTCGGAAATGGAAGATAAATCTGATGAAGATTTTTTTGAAGAGGAATTCGAAGAAGATAAAGTGCAGGTGGCAGATCCCCTTTCCCCCTGGAACCGGGCCATGTTTCATTTCAATGACAAACTTTACTTCTGGGCGGTTAAACCTCTGGCCAGAGGATATAAAGCAATTGCTCCGGATTTTATCAGAACCAGTGTAAAAAATTTTTTCCGCAACATTACGACTCCGATTAGACTGGTCAACTGCATGCTTCAGGCAAAAGGGAAGGCTGCGGCGGTTGAATTTTCAAGGTTTGTTGTAAACACCACCATCGGTGTTCTTGGATTCGGGAGTCCGGCTGACAAATATCCTAAACTTGCCCCTCCTGATTCAGAAGACCTGGGCCAAACCCTTGGCAACTATGGCCTTGGAAACGGGTTCTACCTTGTGTGGCCGATACTGGGGCCGTCCACATTGCGCGATTCAATCGGAAGGGCCGGGGACTTTTTTTTGGATCCTGTAAGCTATGTTGAGCCGACTGAAGCGTCTGTGGGTATCAGGGCATTTGATACCGTCAATAACACCTCATTTCACATAGGGGATTACGAGGCCCTCAAAAAATCGGCCGTAGATCCATATACGGCACTTCGTGATATTTATCTTCAGGTCCGGGAAAATAAGATAAAAAAATAATTTTTAAGCCAACTTCCAGTGTGTTTTTCCAAAAAAAATAGGAAGTTCGGCTGCGCATACCGGGCCGACTTTTACGGACCGACCGCTTTGCTCAGCCAGATTGTCACGGATCATTGCGGCGAAGCCCGGCAGGAAAAGAGTTGATTCCGGAGCGATTTGGTCGATTTTTTCTCTGGCGAGCACCTGCATAACCCGTTCGGCTGTGAGAACTTCGTAGACAATCGCCATGTCCACGGTATGACCATCTGTGTCCGCAACCAGGTACCAGAACGGACTCAAGGTCGTGGAGAGTACTGCAGTAAGAACCTCACCGGTGAGTTTTGAGTTGCCCGATACCAAGATGGGTGAATCCTTTTCCGGACGGTTGATGGGAAAGACCCCGGTGGGTCCGGGATTCGGGAGTTGTAACACCTCTATTTCCGGCAAGACTTCATCCGGCTTTGCCGCCCAGAGCAGGGAAAGAAAACGCTTTTTTGCAATTTTGCAATGCGAGGGTTTGAGTTGTCCGGAACGGAGTTTGCTCAGAAACTCTTCTCGACTGTGAAACCCGCAGGCCTTGAAGTCGCTTGAAGAAATATAAGTGTCTATGGGAATGCTTTTTTCGTAAAGATCTGCCCGTAACATGGATTCATCCTTTCTTTCCTAAACCGTTGTAGGTTTCTAAAGCAAACGGTCAATTTCGTATGTTAAACGTTTCATTATTTCTCCGGCCTTTCCCATAAGAATATAATCACTGGTTTCTCTTGAAAGCGGGGTTCTTTCCGTATTGATTTCTATGATTTTTGCGCCGGAACGCTTTGCAATAGTCGGCATGAAGGCCGCGGGCTGAATAAGGGCGGATGTTCCGATAACCAGCATGATATCACACTCCGAGGAGACCTTTTTGGAACGATACAAGTGTTGCGGCGGTATCATTTCACCAAAGAACACACACTCGGGTTTGTAAATTCCGCCGCAGTCACAGCGGGGAGGAATTTGGGAGAGATCGATTTGGGCTGTTTCTAATCTGCGGTTACAGTCCATGCACCGCTGCCATGCAAAATTTCCGTGAAATTCGATAACATCCGTATTGCCGGCCATCTGGTGGAGTCCATCCACATTCTGAGTGATAATGGTTTGTAATATCCCCATTTCTTCAAGGATGGCCAAGCCGTTGTGGGCATCATTGGGTCTGGCAGTGTCAATGATTTCTTTCATTCCTCTGATCAAAACATTCCAGACCTTTGCCGGATCTTTTTTAAAAGCATCGATGTGGGCATATTCCATGGGATCGAATTTTTCCCATAGCCCGCCTTTTCCTCTGAAAGGGGGAATTCCACTCTCCACAGAGATTCCTGCTCCGGTCAATGCCACAACATTTTTTGCATGAACCAGATCTCTGGCTGCTTTATGAATCAATTTAGCTCGCTTCGCTCACAATTGGAATGTTGGAATATTGGAACACTGGAATATTGGGTTTTTAAAAATAAAAAATTGGGTTATTACAAAATTTCTCTTTAAGAGAATTAAATATATTAATATTAATTTTTTAGAATCAACCCCTTTAAAGACGGAATCTTCGACATTTCAATATTCCATCATTCCATCATTCCATTATTCCATCTCCGAGTTAAAAATATAAGCCTAAAAAACCTTTTATTTAATAAAATATAGAAGTTCCGAGATGTATTTAGTGGTAATCATGGAGAAAGAAAACGGTAACCGCCGAGTTACAAATTAAACATCATATCACAGCCCACGGCGAAGCATTCAAGTTTGTTTTGTTTTTCAGCGATATGTTGCCGGCAGGTCTCGACGATTTCATCCATTTGCCGGTCTGTCCGTTCCTGGTTTAAATGAAATAAGCCGAGCTGCCCAACACCGGCTTCAAGAGCAAGATCAAGGGCATGGGTAAATACCGAGTGGCCCCATTTCATTGTTGACTCATATTCTTCCGGGGTATATTCGGCATCATGAATAAGGAGATCGGCGCCTGTGCAAAACTCGAGATATTCTTTATGCGAAAGCCCCCCGGGATGCACAAAGCCGAGTTCATTGTCTGTCAGAAAGACAAAAGATTTCCCATCTTCGGTAAATTTGTATCCGCTGCCGTTGTCGGGATGATTGAGTTCAATGGGCGTTACGGTTACGGAGCCTATTTCGAACTTTGTAGTGAATGCTCCCAGATATTGCATCTTTGCTTTTATTTCGGAATATCTCACCGGGAAATACGGAGGGGCCATGAGCTTGGAGAGTATGGTTTCCACAAATTTGCTGTGAAAGGGACATCTATACAACATAAGCTCGACGTTTTCGCTGTAAAGTGGTTTAAAAAAGGGGAATCCCATGACATGATCCCAGTGGGCGTGAGTAAAGATGAAATTATACTTATACTGTTTTTCATCCATTAACCTGTTTCCGAGCCTCCGTATTCCGGTTCCGGCATCGATGATTATGATATCGTCGCTTTTGGTTCTGATTTCAATACAGGTCGTATCCCCTCCGTATTTAATATAATCTGTCCCTGAAACAGGAATGGAGCCTCTTGACCCCCAACACTTGATATACATAATAACCTTCAAAACAAATTAATTGGTAATTTCAGCCTGTCTTTCCTAAAAAAGTATGCCAGATGCCGTCACGTTCCCATTTTTTTACGATTCGGACTCGGTTTTGAGATAGTTCGTAAAGCAAATCCCTGGCCTGACTGCGCAACAGGCCGGACAGAATAAACCACTTATTATTATAAAATCCGGGTGAAGCTATGAGATGTTTCATAACATCATAGTGTATATTTGCTATCACAAGATCTGAAGGTGAGTCAATAAAATCCTCGGCACGCCCCTGAACAATTATAATATAATCTTGCAACTGGTTTAAACGAACATTTCTCAATGCCGTACTTGCAGCTAGAAAATTAAAATCCACTGCAAGTATATTTTTGCAACCCAGCCGGGATGCGGCCAGAGCAAGAAGTCCGGTCCCTGTTCCGAGATCCAGAACCGACTCGATTTTTCCCAGGCTGAATACCAGTTCAAGGGCTTTAAGGCAGTCCTGTGTTGTGGTATGGGTTCCGGCGCCGAATACAACCCCTGGATCCAGAATTATGGACAGTTGGTTACGGCATGAGTTCATTTTTTTGCATTGCTTTTGCCAGGAGGGGATGATGGAGAACTGACCGACCTCAAAGGGAGTGATCTTACCTCCCTGCCATTGGTCGTAGGTCATATAAAATTCGTCAACAAGGGTCAGCTCCGGGTGTGAGGTTAATATTTTTTCCACTATACCTCGGGAGGGGTTGGCGAAGAAAAGAAAAGAGAACTCATCTTCTTGCCAGTTACCGATAAAATTGTTGTCGAATATTTTTTCGTCCGGTTTTAATCGGCCTTGAAGATAGTATATATAAAGATCTTTGTAAGGGCTATCCGGAAATTTATCGCTATTTTCGGATCTGTGTTTTTCTTCAGTCATTTTGGGGTAAATGATCCATATCCCAGTCCATTGGGTCCAGTATTGTATATCCCATGTTTTTTAGTTTTCTTTTCAACGGGGCAATGTTTTGAGTTAAAAGGTATGGAAAAACAGCCCGCTTTCCTTTCTCCCAGTATCTTGCGACCAGAACACTGCCAAATGAAACATGCTCTTCAGTAATGGCATCGACAATTTTTTTCATTTGCCCGAGTTTATTTTCCGCGATAACACATAAAAGGGTTCCGGGTTCTTCCAGCCCCAGAACATTGATAAATTCGCGTAAAATATCACGGACGGAAACAATACCGATAAGTTTTTTTTGCTCATCGATAACGGGAAACGCTCCAACCCGTTCTTTTTGTAACAGGATAAGGGCGTCTTGAAGGGTATCCAAGGGAGAGAGGGCAACCGGATTTTTTGTCATGATATCTTTTATTTTAATCCCTGAAAAACGTTTTAATGTTTCCATGCCCATATCACCGGATATATGGGAAGAGGGCGAGACGCTTCTGATATCACGATCCGTAACTATTCCGATGAGAAAATTACTCTCGTCGACCACGGGAAGGTGGCGGAACTTATTTTCGGACATTATCTCCCGTGCTTGCGAAATATCAGCGTTTATGTCGATGGTGACGGCATTTTTGGTCATTATTTTGCTGATAAACATTTTATCCTCCAATGGTTAAAGATATTAGGCATTCAATAAAATTTCAACATGGTTCGCGGCCAGTTCCGGAAGGCGTTCTATGCAGTATCCTCCCTCAAGTACGGAAATCAGCCTTCCTTCCGAGTACAGTGCCGCCAGCGCGACGATTCTTTGCATTAGCCTTGAATATCCTTGTGTTGAGAGATGAATATCTGACATATCATCGTCCACATGGGCATCAAAGCCTGCGGATACCAGGATCACTTCAGGGCTGAATGCGCTCAAAACCGGCACAAGATCTCTTTCCACAAGACCGTGGTATTCTTCATCCCCCTGACCCGGCAACACCGGATAATTCCGGGTCGTTCCGATCCCCTCACCATTGCCGGTTTCGAAAACGCGTCCGGTTCCCGGAAAAGCGAATGTCGGGTGCTGATGAATGGAATAATAAAATACCGTAGGATCTTCCTCAAAAATATGCTGGGTACCATTCCCATGATGCACATCGAAATCCACGATCCCCACCCGTTGAATGCCCCATTCTATTTGCAGATATCTGGCGGCGATTGCAATGTTGTTGAAATAGCAGAATCCCAAGGCTCCTTCATATTCAGCATGATGGCCCGGAGGTCTGACCGCACAAAAAACATTATCCAGTTTGCCCGTCATGACAAGTCGTACCGCATCCAGTATGCCTCCCACGGCCAGAAGGGCGGTCTCAAAAGTTTCGGCGCAAATCTGATTGTCCGGATAGTCAAACGTGGAGTTGCCCGAATGACAGGCAGCTTCAAAACGTTTAATATAATTTTTTGAATG
>Ga0315535_1001260_pt1 | contig 16970 bp, 19 predicted proteins | sample SalMarSW160220MG_2_FD_203092 | JGI IMG/M metagenome (GOLD analysis project Ga0315535, IMG submission 203092) | Salt marsh sediment microbial communities from the Plum Island Ecosystem LTER, Massachusetts, United States - Salt Marsh Sediment SW1602-20 ... | reverse complement strand
GTCAACAGCAATCGTTTAGAATTTTTCATTTTCGTTTTTCACCTCCTGTTAAATTAGGGAAAGAAGTTTTCTCCCTGGTTCTTCTTTTAGGTGTTCCAAGTATATAAGCAAGACGAAATATTTCGTAAATAGGAAATAGGAAACTCGAAGCGGAAATACGCGCTTTTATCGTTAAATCCTGTTGGAGCGATAGTCAAGAAACGCAAACATTAAGCTCTAGCGGTTAGTGGAGTATTGTGTTTTTGTTTGGAAATGCTTAATTAAGGGCTATGCTTATTGCTGTGCAGACGGAAGGATAAACAGTGAGTGATGAACTTTCAAAGTTACCGCCTCAAGTTCAAGAGCGTTTACTGCGGCTTCAGCAGTTGCAGCAGACTCTGCAGTCTGTTTTGGCGCAGAAGCAGCAGGTGGATATGGAGAAGAATGAGGTTGAGCAGACCTTGGCTGAGCTGCAAAAGACAGCTGATGACGCCGTGATTTACAAGGCGGCTGGTTCGCTTCTTGTGAAAGCTGAGAAAGCTAAGGTAACCGAAGAACTTGTTGAACGCAAGGAACTGCTTAACACGCGAAGCACGGTTCTCACCCGCCAAGAAGAAAGACTGCGCAGCCAAGTTAACGAAGTTCAAACGAAACTTCAAGAAGACCTCCGGCCAGTTACGCCGTCCTCTAAGTAGTTTCAAGGTGAAACGCGCGTGGAAGAGCTGGGGACACGCGACTTAACCACTGAACAAATTGAAACACTATCCGAAACCGCGGAGAACGCCGCCAGAAAACATATTCTATCAAAAGTGCCCTCCAAAACCGTGGAGAAACTGGACATAAGCGTGGAAGCCGAAGGAAAAAAACCCTTGAACATAATTATTGAAATTGACCTGGCGCTGTCACCAAAAACAAACAGCACTGAAGCTGATAAACTGGTAAACGAGGCGGTTAAAGAAGCCTTCAAAGCAATTGAAAACTACCTGAGCAAAATAAAATGACATTCACAGACATAATCAAGATTATAGACGAAGCGCACGCCCGCTTCGTTCTTTTGTTATGCCACCACAACGCAGACCCCGACGCCATATGCTCAGCCTACGCCTTCCAAAGCCTGTTAGTGAGGTGCAGACCAGAAATAGCTGTGGAAATCGGGTCAGGACAGGGGATCAGCAGGCTTTCGAAGCACATTTTACGGCACATCCCCATAACTGTGATCTCGCAACCTGATGTGGAAAAAGCTGACGCTATAGTGCTGCTGGATACCAACACCATTCAGCAACTGGGGCAGCTGGCTGAAAGGGTTACAAAAGCGAAGGCGCCGATAATAGTTGTCGACCATCACGCGGCTCACCCGCGAACGGAGCAGATTGCGAAGCTCTGCATAACCAATGAGGGTGCCTCGTCCACGTGTGAAATGGTCTACGACTTCTACAAGCAGCTTAACCTGAAACCGGGCTTGAATGAGGCTAAGGCGCTGTTTCTGGGCATAACTTTCGATACGCGCCACTTCGTTTTGGGCAACTCCTCAACGTTCAAAACCATATCTGAACTCAGCGACATAGGCGTGAACCCTCAAGAAGAATTGTCTTCTCTGGCGTTGCCCATGGACTTTTCTGAACGCGTCGCCCGCATGAAGGCGTGTCGAAGAGCCAAACTCATCAAGATTAACAACTGGATAATTGCCCTTTCCCACGTTAGCGCATACCAAGCCTCCGCGGCGAGAGCCCTCGTTGATTTGGGTGCGCACATGTCGGCTGTGGCTGGGCAGAAGAACGAGAAAATTGAGATTAGCATGCGCTGCACCCGCGATTTCAATCAGGTGACTGGCATTCACTTAGGGAGGGATATTGCTAAACCGTTGGGTGAATACCTAATGGGCATGGGGGGCGGCCATGCAACGGCTGCGGGAGTCAACGGCGTAGGTCAAATAGAGAAAGGATTGAAACGTTGTTTGCGGTTGGTTAAGGAAAAATTATCTAATCATTAATGAGTAGCTACTCTTAAATGGGAAAACAAAGCGTAACTTAGGCAGGCACAGCAAACATGACCTTAATAGAAACGAAAAACCTCACATATACTTACCCTGGCGGCACTAAACAATCAATCAGCGACGTTTCTATAAAAGTGGAAAAAGGAGAATTCGTTCTAATCACGGGTCCAAGCGGATGCGGAAAGACAACCCTGTGCCGATGCTTCAACGGGCTGATTCCCCATTTTTACCAGGGCGAATTGAAAGGCGAAATCACCGTAGCAGGTATGGACACGACCAAGCACCAAACACACGAGATGGCGAAAAACGTGGGCTTGGTTTTTCAAAACCCAGAAAACCAGCTGTTCGCCCTATCAGTAGAGAAAGACGTCGCCTTCGGACTGGAAAATATAGGCTTCCCCAGAGAAGAAATGCGAGAAAGAGTGGATTGGGCGCTGAAGCAAGCGGACATTTACGATTTACGAGAAAGGTCACCTCACGAAGTTTCAGGCGGTCAGCAGCAGCGTGTTGCAATAGCCGCTGTCCTAGCCATGCAGCCAGAAATAATAGTGTTGGACGAGCCAACATCCTTTCTTGACCCGTTAAGTGCAGAGAAAATATTCGAAGTAATCCATGAACTTAACAAGAAACTTGGAATAACCGTCGTGCTGGTGGAGCACAGGCTTGATTTAACCGCGAAATACGCCGACCACATAATAATCATGGATGAAGGCAAAGTGTGTTTTGACGGTAACCCCCGCGAGATCCTAAGCAGCGAAGAAACTCCCCTGATCGGAGTTGGAATTCCAAAAGCCACGCTCCTTTACCGCATTCTCAGAAAAGAGGGCGTAACCCTCGGCAACCTCGTTCCGCTCTCCTCGGAAGAACTGGCAAAATTGCTACTGGAGGCTTTCGAAAAGCATGATTGAAGTTGAAGGAGTTCACTTCAGCTATCCCAACGGCGTGGAAGCCCTGAAAGGCGTCTCGCTCATCATAAAGAATGGCGAGTTCGTGGCGATAATGGGGCAAAACGGCGCTGGAAAAACAACGCTGGTTAAACACTTCAATGGCTTGCTGAAGCCTTCCGAGGGCATTGTTCGCGTGGATGGCGTGGAGACCACAAAAACCAGCGTTGCCGCCTTATCGAGAAACGCGGGGTTCGTTTTTCAAAACCCTGACCACCAGCTTTTCAGCGAAACCGTGGAGGAGGAAATCGCTTTTGCGCTGAAGAACTTCGGGTTTGACGAGGAAACGATAGAGAAGCGGATTACGTGGGCTTTGAACTTGCTGGGATTAGAGCAGTACCGTAAAACTTCGCCTTTTCTGCTCAGCGGAGGCGAGCGCAAACGCGTGGCTTTGGCGTCTGTTTTGGCGTGGAACCCTAACATGCTGATATTAGATGAACCCACGATAGGTCAAGACTATCAGCAGAAAGAAAAGCTTCGCCAGTTCATTGTTCAGATGCAGGCTCAGGGCAAAACAGTTGTTATAGTCACGCACGATGTGGAATTTGTGGCTGAGTGCAACCCCCGAGTCGTGTTGATGAAGGAAGGCGCCATTGTCGCTGACGGTGAAGGCCGAGAAATCCTCACTACACCTGAAGTGTTGGCTCAGTCATCCATTGTCCTGCCGCAAATCGCTCAAATCTTCATGAAACTGGCGCCACTGGGGCTTCCGAAAAACGTCATCGACGTTTACGAAGCCAAAGAAATAGTGCTTAAACAGCTGGAGAAGAGGCGGAAAAAATGAGCGTTTTCGACGGCTTAAAATTCCGCAGAGTATCCTCACCAATCCACAATTTAGACCCGCGAATGAAATTCGTGTATGTTTGCGCGGTGTTTGTGGCGGCTATTCTTTTCGGCGAGATCATTCCGTTACTTATACTTTTCTTGATGCCGATTCCCTTTGTCCTGTTGGCAGGAGTGCAGAAAGAGTGGTTGCGTTCGCTCCGCGGCGCCGCCTTTTTAGCTGGATTCATATTTTTAGTCAATGTAGCTTCCAACTTTTTTGCTTCAGGCTACGTGCTGACCGCGGTAGCTGTGGAAAACTCGGCCGCCATGACGCTGCGGTTTGTGGTGCTTGTGGAGTCGTTTTCGGTTTTCTTCTTGACGACTTCTCCCGACCATCTAGGATTGGCGTTGGAGCAGACGCGCGTGCCTTACGAGTTCGCTTTCGCTTTCACAACTGCGGTGCGGTTTGTTCCTGTTTTGGCGGAGGAAGCGCAGACGATAATGGATGCTCAGAAAGCTAGAGGGTTAGAGCTGGAGAAAGGCGGCTTTCTCAAGAGAATCAGGAACTACGTGCCAGTTCTCATACCGCTGATAGTCAGCGCCATTCGCCGAAGCCTTGAGTTGGCTGAAGCCATGGAGTCTAGGGCTTGGGGCGCCACTAAGAAACGCACTAACCTGTATGCGCTGAGGCTTCACAGGGGCGATTTTGCGCTGTTGGCGATAACCATTGGGGTTTTGGTGGTGTCGGTTTACGTTCGCTTGTACCTTGCTATTCCGGCGATAAGTCAGTTTTTGTAACGGTTTTTTAGAGTCAGGCGCTGTAGCGATTGTGGTGGGTGTGCTTGTTTTTGGTGTGAATTTTAGTTAAGATTAGCCGTACATATAACTTATTAAGACTTCCGACTCACTATATTTTCTGAAAGCCACACAAAAACCTAGCCCACACAAGGAGGGCTAACAAAACGAAGAAAAAACGACACGAAAAAACACTAGGCACTCTAGAACAGCCACAAGTCCCAGCCATAATAAGCAGCGCCACCAAAAAACCAGCCGCCTTCCAAGAAGTCTACGCCCTCCAAGAACCATACGTGTACGCAGCCATAGTCACAGACAAAGAAAACCAGAAAATATGCTACGAAATCATGGAGCCCACCCTCAACAAAGACGAGGAAAAGCACCTTCACGAAATCAAGAATTTTCTGATGGATGAAATAGACGTAAATCTGAAAGACATAGAGAACAAAGAAAAAGCAGAAAATTACCTGCGTCAAAAAATCAAGGACCTGATAAAAAAGTACCGCCTACACATCCCCAAAGAGGCAGTTGACAAACTCACCTATTACATAATAAGAGATTTCGTGGGCTACGGGAAAATAGACCCGTTAATGAGAGACCCGCTAATTGAAGACATATCCACAGACGGCGTAAACATCCCCATCTACGTGTGGCACCGCATGTACGAATCGCTACCCACAAACATAATGTTCACAGACACGGCTGAACTGGACTCCTTCGTAGTGCGCCTTGCCTATCTTGCCGGAAAAAACATTTCAATAGCAGCACCAATTCTCGACGCATCGCTTCCAGAGGGAAGCCGCATACAATTAACTTACGGATGCGAGATCACCCGAAGAGGCTCAACTTTCACCATCAGACGTTTCAAAGCTGACCCCTTGACAATTTCCGACTTAATTGCGTTCAACACGCTTTCCTCAGAAATTGCTGCCTACTTGTGGTTCATCATAGAGAATCGCGCGTCAGTGATGGTGGCGGGCGGCGTGGCCAGCGGGAAAACAACCCTGCTGAACAGCTTGTCCATGTTCATAAAACCCGAAATGAAAATTGTAAGCGTTGAAGACACGCAGGAGATTAACCTTCCGCACGAAAACTGGATTCCTTCAGTCGTAAGGGCAGGCTTCAAAGGCGATGACAAACGAAGCAGCACCATAACTCTTTTTGACCTGCTGAAAGCCGCGGTGAGGCAGCGTCCCGACTACATTATCGTGGGCGAAGTCCGAGGCGAAGAAGCCTACACGCTGTTCCAAGCCATGGCTACAGGGCACTTGGGCATGTCTACAATCCACGCTGAATCCGCCGAAGCCGTGATAAAGAGGCTTGAATCTGAGCCCATGAACATTCCGAAGTCGCTAATCGCCATGACTAACGTCATTTTGGTTATGGAGCGAACAGAAGTTAAGGGGAGACCCGCGAGACGCATAAGCGTCGCGTCTGAGGTTAAGGGGCTTGAACCAAAAACAAACGAGATTCTGATCGAGGAAGTGTTCAGGTGGAACCCTAAATTCGACAAGTTCAGTTCTTCGGGTGACAGCGCTCTCTTGGAGAAGCACATGAAGAAGATGGGTCTAAATGAAGAGGACGTGAAACGTGAATTTAAGGCTAGGAAGACGGTTCTGGAGTGGATGGTGAAGCAGGGAATTCGCCACAAACGTGAAGTCGCTCAAGTAATCAGGGAGTACTACGCCAATCCGAATCGTGTCTACCAAAAGGCTCGAGTGGGGTTGAAATGACAAGCCAGATCACGGAAAAATTCAAAGCCTCCGCGAAACGCCTAGTAGCGAAACTGAAGGGGGCATCTGCAAACCTTTCAAACCCAAAGGGCAACCTGCCTGTGCAAGAGACGAAAATGGGTCTTGAAAAACCGTTATCCGTGGCGTATCAAGTTATGGGTGACAAAACTGCCCGTTTTATGCCTTTGTTCAAGGATTTAGAGCAGACTCTGCAACAGTCAGGTTTGAGAATCAACTTCAAAGCCTACGTGAGCTTAACGGTTCTCTCTTCGCTTTTGAGTACTTTGGCGATTGCGACTGTATTGCCTGTGCTGCTTGTTGCGTTTTCCAATATGCCTCTTGGATCCGCGCTCCTGTTCGGGTTCGGCGGCGCCTTGTTCGCGTGTGCATTCACGGTTATCGGCTTTTACATGTACCCAGTTTACCACGCGGACAAGCATAAGCGAGACTTGGAAGACGAACTCCCGTTCACAACTGGTTACATGGCTATTCTGGCGAACGCAGGAGTTTCTCCAGAAAAAATTTTCCATTCACTCGCAAACTTGAGTCAGCCCCTAGCTGCGTCCACCGAAGCCAAAGAAGTCGTCAAGAACATTAACCTGTTTGGGTTAGACATAATCTCTGCTTTAGAAAAGGCTTCAAGCCGCACTCCTTCCGAAAAGTTCCGCGACACCATAGAGGGAATAATCTCCGCTATCCACACAGGCGGCAATCTAGGCAGCTTTCTACGCCAGAAATTCCGAACAGCCATGAAACTGAAAAAGCTGAGCCTCAAAAAATACTCCGACAACCTTTCCGTATTGTCTGAGGTTTATGTAGCTTTGCTTTTGACCGGACCGCTACTTCTGGTCATAATGGTGTCGGTTATGTCGGTGCTCGGAGGCGGTGGATTAGGCTTGCTTAGCTCTGATTTGCTGTTGAGCCTCCTAACTTACCTGCTGATTCCTGTCTGTGCCGTGATATTCCTCATAATCCTGGATTCCACATCGCCGAAATGGTAGAGAAAATGCCGAAGATAGAGAGCAGAACTAAAAAAACCGTAGTCGTTGTGTCGGTTCTGTTAGCGGCTGCCATAGTGCTCTTGGGCTATTTTACCGTAGGCGTCAGCACAGCGTTAGATGACTTCGTGTTTTTCGGTCTTCTCGCCGTGATTTCCCCGATAGCGCTCTTGAACTACATTGATTACCGCTGGCGAAAAGCGGTTGACGAGCACTTGCCCGACCTTTTCAGGAGCATAGTGCAAGCCCAAGAGACTGGTATGACTCTTCCTAAAGCTTTGGAAGAAGCTGCGGAAAGAGACTATGGTCCTTTGACTCCTGAGTTGAAGAAGATGACGGTGCAGATTTCTTGGGGCGCCAGTTTTGAAGAGGCACTTTTAGCGTTTGGAAGCCGCGTTGGCACTGTGCTGACGCAGAGAACCGTTCCCATGATAATTGAAGCCAGCCGATCTGGAGGGCGCGTAGAAAAGGTTTTCGACCCAATGGGCAAGTTCATCCAAACAACCATCCTGCTTGAGAAGGAACGTAAAACGCAGACGAGACCGTACGTTGCCATAATCTACGTGGCTCTCTTCGTGTTCCTGTTCACCATAGTTATACTTTTCAAAACGTTCTTCACAAACGTGGAAGGCGCGGCTTTGTTTTCAATGCCTACATCGTCACCCGAGGACCTGAGTCGAATCTTTTTGCATCTGACACTTGTTCAAGGCTTCTTCAGCGGTCTTGTTGCTGGGAAAATGGGCGAAGGCTCCATAAGCGCTGGCTTAAAGCATAGCTTAGTCATGATGCTGCTAGGCTTTGTGGCTTTGAGGTTCTTTCTGTGAGGCGAAAAAGGGTGAAGCAACTTTTTAAACGGTTTTTGCGTGACAAACGGGCTATAACGCCGGTTCTCAGTCATCTTTTGCTCACTGTTGTAGCTGTAGCGGTCATGTCGCTTGCCACTTCAGCCACGTTCGTGATAACGACCAATCTCAGGCAGACCATGGGGGAACGCGTTGTTGTCGAAGACGTATGGTTTAACAGTGCGGCGGGAACATTGGACGTTTACCTGCGTAACGTGGGGAAAGCTGACATCCAAGTTTCCGGCGTTTACGTGAATCATGTAGGCGCATCTTTCAATGGGGCTTTCCATTTAGAGGTGTATAAGCAGGGTTGGCTTAGAATCGCCTACAGCGGGGTTTCTGGGGAATCTTACTATATAGATATTGTAACAAAAAGGGGGACGCATATTGCGGACTATTACAAGGCTTCTTAGGCGTGAAAAGCGTGGCATAAGCACCGTCATAGTCGTAATGTTAAGCCTGGTGCTGATAGTGATGATTGTTGGCAACGTGGTGCTGTGGAGCTACCAGATGAACGAGGTGGACTTGGAAAGGTCGCAAGAAGCTTTGACGATAACAAACGTGACAAGAACAGAGCCAGCTGGCATCAGCATCGACATAAAGAACACAGGTTCAGTTAGCTTGCACATAGTGGCTGTATGGGTCACGAACTCAACGTTGCATCAGCGCTATAGCGCAAACGTGTTCATGAATGCTGGAGAATCAATAGCGTACAATCGCACGGACATAACGGTGCCTCAGGGCGTTTTCTTGGCAAAAGTCGTTACAGAAAGGGGTAACATAGCCGTTTTTTCAGAAGACTAAGAAGCTTTCAGGTTTTCTTTTAACGACGCTAATGCCTCTTCTTGGTTTTCAGCTTCTATCGCATGGATTTTGTACAGCTCCGCCATTCTCTTTGCATTCTCGCTGAGTTTTGGAATCGCAATCAGGAATGCCCTTTCCGGTGAAACGTCAAATATCTTTGCGAACAATGCAATAACTGGCTGTTCGGACACAACACTTCCTGTTGACATCGCCAAATCTACCACTATCACTTTTTGCAGGTTATCTTCTTGGAAGGCTATGATGTCAAAGGAATGGTTAGCTCCAGATTTTCCCTTAATAAGACCTGGGCTTTCAACGCTTAGCCCTTCTTTCATTAGGAATTCTCGTATTGCAGCGACTAAAAACCAGTTTAGCGATGCTTCTGCTGTAATGTTCTTTTTTAAAGTGTAAGAGTAAACGTCTTTGATGCTGATTTCTTCAAAAGTGGAATTTGCGCCGCAGGTTCTGCAGAAATGTGCAGATACGGGTATGTCAAAGCTTTTTTTGCAGTTGTTACAGGTGCACCATATTCCTGCTTTCCTGTAGTCAACGTCAATCTTTTTTAGCTCTTCGTTGCATTTTGGGCAAATGAGCTTTTCTCCCTCGTAGAACTTGGTCTCTAAATCCATGTATCCGCATTTCACGTGCTCAATCAACGAGCTTTTTTCGATATTAAATGATTTGCAGAAAGGACAACAGTAACGAGTAGAGACATCTGCAGAGCCGCATTCTGGACAAAAAATGATTTTGTCGTAGAGCTTCTTTTCTAAGATCCCAGCTTCCTCAAGTTTATCTAAGAAAGCCGGAACCTGTGATGCTTCGCCAACGATATTTTCTATCGCAGGATAACGGTAACCAACCTTTGAATCGTACACTGGTTCAATCGTTTGGATTTCGCCGCTTAGAAACTTGCTTAGTACCATCTGTACATTGTGATCTTCGTAGACTTCAAACGTTTCATTTCTTTCTGAAGGCTGCATTTTTTCTTTGAACCCATTTTATTATTTTAGATAGATTTCTCAAGTGCGCGGTTAAGTTTTGAACTTCATTTTAATTTTTAAATTTGCCAACTATTAGTTCTACATTGACATGTTTAAGCGTTTCGAGAGGAACTTGTTCCGCAACTGGTACTGTAATGCCCGCTTTCTCACGATTGGTTTTGCGTTGCATAACGCTCTCTGATTTTGTTTGAATAGATAATCCGCAAAAATAAAGTTACGGCTTTAAAGATTCAGATGGGCAATTCACATTTGACATATAGAGCCAACGTTTAAATGAGAAAACAGCAATCTCACACCTAAACTTAAAATTTAAAAAGTGAATCAGATGGCAGACCACCCTCGCTTTGGACCTGCAGGAATTCCCCCAATATTCAGGATAATCGGCGCACAATCGTTTGATGTCCCTAGGCTTCTGCGGGAGGAAGGACTGGACGCCTTTGAGTACCAAGCCGTCAGGTGGAGTCAAAAACCGCAGATGAAGCGGGAAGACGCTGAACGCTTAGGCGCCGAAGCCCAAAAGAACGACGTTTTGGTGAGCATGCATGGTTCTTACTACGTGAATCTCAGCGGCAAAAAAGATGTTGTGGAAGCCAGCAAACGACGCTTGGTCGCGTGCGCCACGGCAGCGCAATGGATGGGCGCCTACGTAGTGGTTTTCCACATGGGGTTTTACGGACGCTTCGAGAAAAGCTATGCGTTCAAAAACTGTGTTGCCGCTTTGAAGGATATAGCTGAGACCCTGAACAGCTTAGGCATCCGAAACGTGAAGCTAGGTCCTGAAACCATGGGCAGAGTCTACCAGGTTGGCACTCTGGACGAAATTTTAACCATCTGCGAAGAAGTTGAGCAGACCCAACTCGTCATCGACTGGTCGCACATGCACGCCAGACGCCAAGGGCGTTTCAGGAAGGTTGAGGATTTCCGCGCGGTGGTGGAAGAGGTTGAGCGAAGGCTTGGAACGGAAGCCGCGAGAAACATGCACTGCCACTTCAGCAAGATTGAATACACGGACAAGGGCGAAAGACGCCACCGCGTCTTAGATGAAGCAGGGTACGGTCCAGACTTCGGGATGCTGGCGGAGGTCATCGCCGAGTTCAAAATGCATCCCGTGATAATCTGCGAAACGCCCCTCTTGGACGTTGACGCCATGAAAATGCGCGACACTTACCGAAAAAACATGGAAAAATAAGCAAGTATGCTCCAATTTTGCGCTGTTTAACTTTTTATGTCAACAGTTTTTGCGCGTGCTTTTTCACAAACATTTACTGTAAACCATGTTTTAGGTTTTTACGTCGAGTTTACGAGGGTTACGTTAAATATTATTTCAGTTTTTCATAAAAATTATGAACAAATCTCAACTACACTTATATTGCGCGGAACGCATTATAACGTAAAAGTCAAAAAAGGTGAACAAAAATGAAAACAGTAAACGAAGAAAAGAGACAGAAGGAGGAAATCGTCTACTTCGCCCATGTTTGAAACGGTGCAAGAGGTGAAAAACGACATGCTTGATTCCATGACTCTGCTATCGACAAGCTTAGGCGGGCTCTCTTTAGCGTTCGCGTTCGCTCAGTACACATACTCGCACGGAAAACGGATGAAAACTGAACCCGTTAAAAGCAAGACACTCGACGTTTAACAATTAAAGTGGTTTTCTGTTCCTCGCGCTGAGGCTAAGGAAGCGTAATCATTAACTAACCTAGTCATTTTGCGCAATTTCCGTAAACGCAACATTCGGCACTAATATTTCTTTATACATTTTCGATTTACAAGGAGGTTATATCTTTTCCAAGCGCCAGCTCAGCGTATTTGCCGTCTAATAGAGATTCGTTGCAGAAACCTATAAGGGATAGGTCCGTATCGGCGCAGAAATTCAACCTGTGCTTCCGCCTTTAAATAAGGGGGGTATAGACAAAAAATCGCAAAGCGTCCAGAGCGTAACCCTAACACTAGTTTCGTGAACAAGTAAATGCTTGAACGTTATCCTTTTCGCGCTTTCTCCAGTTGACAAAGCATTTCAAAAATCACTTTAGCAGCGGCAACTGCAGAAATCCCCTCATCATAAACAGGAGCAACCTCCACAACATCTAACCCAATCACGTGCGTGTCGCATAAAGCGCATAAAACATCAAGCAGCGTATGAGTTTCTATTCCGTCTGGCTCTGGATTCTGCACTGCAGGAGCAAAAGCAGGGTCAAGAACATCCATGTCCACCGTCAAATAAACCCGTTCATACGGAGCAAGTTCGTCTTTCAGCCTCCGAATGATTTGCGCTACTCCTTCCTTTCGTATCTGCTGCGACGTGAAAAAGTCTATTTCAGCCTGTTCCGCGTAAGCCAACTCCTCCTTGCTCACAGCTCGCGTTCCCACTTCAATTATTTTTGCGGGCTTCACCTCTTCGTTTATCACCCGCATGAACGTGGTGTGCGAAAGCGTTAACCCCTGATACTCCTTGCGCACATCAAGATGGGCATCAAAGCTGACTACAGCGGTTTCCTTGGCTTTCGTGCCTAACCCTTTCAAAACGCCCAACGTTATTGTGTGTTCTCCGCCAATCACCACAGGCACTTTCTTAACGGCTAGAAGGTCTTCAACCACAAGCTTCAACGTGTCAACTGTTTTCTTAGGGCTTGTGGACACATGCAAGTCACCCAAGTCATGTATCGGCAAGTCTTCAACGTCCATTCCACTGCGGAAACTGTATGTTTCTATGTTCTGAGCAGCTTGCCTAACCGCGTTGGGTCCAAATCTTGCTCCAGTCCTGTACGTGCTTGTAACGTCGAATGGAACGCCTAAAACCACGTACTTCGCCTTTCTCAATGGTTTTTGAATACCGCCGAAAACGTTTGATTGTGAAACGTAAAGTTCCCAGTTACTCATTTTGCTCAGTTCCTTTTGTTAAACTGGTTATCGCTGGGTTACTCTAAACTTTTTCGCTTTTTCCATTCATGCCTAGCTCACCATCAAATTTATTTTCGCGCCTGATGAGAAAAATTGAAAAGTTAAAACTAAGCTAAATATTAGTGAAATTGGGGTCACGCACTTGAAAAACTACAAGACTTTAGAGTTTTGGCTAACCCTGATACTTCTGTTGGCAACCGTCATCGCATCAATTGCAGCTTATGTTTTCTGGTACAGACTAACCTTTTTTGTCGGCTCCTACCTTTTCGTACATTGGCTTAGTCTAATAGGAACAGCCTTCATAGCAGTTGCAACCCCAATCCATTACATCCTAAAACGAAAAAGACCCCAAAACTTCAAGAAAATGCTTAAAATTCACACAGTAGGAAACCTTTCTGCTTTTCTGCTAATTTCCATACACTTCGCCCAGAACGCTGGCAGACTTGCAGTAGCACTTCAAAGATTAGAAATAGGATTAACTCTGTACGTGGTTTTGTTACTGATTGTGGCAACTGGAATCGTGGAAAGGTATCGAACCAACGTAAAGCCACTGAGCTACATTAAAGGCATTCATAAATACACGGTAATAATACTATCTCTAGTAATACTGATTCATCTCTTAGAAGGCTTCAACCTCCTCTGACACACTCAACTGCGACATTGAAGTGGAGAAAGTGGAAAAGGCGAAACAACACAAACGACTGCTCATAACCGCGAGCACCCTAATAATTTTGGCTTTAATTGTAACGGCCGTTTACTGGCAAACCCTGCAAGAAAATCCTCATTCATAATTAGAGAAAGGAACATTAAATTTATTAATTCAGCCCTAATGCATAAGGTTGTAAAGGCGATCAAAATGTCATTCGCATCTAAACTCAAAACCGTCGGTGCACAAACATTAGCACCAGCTGCTTTTTACGGCGCAGTCGGAATCATATTTCTAGTGCTGCTGCCCTTAGCAGATTTTCCACCTCACATCGGCTTGATTGGAATTCTTAGCCTTGTAACCGCCTACAGCATTCTCAAAAAAAGAGCTTGGGCATTATGGCTAGTTGGCATCTTGTTCGCCGTTGCCACAACACTTTCCCTCTACACGCTTTACGTGATCGCGTTCACCAATTGGATAGTAAGCGCAAGCATGATCGTTTACGCTGTTCTAACCTGGATTATCACACTTTACATGATATTAAAAAGAAAACCGCAGTAAGCTTCACACTGTACCTTTCAGAAGGACAACATCAACTTCTTCATCCGCATCAATGAACTGCTGATTCTCCGGAATCTCAACAAACCCATCAGCCTTAGCAAGCGTCGTTATAGCTCCTGAAGCCCCGGTTTCAACAGGCTCAGCCACAAGCGCATTTGACTTTCCGCGTTTCAGCTTAACCATGACAAACGTTCGCCTGCCTTTAGCTTGAAACATCCTTTTTCCCGCCAAAGCTTTCACCGTCTTGGCTTCCGTTGCGGTTCTGCCAGACATAAGTTGAATGACAGGACGAGCAAGCAAATGAAAAATCAGCAAGGCAGAAGTCGGATGTCCAGGAAGCGCAAAAACCGGCTTCCGCTCAACAAGCGCCACTGTGGTGGGTTTTCCAGGCTTAACCGCGATTCCGCTGACAAACACGCCTGGTTCGCCGAGAGAATCCACAATTTGCGGCGTTAGGTCGTGTGGACCTACGGAAACTCCGCCAGAAGTCAGTATCATATCTGCTGACGCCAACGCACGGTCCAAAGCCTTCCGCAGCGCAACTTTATCGTCTGGAACCACACCCAAGTACAGTGGTTTTCCGCCGCTTTCACGAACTGCAGTGTTTAGGCTGTAAGCGTTTATGTCGTATATTTTTCCGTCAGGCAGCTCTTTTCCAGGTTCCGTGACTTCTCCACCTGTGGAAAGCACCGCGACCACGGGAACCTTGAAAACTTTAATCTTGGTTAAGCCTAAAGCGGCTAACACGCCTATCTGTGATGCACCCAAAACTTGACCGGTTTTGAGTACCGTTTCACCTTTTTTTATGTCCGAACCCTTCTTCATCACATTTCCCTCTTTCGTTATGGCTCTGTAAACGCGCAGTTCCTTAGCTTCAATATTGGTGTCTTCAACCATGACAACAGCGTCAGCGCCTTCTGGAATAGGAGCACCTGTGACGATTTCCGCGGCTTCACCTTTCATGATGCGGATTTTCGGCAGTTCCCCGATGTTCACCACGCCACGCACCTTAAGCGTAACGGGCTGGTTTTCTTCCGCGCCAAAAGTGTCCTTAGCTTTCACTGCGAAGCCATCAACGGTTGACCTGTTGAAAGGCGGAATGTCTAAGGCAGAAACCACGTTTTCTTTGAGAACGCGGTTGTAAGCATCCAGCAGGGAGACTTCTTCTTCAACAAACGTTTCAGGCTTCAGCCGTTCATCGACGACCTTTTTGGCTTCGTCAAATGTCATTAACCGTCTAAACATCTTGTTCACGCTTCCTCCACGTTTCCAAACAAGTGAACCGTCACAGCTTCGCCTTCTGTCACGCCTTCGCGGTTCTCGGGAACTATCACGAAACCGTTGCCTCGTGTCATGGTGGAGATTGCTCCTGAACCTCTTGCGCTGACGGGTTCCGCGGAGAATGCGCCATTTTTCTGGGTTACTCTTACGCGGACAAAGGTTTTTCTTCCGAGCGCTGTGGCTACTTTCCGTGTCATAACCGCCTTAACCCTTGGTCGCGGTTCCGTTTTTTTCATTCCAAGCATCTTGCAGATTAATGGTCTCGCGAATACTTCGAAGCCTATTACTGCGGCTACGGGGTTGCCTGAAAGAATCATCACTGGCTTCTTGTCCAGCACGGCTAAAGCGGTTGGCATCGCTGGTCTCAGTGCCATGCCGTGTGCGGTTACGCCTGGTTTCCCAGAATTGTTGACTGCGTCGGGAACCAAGTCGAGTCCGCCAACGCTGGTTCCGCCAGAAGTGATTACCGCGTTGCAGTTTTGCAGTCCTGTTTTGAGCTTTTCAGTTATCTCGGCCAAATCGTCTTCGGCTATGCCCATGTCCACTGGTTCTGCGCCGAGTTCGCGGCACATGGCTGAGAGCATGATGCGGTTTGAGTCGAAAATCTGGTTTGCGGCTGGTGTGGTTCCTGTTTCGGCGAGTTCGTTTCCGGTGGCTAATATGGCGATTCGGGGTTTTTCGATGACTTTGGCTTTGCTGTTGCCCATGGCGGCGAGCAGCGCTAAATGGTAAGGCGTCAAGCGAGTGCCTGCTTTCAGGATGGTTTCGCCTTTTTTGACGTCTTCGCCTTTCTTGGATACGTTTCCGCCACGTGCAAGCTGGATTGAGACTTCCAGTTTGCCGTCGCGTTTTTTCGTGTTCTCTATCATCACCACTGCGTTTGCGGCTTTGGGAAGGGGGTTTCCGGTCCAGATTTGCCGTGCTTGTTTTGCGGTGACTTCGGTTTCTGTTAGTTGGAGTGTGATGGGTTTGAATTGGGTTGCGCCTGTGGTGTCTTCAGCCCTTAGTGCGTATCCGTCAACGGCTGATTTGTCAAACCGTGGTAGGTCTTCTTTTGCAGTTATGTCTGTTGCCAGAATGCGGTTTAAAGCCTCATCAAGAGGCACTGCGACTTCGTTGCGCTTCTTGACTTGCAAAACGTCGAGCCACGTTTGCAGCGCTTCGTCTACGCGTGTCAGTTTTTGAAAACCTTTCAACCTTGCCAACGTGAATCCTCAACTAAGGGATTGCGACTTACAGTAAAAAACATATCGCGGAAAGCTGGGATTGACGCAGAACTATCGTGAGAGGGTTGAGAAAGCAAATTGATAACTTTTAGTTGCGGGATGTGTTTTTGCTGACTGTTATGCGTTTTTTTGTCTATGTCTCTTCTTTGATTGGGTTTGTGTTTGTTGGCGGTTTTGTTTCTGTTTTTTCTTTTAAGTAGAAGTGAGAAGTTGCTAAGCACAACTACTTCCCGTGGGTTTGCTGGATGGCTGGTTTTTGTGGGCTGCGCCTGTTTTGGGCTGCAGGCTGGTTGTGCAACCTGCTTCGGCTTTGTCGAGTAGGCACGTGATTCTGGCAGAGAAGCAGCGATAGTTTCCGCGCCTTTGGAATAGCTGCGATTTTTCGCCTATACCCCCCTTATTTATAGAGTAAACCTGTGCTTGTACTAGCGCTGGATAGCTGCTCGGAACAGCCTGTATCTCTTTGTATGAAGAAACTATTGGAAAACAGTGGCGTGAGAA
>Ga0315535_1001259_pt1 | contig 16971 bp, 15 predicted proteins | sample SalMarSW160220MG_2_FD_203092 | JGI IMG/M metagenome (GOLD analysis project Ga0315535, IMG submission 203092) | Salt marsh sediment microbial communities from the Plum Island Ecosystem LTER, Massachusetts, United States - Salt Marsh Sediment SW1602-20 ... | reverse complement strand
CAGTAATCTCCCGTCCCCGGACCGCTGCGGAGCGAGCCGGTCCCGTGCGGGTGTAGTTCAGTGGTAGAACACGAGCTTCCCAAGCTTGTAGCGGGGGTTCGATTCCCCTCACCCGCTCCGACCCGCATGGTGGTCAAGGGTGGAACAGAGGAGCGTTCCCTCGCAACCACGAAGCCGATAGGCTGGCCGTGGAAGGAGATCCGGGGTGCTGAACGACTGGCCCGTTCCACTTGACCGTCCCACCTACCAGATGAACGAGGCGTCGCGCTTGCTTGGGCTGCCTGACAAGACACTGCGCCGGTGGATCGACGGAGACAGACGTTTCGACACGACCATCGAACCATTGATCAGACCCGAATCCACGGGGTCGACCGAGGTGACATGGGGTGAGTTCGTCGAAGCCTTCTTCCTGTGTCAGTACCGCTATCGATCGCTCCCGATGGAACGGCTACGGCCCCTGATCGCAGCGCTCCGCGAAGCGCTTCAAACACCGTATCCACTCGCGCAGGCGAGGCCTCTCTACGCAGACGGTCGGCAGCTCTTGTGGCGTGAGCAACAGAACCACGGTATCGGGCCAGATCTCTTCCTCGTCGTTCAAGGCTCGCTGGAGAAGGGCTATCAGCTGGTACTCACAGAGGTCGCCACACGATTCGTGTCGCGTGTCGACTTCGAGCCACCCGACACCGGGGGCGTCGCGAAGTGGTACCCACTCGGCCCTGATCACAAGCGCATCGCTCTGGATCCACGTGTCTCGTTCGGCCTTCCCACGATCAATGGCATTCGAACGGAAGCTCTCGCCGAACTCCATGCCGCCGGCGAGCCCGATTCCTCGATCGTTGGGGCGTACTCCTCCTACGGAGTATCAGCGTCTGACATCGCCGAGGCGGTTCAGTTCGAGCGATCGATAGGACCCGCGGCGTGAGCTCACGATTCTTCTTCGATGTGAACATCATCGGAGTGGCTCACGCACTTGAACGGGAGATGTCCGGAGTCGTGTATCCGGGCCACGCAGACTGGCCATTCGATCGAGACACTCCTGATGAGATCTGGCTCCCCTTCGTTGGCGACAGCGGCTGGTGTGCCATTGTCCGCGACAGGCGGATCAGGTATCGACGCTCTGAACGCGCCACCATGGAGAGACACAGGGTTCGCGCGGTTGCTGTTGTTGTGGACAGAAACCTCACCATCGCGGAACACACCGATCTACTGCGGGGCAACTGGGCGAGGATCGAGGCGACACTCGCAAGGCCCCCTGCCTTCTACCACCTGACCGCAAGCGGACTGAGAGAGATGCTGCGCTACTAGGCAACTGCCCCAACCGTCTCCGGAACTCAGGGTAGATGCTGCCCGACCACCTGTACCACGGAGTCTCCGTCGAGCGTCAGCCAGTTGGACAGGTAGCCGTACCCAGCATTCAGATCGGCGCCCTGGACCGTGACTTCATCTGTCCACTCGACCCTGGACGATCACCTGGCCGTCGACGGAGTAGATCTCGCTGGACTCGTAGATGTGAACCATCATCGTCATGGTCGCCGGTGGGGGAACCGTCGTAGTGGTCGTCGATGGAGCAGCCGTGCTGGTCGGCGTCGGCGGAGGCTCCGTGGTGAACGTCGTTGTCGCCGGTGTGGTCGATGCGGAAGCTGTCACGGTCGTGGTCGTCTTCGGCTGAATCGTCGTCGAGGTCGTCCCATCGACCGCCGTGGTGCACGCGGCCATCGCGAGACATACGCTTCCGAAGGCCACCCTCCATGCGCTCCGACTGATGCCCAGCACCTCATCCTGTTCGGGTGGTCCCTCCTTCGAGCGCACCGCCGGCATCGGAGGCACGGAGCCGCACATCCTTCGCCTAGTGTCATGGTCATGCGTCGACTCTTCCTAGCGATTCTTCTCGCTACCGCGGCTTGTTCGTCTGCTCCCGTGCAGACGACGGGTACGCTTCCCCCTCCTCTGACCTCGACCACCAGCACGCTCCCTGAAGGACCGGGCCAGTGCGGGAGCCCCCTCCTCACCGACGAACGCGTCCCAAGCGACCAACTCGCCGTCGAGATCGTCAACCGCTTCGTCGCCGATCGGATCGCCGGAGAGGGAGCAGAAGCGTGCCTCACAGATGCGGCCGCGCAGGTGTACGCGTCCTCGGAGTTCCCAACGTGCCTGTATTCATGCACTGACCTCGCCGCCCTCGACCTGCCCGATCCTTCGGACATCCGCTCCGAAGGCGAGGAAACGCTGGGTCCCGTGAGATCGATCCTCGTCGACTACCACATCGACGACACGCTCGTCCGGACCATGCGGGAGGTCTATGGCGTCCAGACCGTTCGGGGACCCGGTGACGAGCGCCAGGTCTTGATCGGGAACGTCACGGTCGAACCCGAGTCGTATGTCGACGACGTGGCCGGACGGCAGACGATCGACGACTTCCTGGCGGCGCTCACCGATGGAGCATGGGACGTCGCCTACACACTGATGGTCAATGAAGGCGCCTCAAGCGAAGTCGAACGGCGCCTTCCGGATCTCTGGAGTGCCTCGGCGCCCGCGGACGTGCTCGAGCCGTTCTGCAAGACCGCCATGTGCGGCGCGGCGCACGAGATCCTCGACAGCGAACCCACCTCGACGCTCACACGGACGTACCACGTTCGCTTCTCCGGAGGCGACGGCCCCGTCACCGTCGAGATACCGGTCGACATGTTCGAGGGGCAACTCAGCATTGGGCAGCTCCCACCTGATGGGACCTCCGGCGACGTGGCACCGCCACTACGAGACCTGTTCTTCCCCGAAGGGTACGAGGGTCCCCTCGCATTCGTTCGATACGACTCCATTCAGCTGGACGACTGGTACGTCTGGCACGCCGCTCGATATGAGCGCAACGCCGAGGTCATCTCCGACAGCGTTGCCTTCGACGGCATCGGCGGAGTTGAACTCGCCCAACTCGGCGACGGCGCCGTCGGCAGCCCAAGTGTCATCGCCGCTGGAGGGTGGACACTTGCGGGAGTCGCACTCGACGATGGTGAACCTTCGGTGCTCGTGACCGACGGTCGGCGCATCATCGCCTACCGGTTGTCCGACGAGAGTCTCCGCACGATCGTCGAGGGCTCTACGAACGAAACGATCACGTGCGCATCGACCGGGCATGGCAACGTCCTCGTGACGAAGGTCCTCGCCAACTCCACGATCTATGACCTGTACTCGTCCGCCGATGGGGAGCAGATTGCCCACTTCGAGCCAGACAAGGCAGCAGGGTGCGGAGTGCTCGCCCCTGATGGTTCCAAGTTCGTCTACTCGGCGGATGTCTCCCTCCACAATCCCCAGACGATCGTGCTCGCATCGGCCGTCGACGGTTCCGAGATCGATCGCTGGTCGGTCCTCGCCGAGGCGCTGATCGGATCCTCGACCCATCCCGCACTCGTATTCGACGGGCGATATGCGATCGCCGATCTCATGGTCCCCCTCGACGAAGCACCGTACGTGCAGAACCCCGACCTGGGTCGCCGCTTCGTCGTCGACACCCAGACCGGAGACCAGTGGACGGTCGACACGAGCGCGCAGGCCTTGTTCCCGCCCGGATAGCCGCCTCCTCCCCCAGCCGGCGAGTCGCTGTCGCACCCGGGGTTTGCTGATGAAAGACGGGTTCTCGGGTCAAGTGCAGCCTCTCCGGCCGCATCACACACCGACCCGGTGGACAACGATAGATCGCGCCACTTCGGCGACCGTAGTCCTGACGAGACGGGCAGATGGAGCCCTCGATACCAGGATCAGCGGCACGCCGAGCTCCTGCCCTCAGTGCTCCGCCAGCTCTCTGAACTCATCAGGGACCGCTCGACTCTCATCCAGCACGACCGACGCATATCCGATGGAGGCTCTGCCGAACTTGCGGCGCACCTCATCGACTGCTTTGTCGAGCGCCCACCTCGACGATCCCGCTCTGCTCCCGGGTCGGCTGTTCTCCCCTTCGAGATCAAGCGGAAGCTCCAACTGAAGGGCCGATTCCATCACCAGGCTCGACACCGCTATCGAGAGCAGAGATATCTCACGGACGTCCGGGTGGTCGCTGAGCGCACTCCGTACGAGATTCTCGGCGACCTCGGCGATGATGGGTGTGACCGATACTGCGGCGGGTAGCGTCACCGACCTCGTGACCGATCGTAGGTCGGGGAATCGGACCCTCGCCGTCACCGTGTGCCCAGCTTTGGACTTCGCTCGCAGCCGCGATGCAACTCGGTCCGCGAGGTGGCGGAGCGTCCGCTCGATCAGCTCGTCCGAAACCGTGGAACGTCCCATCGCCGACTGGGCACTCACCGACGCCGCGGTGTGGTGCTGTTCGATCGCTCTCGGGTCGCGGTTCCATGCCAGAGCACCGAGTTTCGCCCCGATCGCGGTCCCCAGCACCCGATCGAGTGAGGCCCCTGGTGCCTCGGCGAGTTCACCGATTGTTCGGATGCCCAGCTCGGCGAGGCGCGCCTTGGTGACCGGGCCCACACCCCACATGAGTTCTACCGGCAAGGGATGGAGGAACTCGAGCTCTCGATCAGCGGGAACGAAGAGCAGACCATCCGGTTTGGCGACCTGGGAGGCGATCTTGGCGAGGTGCTTCGTGCGTGCGATGCCCACCGAGACGGGCAACCCCAACTCGGCCCTGACTCGCTCCCTGAGTGCGACCGCCATGTCCGTCGGCGACCCCATAAGGTGGATCGACCCGGCAACATCGAGGAACGCTTCGTCTATCGAGATCCGTTCTACGAGGGGCGTGAAGTCCTCCATGATGTCGATGGCGGCATCCCCGAGTCGTTGATACTCGGAGAAGTGGCCTCCGACCATGATCAGGTGAGGGCAGAGTTCCTTCGCTCGCCTGGTGGACATCCCGCCGCTCACCCCGAACGCCTTCGCCTCATACGACGCTGCCAAGACGACCCCGGAGCCGACCGCCATCGGCTTGCCACGAAGAGCAGGATCGAGCAGCTGCTCCACAGACGCGTAGAAGGCATCGAGATCGGCGTGCAGAATCGTGGCTCGATCGGCCATGTCCCCAGAATACTCGAACGTGTGTTCGTCGTGCGGGCTTCATGGAGGCTTCATCTGCTCCACATGGCCACTCGACGTGCATGCCCGACACTGATGGCAGATCTTCAGAGAAAGGAGCCACACAATGAAGAAGATCATCATCACGGTCACCGTGGCGCTGCTCGTCGTTGGAGCAGTTGCGGCAGTGGCGGGCGCCGCCACCCCGGATGCCCCGGTCGCAACGACAGCGGGCAGCGGGTATGGATACGCCCACAGCTACGGCAACGGCGGAGTCGAGACCGGCCAGGCCTACGGCGCCGGCAGCGGCCGGAACTATGTCGACGCGGACGGCGACGGTATCTGCGACAACTTCGTCGACGCAGACGGCGACGGAGTCTGCGACAACGCCGAATCCCGGATGGCCGGAGCCGGAGGCAACTTCGTCGACGCGGACGGCGACGGGATTTGCGACAACCTCGGCGACGGCTCGCAGCGGCGGATGGGCCGCATGGGCGGTCGATAACCGAGCCTCCAGAGGGGGCGTCTCCTCGGAGGCGCCCCCACCGGAGAAGAACCATGAGAAGAGCACCACAGGCCGCCTCGCGCGACGACTCAGGCGCGATCGTCAGCTCCTCCGCCGAACGTGGCCGGGACTCATAGGCCGGCGAAGGGTTCCCTACCATGTCAGCCATGCGACAAGAACGCATCCTGGTCGTGGATGACGAGGAACGGATTCGGTCGATCGTCCGCTCGTACCTTCAGCAGGAGGGATACCAGGTCGACGAGGCGGCAACTGGCGAGGACGCGATCGCGAGGATCCGCGAGCGCACACCCGATCTCGTCGTCCTCGACGTTCGCCTCCCCGGTATCGACGGGATGGAGGTACTCCGGCACGTTCGACGCGTCTCCGACGTTTACGTGATCATGCTGACGGCGAGAACCGACGAGACCGACAAGCTGATCGGACTCGAGGTTGGTGCCGACGACTACATGACCAAGCCGTTCAGCCCTCGCGAGCTGGTCGCCCGGGTCAAGGCAGTGCTCCGAAGGGGTCGAAGTTCCGTGGCCTCCGACGACGAACTCCTGCGATTCGAAGGCCTCGACATCGACCTCGCCCGACGCGAGGCGACGGTCGACTCGTCTCCCGTCGAACTCACCAGCCTCGAGTTCGACCTGCTCGCGGCCTTGACGTCCGCACCCGGAAGGGTCTTCACCAGGCGTCAGCTCATCGAGCGAGTGTGGGGATGGGACTTCTTCGGTGACGATCGAATTGTCGACGTCCACGTCAGGAACATCCGCAAGGCGCTCGGTGACCCGGCCGACGCCCCCCGCTTCATCGGAACGGTCCGCGGTGTCGGCTACAAATTCGTGGGGAGAAGGCCATGAAGATACAGCGCAGACTTCACACGAGGCTCTTCCTCTCCCACCTCCTCGTGATCACCGTCGGGTCGTTCGCGATCCTGTTGGTCAGCAGCCTGCTGACCCGCTCCTTGTTCCAGAATCACCTTGGCGGCATGCAACGCGGTATGGGTGGCCTGCGCAATGCGACGGTCTCACAGCTCCGCGTGGCACTCGCCGACTCCCTGAATGTCGCGTTGCTCGTCGGGCTTGGTGCCGCGCTGATCGCGGCCGGGACCATCGCGTTCGTGCTCGGGAGACGCCTCCTTCGACCGATCGAAGACGTGCGTTCTGCCGCCGAGCAGATCGCGGCCGGCCACTATGACCAGCAGATCCCCACACCCGCCGTCGAGGAGCTCGCCCAACTCGCCGATGACGTCAATATCCTCGGTCAGACACTCGCTGCAACCGAGCAGCGTCGCACCAGACTCATCGGTGAGGTGGCACACGAGCTGCGCTCTCCACTCACGACGATCAGGGCGTCGATGGAAGGTCTGATCGATGGGGTCATCCAGCCCACCGGCGACGTATTCGCTGCTGTTGCGGATGAAGCGGCCCGACTCGAACGCCTTGCCGATGATCTCACGCTGCTCTCTCAGGCGGAGGAGAACGCGATGCCGCTGTCCAGGGTCCCCTGCGATCTCGCGGATGTGGCCCGTCGCTCCGCCGATCGCCTCCAGTCCCAGTTCGATGATGCCGGCGTGTCCCTGAAATTCCGCGGCGATCGGTCGCTCGGAGTACTCGCCGACCCCGATCGGCTCTCGCAGGTGTTCATCAACCTGTTGGGCAACGCTCTCACCCACACGCCGAGCGGGGGGTCGGTCACGGTCTACGCGCATACCGAGCCTCCGGACGCGGTTGTCGACGTTGCAGACGTGGGGCGGGGAATTGATCCCGGCCAACTCGAGCACATCTTCGAGCGCTTCTACCGCATCGCCGACCCCTCGCATCCCGCTGGACGGGGAATCGGCTTGACGATCGCCAGGAGTATCGCTCGGGCACACGACGGCGACGTGACGGCTCACTCGGACGGACCGGGCACCGGATCGACCTTCGAGGTGCGCATCCCCCTCGCCTAGGTTTGCGCCAATGAGGGGGTTCGTAGGCACCCATCGCGACCGTTCCGGCTTCGCCGCCCGTGCGCGGCGCGCCATGTGGTCGGCTCCGGAGCGGTTGGGATCTTCACCGTCCTCATGGCGGCCACCCCGTCCTGATCTTGCGCAAGCACTCGCCGTCGTGGGCGGCATTTCCGGCATGCTCCTCACCGGACCACTCCCCACGAACCAGTCGGACAACCCTTGGAACGGGACCACCAGCGACCCTGGGGCGATCAACGATGTCCTCGCACTGATTCCGGACGAAGCTCCCCTTTCGGCCGGCTGGTACATCGGCCCACATGTCGATCATCGGACGGTCGTCTACATGTATCCAAACCCGTTCGTTCGGGACTACTGGTCGGCCGACGCCGCCCCTGGACCTCCCGTCGACGACGCCGAGTGGGTCGCACTACGGGCCGACACCCCCGGAGAGTATGCCCAGAACACCTTGGAGACCCTCGCAATCATCGAGGCCAATCCCCGCTGGGAGCAGGTCGTCGCGAACGACGCCGTCATGCTCTACCACGGGACGAGCTAGAGCCACAACGGCGCAACCGCATCGAGCAGGCGGTCGGCCGTCTGGCGGTTGTGAGAGTCGATCTCTTCGTGACGGGGTCCAGGTTCGACCGAGGCATCGTGCATGGCCTCAGGTACTCCCTCACCAAGCATCGGGGCCCAGCGTCGTCGCCAACCCTCGGGAACCGTGTCAGGCACCGGTTGGTCCCAAAGCACCAGTCCGAGGATTGCCCACACTCTCGTCACCGCATCGAGCGAATAGCCCCCGCCGAGGGTGACGAGCAACCGACCTTTCGTGTGCCGCTCGGCGAGGGCCACGAGCCGATGGAACAGGGCCTCGTAGTCTTTGCTGGTCAGCATGAGATCGGCGAGCGGATCCGAAGCGTGCCCATCGGCGCCCGCCTGGACGACAAGCACGTCCGGTCGGAACCAGGAGAGTGCCGGACCGACCACGGCGTCGAAGGCGGCCAGGTAGCTGTCGCCCTGCGTGAAGGGATCTAGAGGCACGTTCAGATGGTGTCCGCGTCCCATCCCCCGACCGAGGTCGTGGACCCAGCCGGTACCGGGAAAGAGAAACTCGGGCGACTCGTGCAACGAGATGGTCATCACCTGCTCGGACGAGTAGAACGTCTCCTGCACGCCGTCACAGTGATGCGCATCGATGTCGACGTACGCGACGTACATTCCGGCGTCGACCATCTCTTTGATAGCGATCGACAGGTCGCTGTAGATGCAGAAACCCGCCGCGGACGCCCGCTTCGCATGATGGAGACCACCGCCGAGCTGGAGGACCCTGGTGTCGGTGTCAGACAGGATGCGCCGGGCTCCGGTCAGCGTGCCGCCGACCAACTGGCGCGCTCCTTCACCCATGCCGGGAACGATCGGGTTGTCGACGGTGCCAAGCCCGAACCGCTCGAAACCGGCGACATCCCGGCCTTCGCCGAGCGCTTCGACGATCTCCACGTACTCGGGATCGTGGACCTCGCACACCTCATCGAGGGTCGCCGGCTCAGGAACGAGCGGCACCGCGTCGATGCCAAGCTCACGGATCAGGTCAAGCGTCACTTCGGCTCGAACCGGACTGAAAGGATGGCGATCCCCGAAGTCGTACTGCCGATAGCCGGGACCGTAGATCAGGGTTGGCATGCCAGCGGCGGCGGCCAGACGATCTCGAGTCCTTCGGAGCAGAGCCGCCTCGACACATGACGAAGGTCGATGGTCTCCAGGCGAACGATCACGCGCGTTCCACCGTCGGGATCCTGCGTTGTGAGGATGGAAGCGATCGGAATGTCGAGCTCGGCGAAGACCTCCGTGAGAGTGGCGAACTCCTGCGGTCTGCCGCGGAGCCGCAGCTCGAGTCTGCCTGAGGGTCTACGAGCCCCGGTGACTGCCAGAAACGCGTCGATCAGGTCGGTAACGGTCACGATGCCAACGAGCGATGCGTCCTCCTCGACCGGGAGGCACCCGATTCGAGCATCCCTCATGGTGCGGGCAGCGTGCTCGACGGGGTCGCGGGGGTGCGCCGTCGAGACAGGTGAGCTCATTACGTCGCCGACGCGTGCCTCGGGGCTGAAGGGGTGGTCTGCGAGTCGGCTGGTCGCGAGACGCAAGTCTCTATCGGTCACCACACCGACGAGATGGCCATCTTTCATCACCGGGAGGTGGCGAAACCCTCCTGTTCGCAACAGGTCGTATGCCTCGGCGAGTGTCACACCGGGCGACACGGTCATCACGTCGCGATGCATGATCTCTTCGACAAACACGGCGCGCCTCCTTCAACGCAAGGGTAGGGCGCAGGGAGACCCGGCGCCCTCAACCAGATCAGGCCATGTCGCTGATCACCCTGACGATGTCCGGATTCGCGAGCGTGGTGACATCCCCCGGGTCCTTGCCGCTGGCGATAGCGGCCAACACCCGGCGCATGAGTTTGCCGGAGCGTGTCTTTGGCATGTCCGGCACGATCCACACCTTGCCCGGCTTTGCGATCGGTCCAATCTCCGATGCGATCATCGCCGACACCCTGCCGGCAAGCTCATCGCTGGGCTCGAACCCAGGCTTCAACGAGACGAACACGTGTGGGATCTTGCCCTTGATCGGATCGGCCACCGGAACAACCGCTGCCTCACCGACCTCCGGGACCATCAGCGCTGCAGACTCGAGCTCCTTGGTCCCGAGCCGGTGCCCGGCGACGTTGATGACGTCGTCGATGCGTCCAAGGATCCGGTAATAGCCGTCGGCAGCCTGGACAGCGCCGTCGCCGGCGAAATAGGGCCAGTCGTGCCAGTCCTTGCTGGCCGGGTCCTTGTTGTAGCGCTGGTAGTACTGGTTGACGAAGCGATCGTCATCGCCCCAGATGGTGAGCATCCTTCCGGGCCACGGGTTCTGGATGCAAATGTTGCCTGCCTTGCCGGATCCGGCCGGAATGACGTTCTCGTCTTCGTCGTAGATGATCGGGTAGATACCTGGGACAGCGGGCCCTGCGCTTCCCGGTTTCATCTTGTGGATCGCCGGCACCGTCGAACACAGGAACCCGCCGGTTTCCGTCTGCCACCACGTGTCGACAATCACCGCTTCGTCCTTGCCGACCGTCTTGTAGTACCACCGCCACACCTCAGGCTCGATCGGCTCGCCGACCGTTGTCATGTGCTTGAAGTGGAAGTCGTACTTCGCCGGCTCATCGGGACCGACCCGCCTGAGCGCACGGATCGCCGTCGGTGAGGTGTGGAAGATGTTCACCCCCAGCTCCACCGCGACTCGCCACGGTCGCCCGGGATCCGGATACGTCGGCACACCCTCGTACACGACCGATGACGCAGCGAGCGCCAGCGGTCCGTACACGATGTAGGAGTGACCGGTGATCCAGCCGATGTCGGCCATGCACCAATACACGTCCTCCGGATGGATGTCCTGGATGTACTTGGACGTTCCGGTGACATACGACAGGTAACCGCCGATCGAGTGCTGGGCGCCCTTCGGCTTGCCTGTCGTCCCCGACGTGTACATCAGGAACAACGTCGACTCTGACGGGAGGGGCACCGGTGGCACCTCGACCCCCCTCTTCTCGGCCACCAGATCGTTGAAGATGAAGTCCCGTCCTTCCACGAGTGGTGTTTCAGCCGAGTACGTGCCCGGGTACCGCTGCCAGATGAGCACCTTCGAGACCTGCTGGCCCTCCTTGGCCGCCTCGGCCACGGCGATCTCCGCCTTCTCCTTGTGATCGAGCAGATTGCCACCCCTGTAGTACGAGTCGGAGGTGATCAGCACATCGCTCTTGGCATCGACGATGCGATCGGCGCAGGCCTTGCCCGAGAACCCGGAGAACACCTGCGAGTGGATGACACCAAGTCGAGCACAGGCCAGCATCGTGATCGGAAGCTCCGGCACCATCGGCATGTGCAGCGTCACGGTGTCGCCGGCCTTCAACCCGCAGAAGTCCCGCAACACTGCTGCCGTCTCGTTGACCCGCCGGTACAGCTCCTGATACGTCATGTGCTGAATCGGTTCGTCCTCCGGCTCGGGGACGAAGTGGATAGCTGTCTTGTTCGCGTACTCGCCGAGATGCCTGTCGACGCAGTTGTAGCTGACGTTCAGCTTCCCACCGACGAACCACTTGAAGAACGGCGGGTTGCTCGAGTCGAGGGTGGTATGCCAGTACTCGTCCCAATCGAGCAGATCCGCATACTCCTTGAAGCACTCGGGGAAGTTGGCCTCACCGAAACGCTCGAGGACGTCTGTATCGGCCATGTTGGCTTGGGCGATGAAACTGACCGGCGGGTCGTAGACCTCTTCCTCTTTCCAGTGAACCGCTATCTCCGCCTCGCTGACTCCGCCTTTGCCTTCATTGGCCATGCTCTCTCCTTCCTGTCCAACAGGGACGCACTGACGGTGCGCTCCTACTCGGTCGATCGATACCACTTCACAGTTGCCGGAATCGCCAGTTCCAGCGGAGTGGCCCGCACGTCGAATGTCGTCTCGAATGCGCTCGAGTCCACAACGAACGGTTCCTCGAACTCGTACAGCATCTCTTTCAGTTCTCTGACAGTCGGGGTGAACAGGCCCACCACCCCGATCAGTGCACGAGACATCGCTGACGGGACAAGCTGCGTGCCGACCTCGTCGCAGATACGTTCGACGAACGCTCGTGTCGTGAGTGGACCGGCGGTCGGGAGATGCCACGCCTTCCCGTCGGCCCGATCATCCATCCCGAGGATGGCGAGACCCTCGGCGACGTCGGGGATGTAGCTGTATGAGTGCGGCTGGTCGACATCGCCCATCACCTGAGGCCGTTTGCCGGCAAGGATCCTCCTGAACACACGCTCCCCCATGGCGCTGCTCACGCCACGGGGGCCGAAGTAGTCGGATGCCCGACCCATGGCTACACGCACGCGGCCGGCCTCATGGGCCGCGAGGAGATCCTTGGCCATCTCTGCGCGAACCCGGCCTTTTGGTCCCGCCGCGGCGTACGGCAGATCCTCTGTGAGCCGAGCACCGGCGGTCGGTCCGTACATGTAGAGATTCTCGAGGGACACCAGCTTGGTGCCTGTCTCGGTTGCCGCATCGAGCACGGCCGTCTGAAGCGGAGGGAACAGCTCGGGCCACTTGTCGTAGGGCGGGTTGAGACACTGGTAAGCGACCGCTGCTCCCTCGAGCACATCGGTCGTGAACGCCGGGTCGGAGGCGTCCCCGGCCACGACCTGCACTCCCTCCGGAACGGCGGCGCGGCCTCGCCGGTTGACTGCCACGACGTCCTCGCCCGTGGCCGCCAAGTGTTCCACGAGTGTCAGACCCACAGCACCGGTACCGAACACGACATGCTTCAAGAGGACCCCTGTAGCAGCTGGCCCGATCGTAGGGACTCCATGAACGCTGTGCGTCCCCAGCCTGATGCGCAGTTGCAGTCGATTCACCGTCTGGCCATCGAAATGAGCATCTACTCGGCTCGGGGTGGTGGAGAGCAGATGGTCTACGTGATTCCCCCGCTCGACATGGTCGTCGTCACCACTTCGGACACGGACATTCCGGACGACGAGCGCTTCGACTCCCTCACGTTCGGCGGCACCTTCTCCCGTCGGTCACACCGTGACCTAGGGCCTGGACTTGCCTTGAACGATCCTGTCAACGACCAGCCTGGCGTCCCGTCCCACGCCCCCGATCAGTGAGGACGTCAGGCCGACCTGGAACGGAACCCCCAGGAAGCCGAGCCCATCGACCCCGGTGGGAATCCCCGACGGAACGACCGGCCAGCCACGGGCGTCCAGCTTCAAACCCGGAACGTCGATCCATGAGTAGTCGGGCGAGAACCCGGTACACCATACGATCACGTCCGGGTCGAGTCGGGTGCCGTCGGAAGCAACGGGCACGCCGTCAATGACGGTGCTGATCTTCGGAACGACCGTCACACCCGCCGACACGACAGTCTCGCGCGAGATGCGGATCAGCGGCGCACCCTGCGCAGCTGCCTTCGGTGCAACCTTCCGGCCGAGTGGGGTTCGGATCGTGAGCACGTTGTGGATGAACTGCCAGTACAGCCCGCCCGCAACCCGGAGCAGTGGATCGGGAATGTGAACGGTGGGAGTGCCGGAGATCGTCACGTCCCTTCCCGCCCTTGCGACTTCCTCGGCGATCTCTGCGCCTGAGGTGCCGAACCCGACCACCAGGACCTTCCCTTCGGGCAAACGGCCAGGGTTCACGTACGCGCTCGAGTGGATCTGCGTGACGCCGCTATCGATCTCGTCCACAAGGACGGGCACCCGCGGTGATGGGTTCGTGCCAGTTGCAGTGATCACCGCTCGAGCGAGGTACTCTCCGCCGGTCGACTCGATCGTGTACCCACCGCTGGACTTCCGCAGCCGCGATGCCGTGACGCCATGCTCCACAGGCAGCTCGAATCGGGTGGCGTACTCCACGAGGTAGTCGGCCACCTGGTCCTTGGCGGGAAACGCCCCACGAGCATCGGGAAATCGCAAGCCCGGCAGACCGTCGTGCTGAGCGGGCGTGAACAGGCGAAGCGAGTCCCATCTCCTGCGCCATACGTCGCCGGTCTTCCGTTCGGCGTCGAGCACGACGAAGTCCGCGCCGTGTCTGCGCAGGTGGTACCCAGCCGCAAGTCCGGCCTGTCCCCCTCCGATCACGATGACGTCATACACGTCGGACATGTCGATTCCTCCTGAGCGTCAGACTCTAATATTAGAGTTCCATTCTAATGACTGGAACCGTATACTAACAACATGGCGGTTGTCAAGAGTCGACGCGAACGACAGATGGCTGCGACGAAGACTTCGATTGTGGAAGCGGCCGGCCGGCTGTTTGCCGATCGCGGCTACACCGGTACGACCATCGAGGCGATCGCTGATGAGGCGGGCGTCGTGGTGCAGACGATCTACAACTCGATCGGACCGAAGAGTGCCGTGCTCAACGCGGTGCTGGATCTGGCGGCATCGGGTCCCGAGTCCCCCAAGTCGGTGCCGGAGTTCATGCGAGAGCGTGCAGAAGTCACGTCCACCGCGATTGGGATGATCGAGGTGCTCGCGGATTGGTTCGCTGAAGGCATGCCCCGCACCGTCGGCGTCCTGCGTGTCATTCACCAGGCTGCGGCGGTGGATCCCGACATCGCCGACCTCGAGGACAGAAGGGCCGCGCAACGGTTCCACAACTACATTGCGGCTGCTTCCCAGCTCGCCAGCCGGCCCGGTGCTGCCGCTCTAGCGGCGGAAGAGGTTGCCGCGACGATCTGGAGCATCGGACATCCGCAGGTGTACCAGTTCCTGGTTGTTGACCAGGGCTGGGAACTCGATCGGTACCGGCGATGGGTTGCCGCCTGCCTCACAGCGGTACTGACGGAACACTGACCTGCACCGCTGAGTCCGGACCCTCGGTGGTGTCCCTTCCCATCATGAGGCTGATCGATCGTCCTGATCTCCCCTCGGCCGGCGTTTGCGGCCGCTTCCCCTCATTCCGAACGGCGTCCTTACCCCCTAGCCCGTCTCGGGCCGTTCCGATCCACTGGACCGCCCCCCGTAGAGACGCCCGGCAGGGTGGATCGCTTGCGTGACCCTGTCGACGAAACGCCGATGGTGTGATCCGGTCAGGTCGAGGTGACGGTAGGTGGCCAGCTTGACCCGGTCGGCAACGAATGCCCACGCCAGGCAGTACGCCCAGATGATCCCTATGGCCCCCCACGAGATCGGGGTGACGAGGAACCCGACTGCCACGACGATCGTTGCGAGGATCTTGGTGGCGATCGCCGACCACACCATGATCGGGGCGGGGTGAGGACGGGACAGCGCGGATCCGCGCGTCCGTGTGACGAAGAGGGTGAGGTGGCCCGCAACGGCGAGTTTCAGGAAGATGAGGGTCTGGATCTGTGCGTCGTCGAGCTTCAGCCACAGTCTCGCTGCGATGAGGATGCCGAACGTCTGGATGACCCCGAACAAGCCGAGCACCGTCGACACGGTGAGGACTCTTCGCATGTCCCACCGCACCGGGGTCGGATCGAGCCAGGTACGGTCGTAGGCGATCGCCATGATCGGCACGTCGTTCAAGAACGCGAGCAGGATGATCATGATGGCGGTAATCGGATAGAAGTTGAACGCGATCATCGCCAGCACGACGAACACCATGATTCGGATCGTTTCGCTGATCCGGTAGATGGCGTAGCTGTTCATCCGCTCGAAGATCCGTCGAGCCTCTTCCACCGCACTCACAATGACCGACAAGCCCGGCGCGGTGAGGACCAGATCGGCCGCTGCGCGTGCAGCGTCGGTGGCGCCGCTCACCGCGATGCCCGTGTCGGCCTGTTTCAACGCGGGGGCGTCGTTCACCCCGTCACCCGTCATGCCGACGATGTGCCGGCGCGATTGGAGAGCCTTGACGATCCCGAACTTGTGCTGCGGGAAGACCTCGGCGAAACCGTCCGCCTTCTCGATTGCCTCTTCGTCCTCCTCTGAGGAGCTGTCGTCGGAGAAGACGTCGCTCGCCGATTCGATGCCGGTGCCGAGTCCAAGGGTTTGCGAGATCTGAATGGCAATCGCCGTGTTGTCACCGGTGACCATCTTGACGTCGATGCCGTGATCGATCGCTCTGGCAATCGTGTCGGCAGAGTCTTCGCGGGGTGGATCGTAGAGGGACAGCAGTCCGAGGAACTGCCACGCGTCGCCATCGTTGGATCGGGCCACCCCCAGCGTGCGGTACCCCCTCTCTGCGAAGTCGTCGACGCTGTGCGTCACCGATTCAGCCGCGGAACCGGTCAGCCCGCAGAGTCGCTGGATGACCTGTGGTGCACCCTTCGTGACCTTGAAGGCCGGCCCGTTCGTTTGCTCGATCGTTGCCTCGGTTCGTTTGCCGACGGGATCGAAGGGAACGAAACGCGCCCGACGGTAGGTGTTGAGGACGGCCGGATCGGCGACGCTGCCAAGGACCGCCTGGTCGATGGCGTCGTCGGAGTTGTCCGGGTTGGAGGCGAGCGCCGCAGCGACTTTCAGCTCGTCGGCTGACACGTCACCCAATGGCACAGGCTCACCGACGGTGAGCCTGTTCTGTGTGAGAGTGCCGGTCTTGTCGGAGCACAAGATGTCCATGCCAGCCATCTCTTCGATCGACTCCAGTCTGGAGACGATCGCTTTCATCTTGGCGAGCGCGCGTGCACCGACGGCCATCGTCACCGACAGCACAGCCGGCATGGCGACCGGGATGGCGGCGACGACGAGGATGAGCGTGAACTGAACGAGCGACAGAATCGATGCCGCACGGAATATCTGAACGATGAGCAGCACGATGGCCAGACCGATGCTGATGTAGATGAGGTAGTCGCCGATTCGCAGGACTGCCGCCTGGAAGTGTGAGGCCGGAGCTGCAGTTTCGACGAGTGCCGCGGTCTTTCCGAAGAACGTCTCCGCGCCGGTCTCCGTCACAACCGCGACCGTCTCGCCTTCTCGAGCGATCGAACCGGAGTAGGCGCTGTCGCCTG
>Ga0315535_1001258_pt1 | contig 16975 bp, 8 predicted proteins | sample SalMarSW160220MG_2_FD_203092 | JGI IMG/M metagenome (GOLD analysis project Ga0315535, IMG submission 203092) | Salt marsh sediment microbial communities from the Plum Island Ecosystem LTER, Massachusetts, United States - Salt Marsh Sediment SW1602-20 ... | reverse complement strand
GAGGAGCGGGTTGACACCCAAAACAGCGACAACAATACGCCCAACGTGGGCTGGATTGTCGATGGAGAATGGTTGGATTATTCTATCCGCCCGGACTCCTCCCGGGCCTATAATGCAGTATTCCGGGTGGCATCCGCAAATGCATCCGGTGGACCCTTTATGGTCCAGGTGAACGGGGAACAGCGCATGGGCCCCATCCAGGTTCCGGGCACTGGGGGCTGGGATAAGTTCATCACCCTGCGTCCGGGTACCATCCTTTTGTATGAAACCGATACAGTGATGAGGATTCATTTTACAAAAGGAAGCTTTAACCTGGGAAACATAAGCTTCACCCCGGCGGCCACCACTTCCACAGGCCTGGCTCATGCCGCCAGCAAAATTTCCATCCATCCCAATCCCGCCACCGGGGTTGTGATGATGGATCATCCTTTGGAGGGATTCAGTTTTCAGATCATCGACCTGACCGGATCTGTGCTTATGGAAGGCATGGCAACAGAGCACATGAAGGAGATCGATATCAGCGGATTACCTGCAGGAACCTACCTGGTGGTATCCCGCTCGGTTGCAGGAACCGTGCAGACCGGAAAATTCATTAAACTGCCCCAATAATACCTGTCAGTTTTTCACAATCAGTTTGCGCACTTCCATCTTGCCGCCCCTGTTCAGCCTGACAAAATAGAGCCCGTTGATCCAACGGGAAGTATCCATTTCCAATCTGTCACCCTCGATTCGCTTATTGAAAACGATCCTGCCCATCCCGTCCAGGACCTCTACCTCCACAGATTCGGAGGATGATGAATGTATCCGGACAGTTGTATGGCTCATGGCCGGATTGGGATAGAGGTCGAAAGAATTCATAGCCGTATATTTTTCAAGGGAAACCGGGACCTTGTTGAACTCAAACCAGTTCAGGTTGTGCTCATTCCCGGTCACCAGCAGCCTGAAGAGATATTTCCCGGCTTCAAGGGTTACTGTGGTGGTTTGGGTAGTCCACGCCTGCCAGCCCCCTGTCTTAATGAAAGTCATGGTGCCGATGTTTTTAAATCCATCGCCTTTGTTCGCCTGAAGGCTTAATTTTGCCCCGGTCTGCTCTGTAGCCACCCTGAAATCCAGGGAATAATCCCCGGCCTCAGCCACATAAAGAACATAATCGAGGTAATCACCCACATTGGCATATCCTGTATTCTGGCCTCCTCCTATATCCGAGCACGATTCCAGTACAAGCCCGTTGTTCCGGAAAAAATCTTCTGCCTGTATCCTGCCGGAAGTCTCAAAATGCCTGGCCAGCTGGTTGTTCACTGCCTCCGATTGGAATGCGGACAGATGTTGAGATCCATTGACAATTCCCTGGCCGGAGTAAGAGACTCTGAGGTTTTGATCATAAAAAAGCGGCCCGGACAGGGTGATGACCAGAATCCGCGGGTCCTCCCCGCTCAAAATCACACTTTCGATCACCTCCTCCGATCCGTCCTGGGTCAGGATAAAATCTGATATTTCAAATGAAGCGGGTGAAGTCACCGGCTTATTCAGTGACACATATACCACATTATCAAGTACTTCCGTTCTTGCTGAGGCAAATTCAAAAGGAAGCAGGGAATCGGGTTGCGGATTGGTGAACCTGATGAAATTCAGGTTGGAACCGGCCTCGTCAAATACAATCTTCAATTCTACCCGGCCTTCCGGCAGAATCACATGTTCAATTGTAGAGGTTTTCCAGCTATACCAGCTGCCTGTTCCCGGCAGGGCAACAGTTCCTGTTGCATCCACACCGTTCACTTCCACGTGGATCTGTCCGCCGCTGCCCTCCGCAGCCGACCTGACCTCCATGGTATAGGAAGCCGCTGTGTCGTTGGTCAGTGTATAGGTCAGCCACTCTCCTTTGTTGGTCCACCCCACACTATACCCATTGGTCATGGCATCACTACAGGACTCTATATCCACACCGTCGCTCCGGTAAGACCAGCCTGCGTTCCAGGCAGTGAAATCAACACCGTTTTCTCCATGATAATCGGCCGTGTCCCGGTCAAAATAGGCATACCCGTTGCGTCCCATATTGTAATCAGATGCAAATACAACATCATCCACCGATCGCGGGACAAAGGGCTGTGTTTCGGTGGTATGCGGCTGGCGTATCATGGCATCCACCACATCTCTCTGAAAATGGCAGTTCCCGATCCGGTGGTTGCGGGCAAAGGTCATGACAGCCTGAAATGCCTGTTCCTTTGAAAGCACAGGCCCGGTTCCCTTCCAGTTATCAATCAGCTGGAGGTAATCAGCATTCACATCCACTTTCAGGGGATTGTTGATCCCCCCTTTTTTCACCGGCCACCAGGACCACCCGATGTTCTGAGACTCGCTCAGGGAGATGAGATTGGTGAACCAGGTGTTGGAGTTCTCCCCCGATTCTCCCAGCCAGAGGGGTACATTGTACTTGTCCCGTACATTTTTTGTCACCCATTCCAATGAATTGGCATGATTGTAGGTCCAGTATTTATGAAAACTGTATGCCATATTCGGATCCCACGAGGGGAGCAATCCTGAATAATCGTTGGCAAAGGAGTTGCCCTCGATAATGATCATGTGGTTCGGATCCACAACCCTGATTGAATCGGTAATCCTGCCAAACAGTGATCTCATCTGGCTGTTGTTGCCTTCGGGAAAGGTCCAGTTGGTTTCATTGATCAGATCGTAACCGCCAATCCAGGGCTCCTCGCTGTACCTTTCCGCAAGTCTTTTCCAGAGTGCCACCGTCTTGTCTTTGTTCTCCTGGCTTTCCCACAGGGATGGTTTGGTGGGGTCGTAATCGGAAATATCTGCATTTTTTCCCTGTCCGCCGGGAGCCCCATGCAGGTCCAGGATCAGGTACATCCCGTTGTCCCCGCACCAGTCCAGCAGCGAATCGATCATTTCAAATCCCCTGGTAAGCCAGGTCTGTTCTCCCGGAACGGGTTCTTCCTCGATGGGAAGGGTGAACCACTTGTAGTGCATGGCCACCCTGACACTGTTAAAACCCCAGGAAGCCATGGAATCCACATCGGTCCGGGTGAAATGATTCTCAAGCCACACCGTATAGAAGCTGTCCGTCAGAGCTTCGCCAATGGTGCTGACCAACTTCGCCCGGAATTCATGCTGGGTCCCTGCCACACCAGCTGATTCCATCATATAACCTTCCTGAAGCATCCAGTTCCCGGTGCCGATCCCCCTGAGAATCACATTCTCCCCGTCCCCGTTCACAATCCGCTTGCCATCGGCATGTAAAAATCCCTGGGCGCTGACCACTGAGAGGGCACTCCAGCCCAGTATAATAAGAACCCAAACCTGCCTGCTCTTCACAGTTTCTCTCATTTCTTTGATCTTTCAGATGGTTATCTATTGAACGTTTGCAAAGATAGTTGAGTTCATATAACTTTCGGCTTATTGCGGATCATTCAGAATGAATCCATCTATGATGAAACACTTAAGCGCAATTGCAACCATGAAACACTCCACCTTTGCCATTCCGGCACTCCTGCTGGCGCTGGTCACAGCCCTCTATTCATGCACCACCCCTGCCCCAGGCAAGGAATCAGAATCTGCATTTCCCCAACTCAGGGGCCCTTATCTGGGACAACCTCTTCCCGATTCCATCCCCACGTTGTTTGCCCCCGGTGTGGTATCTACCGGAATGTTCACCCGTGATATGGCCATATCCCCGGACGGGAAGGAGATCTGTTTTTGCGTGGCCATGGGCAATTACACCTATGCCACCATTCTATATTCTAGGGAGGTGAACGGGATGTGGACCCGGCCGGAGATTGTTCCCTTTTCGGGCGGACCGGGTGTCTTTGATTTCGAACCCGCTTTCTCAGCGGACGGATCCAGGCTCTTCTTCCTCTCCACAAGGCCCGACGGGGATGAACCCGTGGGCGACCAGGACATCTGGTACGTGGAACGAAGCGGTGCAGGATGGGGCCAGCCGGTGAATCTGGGGGCACCGGTCAATACAGACGGAGGTGAGTATTTCCCCTCCCTGACCCGTGACGGCACCTTGTACTTCACCAGGAATGAAAAGGGCAGTGCCCTGAACCAGATCTTTCGCAGCAAATATATAAACGGAACATACACGGAACCTGAATTGCTTCCTTCACAGGTCAATTGCGGGACCAACCGCTTTAACGCCTATATTTCGCCCGATGAGAGCTTTATCATCGTTTCCTCGGCAGGCATGGAAGATGCCTTTGACGGGGTGGATTACTACATCGTATTCCGGGACATGAACGACCGGTGGTCGGATCCGGTCAACATGGGTCCGCAGATCAATGCCGATAATGCCCGGGGATGGTCACCCTACGTTTCACCCGACGGAAAATATTTTTTCTTCATGGCTGTACGAACCCATGAAATTGAGCCGGAAAACTGGAATTACAAGACCCTGAAAAATCTCTATAACAGTCCGAACAACGGAAATCCGGACATCTACTGGATGGATGCAGGCCTGATCAGGAGCCTGAAAGAGAAAGCACGGGTGGAGGAATAATTCCTATATTTGCGGATCAAATCCGCTCCCATGGACCGCCATACCCTCTTTCTTGGCTTCATTCTGCTTGTTTTTTCGCTTGCATGGAGCACTGCCCAGGACAGGGTGAACGCAGTCCGGTTTGAAAATCCCCCCATCATCGACGGCATTGTCTCTGATGAAATCTGGCAACAGTGCAGCCCGGTCAACCGTTTCATCCAGCGTGAACCTTACAATGGAGAACCCTTTACAGAAAAAACCGAAGTCTACCTGGGCTATGACCAGGAAAACCTCTACATCGCATTCCGCTGTTTTGGGGATCCGGAGCTGATCACCGCCAAGGAGCTGGCCAGGGATGTAAGCCTGGGGAATGACGACCGCGTCCAGGTGATCCTGGACACCTATATGGACCGCCGGAATGCATACTGGTTCCAGGTGGGCCCGCGGGGTTCTATCGGGGATGCCATCGTGAGTGAGAACGGTGCTGCATTTAACAAGGCCTGGGACGGGTTGTGGACCGGCAAGGCTTCCATTCATTCAGAAGGATGGGACGTGGAGATGGCCATCCCGTTTAAAACCATGGGATTTAAAAAAGGGAACAGTACCTGGGGCTTGAAGCTCATCAGGAATTATATGCACAATACAGAAACCGGCTACTGGCCCGGAGCCAACCTGAACACGTACAGGTTCCAGGTATCGGATGCAGGTACCCTGGAAGGCCTGGAAGGAATCAGTCAGGGGGTCGGGCTGGAACTGGTCCCTTACGGCCTCACGGGTGCCGATTATTCCAAAGAGGAGGGAGGAACTGAGCCAGTTTTGAATGCCGGATTTGAAGCCTACTACAACATCACTTCCAATCTGAAAGCTGCAGTGACTGTAAATACGGATTTCGCACAAACAGAAGTGGATGCACAGGAGATCAACCTGACCCGGTTCAGGCTCTTTTATCCGGAAAAACGTGATTTCTTCCTGGACGGTGCCAACTACTTCAATTTTGGCATCAATGGCGACCAGGACAATCCATGGAATACCCGGCTGATCCCTTTCTTCTCCAGGCGCATCGGCCTCGATTCAACAGGCAATCCCATTCCTGTACAATACGGAACCAAAATCACGGGTCAGGCCGGCCCGTGGAACATCGGTGCCATGTACATGAAAGACAAGCGGGAGGATTGGACCAACTCCCATTTTGCTATGACCCGGATCTCCAGAAATTTCGGGGACCAGTCCCAGGCCGGGCTGATCAGCACCTATGGGAATGCCCAGAAGGATGTGCTGAACTACCTGCTTGGATTTGATGTAAGACTGGGGACCTCAACATTCAGGGGGGATAAAAACATGGGGCTTACCCTCTACGGATTGAAGTCCCATTCGGAAACCGAAGCCCCTGACGGCGATTCCCCCGGCAGGGAACTGGCTTACGGGGTTGAATTTGTCTACCCCAACGATTTCCTGAACCTGCGGGCAGGTCACATGCAGATCCAGGAAAATTTCGTTGCCGGGGCCGGGTTTGTTCCCCGTCCGGGGGTCCGGCAGACCTATGGAAATTTCCTGGTGGGACCACGTCCAAACAAATGGGGGATCATGCAGATACAGGCTGGATCGGGACTGGACCACATTTCGGATTTCAGCGGGAAAATGCTGACCCGGGAATGGACTGCCACTCCACTGAAGATCAGGTTCCTATCGGGAGACGGGATTGGATACGTGCTTCATTCAAGCTATGAATTCCTGGCGGACTCCTTCTCCATCTATAACGATCACATCATTCCCGATGGGGATCATCACTTTTTCTTCCACTCGGTTTCCCTTGCTTCGGCCCAGAGACGAAAGGTTTGGGCCACCATTGATTACCGGTTCGGAGATTTTTACAACGGCACAAGAAATGAGATCAAGCTCAAAGCCGGTTACAAGGTGATGGTGCCCCTGTTTGTGGGAGGAGAATTGATAAGAAACGATATCACCCTTGCGGACGACGGATTTATCGCAATTGTCTACAGGCTGAATCTGAATGTACTCTTCTCGCCCGACATCACCCTTTACAACTTTGTGCAATATGACAGCCAGTCAGGCCGGATGGGCTGGCAGTCCAGGTTCCAGTGGATTATTGTTCCGGGAAAGGAGGTCTTTCTGGTCTGGAACAGCATTGCCGCCGATCCCTATGACAGGTTTCAGCTGGTGGATGCCAGCGCCCGGCTAAAGGTCAAGCTCACCTTCCGCTTTTAAATATCAAATAGGGTATTTAACATAGGCGCCTATATTTATTTGCGGTAGCAAAGAAATTCAGCGCCGGTTAAATTACCCTATTGATATTTATTCATAGTGGAGGGCAATAGCCGGATTGATTCGGGCTGCTCTGAGTGTGGTGATGGTGACCGTCACCATGGCAATGATGATGGCCAGCAGGGCCGCACTGAGAAACAACAGAGGCTGGAATCCTACATTGTAGGGAAAATCCCTCAGCCAGTCCTGCATCATGAAGTAGGCCACAGGCATGGCGATCAGGATGGAGATCCCCACGGCGTAACCCACACTTGTTGAGATCACCGTGATGATGTTGCCCTCTGTGGCACCCATCACCTTCCGGATGCCGATCTCCCTGATCCGTTTCTGGGAGTTATAAAGCGTCAGTCCAAACAGTCCAAGGGATGCAATAAAGATGGCCAGGATAGAGAAGATCAGGGTCAATGCACCAGTACGTTTTTCCTCGGCATAGTATGATTCGAGCTTCTCATCCAGGAAAAAGTACTGTAGCGGTTCGTTGTCAGTGAACTCTTTCCACTTCATGTGAATATATTTCATGGCAGCCTCAATATTTTCCTCGCCTGCGGCCAGCCTCAGCGTAAGGTAGCCGGACCAGTTCCACCTTTTCGGAGTGATCATAATGATCTGGGCCCCTATCTGCTGCTTCAGGCTTAAAAAGTGGTGGTCCTTCACAACACCAATAACCTTTAACTCAGTGTTGAATCCCCCATTGTCAAGACGCATCAAGCTGGTATTGAGGGGATCTTCTAAGTTATACTTTCTGATCGCTGCTTCATTGACCAGACAGGTCATGGAATCAGCGGGAAATTCTTTGGAAAAGAACCGGCTATCCGGCGTGGCCAGGTCAAAACGGAATGTTTCCATAAAAGTCTCATCCGTATAGTAAGTCGTAAACATGGCGCTCTCCCCCACGGGCCTGCCTTTGACAGTAAATGTACTGCTTCCGCTTGTTGATCCCAGGTATGCAGAACTGTTGGTTCCGGAAAGGATGGCAGCATGACGGGTTAATTCATCTTTGAAGGTCTGTATCTGCCGGCCCAGGGGGTGGATTCTCTCCAACACAACCAGTTGTTCCTTGTCAAATCCCAGGTCTTTGTTGTTCAAGAACCTGAATTGCCAGTAGATAACCAGGGTTCCGGCAATAATGATCATGGAGATGGAAAACTGGATAATAACCAGTGCATTTCTCAACCAGGTGGTCCCGTTCCGGATGCTAGCATTCCCTTTCAGTGCAAAGATCGGCTTGAAAGAGGCCAGTACCACAGCAGGATAGCTCCCGCTGAGCAGTCCCACGATCAAAGCCAGGACGATGCATGAGGGAATCATATACCAACGGAAAATATCTCCCAGATCAAGATTGAGTCCCACCAGGTTATTGAAAGGATAGAGCAAACCCATGACCAGGATTATGGCAACAACCAGAGACATCAGACTCAGAAAAACACTTTCGAAAAGGAATTGCCTGATCAGTTGTATGCGGTCCGATCCGACTACCTTCCGCAGGCTGACCTCTTTGGCCCGGCTCAGCGACCTTGCTGTACTCAGGTTCATGAAATTGATGGATGCAATGATCAACACAAAGAAGGCAATCACACCGAAGATAACCAGGTATCTGCTATTCCCAAGGGGACGATATCCATAGGTGCTGGGAAGATCAATTTCCTTATTCAAATGGATGGCGAGCAAGGGTTGGGTCATCACCCCGTATTTGTTACCGGCCGCCTCAAATTCTTCCGGGGTGATGCCCATGAGTTGCTTCAGTTGTGGCCTGATATTCGCTAAAAGGGAGGCATTGATCTTCCCGTTAAGTACTTCCTGACTTGTACCTGGCCTTACCAGAATATAGGTCATCATCCAGGTGTTGAACCATAAGGTGGACTTGCTCCTTTCATCGGAAGAGTATGAAGCAATAAAATCGTATACAAAATGTGAATTCCGCGGAGCATCCTCCACAACACCCGTCACCCTGAAAAGACTGGATGCATCATTCATGGCAATGGACTTGCCAATGGGATCACCTTCGGGGAAGTAGATGGCTGCCTTTGATGCCGACAACAGAATGGTATTGGGCTCATCAAGGCAGGTGGCCGGATCACCCTTCAGCAGTTTGATTGTAAAAAGATCAAAGAAGCTTGAATCGGCAAGCATGATCCGGTCCTCCAGAAACTTCTGATCCGGCTCCACCCACATCAGTTGGTTATGGCGAAAATCAAATCTGCAGAATGCTTCAATCTCAGGGATCTCATTATGGAATGTTGGCCCAAAGACAGGGCTGCTTGAGGCACTTTTGAACTCGGCACCGATCATTTTCCCTTTGATATACAGCCGGTAAATATCCTCCGCACGTTCGTTAAACCGGTCGTAGCTGGTTTCGCTGATGATATAAAGGATGATGAAAATGGCACTGGCCAAACCAATGGCCAATCCAGCTATGTTGATGATGTTAAATACCTTGTTTTTGCTGATGCTGCGGATGGTGACCCTGATAAAATTCTTCCACATTTCCTATTGGTGCTTTTACCTACTACCTAATATCTATAATCCATTACCTTTCCCTATCACTTTTCCCTTTCCCCTTTCCCCTTTCCCCTTTTAACTCGCTGCATTATTCATAATGCAGCGCCAAAGCCGGATTGATGCGGGCCGCCTTCAGGGTTGTGATGGTGACCGTCACCATGGCAATGATGATGGCCAGCAGGGCCGCGCTCAAAAACAGCAAGGGCTGGAATCCTACATTGTAGGGAAAATCCCTCAGCCAGTCCTGCATCGTGAAGTACGCGGCCGGCATGGCAATCAAAATAGAGATCCCCACGGCATATCCCACACTTTTTGAGATCACCGTGATGATGTTGCCTTCGGTGGCACCCATCACCTTCCGGATCCCGATCTCCCGGATCCGTTTCTGGGAATTGTACAGCGTCAACCCGAACAGTCCCAGCGAAGCGATAAATATGGCCAAAATGGAGAAGATCAGTGTGATGATACCGGTACGTTTCTCCTCAGCGTAATAGCCATTGAGTTTCTCATCCAGGAAGAAGTACTGAAGTGGTTCATCATCGGTAAAGTCATTCCACGTTTTTTCAATGTGTTCCAGGGCAGACTCGATGTTTTCCTTGCCATCAGCCAAACGGACGGTGATATAGCCTGACCAGTCCCATGATTCCGGCTTCATACTGATGAACTGGGCTCCTATCTCCTCCTTCAGGCTTGAAAAGTGGTGATCCTTCACAACCCCGATGACCCTTAATTCAGTATCGAATCCCTGGTCACTGGGCCTGAGTAAAACAGTATTCAGAGGATCCTCCAGGTTGTATTTCCTGACAGCTGCTTCATTGATCAGGCAGGCTGATGAATCGGATGGAAACTCTTTTGACAGGAACCTGCTGCCGGGCGTGGCCAGGTCGAAACGGAATGTCTTCTGAAAATCTTCATCGGTATAGTAGACAAAGAACATGGCGCCCTCCTCCAGGGGCCTCCCTTTGATGGCAAAGGTGCTGTTGCTGTTGGTACTGCCCAGGTAGGCTGTACTGTTGGTTGCAGAGAGGATGGAGGCGTGACTGGTTAATTCATCTTTGAAAGTCTGAATTTGCTTTCCCAGGGGATGAAGGCGCTCAATGACCACCAATTGCTCCTTGTCAAACCCCAGGTCCTTGTTGGTCATGTATTTAAACTGCCAGTATATCACCAGCGTGCCGGCGATGATGATGATCGAAATAGAAAATTGGATAATGACCAGGGCATCCCTCAACCAGGTAGTTCCGTTTTTGGTGCTGGCATTCCCTTTCAGTGCAAAAATGGGTTTGAAAGAAGCCAGTACCGCAGCGGGGTAACTCCCGCTGAGCAATCCTACCAATATGGCAAGGACGATAAAGGAAGGGATCATGTACCATTTGAATATGTCTCCTGTCACCAGGTTCAGTCCCACAAGCTGGTTGAAAGGATGCAGCAGAACCATCACCAGAAGCAGTGCGATCACCAGAGACAGCATACTCAGAAAAACACTCTCAAACAAAAATTGCCGGATCAGCTGCCTGCGGTCCGATCCCACCACCTTTCGCAGGCTGACCTCCCTGGCCCGGCTAAGCGACCTGGCCGTACTCAGGTTCATGAAGTTGATGGAGGCGATCACCAGTACAAAAAAGGCTATCACTCCGAAAATAACCAGGTAGTTGCGGTTTCCAATGGGCCGGTATCCATTGCCATTGGGAAGATCAATTTCCTGATCCAGGTGGATCTCCAGCAGGGGCTGGGTCAAAACCCCGTATTTATTACCTGCCTCCTCGAACTCTTCAGGGGATATACCCATGAATTGTTTCAGCTGGGCCCGGATATTCTCCAGCATGGATGCCCTGATCTTGTCATTCAATACCTGCTGGTCTGTCCCCGGCCTTGCCATGATGTAGGTCATCATCCAGTTGTTGAACCAGAAGGTGGTCCGGCTTCTTTCATCGGTGGAGTAGGAAGCTATAAAATCGTATACAAAATGTGAGTTTCGCGGAGCATCCTCCACAATCCCGGTTATGCGGAATAGATTGGATTCACTGTTCATGGCTATGGACTTTCCCATGGGGTCACCCTCCGGAAAATATTGTGCTGCCTTAGAGGCTGACAACAGGATGGTGTTGGGCTCATCCAGACAGGTGGCCGGATCACCTTCCAGGAGCCTGATGGTGAAAAGATCGAAGAAGGTTGAATCAGCCAGCATGATATGGTCCTCCAGGAACTTGTTGTCCGGCTCCACCCACATGAGCTGGTTGCCCCAAAAATCAAATCTGCAGAAAGCTTCTATTTCCGGGATCTCCTCATAAAATGTGGGACCAAAAACAGGACTGTTCCAGGCGCCCTTGAACTCCTCGCCGGCCATCTTTCCGTCCACATAAAGCCTGTAGATATCATTGGCCCGCTCATTAAACCTGTCGAAGCTGGACTCGCTGATGATATACAGGATGATGAAAATGGCACTGGCCAGGCCAATGGCCAGCCCTGAAATGTTGATGATATTAAAAACCTTGTTTTTGCTGATGCTCCGGATGGTGACCCGGATAAAATTCTTCCACATAATCTAAGATCCTTTACTTTCTACTTTCACCTTTTAACTTATAACTCGCTGCATTATTCATAATGCAGCGCCAAAGCGGGATTGATGCGGGCCGCCTTCAAGGTGGTGACTGTAACCGTTACCATGGCGATGACAATGGCCAGCAGGGCTGCCATGATAAACAGTATTGGTTGGAATCCCACATTGTAGGGGAAATCCCTCAGCCAGTCCTGCATCATAAAATAAGCCACAGGCATGGCGATCAGAATGGAGATCCCCACTGCATATCCCACGCTTTTGGAGATCACGGAGACAATGTTGCCTTCGGTGGCACCCATCACCTTCCGGATGCCGATCTCCCTGATCCGCTTCTGTGAATTATAAAGCGTTAGCCCGAAAAGTCCGAGTGAAGCAATAAAAATGGCCAGGATGGAGAAGATCATGGTTACTGCACCCGTTCTCTTTTCCTCGGCATAATATTTATTCAGCTCCTCATCCAGAAAGAAATACTGGAAGGGCTCATCTCCTGCAAACTCCACCCATTTCTCCTCCATAAACTTCAATCCGGCTTCGATGTTCTCCTTGCCTGCAGCAAGTCTGACAGTAAGGTAGCCGGACCAGTTCCATTGGGGCCGTTTCAAAAATATCACCTGTGCTCCGATTTCATGCTTCAGGGTAAGGAAGTGATGGTCTTTCATCACGCCGATAATCCTCATCTCGTCTTCCCCGCCTTCAAGGATGGACTGGTTCAGCGGATCTTCGATGTTGAACTTCCTTACGGCAGCCTCATTGACCAGGCATGCAGCAGAATCGGTGGCATACTCCCTGGATAAATACCTGCTGTCGGGGGTGGCCAGTTCGAACCGGTAGGTTTTCATAAAATCTTCATCGGTCCAGAAAGTATACATGAGTACGGCCTCCTCCGGTGGCCTCCCTTTGATGCCATGGGTATTGTTGTTGTTGGGTGCACCCAGGTACGCGGTTGAGTTGGTGGCCGACAAAATGGAGGTGTGGGCCGTCAGCTCGTCTTTAAAGGTCTGTATGCGCTTGTCCAGGGGATGGATGCGGTCCATAACCACCAGTTGCTCTTTGTCAAAGCCGAGATCTTTTTCGGTCATGTATTTAAACTGCCAGTAGATCACCAGTGTTCCGGCTATGATAATGATGGAGATGGAGAATTGAACAATCACCAGTGCATTTCTCAGCCAGGTGGTTCCGTTCTTTGTGCTGGCATTCCCCTTCAGGGCAAATATGGGTTTGAAAGAAGCCAGGACAAAGGATGGATAACTTCCGCTCAGCAGGCCAACCAGGAGAGCCAGCACAATGAAGGAAGGGATCATGTACCAGCGGAATATATCCCCCAGTTCCAGGTTGAGACCCACCAGCCTGTTGAATGGATTCAGCAATACCATCACCAGTGCCAGGGCAATCACCAGGGAAACCATGCTGAGAAAGACACTCTCAAACAAAAACTGCCTGATCAGTTGCTTGCGGTCCGACCCTACCACTTTGCGTAGGCTCACCTCCTTGGCACGGCTCAGTGACCTGGCAGTACTCAGGTTCATAAAGTTAATGGAAGCGATCACCAGCACAAAACAGGCGATCACGCCAAAGATGACCAGATAGGTCCGGTTCCCGATGGGGCGGTAACAAACATCCCCGGCAACTTCGATAGTTTGATCGAGGTGGATTTTCAGCAGGGCCTGGGTGAACACACCGTATTTACCGCCGGCTTCAGCAAATTCTTCCGGGGTGATCCCCATGAATTGCTCCAGCTGGGGACGAATGTTTTCAATCAGGGAAGCATTGATTTTATCATCCAGTTCGTGCTGATCAGTACCCGGCCGGACCAGGATATAGGTCTGCATGTGGTTGTTGAACCAGCCTGTTCGCCGGCTCCTTTCAGTCGAAGAATAAGAAATTAGAAAATCATAGTAGAAATGGGAAGTCCTTGGGGCATCTTCCACAATCCCGGTGACCCGGAAAAGGGTGGAATCATCATTCATGGCAATGGATTTACCCAAGGGGTTGCCTTCAGGGAAATACTGAATGACCTTGGATTCAGAAACCAGAATTGAGTTGGGTTCATCCAGGCAGGTGGCCGGGTCCCCTTCCAGCAATTTGATGGAGAAAACTTCAAAAAATGATGAATCCACATACAGAATGTTGTTCTCCAGGTATTTATTGGCCGGGTCGACCCATGTCAGCTTGTTATTTTGCGTCCAGAACCTGCAAAATTTCTCTATCTCAGGGACCTCTTCATGGAAAGTGGGGCCGAATATGGGGCTGTTCCAGGCGCCCTTGAACTCCTCCCCGGCCATCTTGCCATCCAGGTAGAGCCGGTAGATATCGGCCGACCGCTCATTGAACCGGTCAAAGCTGGATTCGGAGATGATATACAGGATAATAAAAATGGCACTGGCCAGACCGATGGCCAGACCGGCGATATTGATTGCGTTAAAAGCTTTGTTCTTGCTGATGCTCCGGATGGTAACCCGGATAAAATTTCTCCACATGGGTTTTGGGTTTGTCTTGGTTTTTCAGAAATTGTGCCATACCGTTTATATTCCTGTTTTTGTGTCCTTTACATACGATTCAACCTCCGCTGAATAGAACGATTCCGGACAGGGGTGTACGGTAATGTACATCTGCTTCCTGTGTACAGGACGTGGAATCCGGGAAAATGTTACTTGGAAAACAGAAATAAAACCAAAAAGCAGGTTATCCCAGGTCGCGGACCAGGAGCTCAATGTTATGAACCCCACGCTGCTCCAGGATCAGTTCCTTGTTGATCATTACACGGTCGATGGTGGACTGGTCAAAATAGCGGATGGTTACCAGTTCAAGGCCCGTCTGGTATGCTACCTTAAATTTTGTTTCCAGCTCATCCACCACGGCCCTTAGTTTTCGCTTGTCATTGTTCACGATCATTTTAAAACTGATGGCCGAATTCTGCATCAGGTTGATTTTCATCCCGTGTCTGCCGAGGATCCCGAAGATCTCCTCCAGGTTGTTTTCGTTAATGAACGAAAAATCAAGCGGGGAGGTCCGGATCAACACCTGGTCCATTTTGAAGATAAAGGAAGGTGTCAGCAAATCATAGGAGATATTACCCACCAGGGTGCCGGGTGCATCCGGATCCAGGAAGGACCTGACATGCAGGTTGATGTTCTTGTTTTGCAGGGGTTTGATGGTTTTGGGATGGATCACACTGGTACCGTAATAAGCCAGTTCGATGGCATCCAGGTAGGAGAGCTTCTCAAGCAGGACGGTGTCATCAAAATATTTCGGATCTGCATTCAGTACACCGGGTACATCCTTCCAGATGGTCACACTGTCGGCCTTCAGCATATAGGCCAGGATGGCCGCCGTGTAGTCGGACCCCTCCCTCCCCAATGAGGTGGTATGGTCGTTGATGGTGGAAGCCAGGAATCCCTGGGTAATCAGGATGTTCTCCCCGTTGAAGACGAAGTGCTCGTTGACCAGCCGGGTGGACAACTCCCAGTCGATCTTTGCCTCGCGCCAGTTGTTGTCAGATTTAAAGGATCGCCGGATGTCTATCCAACGGGAGGAGAGACCGGCATGGTTCAGGTAGTGGCTGATGATGGTGGAGGAGAGCAACTCCCCGTAACAGATCAACTGGTCATAATCAAAATCAAAATTCAGGGTGGGGGCTTTGGTAATTCTCTCCGACAGTCCTTCCAGTAATCCGCCAACGGCTTTATACACAGGATGGGTTTTGTCTTCAAACAGCCCCTGGACAATATCCAGGTGGTAGGCTGCCAGCTGATCCACCTCCCGGGTCATGATCTCCCTGTTTCCCGTTGTAAAGGCTTCAATGATGCGCTCCAGTGCATTGGTGGTCTTTCCCATGGCAGACACTACAACCACAATCTGCTGATCCCCGTACTTTTGCAGGATTTCCACTATGTTCCTGACTGCTTCGGCACTCTTTACCGATGCACCGCCAAACTTGAAGATGACCATCTTTATATTGATTTAATTCCTAAATTGAGGTCAAAAATAGCAAACACGGGCAATCTTTTAAATAACATGCAGATAATTATCAGTTTCGGTTTATACAGGGTGGAAGCAGAAATCTTTGATACACCCACCGGCAGGGCTGTGTACAATGAGCTCCCGTTGAAGTGCAATGTAAGCACCTGGGGAAAAGAGATCTATTTCAGTCTGAACAGCCGGGTTGAACTGGAAGAGGGTGCCCGGGCTGAAGTCTCTGTAGGGGATCTGGCATACTGGCCCAACATGCCCGCCTTCTGTATTTTCTTCGGTCCCACACCGGTAAGCACCGGTAATCAACCCGTGGCAGCCAGTGCGGTGAACATTTTCGGGCGGCTGTTGAAGATTGAACCCCGTGAACTTGGAAAGATTCCGGATGGTGAAAATGTTACGGTGGAGCGGCTGGATTAGATCTGAATGCTGATCAACCTTGCGATCCTTTCCCCCGCTCTTTCCAGCAATACAGGTGCCTGTTCGAGCGCATAGGCCAGGTCCGAAGGTTTCTCCTGAATGGGCATGATCACATCGAATCCCGCTCCATACAACACATCCGCCCCCTCATCCACTGTCCCTGCAACAGCAACGACCGGTTTCCCGTGTCTTTTTGCCATCTGAGCCACCCCAAAGGGGGTCTTTCCAAATTGGGTCTGGCAGTCTATTTTACCCTCTCCGGTGATCACCAGGTCAGCGCTCCGGATGGCATTCTCCAGGTTCACACTTTCGGCCACCATATCAAAACCCCCCACCAGGCTGGCATCCAGGAAGGCCAATAAGCCGGCACCCAGTCCTCCTGCCGCTCCTGCACCGGGAACCCGGTCCACCTCCTTCCCCAGTTGCTCTCTCACCAGGGTTGCCAATCGGGAAAGGTTGATGTCCAGACCTTTCACCATTTTCCTGTCCGCTCCTTTCTGGGGACCATAAACATGAGACGCTCCATCGGGCCCGGTCAGGGGATTGCTTACATCGCAGGCTACCCGGATCTCGGTCCGGCCGATCCTGGGATCCAGCCCCCCGGGCACGATCTTCGCAATTTTTCCGGCTGCACCCCCACCTTCCTCCACTTCATGGCCGCCGGCATCAAGGAATTTCACCCCCAGGGCCCTGGCCATGCCCATTCCCCCGTCATTGGTTGCACTCCCGCCGATTCCAAGCAGGATCTT
>Ga0315535_1001257_pt1 | contig 16987 bp, 12 predicted proteins | sample SalMarSW160220MG_2_FD_203092 | JGI IMG/M metagenome (GOLD analysis project Ga0315535, IMG submission 203092) | Salt marsh sediment microbial communities from the Plum Island Ecosystem LTER, Massachusetts, United States - Salt Marsh Sediment SW1602-20 ... | reverse complement strand
CGCCGAGCCCTGGAACATCACGTGCTCGAACAGGTGGGCGAATCCGGTCTTGCCGGGGACCTCGTGCTTCGACCCGACGCCGTACCAGATGTTCACGGCCACCACGGGCGCGAGGTGATCCTCGACAACGATCAGGCGCAGGCCATTGGCCAGGCGCTCGTCGCTGAACTCGACGACGGGTACGGGCATACGGGTGGGTCCTCGGGCGAGCTGGGGGTCGGATGCGAGCTGCGGGTCGGATGCGAATTGTAGGGCGCGACCCCGTAACGGCGGGTTCGGCGGCGGTCGCGCGGCGGTTGGAGGGCAGCCATCGACCCACGGTGGGAGGGCCATCGGCCCACCGTCCCCGTGCCCCATGGATCGCGCCGGGGACGCGATCGGATGCGACCATGCCGTGCACGGGTACCGAAGGAGGAGGGAGTCGTGACCGGTTCGCGCGGCGGCAGCGCCTGGTGGCCGCTGGTGTTCGGTGTCGTGCTGCTCCTGGTCGGCGGTGCGTTCCTGCTTCGCAACCTGGGCGTGGTCCGCCTCGACTGGGGGATCCTGTGGCCGCTGATCCTGCTGATCACCGGGGCCGTGGTGCTGGTCGCGGCCCTGCGCGGGCCCGCCCGCGGCCATGGCTCGGCGCACGTCGTCGTCCCCGCGGATGGCATATCCCGGCTCGAGCTGCTGCTGCGGCTCGGCGCGGGTCGCTACCGGTTGGGCAAGGGCGGGGCGGCGCTGGTGGAAGCAACGGCCAGTGACGCCACGATCGACCACACGATCGACCGCCGGGGCGACCTCGCCCGAGTCCGCCTGTCGACGTCGGGCGATTCCTGGGTCCGGGGCTGGGGGCGTGACCGGGACTGGATGATCGGCGTCGCGTCCGGCGTGCCGACCCAGCTCGACGTCCAGGCGGGGGCCGGACGCTTCGATCTCGACCTGTCGGGCATCGCCATCGCGCGCGCCTCGATGACGATCGGCGCCGCCGAGCTGCGCGTGATCCTGCCCAGACCGCGGGGCGACGTCCCCATTCACGTCGAGGGTGGGGCCGCGACCTTCACGTTCGAGATCCCGAGCGGCGTGGAGGCGCGGGTGGCCAGCACCGGGCTGGTCACGACCAGCGGCCCTTCCCAGACGGCGGGCTACGGCGCGGCCACGGACCGGGTGACGGTCAACGTGACGGGCGGGGCGGCGTCCGTCCGAGTGGTCGGCGGCTGATCACTTCGCCCGCGACGCATCACACGCCATCGACGCCGCCGCCGTTTCCGACTGCCGGCTGACGTCTCGCGGGCAGTGAATCCCGTGTCCCGCTAGACTCCCCTGCCGTGAGCATCCCCGCCGAGGGCAGGCGCGTCGAGCGCGGCGCACCGCTGCGTGGTCCCGTCGCGTCCCGCCGCGTTGCCGCGCTGGCGGTCGCCGTGCTGCTGCTGATGCTCTCGGCCGGACCGGTGGCCGCGCATGCCGAGCTCGTGTCGTCCGATCCGGCCGACGGCGCTGTCCTCGCCACTCCGCCGGCGACGGTCACCCTGAGCTTCAGCGAGGGGCTGAATGCGTCGGAGAGTCACTTCGAGCTCGTCGGCCCCGACGGCTCCGAGGTCGGAACCGGCACGGCGGCCAAGGACGGCGACGATGTCATGTCGCTCGGCGGGCTCGCGCTCGGGGCCGGCAGCTACACGATCAAGTGGACATCGGTGTCGCTGGATACTGACATCCTGCGCGGCACGCTGACCTTCACGGTGTCGGACGCCCCATCCCCGGCCGCTTCGAGCCTGCCCGGGACGGCAAACGCCGGGACGACGTCGACCACCAGCGACGGCGACATCGCGCTGCCGATCATCATCGCCCTCGTCCTCGTCGCAGTCGTCGGCATCTACGTGATCCGGCGCAGCCGCACCGCCTGAGGATGACCGGGCTGAGGAGCGCGTCGCTCGCCCGGCTCGCGGGGTTCGGCGCCGCCGCCGTGGTCGTGGCCGCAGTGCCGGCAACGGTCGCCGCACACAACCTCTCGACCGTCTACGAGAGTCCCCTCCCGCTCGCCGTCTACCTCGCCGGCGCCGCCGCCACCGTGGCATTGTCGTTCGTGTTCGTCCTGGCCCGAGACATGCGCGCAGCCGCGGCACCGCCCGGGCGCCTGGTCCGCGTCCCGGCGGTCCTGCGTCTCGTGCTGCGTGCGGTCGGGCTGGTCGGCTGGGTCTGGATCATCGCCCAGGGCATCGCAGGTGGCTCGTCGGACGCCGCGGTGGCAACGCTGTTCCTGTGGGTGTACGGGTGGGTTGGCGTCGCTGCGGTGTCAGCCCTCGTGGGTCCGATCTGGGAGTGGCTCGACCCGTTCGTCACCATCCACGACATCCTTGCCTGGTGCCTTCGTCTGGTCGGGGTGCGCGGCTGGGCGGTGTCCGAGATACCCGAGGCGATCCGGCTCTGGCCAGCGGCGGCCGGGCTGGCCTTCTTCACCTGGCTGGAGCTGGTCGCCCTGGCCGGCAACGCCACGCTCAGCGTCGTGCTTGCGGGCTACACCCTGCTGACGCTCGCGATGATGGCGCAGTTCGGCCGCGACCAATGGCGCGCCCAGGGTGAGACGTTCACGGTCTGGTTCCGGACCCTCAACCGGCTGGCACCCTACGGAGTCGTCCCGGCCGTCGAAACCGCGGAGACCGCCGATCCCCCCGAGGCGCTCGATCCCGACACGCTTGACGAGCTCGATCCCGACGCGGTGGACGTCACGGTAGCCGTGCGCCGACCGTTCGCGAGCGGCCTGCTCGATGCCAGCTGGGAGATCCCGCGGATCATCCTGGTGGCGATCGGCGTCGGCTCGATCCTGTTCGACGGGCTCAGCCAGACGGTGCCGTTCGGGGCCGTGTTCGGAGCGCCGGCTGCCGGCCCCAAGACGCTGCTGCTGCTCGCCTTCCTGGGCCTGATCGCAGGGGCCGCGGTCATCGTGGCACGCCTCGTGAGCCCGGGGGCGATCGGCGCCGGGCTGGTCCCGATCGCCGTCGGCTACCTCGTCGCCCACTACCTGACCTACCTCGCGATCGACGGCCAGCGGATCGTGATCGCCATCTCCGACCCCCTCCAGACCGGCGCCGATCTGTTCGGCACGGCCTTCTACACCGTGAACTCGGGCTGGCTGCCGCCAGGGCTCGTGTGGACGGTTCAGCTGGCCAGCGTGGTCGGTGGGCACATGCTGGGCGCGTGGGCGGGCCACGTGACCGCGCAGCGCGACATGGAGGCGCTGGCCAATGCCAGACCGCCCCGTGACCTGCGCCATCGCAAGATCCCGGGACCGATGCCTGCCCTGCCGCGGAACGTTCGCCAGCGCGAGGTCCCGTTGGCGGTGGTGATGGTGGCCCTGACCACGCTCACCCTGTGGTCGCTGGGCCAGTCGATCGTCCAGCAGCCGGCGACCCAGGGAACCAACCTGGCAACCCCGGCGGCGGACACGGCACCCTAGAGCCCGCTGATCCTCTGGCCCCCTACGCGCTCGGGGCGAGCGATGCGGCCGGGACGGCCGGCGGGACCCAGTCCGTGATCGAGCGCACCTGGCCGATGCCCCCGACGATCTCCGGATCGAGCGCCTCGGCGGCCGCAACCCCCGTCTCGATCGAGGTGAAGCACAGGATCCCCTCGGCGATCGTGGCGTGCCGGATGCCGGCCGCATCCCGGACCGGACCCGAGCGCGGGGTGGGCGTGTTGACGACCAGGCGAACGTCCCCGGATGCGATGAGGTCCAGGATCCCCACCTCGTCACCCACCGGGTTCGCACCGAGCTTCGCGACCGGTGCGATGCCCACCATGCCCGCCTGTTCCAGATGCGCCCGCGTGCCGGCAGTCGCGGCCAGCCGGTAGCCGGCGCGCAGCAGGGCCCGGGCGACGTCCAGCAGGCCCCACTTGTCGCGATCGGCGATGGACAGCAGCGCGAGCGGCGGGTCGCCCTCACCGGCGCGGGGCGGGATCAGCGCGGCCCCCGTGAGCGCCTTGGCCATCGCGACCCGCGGATCATCGGCGATGCCGATGACCTCGCCGGTGGACTGCATGAACGGCCCGACGGACGGGTCCACACCCTTGAGCTTGGCCGTCGAGAAGGCCGGCGACTTGACGGCCACGAACGGCGGCGGCGGACGCAGGCCGCCCGTCCAGCCCTGGTCGCGCAGGCTCCGACCGAGCGCGATCCTGACCGCCAGCTCGACCATCGGGACCCCGGTGACCTTGGACAGGAACGGCACGGTTCGTGAGGCCCGCGGGTTGACCTCGATCAGGTACACGCCGTCGTCCCGGACGATGAACTGGGCGTTGACCAGGCCCTCCGCGCCGAGCGCCAGGCAGATGCGCTCCATCGTCGCGACGATCAGCTCGCGATCGCCCTCGGACACGTTCTGGGGCGGGTACCAGGCGATGGAGTCGCCAGAGTGGACGCCGGCCCGCTCCACGTGCTCGAGCAGGCCCGGGATGAGCACCTCGGCGCCGTCGCAGATGGCATCGACGTCGACCTCGATCCCCTCGAGGAACCGGTCGATCCGGACGGGCCGGTCCGGGTCGACGACCGCGGCCGCGGCCAGGTGACGGACCAGGTCCTCGGGCGAGTAGGCGAAGTCGATGGCCAGGCCACCGATGACGAACGACGGCCGGACGATGACCGGGTACCCGATCCGCTCGGCGAGGGTGAGCGCCTCTTCGATCGACTCGGCCATGCCGCCCTCGGGCTGCGGGATGCCCAGCCGGTCGAGCAGCGCAGAGAACCGGGTGCGCTCCTCAGCCTGGTCGATCGCCTCGAGGCTGGATCCCAGCAGCGAAGCGCCGGCCGCGACCAGGGGTGCGGCGAGGTTGAGCGGAGTCTGGCCGCCGAAGGCGACCACCGCGGGCAGCATCCCCCGCACCGGGTCGGCCTCGAATTCGAGGATGCCGAGCACGCTCTCGGGATCGAGGGGCTCGAAGTAGAGACGGGTCGAGGCGTCGAAGTCCGTCGACACCGTCTCGGGGTTGGAGTTGACCATGACCGCGCTCCAACCTTCCCGACGGAGCACCTCGGAGGCCTGGACGGCGCAGTAGTCGAACTCGATACCCTGCCCGATCCGCACCGGACCGCTGCCGATCACGAGCGCGCCCGGCCGCTCGACCCGCGGCGCCTCGGGCGGCGACCCGGCCGAGGCGTAGGTCGAGTAGAAGTAAGGCGTCTCGGCCGCGAACTCGGCAGCGCAGGTGTCGACCATCGCGTAGCCGGGCTCGAGACCGAGGGCGGATCGCGCGTCGCGCACGGCCGTCTCGGGCAGGCCGGCCAGGATCGCCAGGTCGCGATCGGCGAAGGCGGCACGCTTGGCGGTCGCGAGCAGCGTCGCGCCCTCCGCATCATCGACATCGGCGAGCCGGCCACCGATCGCGCGCACGTCGTGCTCGAGCTCGATGTTGCGGCCCATCTCGGCCAGGAACCAGGCCGCGATGCCGGTCGTTCGGCGGATGACCTCCTGCGGCACGTCCCGGCGGAGCAGCCCCAGGATCCGCCACAGCCGCGAGTCGGAGGGCTCCAGGAACCGGCGGAGCACGATGGGCGCGGCCGAGCGCTGGGCGAAGCGCGTGCTCTCGCACGCCTCGCCGTGCTCGTCGATCCAGCGGATCACCGCGTCCTCGTCTCGCCCCAACCCCGCGCCGGCACCGCCGTCCGCGCCGGCACCGCCGTCCTCGCCGTCCGGGCCGGGCTCGGCGCCCGCGTACACAGCGGCCAGGTAGTCGAAGGTGGGGCGCCACGAGGGGTCCTCCCCCAGCGGCCCGGCTCCGGCCTGCTCCAGGCCCCGGAGCGCCTTGTTGAGCGCGGCGCCGAAGGTGCGGTCGATCGCCATCACCTCGCCGGTCGCCTTCATCTGCGAGCCGAGCCGGCGGTCGGCGGTCGGGAACTTATCGAACGGGAAGCGGGGAAGCTTGACCACGACGTAGTCGAGCGCGGGCTCGAACGCGGCCACGGTCGTGCCGGTGACGACGTTGGGGATGTCGGCCAGCGTCCGGCCCGCCGCGATCTGTGCCGCGACCCTGGCGATCGGGTAGCCGGTCGCCTTCGAGGCCAGCGCGCTCGAGCGTGACACGCGCGGGTTGACCTCGATCACCGCGTACTCGGTGGAGTCGGCCGACAGCGCGAACTGGACGTTGCACCCGCCCTCGACGCCCAGGGCGCGGATGATCGCGAGCGCGGCGCTGCGCAGCCGCTGGTGGACGGCGTCGGTGAGGGTCTGGACCGGGGCGACCACGATCGAATCGCCGGTGTGGACGCCCAGCGGATCGACGTTCTCCATCGAGCACACCGCGATGCACGTGTCCTCGGCATCGCGCATGACCTCGTACTCGACCTCCTGCCACCCGACGAGGCACTGCTCGACCATCACCTGACTGATCGGGCTGGCACGCAGCCCCGACCGCACGCGCTCCCAGTAGGCACCCTCGGTCTCGACGATCCCGCCGCCGGTGCCACCCAGCGTGAACGCCGGCCGGATGATCGCGGGCAGCCCGATCTCGGCCAGGGCCACCTCGGCGGAGATGTGGCGTGCCGCATCGTCGGCACCCTCGACGATGGCGGACGGCGCGTATGGCTGGTCGATCCGGTCCAGCAGGTCGCGGAACGCCTCCCGGTCCTCGGCCATCCGGATCGCCTCGAGCGGCGTGCCCAGCAGCCGGACGCCGTGCCGGTCGAGCACGCCCGCCTCCGCAAGGGCCGTCGCCAGGTTGAGCGCCGTCTGGCCGCCGAGCCCGGCCAGCAGGCCCTCGGGTCGCTCGCGCGCGATGACGGCCTCGATCGCGTCCACCGTGAGCGGCTCCAGGTACACGGCGTCGGCCACGGTCGGGTCGGTCATGATCGTGGCCGGGTTGGAGTTGACGAGGATCGTGCGCACGCCCTCCGCGCGCAGCGCGCGGCAGGCCTGGGTCCCCGCGTAGTCGAACTCGGCCGCCTGGCCGATGACGACCGGGCCGCTGCCCAGGATGAGCACGGAGGCCGGCTTGGCCCGGACCGGCCGGTCTGTTGGCTGCGCGGTGGCAACCGGTGGCGTCGTCACGCGCCGCCCCGACAGGCGTCCACGAAGCGGTCGAACACCGCCAGCGCGTCGAGCGGCCCGGGCGCCCCCTCGGGGTGGTACTGGACCGTCTCGATCGGCAGCTCGGCGTGGCGCAGCCCCTCCACCGAGCCGTCGTTGAGATTGCGCTGGCTGACCCGGAAGCCGGAGCCCGCCGGCAGGCTGTCCCCGACGACCTGGACCTCGTGGTTCTGCGCGGTCACCTGGACGTACCCGGTGTCGAGATCCTGCACCGGGTGGTTCGCCCCATGGTGGCCGAAGCGAAGGCGGGTCGTCTCGGCGCCTGCGGCTCGCGCGACGATCTGGTGCCCGAGGCAGATCCCGAGCAGCGGCCGGCCATCGTCGATGACCGTCCGGGCGACGGCGACCGGACCCGCGAGGCGTGCCGGGTCCCCCGGGCCGGGCGACAGGACCACGCCGGCGACGTCGGCTGCCAGGACCTCGGCCGCCGGAGCGGTATGGGGCAGGACACGGACGCGGACGCCACGCCGCCGCAGCGACCGGATGATGTTGGTCTTGAGCCCATAGTCCACGATCGCGACCAGTGGCGTGCCGGGCTCGTCGCCCACCTCGCGGACCGCCGCCGGCGAGACCTCGGCCACGAAGTCCTGGTCCTCCCAGCGCGACACGGCGCGAGCACGGGCCGTGGCCTCGACCGGATCCGTGCGGCCGGGCTCGGTGATGATCCCGCGCAGGCAGCCGTGCGCCCGCAGGTGGCGGGCCAGGGCACGGGTGTCGATGCCGGCGATGGCCGGGATGCCGCTGGTGCGCAGCATCGTCGCCAGCTGGCGCGCGTCCTCGAGGACGGCGGCCGTGGCATGGGCCACGACGAGGCCGCGCAGCCACGGCCGCTCGGACTGGTCGTCGGCCTCCAACCGCCCGTAGTTGCCGATCAGCGGGTAGGTCATGACGACGACCTGACCCGCGTACGAGGGATCGGTCGCGATCTCCTGGTAGCCCGTCTGCGAGGTATTGACCACGAGATCGCCGCCCGCGGCGACGGGGGCGCCGAAGGCGATGCCCGGGAACGAGGTGCCATCCTCGAGGGCCAGGAGCGCCGGACCCGCGTCACCGACGCGCGGATCGACGATCGCGCGGGCACGCGGCAGCGGCGGATGGCCGACAGACGGTGGGGCGATCACTCAGATCCCGGCGGGCCGCGGCGGGCGAGCGCCGCAGGCGGACATGCGCACGTGCATCGAGCCTCCTCGCCGGCCTCACTGGACCGGTACACCGGCCTCTCGGGACCGGCTCTAAAGGACGTCGTGACTCTAGCACGCGCGGCGGGAGGCGTGACCGCGGCCGGTCCCTCGCGCCTGACATGCGTGCCGGGGACGCGCGTGCCCGGAAGCCCGTGCAGGTGGCGCGAGGAGAGCCTGGCCGAGCTAGAGCTGCGGCTGGACCGGGGAGGCCGTGGGGTCGTCCTCGCCTGCCGCGACCGGGCTCGGCATGGCCGGCAGCTCGACGCGGAACGCCGCACCGCCCTCGGGGCGGTTGGCGACGCCGATCCGGCCACGGTGCTGGTCCACGATCCAGTGCGCGATGGCCAGACCCAGCCCCGTCCCTCCGCTCGGCGCGCCCGGCGCCCGCCAGAACCGGTCGAACACGTGCGGCATGTCCTCCTCGCGCACGCCCGGGCCTTCATCGGTCACTTCGATCGAGGCCAGGGGGCCCGCGCCCCGCACCGTCACCCGAACCTGGCCCTCCCTGGGACTGTGCCGGACCGCGTTGTCGGCCAGGATCATCACGAGCTGCCGGAGCCTCGCGGTGTCGCCGGCGACCATCGTCGGCTCCGGGTCGACGAGCACCCGGACACCCCGGTCCTCGGCCGCCCGGCCCACCGCGGACGCGGCCTCGAACGCCACGTCGCCAAGGTCGAGCGGCGTCTGCTCCAGGGCGACGGCGTCCGAGTCGGAGCGAGCAAGGAGCAGAAGGTCGTCGACCAGTGCGCTGAGGTGGGCCACCTCCGCATCGATGTCCTCGAGCGCCTCGCTCGCCTCGCCGATCGGTCGGTCCTTGTGGCGGCTCAGGTGCTCGACCGAGGAGCGGATCACCGTGAGCGGGGTCCGCAGCTCGTGGCTGGCGTCGGCGGCGAACTCGCGCTGGCGGCGAAGGGCCTCGCGCTGGGCGCCCAGCGACTCCCGGATCGGCACCAGCGCGCGACGGGCATAGATCGCCCCGAAGCCGAGCGAGACGGCGACGACCAGCACGCCACCGACGAGCAGGACCGCCAGCACGGCATCCAGGGTCGCGACCTCGGTCGAGCGGTCCTGCAGCGCCTGGAGGAAATACGTGTTGCCATCCTGGGCAACGACCATCTGGGTCATCACCCGGACCGGCAGATCCGAGCCGGTCGTGGTGTTGAGCTGGAGGCTGCCGGTCCGAACGTCGGTGCCGCCGGAAGCGGCCTGCGCCGCGGTCAGGCTCGCCTGCGCGGGCAGCCCCACCGGAATGGCGACCGGGCGCTCGGACTGGACCGGCTGGCCATTGGCATCGAACAGGTAGAGCAACGTGTTGCCGCTTCCCAGGACATAGCCGAGGTCCGGACGCCGGAACGGCGTGTCGGTGCCCTGGAGCAGGCGCACGGCCGGATCGATCCGGTCCTCGAGCTGTGCCGCCGAGGCGGTCGCAAGGGTGTTGGCCACCGCTGCGTAGAGCGCCGCGCCGAGCACGACCAGCACCACGAGGGTGGAGATCCCGCTCCAGGCCACGAGCCGCCACCGGACGCGCCTGATCAGGCGACCCTCGCCGGCGAGCGCCGTCCGCTCCGCGTCGTCGTCCGCAAGATCGATCCGCCGGCCGTCAGGCATCGTGTGCTCGCAGCCGTCCCGGGTCGCCGTCGAGCGGTGTCAGTCCCATCCGCCGTCGCCCATCCGGTATCCCACCCCGCGCACCGTCTCCACCTGGGACCCTGCCTCGCCCAGCTTCGTTCGCAGGTAGTGGACGTAGGCGTCGACCGCGTTGGGCGTGACCGCCACGCTGAACGGCCAGGCGTGGTCGAGGAGCTGGTCGCGAGTCAGGGTCTGACCAGGGTGGCGCATGAGCGCCTCGAGCAGCGAGAACTCGCGCGGGCTGAGGTCCACGTTGCGGCCGCTCACGGTCACCCGGCGTGCGGTCTCGTCGAGAACGATCGCGCCCGCCTCGAGCCTCGGCTCGGCCCGCCTGGGACCCGGCTCGGCCCGCCGCGCGAGGGCCCGCAGCCGGGCCGCCACCTCCTGGTAGGCGAACGGCTTGACCACGTAGTCGTCGGCCCCCGCGTCGAGGCCCGTGACCCGATCGTTGATGGTGTCGCGAGCGGTGAGCATGAGGATGCTGACGTCCACCCGATCACGGCGAAGCCGGCGGGCGACATCGAGCCCGGACATGTCCGGCAGACCGATGTCGAGGATCACGGCGTCCAGGCCCTCGAGCGCGGCCACAAGCTCGAGGCCGGTCCGCCCGTCCGGAGCACGCTCCACGACGTGGCGGTCCTCCACGAGCAGGCGGGTGAGCGAGCGGGCGAGGCGCTCATCGTCCTCGATCAGGAGCAGATGCATGCTTGGGTCAGCCTTCCTCGTTCACGGGACGACGGTGACGTCGCTGGCCGTACCGAGGCTGAACGTGCCGTTGCTGTTGGCACCACCGTTGCCCTCGGCGGCGCCCCCGCGGAGCCCTCCCGTGACGTCGATGATCACGGTCTTGCCCGTCTGGACGTCCGACGACGTCGCCGACGCCTGCTGATGGTACGTCGTGCTGGAATCGAGCCCGATGGTGATGGTCTGGCCATTCGTGGTCGTGATCGTCATGGAGTCACCGGTCACCGAAGCGACCGTTCCCTGGATCGTCAGGCCGCCACCGAAGCCACCCCGGCCTACGAAGGCCCCGTTGCCGCTGCGGAAGCCGCCGTTGGCGTCGGGTGCGAAGCTGCCATTCGGTACGGCGCCGCTACCGAAGCCGAGGCGACCCGTCGCCGCCGCGGTAGCTGGTGCCGTCGCGCGGCCGAGGGCGAATGAGACGCCGGCCGCGGCCACCAGGACCGCGACCCCGAGGGCCACGTTGAGGAGGCGTGACGAGCCCGACGACCGGCTCCCGGTCACGGGTGGAACCAGCACGGGGGCGGGCTCGGGCCCGACGGGCCGGAAGGGAGCGGGCTCGAAGGTCACCCCGGGCGAGTAGGTCGAGTCTGGCTGGATCGGCGGCGGTCCCGGCTGGGCGGTCGCGCCTTCACCCGACCGGGAGGGTGGTCGCCAGGCCTGGGTGCCTGCGGGGCTTCCAGACCCGGGCGGCAGTCCGGGCTGGTACCCGGGCGCCGCTGGCTCGGGCACGGGCTGGGTGGCGTCACCGGCCGCTCCCGGGTCGTCGCTCGAAGGGTTGAACGGAGGTGTCGTCATCGCTGGCTCCTGCTGCTGGCGGCTGCGGTGTGGATGGGGGGAGGCGTCGGCCAACGCGGAGCGGTCGAAGCGGGATCGGACGGAGACCGCCGGTCGGCCGTCTGGGCTGCCGGGAAGACTCGGTGGCTGCTCAAGTGGCTGCTCATTCGTACCGGAGCGACGCGATCGGGTCCAGGCGGGCAGCCTGCCGCGCGGGCCATACCCCGAACACGACACCGACCAGCAGGCTGAACCCGACGGCGACGACAACCGTGAGGGGGTTGAACACGAAGCCCCAGCCGGCAACGGCGCCGATCGCGGCCGAGGCCGCCACGCCGACCAGGATCCCGATCAGGCCGCCCAGCAGTGACAGGACGAGGGCCTCGACCAGGAACTGGAACAGGATGTCGCCGCTGCGCGCGCCGACGGCCTTGCGGATGCCGATCTCACGCGTCCGCTCGCGGACCGAGACCAGCATGATGTTCATGATCCCGATCCCGCCCACCACGAGCGAGATCGACGCGATGCCGGCCAGCAGCAGCGTGAGCAGACCGGTCACCGACGAGAACGTCGACAGCAGCTGGGCCTGGCTCTGGATCGAGAAGTCGTCGTTGGTGCCATTGGTGCCGTGGCGCTGCTCGAGGGTCACGGTCATCAGGGCCTGGGTGGCGTCGATCTGGTCGGCGCTCGCGACGCTGACCCCGATCGAGCGGACGGAATCGCCGCTGACGAAGTAGTGGTGGGCGGTCGAGATCGGGATGAGCACCTGGTCGTCCTGGCTGACCGGGCCCGTCGAGCCCTTGGGCTGGAGGATCCCGATCACCTGGAACGGCAGCCCGCCGATCTCGATGTAGCTGCCGATCGAGGAGCCGTCGAGGCCCAGGTCGTCGGCCGTGGTCGCCCCCAGCACCGCGACCCGCAGGCTCCCGTCGACCGACGCCTGGTTGAGGAACGAGCCCTGCCACATCGTGTAGCTGCGCACCGCGGGGAACGCGGGCGTCGTGCCGATGATCGAGGTGGTCGTGTTCTGGAGCCCGGCGATGACCGTCTTCTGGGTGTCGACCTCGGGCTCCACGGCGGCCACGCCCGTGAGCTTGGCGAGAGCGTCGGCGTCCTCGACCGTCAGTGTCGTGGCCGACCCGGCCGCGCCCCGCGTGAAGTTCGTGAAGGTCGCGCCGGGCGTGACGGTGAGCAGGTTGGTGCCAAGACCCTGGATGCGGTCGGTGATGCCGCTCGTTGCGCCCTCGGCAACAGCGACGAGCGCGACGATCGACCCGACGCCGATGATCACCCCGAGCATGGTCAGGACCGCCCGCAGCCGGCTCGTCCCCAGCCTGGAGATGGCCAGCCGGATGAGCTCGAACGGGCTCATTGGAGCAGCAGCCCGTCGCGGACGTGGACCTGCCGGCGGGCATGGTTGGCGACGTCCGTGTCGTGGGTGATGAGGACGATGGTCGTGCCCGCGGCGTTGAGCTCGTGGAGGAGGCCGATCACCTCGGCACCCGAGGCGCTGTCGAGGTTCCCGGTCGGCTCGTCAGCGAGGATCAGGGCCGGCTCGCCGACCAGCGCCCGCGCGATCGCCACCCGCTGCTGCTGGCCTCCCGAGAGCTCGGAGGGCTCGTGCGTGGCCCGATCGGCCAGCCCGAGGCGCTCCAGCACGGCCTCCGCCCGCGCGTGGCGCTCCCTGCGGCCCACGCCCTGGTACAGGAGGGGCGTCGCCACGTTCTCGAGCGCGTTCGTGCGGGGCAGCAGGTTGAACGACTGGAACACGAACCCGATCGCCCGGCCCCGGACCCGCGCCAGGTCGTCGTCGGTGAGCGACTCGATCGGGGTCCCGCCAAGGCGGTACACGCCGCTGGTGGGGCGGTCCAGGCAGCCGATGATGTTCATCAGGGTGGACTTGCCGCTGCCCGACGGCCCGACGATCGCGAGGAAGTCGCCCGGCCAGATGTCGAGATCCACGCCGCGCAGGGCCGCCACCTCCAGCCGGCCGCTGCGGTAGACGCGCGTGATGCCCCGCAGCTCGATCACCGGGGTCGACGACGGCGCCCAGCCCTGGCCGCCCCAGCCCTCGGTCGGCGCGTCCACGGCGACGGTCACCGTCCGGCGCCCCGGAAGGTGCCGCCGCCGATGAAGGTGCCTCCCCCGCCGCCCAGCCCGGCGGACGTGCCCTGGCGCGTCGAGGACGTGCCGACGACGACCGCGGTGCCCGCGGAGATCCCGCCCTGGATCTCGGCCAGCGACGACGTGATGAGGCCGACCTGGACCGCCACGAGCTGTGGCTGGCCCGAGCCGTCGAGAACGCGGACGCTGTAGTTGCCACTGCCGCCAACGAGAGCGATCGAGGGGACCGCAAGGACGTTGTCGGCGGATGCGGTGGTCACGCTGACCTGGGCGCTCATCCCGGAGGCCGTGCCCGCAGGCGGCGTCGGCAGCGAGACGACGATCGGATAGCTGACCACGCCGCCGCCGGTACCGCTGCTGCCGATCGGGCTGACCTCGATGACCTTGCCCGTCGTGGTCTGGCCAGTCGCGGTGATCGAGATGTCGGCCGCCTGGCCAAGCTTGAGCGACGGCAGGTCCGACTCGGCGATGCTGGCCGACACCTGGAACGCGGTTGACTGGACGGTGATCGCCGCACCCGACGGCGCGTCGACCCCGGTCGTGATGTTGACCGTCACCACGACCCCGTCGACCGGGCTGACGAGCGAGGCGGCATCGACGGTCGCCTGCGCGCTCGCGACCGACTGCTGGGCCGTCGCGATGGCAGCATCGTCGGATGCGATCTGCGCGTCGGTGGCGCCCTGGATCTTGGACTGGTACGCGTACTTCGCGGACTTGAGTTGGTTCTGCGCCGAGGTCACCTGGTTGGCGGCCTGGGTGTTCGACTGCTGGATCTGGAGCCTGAGCGTGGCCAGGCTGTTCTCCGCCTGGGTCACGCTGTTCTTGTCCTGCGCGAGCTGGGTGGTGGAGACCGGAGGGGAGGCGGCCTTATCGGCGGCGAGCTGCGCCTTCGCGGCCGACACGGCCTTCTTCTGCTGGGACAGCTTGAGGCTGTTCTGCTTCGCGGTCTGGGTCTTGCTGGCCTTCGCCTGGCTGAGCGACTGCTCGGCTTGGGTGACCGACAGCTTGGCCGCCGCCTTGTCGGATGCACTGAGGCCCTTCTTGTCGGCCGACAGCTTCGCCTGCGCCGAGGCCAGGTTGGCCTGCGCGACCGTCAGCGCGAGCTTCGCGTCCGAGTCATCGGCCGTGGCGAGCACGTTGCCCTTGGCGACGGACTGACCTGGCGTCACCGTCACGTTGGTCACCCGCCACGACACGGCGTTGTTGCCGTTGTTGGAGCTGGCGGCAGACGAGCTGCTCGATGACGACTGCAGCACGGGCGGCGAGCCGAACGCGAGGTCGTACACGGCCACCGGACCGACGCTGCCGGTGGCGACGACCTGCTGCACGACGTTGGTCGTCGTGGCGGCAGCCGTCTGGTAGCTGGCGTCGGCGCCCGACGTGCCGCCGGGCGGGAACAGGGCAACGACGATCGCCACGACACCGACGACCGCGAACAGGAGAATGCCAACCACTCGGAGGCGCATGCGATTCCTTTCCGGATGGAAGCGCGAAGCCCAGGGGCTTGGGGCGTCAGGCAGGATCTGAGATGGAGATGAAAGACAGATGAGAGCGGGGGAAACGGCGCCGGGTCCCTCGCGGACGCGGCGCCGTGGTCAGCGGCTGTGCCGGCTCTGCCGGCGGCTGGCGATCAGGCGCCCTGGCCGCCCGTAGCACGGCTGATCAGCGAGCTGGCGTCGTTGATGGGGATCGCGAACCCCAGGCCCTGGGCGCTGGTCGCGACCGCGGTGTTGATGCCGATCACGGCGCCCGTCGAGTCGAGCAGCGGGCCGCCGCTGTTGCCCGGGTTGATGGCCGCGTCCGTCTGCATCAGTCCGGTCAGCTGGGTCGGGCGTCCGGTGATCTCGTCGCGGACGGTGATCTCGCGCCCGAGGCCCGACAGGATGCCCTTGGTGACGGTTTCCGTATAGGTCCCGAGCGGACTGCCGATCGCGAGGACCGTCTCGCCCACCTGGGTCTTGCTCGAGTCACCGATCGGCGCCGCACGGAGGCCGGTCGCGTCGATCTTGATCAGGGCCAGATCCTTGGTGGTGGACTGCTGGACGATCGTGGCCGGGAAGGTCCGGCCGTCATACAGCTCGACGCTGAGGGTCTGGCTTCCCTCGACGACGTGCCGGTTGGTGAGGATGTAGCCATCGCTCGAGACGATGATCCCCGAGCCGATGCCGCCGGTGGGGGTGCCGAACGGGGAGAAGCCGTTCACCGCCTGGCCGTCGGCCGTGATGGTGACCACGGACTGCCGGGCGGCCGAGACGACCGAGGTCAGGTCGGCGGTCTCGACGGTCGTCGTGCCGGTGCTGGCGCTGGTGACCGAGGCAGCCGGGGTGCGCTCGACGACGGTGGTCGTGGGTACGACCTCGTGAACGATGGCGGCCGTGCCGGCGGACGCGAGCACGGCGCTCAGAACGGCCGCCACCAGCACCGGCCCGAGCCCACGACCTCGAGAACGACGAGCGCCCGGGCCGGGCCCATCGGCCGGGGGCGTGATCGACGACACCGGCGGAACGCTGGCCGGCGCCAGGGGGTCGAAGGGCTGGACCGGTGCGGGCGGCTCCCAGCCGGAGCCGCCCATCGGGGGCGGCGGGGTGAGCATGGATTGCGTCGGCGGGACGCCCGCGGGGGACGCGGGCCCGGGTGCCTCGGGCTCCGGGTCGGTCGGGGGGAATGGCGAGGTCATCGCGTTGGGCTCCGTGGAGGAGGATTGGACCGGATTGCCACCAGTCAACGCTCGTCGCCTGAGAGCGACGTGAGAGCGGAGCCCGCCGTGGGCCGGCCCCGAGTGCCTGTCCCGACGGTCGGATCGGGGATCCGCAACTCGTCCACCAGCGGCGTCCACACGACCCGGTCGTCGCTCGTGATCCCCAGCGCGCCGAAGCCCGGCTGGCGACCGACCCACGGGATGCCGCGCTCCCCCATCGCGAACGCCGCGGTCGCGAACGCATCGGCCATCGCGAGCGTCGGACCCACGACCGTCAGGCTTTGCAGGCCGGTCGGTGGCCGTCCCGTCCATGGATCCCGGATGTGAGCGCCACGCTCGTACGTCGCCGAGGTGGCGACGGCGAGGCTGGTGATCTCGAGGACCGCCGCGACCCTGTCCGCTCGTTCGGGATGCCGGATCCCGATCCGCCAGCGGCGCCCCGGCTCCGGCTCGCCCGCCATCACCAGATCGCCGCCGGCGCCCACCTGGAGGTTCCTGGCCCCGGCCATTCGCAGGATCGTCACCGCCTCGTCGACCGCCCATCCCTTGGCCACGCCAGTCGGGTCGAGCCGGCCGTCGTCGCGATGACGGCCGGCATCGAAGTAGCCCTCCGTGCGATCGCGCAACGAGTCGGACAGCGACACGATCGTCCGCACGTCCCGGCTCGCATCCTCGAGGGCCAGGGAGCCGTCGGCGATCCGGCTCAGCTCGCTGTCGGGCCGATACATGCTGAACTTCTCGTCGACCGCGTGGAACCACGTCACCGCGGCCTCGATCGCGGC
>Ga0315535_1001256_pt1 | contig 17005 bp, 13 predicted proteins | sample SalMarSW160220MG_2_FD_203092 | JGI IMG/M metagenome (GOLD analysis project Ga0315535, IMG submission 203092) | Salt marsh sediment microbial communities from the Plum Island Ecosystem LTER, Massachusetts, United States - Salt Marsh Sediment SW1602-20 ... | reverse complement strand
AAGTTGACCAGATTCGGGCCTCGCTGGAAGAGATGGGCAGGGCCGGGATCGTGTTTGATGAGGCGACGCTGGAATTCTCCATGCGAAGAAATCTGGAGGGCGTGGCGGCTTTGTTTCTGGAGAATCCTTACGACATGGGGCGGCTTGAGGCATTTATCGCAGCCGTGAATGTTGCGGACATGCTGCCGTTTAAAGTCAGACGGTGGCAGCCTCAAAACGTGTTCCATGAAGTGTTGCTGGGGCGGTATGAAGAGTTCCAAAGGCGTGCGGCCGAGGGCGATGAGTCTGCAAAGGCGTGGATCGAGATATTTCTTGCCCTGGGGAACAAACTGAGTGTTTATGTAGGTTAAAGATGATGCGTTTGCTGGCAATCCCGGTGGCAACTTATCGGATTCAGTTCAACCTGAACTTCCGGTTTATTGATGCGAAAAATCTGGTTCCGTACCTTCACGAACTGGGCATCACGCACCTCTATGTTTCGCCGCGCTTCAAGGCCGGGAAGGGAAGCTCGCACGGATACGATGTGGCCGACCCCCTCCGAATCAATTCGGAGCTGGGAACCGAGGAAGAGTTTGATGATCTGGTCCGCAAGCTGAAGAGTTACAGCATGGGGCTTCTGCTGGACATCGTTCCCAATCACATGGTGGCGAATTCTGAGAATCCATGGTGGATCGATGTGCTGGAGAATGGTCCTTCATCGGAGTATGCCCGATACTTTGACATTGAATGGCACCCGGGGGCGGGCAAGGGTTTATTTCTGCAGGACAACAAGGTTTTGATCCCGGTTCTTGGCGACCGTTATGGCCAGGTGCTGGAAAACCAGGAACTGAACCTTAAACTCGACGAAAACGGTTTTTATATCCGCTATTATGAGCACCGCTTCCCACTGAATCCCAGCACCTATCGCGCGATTCTGGAGCACTGTCTGGAGGGTATCCGCAGTGGGAAAGACGTTGATTCCTCGTTGGTTGAAGAAGTCTCTCGTGTGCTGGAAGCGGTCAGACGATTGCCGGCCCAGAAGGGGATCAGGAACCGCCGCGAGGCCCACAAAGAGATTAAGCATCGTTTGTGGGAGCTCTACCACCATTCCGCTGGCGTGAAGCACTGTCTGGACGAGACGCTCAGATTCTTTAATGGAACGCATGGCGATGGAAGTAGTTTCGAGTCGCTGGACCATCTTTTGTCTGCGCAGGCTTATCGGTTGGCGCACTGGAAGATGGCCTCGGAAGAGATCAATTACCGGCGTTTCTTTGACATCAACGAACTTGTCGGATTGAGGGTTGAAGAGCCCCGTGTTTTTGAGGACCGGCACCGCCTGATCGCTGAACTTGCCCGGAAGGAAGAATTGAGCGGGCTCCGTGTGGACCACGTGGACGGCCTGCACGATCCGGCCCGTTATCTGGAGCGATTGAGGATTGCAACTGCGGCAAAAGAGGAAAGTCGCAGCCCTGCGAATCGCTATCTCATCGTTGAGAAGATCCTGGGGCGGGATGAATCGCTGCCGGCGGATTGGCCGGTGGCAGGAACCACCGGCTATGACTTCCTGAACGCCGTGAACGGGCTGTTCGTGGATCCGAGTGGATTTGCCCAACTGGACAAGGATTTTCGTCATTTTACAGCTTGCAAACATTCCTATACCGAGGTGTCTTATAGGCGCAACAAGCAGGTGATTTATCAGCTTTTTGCGGGCGAACTGGCGGCCTTTACTCATTTACTGGCAAAGCTGGCGTCGCAGGATCGCCATGCCAGAGATATTCCTCTACCTGAGCTTGTACGGGCCTTTGTTGAGGTCACTGCGTGTCTTCCTGTTTACAGGACCTACGTCCGGAATTTTTCCGTCAGCCCTCGCGACCGCTCCTATCTCGACTGGACTCTGGAGACCGCGCGACGCCGGAATTCCCCCGATGAAGTCAGCGACGCCGCCTGGGATTTCCTGCGCCGGCTCTTGTTTGTTGAGCCGCAGCCTTACGCGGCAGCCCAGCGGAAATCATGGCTTCAGTTTGTCATGCGATGGCAGCAGTTTACGAGTCCGGTGATGGCGAAGGGACTGGAAGACACCGCGTCCTATGTTTATAACAGTCTGATTTCATTGAATGAAGTGGGCGGAGACTCCCTTCGCGAGAAACCTCCTTACGATGTGCCGGCATTTCACGGATTTATTCAGGCCAGGCAGACCCGCTGGCCGCACTCGATGAATTCAACCTCAACGCACGATACCAAACGCAGCGAGGATGTCCGGGCGCGCGTGAGCGTACTTTCTGAAATTGAAAGGATATGGCTTCCCCGCCTGCACCGTTGGAGCAAATGGAACCGGCCTCACAAGACGGATTACAACGGCCAGCTCGTTCCTGACAATAACGAAGAGTGCCTGTTGTACCAAACCATGCTGGGTGCGTGGCCGCTTGACCATGCAGAGGCAGCCGGGTTTCTCGATCGACTCATTGCATCCATGGAGAAGGCCCTGCGCGAAGCCAAGATTCACACCAGTTGGATCAACCCTGATCTGAAATACGAAAAGGCCGTCAAACAGTTTATCCGGAACTCCATCAGATCCGACAGCCGGAACCGGTTTCTGGAGGACTTTATCGAGTTGCGGAAAACAATTGCGTTCTACGGTTACGTGAACGCTCTTTCGCAGACTCTGCTGAAGATCGCATCGCCGGGCGTTCCGGACTTCTACCAGGGAACCGAACTGTGGGACTTCAGCCTCGTGGATCCTGACAACCGGCGGCCCGTCGATTTTGAGAAGAGGGTCCGGATGTTGGAAGAACTCAATTCTCAAGAGGCAGAGGCTCCGGAGGAACTGTTGAAGGACCTGGTTTCAAACTGGCAGGATGGGAGGATCAAACTTTACCTGATTCGTAAAGCTCTTAATTTCCGGCTTGCTCATAAGGAACTCTTTGCATCCGGTGAATATATTCCGTTGGAAGGAGCGGGGCCGAGGCGAGACCGGGTTGTGGCGTTTGCCCGCCGCCGAAGGAAGAGCTGGGTGATTGTTGCCGTGCCCCGTCTTGTCGCGGGATTTCTCCGCAGACAGAAGTCCCTGCTGCCCAGGGAAAACTGGCCGGCTCTGAAGATCGTCCTTCCCCGGGAATGTCCCATCCGCTGGAGAAATGTTTTTACGCACGGGACGGTGGCCGCGAAGCCGGTTGGGGGCGGCCAGAGTGTGCTGTCACTGAACGGAATGCTCGACAGGTTTCCATCCGTCTTGTTGGAGCCTGCCCCACAAAAAGCCGCGGAGCGATGAGGGGAAATCCCCACCACAAATTTTGTCTCAATAGAAGTTGCTGCGCCTATGCCTTAGCGTTTTACGCCGGGGGCCATGGGCTGTGAAACTGTTGCGGAAGACTGCCAGGGCTGCACATTTGTGCGGGTGAAAAAGTCGCCGATGGTCAGGGTCAGCATAATGGCCAGCCAAAAGACAGCGGCAAACACAACAAGGCGCACCATCGACGCGCTCCAGCGAAGATGCATGAAGAACGTTGCCACCAATACCGTCTTGGTGATCGAAATAATGAGAGCCACCACCATGTTCCAACGGCCGAGGTCGACGTAAGCGATCTGCCAAGTCAACAGAGTGAGGACCAGGAGGCTGAAGAATACAACGAAATACAATTTTCGAGACGCTATATGTTCAGACATCAGTAATGAGCTCCCAGTAAATACAAGAGTGGAAACAGAAATATCCAGATGATATCGATAAAATGCCAATACAGCCCAAACATCTCAATGTGGTTGTGGCTTTCCCTGGAAAACTCGCCTCGCCACGCCATAATGAGAAGGACTGTCATAACTCCTTCCCCTACGATCATGTGGAGCGCGTGAACACCCGTCATGATGAAATAAAAACAGAGGAACATCGCCACATGCGAGGCGTGCGGTCCCGAATAAGTGAAGTGCAATCCCGGGATCATGCCGTCCCTGTAGTCGTGAACCCATTCGAGGGCAAATTTGATATATAGGAAGAGCCCGCCCAGGACCATCGTCGAAGCGAGGAATGCCATAAGCCGTTTGCGCATGCCCGTCTGAGCTGCATGAACGGCCAGGGCCATCGTCAAGCTGCTGCCAATCAGGACCGCAGTATTGAAGGCTCCGATCCTGGCGTTCAGAAGGTGGCTGCCAGCTTCAAAGGCCGTCGTGTAAAGGTTCCGATAAACGGTGTATCCCGTAAAAAGAGCACCAAAGAACATGACCTCCGTGGCAAGGAAGATCCACATTCCAAGGCTGGCCGCTTCATGTTGCTGCGTCCGGTCGTCAAATTGTTCGGCAATAACGGCTTGGCTGTTATGCAACTTGTATTTCCTCCGCGATGCGATCATAGCCGTAGGGTTCTTCAGTTACGACAGGTGTTTCCTCAAAATTGTGAGTCGTGGGCGGAGAGGACGTTGTCCACTCGAGCCCTGTTGCCTTCCAGGGGTTGTCGCCCGCAGGCGCCCCGTACCGGATGGACCAGGCAAAATAAATCAGGGGAATGATGTATCCCAGGCCCAGGATGGTGGCACCGGCCGTCGAGACGACGTTGAGAGTCTGGAATTCGGGTGGATACACGGCATAGCGGCGCGGCATCCCCAGATAGCCAAGAATAAACTGTGGAAAGAACGTCAGGTTGAACCCTACAAAGATGATGATTGCGGCGACCCGGGACCATCCGTCAGGGTACAGCTTGCCGCTGATCTTGGGCCACCAGAAGTGGATTCCAGCCATGTACCCCATGATGGCGCCGCCGACCATAATGTAATGGAAGTGGGCGACGATAAAATAGGTTGCGTGCACGTGCTGATCAATTGCCGTGGTGGCCAGATACAGGCCCGTCAATCCACCGATGGTAAACAACCCGATAAAGCCCAGGGCATAAAGCATCGGGGCCTCATAGGAGATCGATCCCTTGTAAAGGGTTGCCGTCCAGTTGAAAACTTTAACGGCGGAAGGGATGGCCACGGCCATGCTGAGGGCCGAGAAGACCAGTCCGGCATAGATGGACTGGCCGCTGACAAACATATGGTGACCCCACACCAGAAACCCGATCACAGCGATGGCAATGCTGGAGAAGGCAATGAAATGGTAGCCAAATATCTTTTTCCGGGAAAGGGCGGTGACGACTTCACTGATCACGCCCATCGAGGGGAGAATCATGACGTATACGGCAGGATGCGAGTAGAACCAGAAAAGGTGCTGGAACAGGATGGGGTCTCCTCCGAGGGCGGGATCGAAGATCCCGACGTGGAAGAGCCGCTCGATGACAATCAGCGCCAGCGAAATGGCGACAACCGGTGTTCCGATGATGAAGATAATGCTGGTGGCATACATCGCCCAGATGAAGAGGGGCAGCCGGAACCACGTGAGGCCCGGGGCGCGCATCTTGTGAATGGTGACGACAAAGTTCAAGCCGGTGAGGATGGAAGAAAAGCCGGCGATAAAGACGCCGGTCGCGGTGGCCATCACGTGAGTGTTCAGGTACATCGTGCTCAAGGGCGTGTAGAAGGTCCAGCCGGTGTCAACCCCGCCAGCGATGAGCGCGTAGGTCACAAGCGATCCACCGGCCATGAAGACGTACCAGCTCAGCAGGTTGAGGCGCGGAAACGCGACGTCCCTGGCCCCGAGCATCAGGGGAATCAGGAAGTTGCCCAGCACGGCAGGAATCGAAGGCACCAGGAAAAGGAAAATCATGACGATGCCATGCGTGCTGAACAGTTTGTTATAAGTCTCCGGCTCGACCAGCAGCCCCTGAGGCTCCAGCAGATTCAGGCGCATCAAGGAAGCTGCCACTCCGCCGATAGCGAAGAAGAACGTGATCGATATCAGGTAGAGCCAGGCGATCCGTTTGTGATCGGTGGTCAGTAGCCAGGATTTAATGCCATAATCGACGTTCAAATAATGAACGCGTGGCTTAATGGCAACTTCTGAACTGCTCATGGTGTTCCCGTATTCCTTTCTTTTGAGGCCAGCGACTTAATATAGGCCGTGAGCTGCAGCACCTGTTCTTCGCTCACCTGTCCTTTAAACGTGGGCATGATCGCCGGATACCCGTTCACAATCTGGGAGGACGGGTCGAGGATGGACGCGCGAATGTACGCTTCGTTGGCGAGAACCGTCTGTCCGTCGGCCAGCTTGACGGGCCTCCCAAAAAGTCCCTGGAAGGCCGGCCCTTTCCCGGTGCCATGGCAGGTGATGCAGCCGTACTGGTGATAGAGCGTTTCCCCCTGCTCCGCCATCGTTGTCCCTGAAACCCCGCTGTTCAGCCACTTCTGATAGTCCTCAGGCGTCATCACATAGACCCAGCCACGCATCAATGAGTGGCCCATTCCGCAATACTGGTTGCAGAAGAAATGGTATTTGCCCACCTTGGTCGCTTGGAACCACTCCGAGGTGTAGCGGTCGGGCAGTACGTCCTTTTTAACCCGGAAAGCGGGAACGAAAAAGTCGTGAATGACGTCCTGGGAAGTCATCGTGAGCTTGATCGGCACTCCTTCTGGAATGTGCAGCGAATTGATTTCGCGTTTGCCATTCGTGTGCTCGATGTGCCACATCCATTGCTTCCCGATGACAAAGATCTCCGTGGCGTTCGGGGGCGGCTGCGAATTCCTGACGAAAATGTCGGCCCCCCAGAAGTACATGATGGCAACCAGGATCATCGGAATCACGGTCCAGGTAACTTCAAGCGGAATATTGTTGATGACCTGGTTCTTCGGCGGCGCCTCATCTTTTGAACGGCGGCGATATTTGATCGCGAAATAAAAGATGAGCAGGAAGATCAGCGCGCTGAAGAAAACCGACACCGCGGTCAGGAAGTAAAAGAGATGGTCAACCGCCGGAGCAAGCGTCGATGCTTGTTGCGGGAATAAGGGAAACGCATGTGGCATTTTATTCTTTCAACCTCTTCAATTCGGCCCTGGTGATCGAGGCGGGCCTTCTACCTCTCAGCCTTCACAGAGGCCTGTGTCAAGAGCACTCCATGCTGCTTCCGGCGGCCGCTGAGGAACAGCACCAGCAGCAATCCGCCCAGAAGGATGACGGTGACGAGCGCAGCAATAAACAGCACCCGGGAAATCAGCAGGCTGTATTTTCCCGTAGCTGGATCGTAATGGCTGCAATACAGCATAACCGCGTCAACGGGCGTTCCGATTTTTCCTTCTGACGCTTCCACCAGAGACAGACGAACCGCGCCGGCCGGATAACGAATGCCATAAAAATACCGGGCCACCTTACCCTGTGGAGTCAAAACCATAATAGCTGCGGCATGCGAAAACTGGTCGATCTTGGAATCGTAATGATATCGGAAGCCCACCGCTTTGGTGAGTGCGGCAATCGAGGCTTCGTCTCCAGTCAGGAAGTGCCACCCTGCGGCTGCGCCCTTGCGATTGTACGTGGACAGGTACGCGAACCTTTTCGCCAGGGCCTGGGAAGGCGAGTCCTTGGGATCGAAGCTGACGGTCAGCACGTTGAACTGATTGCCGATGCTGAACGGGACGTCCTTCAGGCTTTCCAGCAGGCCGTTTTCGATCATGGGGCAGAGCTGCGGACAATTGAAGTAGACCAGGGAAAGAATGACCGGCTTCTTTCCGAAATAGTCGCCCAGGCGGACCGTCCTCCCCGTTTCGTCGCGGAACACCAGATCCAGCGGAACCTGGTTATTCAATCTCTGATCAATACCGACGTTCTTCAGTTGAGGGGGCACCGTCTTGGAGTTCTCTGCCGAAGCGCCTCCGTGCGGCGGCCCCTGGAATCCACGGGACTGCAGGATTTTGGAAACCTGTCCCCTGGTGACGGACGGGTAACCGACACTGATGATCAGGCAGAATGCAAAGAGAATTCCCAGTTTCATTGACACACAATCGCGCAGCCCGACCCTTACGGCATCGGTCCTGTCCTGAATATGATCCCAAGCCATGATTGTCCTAACTTTCTGGCAGCCTGCTGACCACCGGCTCCGGTGTTTCTCCTAGTTTTGCGGCATAAAGCCCTGGGGAACCGCATACTGCTGCACTTCTCCGGGCTGTACCGCACCCTTCGGTGTTTGACTATTGCGTACCGGAAGGCCTTGCTGGAGCAGGATGTTCATTGCGCGTTGTATTGGAATTCGAACCACACCGTTCTTCCGGTTGACCCATCCGTATGAGTCGAGAATCTCGTGCTGCTTTTGCAGATAGACCTGCAGATCCGTATCGGGGTGCGTCTGAAGCTGTGGCATTCCGGGGGGTGGCAGAACGCGGCCCCGTGAGATCGCCGATTGGGGAGCCGTGTACGTCTGGTGATGCTGGAAGAACCGAAGGGTTCCCCAGCTGACCAGGAAGCCGGCGATCACCGATATGGCGACACCCAGCGCGAAATAGAGAATATACCTGGGCACAGCCTCGCGGGTTTCGTGGCGGTGCTTCGGATTTTCAGAATGAGTCATGTTCTCATCCATGCTGAACTACTCCCTCAAACCTTGGATCGTGCAACGGCAGCCGGGGCCTGGCCTTGAGTTGGCGAATAAAGAACGCCAGCCACAACCCTCCGACCCCCAAAGGAGCCACGATGTCAATCCAATCAAAATGCGGCCCCAGCGGATAGAAGGCAGGCGTAATGAACCAGTAGAGGTCAATCCAGGTCATCACCAGCAGACCGCCGCCCACAAGGGCCAGCGCTTTCATGGTCCTCTTCACCGGCCGATTCAGCAGCAGGACAAACGGTACCGCAAAGTGGAAGAGGATGATGAATAACGCCACCCACATCCATTCACCGGTGCCTCGAACCGTGTACCAGAAATTCTCGTCCTGCAGGTTGCCTGCCCAGATAATCAGAAACTGAGAAAAAGACATGTATGCCCAGAGCATCACGAAGGTCAGCAGGATATTGCCAAGGTCATTGAAGTTTCTCCAATCAATAACCCCTGACAACGGCTTGTGCTTGGCCAGAATCATGGAAACGATAATGGTGAAGGACATCCCCGCCAGCGCCGGCATGATAATGAAAATCATGCCAAAGATGGTGGAGAAGAACTTGGGTTCCAATGACATGACCCAGTCGAACGACGCCCAGCTGATGGTGGCGCAGTAGATCAACAATCCCGCCGCGCTGAGGTTGTTGAACTTCTTCAGCAAACCCTTCTCCGTGCCCTGGTCCTGCCGCGCCGACAGCTTGTTCAGGAAATACGCAAAGCCGATCCAGCAGGCAAAGTAAAGGATCGCACGGGTAACGTAAAAGGGCGGGCTCAGATAGAAAGCCTTGAAAGAGCTGCCCGTGACCACTGGGTAGACTTGCGGGTTTGCATGGCCGATCAGCAGAGGAATAAAGAGCAACGCCAGCAGGGGAAATGTCCGGGTTCCCGCTTCCAGCGTGCGCCGGATGACGAATCCCCATCTTCCTCCCACCATGTGGTGGAGCATCAGAATCGCAAAGCAACCCAGGGCCACTAACAACCAGACAAGGTATCCGATGAGGTAAGCCCGAAGGAATCCTGTCCAGTTTGAAAAGGCTCCGAAAATGCACGCCGCCGAAGCGACCACGCCGACGATCAGAAACAAGCGCTGGGCACGATCGAGTCCGGGCTTCAGAGTATCTTCGTTCATTGTGCCGATCCTTCAAGTTTCGTAAGTTCGCTGGATGGAGCATCCTTTGCGGGCGCATTCTGGCTCAACTGCAGAGCCCGAATGTAGGCCGCAATGCACCAGCGGTCCCGGGGAGAAACGCGGGCCGCGTAGCTGTACATGGTTCCGTAACCGTTTGTCATGACGTCAAAGAAATGGCCTACCGGCGCCTTCATCAGGCGTTCAATGTGATAGGAAGGCGGAGGCGGAAATCCTCTTTGCACAATCATGCCATTGCCGGTCCCCGTGTAATCGTGACAGGGCGCGCAATAAATGTTGAATCGCTGCTGGCCACGGTCAAGGTCATTCTTCGTGATGGGAAACGGGAAGACGTTGGCAATCTGGCCATTGATCTTGCCGGTGTAAAGCAGTTCATCCGTCCTCAACTGCCCCCTTGCAACCGTACCCGGAACGACGGGGCGCTCTGAGCGGCCATCGTTGAAGAAGCTGCTGGGCTCAAGACCTTTGTATTTGGGTTGAATGTGCATATCCAGCCGGCAGCCTGTCATCAAGACCCCGAGCAGCGCAATGGCAGCCCATCGGAAGCCGCGCGCGGCGTGCGAGGTCAATCCCGCCGGCCTGCAGGACGAACCTGGCGAGGCCGCCCTCGGAAAGTGTTGAGCCTGGCCGCATTTAGCTTTCAACTTCAGATACCTCGTGAGGATTGAGTTCTGCCAGAAAGTTCCTGGTCTGTTCCGCGTTAAACTTGGGATCGTCCGCCTTGATCAGCAGGAAGAACCTGTCCTTGCTCGCGTGAGCAAACCGTTCCACATTAAACACCGGATGATAAGGGCAGGGAAGTTTGTTCAGCACCAGCAGTCCGAAAACAGTCGTGAGCGCCGCGCACAGAATGGTCAGCTCAAACGTGATGGGAATGAACGCCGGCCAGCTGTCCATGGGTTTGCCGCCGATGTTCTGCGGGTAGCCGATGACATTGGGCCACCACTGCAGAAAGAAGCCACCGCAAGTTCCCATCAGCCCTCCGAAGAACACCAGGACGGGCAATCTCGTCTTATGGAATCCAATGGCTTCGGACAGCCCCTCGACTGGGAAGGGCGAATACGCATCCAGTCCGCGATAGCCGGCCTCCGCTGCGTGGGTGCTGGCTTCCAGCAGTTCTTCCGCCGAGAGGAACTCGGCCATCAATCCGTAAATCGGCTGCCTTTGATTCATCTAAGACTCGGCCTCCTCTGCCGTTTTATGAACCAGATCGCGCATTTCGAAAATCGAGATCATCGGAAGGAAGCGAACAAACAGGTAGAACAAGGTGAAGAACAGGCCAATGGTGCCGACAAAAATAATGTAGTCCCACTTGGTCGGATAGAACATTCCCCATGAAGAGGGAATGAAGTCGCGGTGGAGGCTGGTGACGATGATCATGTACCGCTCCAGCCACATGCCGGTCTGGACTGAGAAGGACAGCACCCACAACCACAGGGGGTTGCGCCTGATCTTCGAGGACCACAACAGTTGCGGGATCACCAGGTTGACCGCAATCAGCGTCCAGTAAACCCCGGCATAGGGGCCCGTCATCCTGTTCATGATCATGAAAATGTCAAACTTGTTGCCGCTATAGAAGGCCATGAAGGTTTCCATGACGTAGCTGTAAGCCACGATCATGCCGGTGGCCAGCATCATCTTGCCCATGTTGTCGAGGTGGCGGATGGTCAGGAAATCTTCCAGACCGTAATACTTGCGCAGAGGCACGGCCAGGGCGACCACCATGGCAAACCCTGAATAGATGGCGCCGGCAACGAAGTAAGGCGGAAAGATCGTGCTGTGCCAGCCGGGAATAATCGCAATCGTGAAGTCGAAGCTCACTACGGTGTGGACAGAGACGACCAGCGGAGTGGCCAGTCCCGCGAGCAGCAGGCCCGCCATTTCGTACCGTTTCCAGTGACGCGCCGATCCACGCCAGCCCAGCGCAAAAGCGCCATAGATAACCTGCTTGAACTTCTTGGTGGCACGGTCGCGAAGGGTTGCCAGGTCCGGAATCAGGCCGACATACCAGAACAATAATGAAACGGTGGCGTAAGTTGAGACCGCAAAAACGTCCCACACCAGCGGGCTGCGGAACTGTGGCCATACACCCATCGTGTCAGGGTAGGGAAGCAGATAGTAAAACAGCCACGGCCGGCCCATGTGGAGCAGAGGAAACGTGCCGGCGCAGGCAACCGCAAACAGGGTCATGGCCTCAGCGAATCGGTTGATGGAGGTGCGCCACTTCTGGCGCATCAGCAGCAGGAACGCGGAAATCAACGTTCCCGCGTGTCCGATTCCGATCCACCACACAAAGTTGGTAATGGCGAATCCCCATCCGACCGGAATGTTGATTCCCCAGATTCCAACGCCGATTGCAAACAGCACCGTGACCCCGAAGTTGAGCATCAGGAGCAGCATCACGGCGACCCCGAGGCCGACCTTGTACTTATTGCCGGTGCCCCGGGTCAGAACGATGGAACTGATTTTGTCGGTGACCGACCCATAGGAATGGCCGGGACCAAGGACATCGCTCCCCGGAGCAACCAGGGTACCCACATTTTCGGGTTCTCTTGCAGCCATCCCCTTACTCCTTGATCTCCGGATTCGGATTTCGCAACCGCGCTAAGTACGAAGTTCGTGGACGAACGTTCAATTCAGCTAACAAGACGTAGTTCCTCGATTGAGCTTTTTGGTTTGAAATCTTGCTGTTGGGATCATTGATGTTTCCAAACACTATGGCCTGGGTCGGGCAAGCCTGCTGGCAGGCCGTGACAACTTCGCCATCCTGGATGGTGCGATTTTCAACCTGCGTCCTGATTTCGGCTTCTTTGATGCGCTGCACGCAATAGGTGCATTTTTCCATGACGCCGCGGCTGCGGACCGTCACGTCGGGATTGCGGACTCCATAAAGGCTGGGTGTCTTCCAGTCGGAGAAAAGCTCAAAGTTAAATCTGCGCACCTTGTAGGGACAGTTGTTTGAGCAGTACCGCGTGCCGACGCAGCGGTTGTAAACCATCAGATTCAACCCTTCAGGGCTGTGCACCGTGGCCCCGACCGGGCAGACGTATTCGCAGGGGGCGTTTTCACAATGCATGCAGGGCATCACGACATGATAGGTTTCGGGATTCTCCAGGCTGCCGCGCCAGTAGGTGTCAACGCGAATCCACTGCATGATGCGTCCGGCGTCGACCTGCTCCTTGCCCACCACGGCGATGTTGTTCTCGGCATAGCAGGCTATCACGCAGGAGTTGCACCCCACGCAGCTGTTCATGTCAATGGCCATGGCCCACTGGTATCCCTTGCTGTAGTCCTGGCGGGGATACAGGTTGGGAGCCTGGGTGGTTTCCTCCGGGGGATCAGCGGCGAAATCCGGGTTGGAGCGAAATTCGTCGAGGCTTGCCACCCGCACCAGGTCTCTGTTGAAAGCGCTCTTGCTTTCGATTTCTTCTTTATGGCCGCCTTCCGTAATGATGCTGTGCCGCTGCATGGTCACAAGGTTATAGTGGTCGCCTGTCTTGCCGGGTTTGGAAATCGGGGCAAATCCCGGGGTGTCCGAGGTCCAGATGGAATAGGCATTAAACCCTGTTCCGTTCCCCACTTTTCCCGCGCGTGCCCGGCCATAGCCGAAAGTGACCGTCAGGCAGCCGTCGGCGTGCCCGGGAAGAATCCAGACCGGAACACGAAGCTTGCGGCCCTGGATGTTGACTTCCACAACGTCTTCGCTCACCACGCCGAGTTGCTCGGCAGTCTTAACGCTGATGTACGCTGCGTTGTCCCAGGTCATCGTGGTCAGCGGTTTGGGGAGCTCCTGGAGCCAGGAATTGTTGTTATAGCTGCCGTCCCAGACAGTGGGGTCCGGCCGGAAAGCGATCTCCATGGAACCGGCGCCGGCGCCCTTTCCATTGGAGCTCTTGGGCAGGGCGGCGGCAAAATCCGGTTTGGGCGTTACAGCCTTTGCCGGGAAGGCCGTGCCGCGAACGACGCCTTTTTCAAGACAGGTTTCCCAGAATGTTTCGTACTCGACAGTCGAGGCAAGCTTCTGGTCCGCCCAATAGCCGTGCACCCACTCGTGCGGCGTACGGCCGGCGTCTCCAAGAAGCGCGCCAATAACTTCATGCGGCGATCGGTTTCCGTAAAGCGGAGCGATCAGCGGTTGAACCATGCAGGCCGTGCCATCGTGGGCCCGGTCGTCGCTCCAGCCTTCCATGAAGTGAACCTGAGGAATAAACCAGTGGCAGCGATAAGAAGTTTCGTCGTTGTAGATTCCCAGGCGCAGTCGAAGATTGACTTTATCGAGAGCCTTTTCAAACTCCAGGTCCGCCGGGGCGTTGTAGACAGGGTTCCCGCCGATGATCAGGAGGGTATCGACCTTTCCCGCGTTCATGTCAGCCGCCAGTTCCCGAATGGATTCAATTTCGTTGACGGGCTGGGCTTCAATCGGGTCGGTGTAAATCACCGTTTTGCCCGCGTTCCCCAGCGCTGCGTTGATGGCATGCGCCAGCGCGTGAACCCTGGGCGGTTGCTGCTCGCCTGCCAGGACGATGCCCCCCCCGCGGTGCTGCTGAAGGTCACGAACCAGCCCGGTTATCCATCCCGCCGGCACTCCCTCCGCAGCCTGAGATCCCGGTTCAACGTCCTTCACTCCTACGGCCGCTGCAAGCGCCGTGGCGAAGGCTTCAATCTGGCTGGGTTTGAGCGGGAGCCTGTGATCCGCTGAGGCGCCCGTGATGGTCGCCATGGACTCAACGACGTACATCCGGCTCATGGAACTGTGGGGGTCTTTAATCCGCCGCTTGTCTGCAAAGTCGCGGGAGTAGCGGACGCCGCCCCGCCCGGAGCACAGGAAGTCAGCGTCCAGCGAAACAATCACATCCGCCTGATCAAACTTGTAATACGTGCTCAGGAATTCTCCGTAAACCGCCCGGAGACCTTCCCGTTCCGCGTGCCGGTTGACAGGCGTGTACTGGTGCCACCGGGCTTCCGGAAACTCTGCCATCAGAGATTTCAACTGGCTGCCCAGGGTAGGCGAAGTGACCGTCTCGGTCAGAATTCGAAAGCCAGCGCCCTTCTGGGTGAGGTATAGGTTGCGCAGCTGGCCCAGTAACTCCAGAAACTCGCTGTAATTGGTGATGGCACCGCCATGCATCACGGTCTGGGCCCGGTCAGGGTCCCACAGATCGAGCACCGATGCCTGTCCAAAAACATCCGTGCTGCCCAGACTGCCGGGATGGTCCGGATTGCCCTCAACTTTGGTGGGGCGGCCCATGTGGCTCTTCACCAGCAACCCGGTTGCGCCGCCCTCAGGGCGGGGCATGGAGGTCGCGTAGAACAACGGGTGGCCCGGCACGAACTCCTCTGAAGGCCTGACGTAAGGAGTAATGTGCTCGATCGGAAGTTTCGTGCAAGCCGTCAACCCCGCCAATCCGGCAGAGGCGGCCATCAGCTTCAGCATATTTCGCCGGCTGAGTCCGGGTTGGGTTTCCTTGACGGGAGGGTTCGGGGGGAACTCCTGTCGCGCGAGTTTCTGATATTCTTCCGTGTCAGCCAGTTGTTCCAGGCTTCGCCAGAAGCGCTTCTTGCCGCCGTTTTCAAGACCTGCTCGGACCGAGGCGAGGTCGATGAAGTTTTTGTCCTTCATTGATTATCCCTGTGTGTGCGGTTTATCGATGGCACGTATCGCAACTTGTCAGGCTCTTGATCTTGTACTCCGTCACCAGCTTTCGGCCCATGGCCATCTGGTTCGCAGGCGGAGTGTAGATAGGATCAAAAACATCTTTTTTGGGCCGCACATAACGCTCCGGATGCTTATGGCAATCAACACACCACCGCATGTAGAGCGTATTTTCCCGCCATGTGATCGGCATTTTCCCAAGCTGCCCGTGACACGTTGTGCAGCCAATTCCTTTGCTGATGTGAATGCTGTGGTTGAAGTAGACGAAATCGGGAAGGGCGTTGACCCGGTTCCACATGATGGACTCATTCGTGCGGTAACTGGCCCGGACCGGCTCCAGCATGGCGGCGTTCGTCCACAGTTGCGAGTGGCAGGACATGCAGGTGTGCGTGGGAGGAATGCCCGCATACCAGGAGTTCTCCACCGAAGTGTGGCAGTACCGGCAGTCGATTCCCAGCTGGGCCGTGTGATGCTCGTGGCTGAAAGGAACCGGTTGCGGAATCGGACGCTTGATGTACGTGAAATAAGACGACTGGTTTACCTGCCAGCTGACGTAGCCAACCAGCGCAACGAGGATTACGATGCCATAGACGCTTGCCTTGGCAATGACGTTCATGCTGCGATGAAAAATTTGAGACATTTTGAGAGCCTTACATGCGTTCCTGCGGAACACTGATCTGCAGCTATAGAGGCAGTCAGATTCCTCTAAATCGCTTTTACATTACATGAATGGGTTTGCTCGAGCCCCTTGAGCCCTTACGTCTACAACCGACAGTACAATGAAACCAAGGAATATACACGATGTCGATGAATTTTGCAAAAGGTATTCTCTTGCCGGATAAATTCTGACGCCCCCAAGCGCCGTCTCCCTCCTGTCCCAGCGGCCCGAACATCCTGTTCTCGATGGCAAATGTAGCAGCCCGCCGGGCCTGCGAAACCACCACCATTCCGGACCGCATCAGGGGGCGGATCGCAGTTCTATGATTTGCAAATGGCGTTGCAGTCTGCCGCCACTCCGCAACTGAAATGCGGTGTTTGCCCGGTTTCATCTTGCAAGGCCCCTTTCCTCCGCGCTCCGTGTTGAACGACATCCGCTGAATGAATTGATTGCGGCGATTCCCAAAATGGGAATTCTTCCTGATTTGGGATTCAGCCTCCGGCGCTCCCTGCCTAGTCTTCTCCCGCTCTCGTGCCGGGCAGGAATCACTAGGAGATTCTCATGAAAACGATCTTAGGTTCGGGGCGTTGTCCTTTGCTTCTGAGGGCTGAAAGGCTTCCCGTTTTGAAATTCGCTAGCCCTCTGCGTTCTGTCAAAGGTGCTTCCGCAGCGCCATGTACAAGGTGAGTTCCAGCTTTTTTTGACCCCGCCTGATGGGGATGGCCCGGTCTCCGATTGCCGGGTTATGAGATATCGAGTGCCTCAAGTCTAACTGTTTGAAATTGCAACGCCACACACCTCTCTCTGGCTGTTTGCAGACAATCCGTTTATGCCACGTTCGGCCGTGGTCCGGCGGCTGTAGAGGGGACGCGTCAACCCGCAGCCAAAGCGTGGAATCCATTTTGTTCTAGCCTCGAAGACGAGTTGGCCCGGTCCGTGCATTAACGAAGTGTGCACGCGCTGGCGCAGGTTGCCTGAAGCAGCTTTCGGTGACCGGGCGAGTCCGCCTTCGTCTGCGGTAGAGACCAAAATTTAGGGGGTGCCGAATTGGCGATCCAATTAATTGATTCTTCATGTGCGGTTCCAAAATGCCACGAAAAGCCGGAGTGCCGGCAGCGTCATGCG
>Ga0315535_1001255_pt1 | contig 17006 bp, 7 predicted proteins | sample SalMarSW160220MG_2_FD_203092 | JGI IMG/M metagenome (GOLD analysis project Ga0315535, IMG submission 203092) | Salt marsh sediment microbial communities from the Plum Island Ecosystem LTER, Massachusetts, United States - Salt Marsh Sediment SW1602-20 ... | reverse complement strand
CTGGATCCGGATACACCCCGAGCCAAAGTCCTTTTCGACAAGCAATGGACATTTTTTCGCGGGCAGGTTGAAGGTGCTGAAAATGCTGCGTTTGATGATGCCACCTGGCGTACACTTGATCTGCCCCATGACTGGAGCATTGAGGATATTCCCGGAACCGAAAGCCCCATTGATTCAGGCGCCATAGGGGGAATAAACACCGGCTACTTTGTGGGGGGAACCGGCTGGTACAGAAAGCGGTTCAAACTACCTGATAACACAGGAAACATGAAGTTTTCCATTGAATTTGAGGGTGTTTATATGGATACGGATATCTGGCTCAACGGACAGCACCTGGGGAACCATCCTTATGGTTATACCAGTTTCTGGTACGATATTAGCGATGAACTTCTGCCAGGACAGGAAAACGTCCTGGCCATCAGGGTAAGAAATGAGGGCAGGAACAGCCGCTGGTATTCCGGATCCGGAATCTACCGCCACGTATGGCTCCATGTGACCGGCCCGGTTCATATCGCTCAATGGGGAACAGCCATTACCACACCAGAGTCCGGACTTGAGGAAGCAAAAGTGCAGATCTCGAACACAATCGTCAATGAATCAGATCAAAAGTCAGAATTCGAAGTTGTCACCATGGTCATTGATCATGAAGGAAAAGAGGCAGCCGTTGACTATCAAACGATCACCGCAGAACCTGGGAGCGAAGTCCTGTTGAACCAGGAGCTGAAGATTGAAAATCCCAGGCTGTGGGGTCCGGATTCGCCTGCGCTTTACAGGGCAGTCACCGAAATCAGGGATGACCATTCCACGCTCCTGGACAGGGTGGAAAACAATTTCGGGATCAGGTCCATTGAATTCTCGGTGGACGGGTTTTTTCTCAACGGGCAAAACCTCGTGCTCAAGGGTGGCTGCGTCCACCACGACAACGGTCCCCTTGGAGCTGCAGCCTTTGACCGTGCGGAGGAGCGCAAGGTGGAATTGATGAAAACCAGTGGGTTCAACAGTATCCGCTGTGCCCACAACCCTCCTTCTCCCGCATTTCTGGATGCGTGCGACCGCCTGGGCATCCTGGTGATCGATGAGGCATTTGACATGTGGAAGAGGGGGAAGAATCCCATGGATTATCACCGTTTTTTTGATGCTTGGTGGGAAGTGGATGTGGCAAGCATGGTCAAAAGGGACCGCAACCATGCTTCTATCCTGATGTGGAGCACGGGAAATGAAATCCCGGAACGTGCCACACCTGATGGGGTAGCTACTGCGGCCATGCTGGCAGATTATGTCCGTGCGCTCGATCCTTCCAGGCCAGTGACCTCTGCCGTCAATGGATTGGGTCCTGATAAGGATCCCTATTTTGCCACCCTGGACGTCGCAGGCTACAATTACGCATTTGGTGGCGATCATGGCATGGAAAGTATCTTCAGACAGGACCACCGGAGGGTTCCTGACAGGATTATGTATTGTTCTGAATCATACCCGCTTGAGGCATTTGGCGCGTGGATGGACGTACTGGACAATCCCTGTGTCATCGGAGATTTTGTTTGGACCGGGTTCGATTACCTGGGGGAGGCCAGCATCGGCTGGCTGGGATATCCCCATGAGGGCAGCTTCTATCCCTGGAACCATGCCTATTGCGGTGACCTCGACATCTGCGGAATGAAGAGGCCGCAATCTTATTACCGGGATGTGTTATGGAATTCCGGCCGGCAGCTCTCTATGTTTGTTCAGCCTCCCGAACCATCATTTAAGGAGAACCCTGACCAGAAGGACTGGAGCAAGTGGCACTGGCACGATGTGGTGGCCCGTTGGAACTGGGAGGGCCATGAGGGGATACCACTGAATGTGGAGGTCTATTGTGGGCATGATCTTGTGGAACTGTTCCTGAATGGCAAATCACTGGGTAAAAAGGAAACCAACAGGGCCACGGCGTGGATCGCCGGGTGGGAGGTTCCCTATCAACCCGGAACTCTGAAAGCCATCGCCTATGAGGGGTCCGTGGTAGTGGAAGAATCAGAGCTGGTTACCGCGGGTCATCCGGAAATGATCCACCTGACTGCCGACCGCACAGTCATCCGGGCGGATGGTCAGGACCTGAGTTATATTACGGTAGAACTGGTCGATGGCAAAGGAAGAAAAAATACGATATCTGACAACCTGGTGCAATTTGAGATCGAGGGACCCGGGACCATTCTGGCAGTGGCCAGTTCAGATCCCATGAGCCCCGAAAGTTACAAGTTACCAAGGCGCCATGCCTACCAGGGCAGATGCATGGTGGTCATTAAGGCCACAGAACAACCTGGAAATATCCTGCTTAAAGCCAGTTCGGCTGGATTGGATGATGGTACGATTACAATTATAGCCGATTAAATACAAATATCATGAAAAGAATTCTGATTATGCTGATTGCATGGGCTCTATTAAGCAGCACCCGCCAGTCAGGTGAATTGCCCTCATGTTACAACCACGTGGACCAGGTATTGTGGGTGGTCACCGACCTGGAAAACACGGTAGCCAAATACAATGAACTTGGATTCTCCCAGGTCATGGACCTGGGGAGGGTGGAAGTCATTTCAGGTACCACGGGCAGCAGGGAAATAGTCAGGCTGGTATGCGCCAACCTGGGAGGCGCCCATGTAAATTGGATCCAGCCCCTGGATGCCCATTCAATGTTCAACGACTTCATTAAAAGAAACGGTGACGGGGCCATGAGCCTGGTGCACAGGTTTGCCACGAAAGAGGAGCTCAATCACGAGATCGGACGGTTGGGCGATCTGGATGTGCATGTCCTGGATAAGATTACCATCAGGACCTCCAAAGGCGATCTGGAGTTTACACTGATGGATACCTACCAGGGAGGAAAGTACGTCCTTGGATTCACCAATGGAGAATCCGGTTTGAAGATCTATAATAATTTGACTGCTGAGAACCGTGATGGGCTTAAACTGAACCAGTATGCATTTGCCATCCTGGATGCCGGGCCTGTTTCAGATTACTGGCACAGGCTGGGATTGCCTGAATTCCAGATCAACCATCCTGTTCTGGGCGATACCAGGTATTACGGAAAGATCGTTGATCATGAGCTCATCCAGGGGTGGCAACGGCACGGAACCATTGCCTATGAGTGGTGCATTCCCGTGAAGCCGCCCATTGTCTATGAGGATCACATCAAAGAACATGGCGAAGGGATCCACCACCTGGCGTTCACAGTTGGAGACATGGATGAGGTTCTGGAAGATTTTACTTCCCGTGATTTTGTCATCTCCATGGGGGGCACCTGGGGTGAAAAGGGCAAGCCTGGCTCGGGCCGCTACGAATACGTTGACCTGGATGCAGCCGGGGGACTGACCATGGAATTGTTATGGAGTTATCAGAATTAAAAATAAACTTCTTCCTATGAGAAAGACACTTTTTTTATTGATCCCTGCATTAATGCTGGAAACCGGCATGATCGGGCAGGCCGGGACCGCGGCTTCCTCCGGTGTGGACATTCGTGAGGAAAAGGTGATCCTCCCGACCTACCTCGTGGATGAACCGGACAGGATCCCGAGATTCTATGAGGGGCGGGCCTACCAGGGGGCACAGGGCAGGGTATATCCCTACCCGATCTATGAAAGTCTTTCCGACGAGCGGGTGGAAAAGGAATATGACATGGTGCTCCTGGAGAACCAATACATCAGGCTGGAATTACTGCCCGAAATTGGGGGCCGTCTGTTCGGTGCGATGGATAAGACCAACGGTTACGATTTCATTTACAGGCAACATGTGATCAAGCCTGCTTTGATTGGCATGCTCGGGGCGTGGATCTCCGGAGGCATCGAATGGAACTTTCCGCACCACCACAGGGCTACCGCATTTATGCCGGTGGATTATATACTTCAGAAAAACAGTGACGGAAGCAGTACGGTCTGGATCGGGGAGTTGGAGCTTCGCCACAGGATGAAGTTCATGCTGGGGGTCAGTGTTTACCCGGGGAAATCCTATTTTGAGGTCACATTCAAACCATACAACAGGACTCCGTTTATTCATTCCTTTCTTTATTTTGCAAATACAGGCGTACATACATCAGAGGAATACCAGGTTCTTTTCCCTCCTTCCACCAGGTTCGGGACCTATCATGGCAAGAACCAGTTCGTGCAATGGCCCATCGCACATGAGATTTATAACCGGGTCGATTATACGGAAGGGGTGGACATATCCTGGTGGAAAAACCACCCGGAGTGGACCAGTATATTTGCCTGGAACCAGGAAGATGATTTTGTGGGTGGGTATGATCACGGGAAGGAGTCAGGCATTTTGCTATTCTCGAACCACCACATTGCCCCCGGGAAGAAGTTCTGGACCTGGAGCACAGGTCCGCGTGGCCAATTGTGGGACAAAGCCCTGACCGAGACCGATGGCCCTGAACTGGAGCTGATGGTTGGCGGGTATTCTGACAATCAGCCCGATTACAGCTGGCTCCAGCCCTATGAAACCAAGTACCTCAGGCAGTATTTCTACCCCATTCGGGACATCGGTGGCGTAAAGAACGCCAACCTGGATGCCGCTGTGAATCTGGAAATATTACAGGATAACAGGGCAATGATCGGATTCAATACCACCGCTGCAAGAGAAAATGCAGAGGTCGTGCTGACTGGAAAGGGGGAGGTGCTCTACTCGGAGCACATCAACATAGACCCTGCGAATCCTTATTTGAAAGAGCTTGAACTCCCCGGGGGGATCCTTGAAACGGACCTGGAAGTGTCCCTGATATCCGAAAACGGGGAGGTACTGGTAAGCTATGGTCCTCAGCCTGTTGAGGAGGGGGATTGGCCTGAGGAGGTCGTCCCGCCCGGAAAACCTTCTGAGGTGGCCACAGTGGAAGAACTGGTTCTGACAGGTCAGCGGCTCGAACAGTTTTACAATCCTTCCTATGATCCGGAACCATATTACCTGGAGGCACTTCAAAGGGATGCTGGAAACTACCATGCAAACCTGGCTATGGGTCTGCGATTACTCCGCAATGGCCTGTTCGAGGAGGCAGAGGTCTACCTGGATCATGCAGTGAAAAGAATTACCGGCAACCACACCAAGCCCAGGGATGGTGAAGCCATGTATTACCTGGCATTGTGCCAGCGATCCATGGGGAAGAACAAAGCCGCTTATGATCATTTCTACAAAGCTACGTGGAGCCAGGCATTTCATACGGCAGCCTACTACCAACTGGCTGAGCTGGCCTGTATGAACCGGGACTATTCCGACGCGCTTCAACATCTTCAACGCTCCCTGGCCACCAATGCCCTGAACACCAGGGCCATCAACCTTCAGGCTGCAGTTTACAGGAAAATGGGTGACCCGGTCAAAGCCATATCCCTGGCGGACCGGGTCAGGAACGAGGACCCACTGGATACCTGGTCCCTTTGTGAAACTTACTTTGCGCTCGGGAACAGCGGAAAGAAAAATGTGGCCGGGCAGGCCCTCCAGGTCCTCAGGAGCAGGTTGAAAGGCAATGAGCAGGCGTACCTGGAACTTGCGCTTGATTATGGGGGCGCCGGAATGTGGGAAGAAGCAGTGAAGGTCCTCTCGGTCGTTTATCTTGAAGATACGGGCGATCGGGCCGTTTCCCCCATGGTCTATTATTTCCTGGGATATTTTCATTTGAAGCAGGGGAAAGAGGTCGCAGCCCTGGATGACTTCAGGGAGGCTTCAGACCTGTCCCCCGATTATTGCTTTCCCTTCCGGCTGGAATCTATTGATATCCTGGAGGAGGCAGCAAGACAGAATCCTGATGATCCCATGGCTCCGTTTTACCTGGGGAACCTGCTCTTTGACCTTCAGCCTGAAAGGGCCCTGCGATCCTGGGAGCAATCTGCAGCCCTGGATGACTCCTACTGGCTTGTGCACCGGAACCTGGGCATGGCTTATTATAAAGTGGAGCATAACATCCCGCTTGCCGTGGATCATTACCTGAAATCCATTTCCCTCAGACCCAATGACCAGCGTTTGCTTTACGAGGCAGACGTGATCTGTGCTGCGGGCAGGGAGGATCCGGGGACCAGGTTGAAATTGCTGCATGAGCACCTTGATGCAATCTCCAACAACCATGTTTCAGACGCCCTTGCCAGGGAGGTTATGCTGCTGGTCCAGCTGGGCCGCTACCAGGAAGCCCTGAAAATAATGGGGGCGAATAATTTCAAACAGTGGGAAGGGGTAAGCAAGGCCTATAACTCCTTTGTGGATGCCCACCTGTTCATGGGAACCCGCCTGATGCAAACGGGAAAATACACGAAAGCCCTGGAACATATGGTAGCTGCTGCAGAATTTCCCGGGTTTATGATGGTCGCCAAACCCTACAGAGGTGGCCGGTCGGGTGAGGTTTATTATTTCACCGGGTTGGTTCAGGAAGCGATGGGGCAAACTGAACTTGCCGGAGGATTTTTTGAACGATGTCTCGAAGAACGACCAAATCTGAATTTGGACGGGGACTATTACTACCGGGCAATGGCACTCAGTAAGTTGGGGAAGCAGAAGGAAGCGGAGGAGATTTTTGACGGACTGATCGCACTGGGCAAGAAAAGGCTGGATGATTCTGAGGCTGATTTTTTTGCCAAGTTCGGAGAGAAGGAAACCCCCGATGACAAACTCTCTGAAGCCTACTATCTGCTTGGCCTCGGTTACATGGGTAAAAAAATGAACGATGAAGCTGGGAAGATGTTCGCTGAGGCGGTCCGGCTCAATATCAACCATGTCTGGGCCGCCCACTACCTGGAACAAATCAGACAATGACTTTGATATGAAAATCACCCGAAGAGAATCATTGAAAATGATCGGGGCGGGGTCGCTCGGCCTGATGTCCGGTATTGCACTGGCAACTCCCGCCGATGAAAGACACATCATCACACTCAGTTTTGATGACGGATTTAAAAAGTCAAGCATCAAAACGGCGGAGATCTATGAGAAATATGGTCTCTCCTGCTGCCTGAACATTATTGCATCCGCCCATATGGACCAGTTCCAGTTGCCCAATAAGTACCATGCCTGGCCGGTGGGGGATTTTGCCCTGTGGAATGAGATGAAGCGCAGGGGGCATGAGATCATGCCCCACAGTTATAAACATACCAACCTGGCTGAGGTCCCGCTGGAAGAGGCCAAAGTATGGGTGAGGAAGTGCATCGATGTATTCAACGAGGAACTCGACGGTTTTGTGGCAAAGGAGTCTGTGTTCAGCCTGCCGCACAACGCATCCACACCAGAGTTGGAGGAGTGGCTGTACACACAGTTCAGGATCATCCGCACCCATGGCGGACTCTTCAATCCGCTTCCGCACCGTGGTCAGGTAAGGCTGGGGTGTGGCGGTGAGGGACCAGGTAACATTGATAAACACCTGGTGGATTCCATCGATCAGTTCCTGGAGGGACCTCCGGGTTGGTTTGTATACAACACACACGGTCTGGATGACGAAGGCTGGGGTCCGCTCAGCGCAAGCGTCCTGGATGAGACACTCGCCAGACTCGTGGAACTGGAGCACGTGGAGGTGCTTCCTGTCATACCTGCACTGAACCAAATCTGACCCATGAAAATAAAGCATTTTTTTTATATTGCTTCAATGTTGTCCCCTTTTGTTATGGATGCACAGGTGGACAAATACGAAGAAATCATACGCTACATTGAAAATCCCTCTCTAGTGGAGGAAAACCAGTTACCACCGCATGTACCTTTCATTCTCTTTGAAAACCTGGAACAGGCAAAAGCAGGCGATTGGGCAGCCTCCCCCTGGTACCGGGATCTGAACGGGACCTGGAAGTTCTACTGGAGCAAAAGTCCGCTCGAATCACCCCGTGAATTTCATCTCACGGGATTTGATGCCTCAGGATGGAAAGAGATCCGGGTGCCCGGAACCTGGCAGATGCAGGGTTACGGATACAACATCTACCGGAACGTGCCCATGGAATTCGCGCCCTATGATCCCCCCTGTGTCCCGGTAGAATTTAATCCAACCGGATATTACATCAGGGAATTTGAGATCCCTGTTTCCTGGAAGGACCGGAAGGTGGTGCTCCATTTCGACGGGGTGAAAGCAGGTTACTGGGTATGGATTAATGGCACTTATACCGGATTTGACAAGGGGAGCATGACCCCGGCCGAATTCGATATCTCGGAATACCTGGTCCCGGGAACCAATAAAATAGCTGTCCAGGTAGTCAGGTGGTCCGACGGCAGTTACCTGGAGGACCAGGACATGTGGCGTTTTGCAGGGATCTATCGCGGTGTCTACCTCTACGCGGTGCCGGAATCCCACATCAGTGATTTCTTTGTGCGAACCTCCCTTGATGACACTTACACCATGGCCACCCTCGGTGTGGATTGTTTCATTGAGAATAATAGAGGCGATGAAGCAGGGAAACTGAAGGTAAAAGCACGCCTTTTTGACAGGAACGGTAATGAAACAGCAACATTCAGCAGTCCTGTTAAATCTAACAATTCAGACAACCGCCAGAAAATAACCCTAAGCAGTGAGATAGGTGGGCCTGACCTGTGGTCGGCCGAAAAGCCGAACCTATACACCCTGGTACTCACACTTGAGAACAACCAAGGGGCAGTCCTGGAAGCGGTGGAGGAGAAGGTGGGATTCCGGGAACTGGAGATCAGGAATTCACAGTTGCTTGTCAATGGAGTACCCATTGTAATCAAAGGGGTAAACCGGCATGAACATGATATGCTCCGGGGACGCACCATGAGCAGGGAGTTGATTGAAAAGGATTTTAAACTAATGAAGGAGCTGAATATCAATGGTATTCGTACCAGTCACTACCCAAATGATCCACTCTTTTATGAACTGGCCGATACATGGGGCTTTTATATTTGCAACGAGGTGAATGCCGAGTGCCACTACGGGCAGGAATTCCTGGCAGCACAACCGGGATGGGAAGATGCATTCATGGACCGGACCAGGCGGTATCTTCAAAGGGATAAGAACCATCCCTCGGTGATCATGTGGAGTATGGGAAATGAATGCGGGCTGGCACCCATTCATTACCAGATGGCAGATTATGTCCATGCAGCCGATCCCACCCGTTTTGTCTACCACCAGACCAATACACCCAACGGAGATGCCCCTTTTGCGGATATCTGCGGTACCCGTTATCCCAACCCGGGGATGCTTGACGCCATCGGGGATACCACCCGGCGGCCAGTGATTCTGGGGGAATATGCGCATGCCGTGGCCAATTCCATGGGTCATTTTGATGAATATTGGGACAGGTTTTATAAATACGACCGGCTTCAGGGAGGATTTATCTGGGACTGGGTCAACCAGAGCATTCTGGTAGACCTGGTGACCACACCGGACCGTACAGCATACCATAACCAGGCAGTGTTAATGGGTCGTCCCGAGCAGGTGAAGGGCCACTCTGGGCTGGCCATTCAGCTGAGTGGACTGGATGATTTCGTCGAGGTAACACCGCATTCTGCGTTGGAACTGACAGGGACAGCACTCACACTGCAAACCTGGATCTATCCCAGGGGATTTAACGGCTCCAATACAATGATCTCCAAAGGGACACACTCCTTTTCCCTTGAGCAGCCACACAAAGACACCATTTCATTCTCCATCCACACCGACAAGCCTTACCGGGTATCAGCTGTGCTCCCCAGGAATTGGAACTTCAACTGGCACCATGTGGCAGCCATATATGACGGATCAGCCATTGCCATTTTCCTAGACGGAAAAAAGCTGGCTTCCTCACCCGCCAGAGGGAAGCTAAAGCGTACCTACTACGAGGTGATGGTCGGGAAGAACCACGAAGGGGATCACGAAAACACTCCTGGATTTATATCCAACGCCATCTTCGATGAAGTCATGATCCACAACATCGCACTGGAGCCTGGCATGCTCTCCTGTTTCAGGGAGCAACCTGAGATGGATGCGCACCTGGCGTTGTGGCTATCCTTCGAGGAGCAGGAGATTCTTGGCAAGTTTCGCTGCTACGGGGCCACGCCCTACGCCTCTGCTACCATGGATGGCATCATCTTCGCCGATCGCACCTACCAGCCGGAATCCTGGCAGGTGAAACACAGCCACTGCCCGGTAAAGACAGAAGCGCTGGATCCGGAAAACGGAAAATTCCTGGTCCATAACCGTTACCATTTTACCAATTTGAACGAGCTTACCACAAGCTGGGTTCTTTTAGAAGATGGTGCGGTTATCCGGGAGGGTGAACTTGAACTGGACGTCCAACCATTGCAAAAGAAAGAAGTGGCGCTTCCCATTGATCTGACGAACCTTTCCGGAACATCTGAATACCTGCTCAGGATGGAGTACCGCACCGGCTCTGACCAACCCTGGGCAAAGGCAGGTTATGAAATTGGTTTTGATGAATTCGATCTGGGGCATGGATCGGGGAAACCGGAAACAGCTGAAATGGCCATAGGTGATCCGCTTGTTGTTTCTGAAGATGGGGATGGGTTGATGATCTCCGGGAAGGGGTTCAGATACACCTTTGACAGATCGAAAGGCCTGCTCAGCCAGGTCCATTTGGGAAACACGGATCTCCTGTTGGAGGGTCCACAACTGAAAGTTTCCCGTCCGCCCATTGTGAATGAAATATCGACCTGGACAAGGGCAGAATACGCCACATGGTATGAGTGGGGGCTCGACTCACTGGTACATGAAGTTGAATCGATGGATTTTGAGAAAATCAATGACAATGAAGTCCTGCTCACTTTGAAAACCACTTCCTTCACTTTTATGGAACGGGCACTACAATTCAACAACGTTTTCATATACAGGGTTTTCAGTGATGGAACTCTTGTCCTGGACCACACAGTGCTGTGTCAGCTGGAGCTTCCGGCAAGAAGGCCGAGCAACGATATTCCCTGGATTCAGAAGATCGGCCTTGAATTGAAATTGAGCCCGGCCATGGAGCAATTTCAATGGTTCGGGAAAGGCCCCTTTGAAACTTACCCAGACCGTAAGACCGGGGCCAGGACCGGGATCTACACCACTACCACGGATTCCATCAGGATGCCGTATGTCATCAGCCAGGGATTTGGCAATCATACGGATGTCAGATGGCTGGAGGTATTGGACCGGGATGGAGCAGGATTGCGATTTGAAAGTGAAGGGCGCATGGATTTCAGCATCGATCCCTATGCCAACCTGAAGGGATCGTGGTATCCATACCAGTTAAAACGAGCCGGGAGCGTCTCGCTTAATCTGGATCACCGTGTGAGTGGGGTGGGAGGTACGCCCATTACCGTCAGGCATCCATACAGGACTTATCCCGATGCGTATCATTACCAGGTAACCATCCGCCCGGTCAACCACAACAATAATTAAATCATCCTTATCATGAATAAATTCCTCACATATCTATCCATACTCTCCATCCTGGCGGTCATGATGAACACCGGTTGCAAGAAACCGCAGGCCACTGCCACCATCCGGATCTATCCGGATTCTGTTGTCACAGACGTGTCCAACCATCCCATTGGGATCAACCTGGATTATTTTACAGATGATGATGTTTACCTGAAGCCAGCCATCAGAACAGCTGATGCCCTGAAAAGGATGGGTGTGAAATACCTCCGTTACCCCGGAGGGAACAAGTCCGATTTTTATTTTTTCTCGGTACCACCCTATGAAAAATCTCTCCCCACCCTGGCCAGGACCGGCAAGGGGGCTGTTGGAGGCCGCGACAGAATGCTCGAGAATTATTCGAAATTCAAAGTAGATGTACTTGACTTTGACGAGTTTATGGATATCTGCCGGGAAATTGATGCGGAACCTGTACTCTGTGTGGCAGCGGATGAATACCTGGTGGATTACCCCGAAGGGTGCACCTGGGCCACCAGGGGGGAGCTGATCGAGCATGCTGTTGAATGGGTCCGGTATGCCAATATCAAGAAGGGATACGGGGTCAAATACTGGATGATCGGGAACGAAAGCTGGCACAAAGGGAATAAGAACTCAACAGCGGAGATTTATGCCCGCGATGTGGTGGATTTCTCACGGGCGATGAAGGCCGTGGACCCGTCTATATTGATCATTCCAAACGGGAACTCGGTCGACTTCTGGGAGAAGGTGATCACCATTGCCGGGGACGACTTCGACCACCTCTGTTTCAGCAACTACCCGGTGTATGAATACAGGGCGGGGTATGCCACATACCGGGATACCCTGAAGGACCTGATGCATCCGGTGAAAAGGGCCATTACTGCCATTGACAAGTTTGCCACCGAGGAGCAAAAATCGCGCTGGAAACTGATCGTTGCCGAGTATGGCCCTTTTGACTGGGGGAATTTCTGGCCCAAAGAGAACAACATGGGCATGAACCTGGCCAATTTTGAAATGACCGGGTTGCAGTTGCTGGAACCAAGGATGCTCTTTTCCTGTTTCTGGAATACGCGCTGGATTACCAATGATTCAGTGGAGCACAGTGCCTACGATGCACTGGACAGGAATGGGAACCTGAATGCCAACGGGATGGGACTGATGATCTGGGGGAATTACCTTGGAAACAAGATGGTCCGGACAACATCGAACCTGCACCTGAGGACTTTTGCCAGTTATACCCCGGAAGAAGGGAAATTGTTTGTCTATATTATCAATAAATCACCAGAAGATCAGCCCATTGAATTGCTTATCGATCATCCGGGAAAAGCGAAGTTGCTCCTTGCCCGTGAACTGGTTGGCGACGGACCCGGTGATGTGGATCCGCTTTGGCAGGAGTGTGAAACCTGGGCCAATCCAACGAACATCCATGTGAAAGGGACCAGCATCACTGTAGCTGCATACCAGCTGAATTAAGAAATCTGATGAAATATGAATGCCTCATTACATTATCGCAATATATTTTTCATCCTGTTGGTTTGTGGCGGGATTATCCCGGCCCACCTGCAATCCCAGACACTGATGAAAGGGGCCAAAGAAAGGGGATACCGGTTGTACTTCCTTGCCCTTCACTCGTATGGCGATTGCAGCAACACCGGGGAGATCTATCTCAATCTTCCAGCCGTGCAAACCATCGTGGTAGAAAAAGAGCCCGTTCCTGATCTGACCCTTGAGATTGTGAACTGGCATGACGGGCCTGTGATCGGAAAGGGTGATCCGGGCACGGAAAACATCAAGCATGGATTAGAAGGAGGCAGGGTGATCAGGCAGGATGGCTGGTATCACCTCTTTACGTCCGAACAAACAGGGGACCCCAAATGGGTGAAAATGAAGCTGGGTCACTGGAAAAGCCATGACGGCAACTGCTGGGAGCGGGTCTCCACCCTGTTTGAATCCAGCGGTGATTTTACCGGTAAAGATCCCAGGGCTTCACTCTGGTCACCCATGCCCGTTTACAATGAAGAGGATTCCACCTGGTACATGACCTACGTGGCATACAGGTGCAAGCCGAATACCACAGAGCAGTTCCTGAATAATTTTGACGGAAGGATCTGGCAGGCGAAATCAGCGGTTCGGGGAAGGGATGGTCTGGGTGGCCCTTACAAGGATATTGCTGTGATCCAGGAACCCGGACCACTGGCGGATGAGTGGGAAGGACTGCAAGGCTCAGACTCGTTCTTTCCCTTTAAGGTGGGGAACAAATGGCTTGCGTTTACCGGTTCGGCCAAAACAGAAAAGTTACCCATGGAATTCTGGGGCAACGGATTGGCGATGGCTCCTGCGCTGACCGGGCCATGGATCAGGCTCAGTAACCGGAGTCCGGTCGAGTTCGGAACGAATTTTTCTGAAAATCCGATCGTTGCAGAATTGCAGGATGGAACCCTGGTCGCTGTCATGGATTCACACGGTACCGGATTTGGTTATTCGGTATCGGTGGACGGTTTGAACTGGTCCTCCATGAAATATGTGGAGGTGACCGACAAAGTGGATCCCTGGTGGGCCGAATTCAGGACCCCGCTGGGACTCATCGAAGAGGAGGACGGGACCTTCACACTCTTTTTTACTGTTATGAAGGAATTCACAGACTACTGGGATCACCTGGGCGAGGAAGGTTATGAATTGGATACAGGGTTTGATAGTGTTGGCAGTCTGACATTGAAAATAGTGCCACGCGATCAGTGAAATAATAATAATAATCAGATATGAAACTAAGTTGCACAGCGATCATCTGTCTCCTTATTTTTGGCTGTTCCCGACCCTCTGAGAAACAGGGCAATTCTGTTACAAGACCAAACATCCTGATCATTATGGCCGATGATATGGGATATGCTGATCTGGGCTGTTACGGAGGTGAGATACAAACGCCGCACATAGACAGGCTTGCAGCAAACGGAATCAGGTATACGCAATTCTATAATACCGGAAGGTGTTGTCCCACCAGGGCTTCATTGTTGACCGGGTTATACGCACACCAGACCGGGATGGGATGGATGACAGCGGCTGATCTGGGTACCGAGGGCTACACCGGGGAGATCAACAACAAATGTGTGACTTTGGGAGAAGTTTTGAAGGGAGCAGGTTATGCAACCTATATTGTCGGGAAATGGCATGTAACTTCTGATAAGCATATTGGTCCGGAGGGCCCAAAGGACACGTGGCCCCTGCAAAGGGGATTTGACAAGTATTACGGTCCGCATCATGGAGGAGGCAGCTACTTCAAGCCTGTGGTACTCACTTATGGCAACCAGCGCATTGAGCCCTCGCAGGATTATTACCTGACCGATGTACTCAGCGATTCTGCTTCTCGCTTTATCCGGGAACACCGGACGGATCGGCCTTTTTTTATGTACCTGGCATACACTGCCCCTCACTTTCCATTGCATGCCAAAGAGGAAGACATCGGTAAATATATCGGCAACTACCTTTCCGGGTGGGACACGCTGCGCATCAGTAGGTTCCGGCAAATGAAAGAGGTGGGCATCCGTGATGATACCTGGAAGCTGACAGAACCCATGCCCGATGTACCGCCATGGCATGAACTGGATGAGGCAGCCAGAAAGGAGTTTGACAGAAGAATGGCGGTCTATGCGGCTCAGATAGACATCATGGACCAGGGTATTGGCAGGGTGATCGGCACCCTCGAGGATAAAGGGCTGCTCGATAATACGGTGATATTTTTTTTATCGGACAATGGCGGGACGGCAGAATACATCAGCCGGGGTGAAGTGGCTACGGACCTGATCGGTACAGACCTATCCTATGAAAGTTACCGGAAACCCTGGGCGACCATGAGCAATACCCCGTTCAGGTTCTTCAAACAATGGGTGCATGAGGGTGGAATTTCCACACCTCTGATTATACACTGGCCGTCAGGCATCAAAGAGAGGGGAGCATTTCGTCACCAGGTGGGACATGTTATCGATCTGATGCCCACTTGCATGGAGCTGGCCGGAGCAACCTATCCGGAGGTTTACGGGGGCCATCAGATCATTCCTTATGAAGGACAGAGCCTGGTCCGCTCATTCAATGATCCTGAGGTGGACGAGAGGTTGCTCTTCTGGGAGCACCAGGCCACCAGGGCTGTGCGGATGGGGGACTGGAAACTGGTGGCCAACCGGGCAAGTAATGTAGAACCTTATACGGGCCCGTGGGAATTGTATGACCTGAGCATTGACAGGTCCGAAACGACTGATCTGAGCGGAAAATATCCGCTAATGGTAGAGCAACTGGATTCCCTCTGGAACAATTGGGCCCTGCGTTGTCATGTTTATCCCCTTGACGGGAGGGGATGGTTTGAAAGGCTTGAATGAAGCGTAACACCATTCAGAATATGGCAACAGTATAGAGCTACTTTTATTCTTAAACTAAATGCAATAAGACTATGAACCGGTTTCTGATTTTCATTTGTTTCAATGTACTGTTGATGTCGTGCGGGAGGAATGAACGGGAAACTGAAAGGCCCAATGTTCTTCTCATTTTCTGTGATGACCTGAATGATTCGGTAGAAGGCTTCGGGGGGCATCCCCAGGCCATGACACCAAATCTGAACCGGTTGGCACAGCAGGGGATCCGTTTTATTAATGCGCACAGCGCGGATCCCATCTGTGGCCCTTCCCGGGCAAGTTTCCTGACAGGTATTTATCCACACCACTCAGGTCTGTATGGATATAATCAGAATCAGAATGCGTGGAACAACAATCCCCTGTTAAAGAATTGCAAACCTATCTTCGAGCACTTCGCCGATCATGGATATGAGATTATGGGTGCAGGGAAGCTGTTCCATAACAACCATCATACCGAACCTTTATTCCACAGGCCGGATGGAATGGGTGAATTTGGACCGGGTATGGAGTATGGCCCATTTGCCTGGACAGGTGTCGTATCGGATAATATTTACAATGATCTGGTTGCACATCCCGATATTCCACGGAAATTTGGGACTTCCGCTTTCACCTCTTTTGCCTCATATGATAATGTTCCCACAGTACCACCGGATAAGGAGAAGAACACGCCCGGCTATGCAGGATGGTACTTTGCCGATTATCCACATGGAAAACCCTACCGGTACATCAATGAGAACGACAGGGATCCGCTGCCCGATGAACTTACTGCAGACTTTGCAATTGAAAAATTGAAAGAGGAACATGATCATCCTTTTTTATTGGCCATTGGACTGATCAGGCCCCATTCACCCTGGTATGCACCTAAGAAATACTTCGATATGTTCCCGCTGGAACGGGTCGAACTTCCGCCTTACCTGGAAAATGATCTGGAGGATTGCGCCGAGGAATTGTGGTACCAGCCCGGCTGGAAAAAGGAACACAGATTCCTGAATCTGCTGGAGAGCTATGAAGGGGATGAAGGATGGAGGAGATTTGTACAGGCTTACCTGGCCTGCGTGGCATTTGCCGATGCCCAGGTAGGCAGGGTGTTGCAGGCTCTTGATCAAAGTGCCTATGCTGAAAATACCATCGTCATCTTTACAAGCGATCATGGTTATCACATGGGTGAAAAGAATCAGCTGTTTAAGCGGACTGTATGGGAAGAGGCCACACGGGTCCCAATGATCATCAGGTTACCAGACGGGAATCATGCAGGTCAATCGTGCGATTACCCCGTGGGACTGATCGATATTTATCCG
>Ga0315535_1001254_pt1 | contig 17014 bp, 12 predicted proteins | sample SalMarSW160220MG_2_FD_203092 | JGI IMG/M metagenome (GOLD analysis project Ga0315535, IMG submission 203092) | Salt marsh sediment microbial communities from the Plum Island Ecosystem LTER, Massachusetts, United States - Salt Marsh Sediment SW1602-20 ... | reverse complement strand
AACACGGTGGGCTGCAGCCCTCCCTGTTGCAGAGCAATGGCCGCGAGCCTCCTCGCGGCGAGCTGAACAAAGGAGTTGAGCATGGGACTGTTCGGACCATCTCTCGAGAAGCAGGTAGAGAAGGCTCTCGGCCAGGTTCGCGGCATGGGCCTCGACGTCCGCGGCCTGGGCGCGCGGGTCGAGGGCAAGATCGTCACGCTGACCGGTGAGACGGAGAGCATGGAGGTCAAGACCACAATCATGGAGGCGTTCTCCAAGGCCGTGAAGGCCGACAACATCTTGAATACCATCAAGGTGATCCGGCCGGAGCCCGAGCCACATGCGACGGCGCCCGCGGCCGCACCCGGCGAACGCACCTACGAGGTGCAGGCGGGCGACACCCTCGGCGCCATCGCGCAGCGGTTCTATGGCAAGGCCAGCCAGTATATGAAGATCTTCGAGGCCAACCGCGACATCCTGGACAACCCCGACTTGATCAAGGTCGGCCAGGTCCTGAAGATCCCCGAGTGACCGTCGGGCGAGGACACGTTCGCCGTCCGCCCTGTCGCATGCGGCCCGCAGGCAGAACCGCCCACGGCACTGGGGGAAGGGCTTGCCGTACTGTCCTCGAGCTTCATCTCAACGCCATGTCTCAGACTCCCCAACGTCAAGGGCCTGGGTGGGCAGATCCCTCGGGCGGGCGGCGGCCTCCGTCACTTCGTCACTTCGTCACTGGCCCGGATGGGCGGGACTTAATCACCTAATGACTTCATCACTTAGTCACTTGGGTGGGTGGCTGGGCCTCCCTCCTCACCTCCTCACATTCTCACTTTCTCACCTGCTCACCTCCCGGCCGGGCGGGCGGAGGAGGTAAACTCGATAGCTCGAGGAGGCGGTTTCGGAGTTCGAGCGATGGTGAACGAAACCGAAGGCAGGAAGGACGGCACCTCGCGAGTGCTCGATCTGGACGACGCCGGGGCCGACACGCCGGCTCCGACGCCCGCCGCGAGCGGCGGCGCGCCGGACCTGGCGACGCTCCTGCGGACGGGCGAGCGTTGGGGCTACGTCGATGAGGACGGCGGCATCCACGTCCGCGCCGGGAAGTACAACGACGACCGGCTCGTCGCCCGCGTCCCTCCGTCCAGGCGCGCCGAGACCCTCGCTACTCTGCTGCTTCGCTTCCAGGAGCTGGAGGACCGTTTCGAGGCTCTGAACAAGGAGCTGCGCCAATCAAGAAACGCGGGCCGCAATCTGAAGTCCCTGCGGTCGTTTGTCCACTGGGTCGAGGGTGCCGAGGCGATCGGCGATTATGACAGCCTGCTCGGTAGCGCCCACGCCCAGATCGCGAGCATCGAGAGCCGGCTCGCCCAGGGGGAGGCCGCCAAGCTGGCACTGGTCGAACGGGCCGAGGCGCTCGCCGACTCGAACAAGTGGAAGACCACCGGCGAGGTCATGATTGAGCTCATGCAGGAGTGGAAGTGTGCGGGCTCGGCCGGCCGCGAGCAGGACGAGGCCCTGTGGCAGCGCTTCAAGGAGGCGCGAGGCACCTTCTTTTCCCGCCGGAACGAGCACTTTGCCGAGCTCAAGAAGAGCCACGCGAAGGCGCGCGAGGCCAAGGAGGCGCTGATCGCGCGTGCCGAGGAGTTGGCGCCGTCGACCGACTATGACGGAACTCTTGCAGCCATGCGGGATCTGCTCGAGGAGTGGAAAGAGGCGGGCTCGGCCGGCCGCGATGTCGACGACCAGCTCTGGGAACGCTTCCACGCGGCCCGTGACCCGTTCTTCGAGCGTCGCAAGGCCAATATTGCCGAGCAGCGCCGCCGACCGGACGACCGCCCGCGCAGCAGAGACGGCGGTCGTCGCCGAGAGGGCGGCCCGCGCGACCGCGGGCCTGCCGGACCGCGCCGGCGCGACGGTCGAGGCCCGGGAGGACCGCCCGCGGGTCGCCCACGCAGCAGTGCCCCCGGGGTTCTCCGCTCGTCCCTGGCCGACATCGTCGGCCCCCTCAAGGACCTCTTCCCGGCGGAACGCGACAGTGACAGCACGGCGACTAACAAAGGCAGCGGGAAGCGGAAGACCGAGAAGGCCGACTGAAGCCCGACCCCCACCCAGATCCTTCTTCGCTCGCAAGCTCGCTCATCAGGATGACAGGGGAGTAGAGCTCTGCTCGCTGATCAGGATGACACGGAGTATCGCGACCCGGGGTCGACACCCCCGGGTGCCATTCTGAGGAGCCGTAGGCGACGAAGAATCTGGGCGGATGGGTGGTCCGTCTCGCGTCTTGCATCGTCCGGGCGGGCGGGGGTTCTCCGTCACTCCATCACTCCGTCCCGGGCGGGCGGGACCTCCTCACCTTCTCACTTCCTCACCTGCTCACCTCCCGGTCGGGCGGGAGTCTCCGTCACTCCATCACTCCGTCACTCCGTCACCGGTTGGGTGGGAGGGGGACTCCGGATGTGAGATTCTGATAAGCATGAGGATCCCACCTGTCCCACGCCGCCTCGTCCTCGCCGACTGGCCGACGCCGCTCGAGCCGATCGACCGGCTCGCGAAGGTCCTCGGTGTGCGCCGGCTCCTCATCAAGCGTGACGACCGGATGGGGATCGGCGGCGGCGGCAACAAGGTCCGTAAGCTCGAGTACCTCCTCGCCGAGGCCAAGGCGGCCGGGGCGACCACGGTCATCACGCGGGGCGCGGTGCAGTCCAACCACGTCCGGCTGACCGCGGCCTGCGCCGCCCGCGTCGGGCTTCGCTGCGAGGCCGTCGTGCACAACCCCATCGGCACGGACGACGAGGCATACCACCACTCCGGCAACCCTCTCCTCGACTCGCTGTTCGGCGCCACGCTGCACCGGACCGGATCGCTGGAGGAGGCGGACGCGGCCTTCATCTGGGTCCAGGCGGAACTGATAGCAAGAGACGAGCACGTCTACGCCATCCCGATGGGCGGCTCGGTGCCCCTGGGCGCCTTCGGCTACTACCAGTGCGCGCAGGAGATTCTCGAGCAGCTGGGCTCCGTGAAGCGTACGGACCTCGTGGTGGTCGTTGCCGCGGGAACCGGCGGCACCCAGGCCGGCCTGGTTGCCGGCTTTCTGGGCACCGGGGTTCGCGTCATCGGCGTCAGCGTTTGGCTGCCGAAGGACGAGATCGCCGCCACGGTCGCTGATCTCGCCTCCTCCACCGCCGAGCTCGCCGGCTCGAAAACCGGCGTGTCCGCCGAGGACGTCGTCGTGCTCGACGACTACGTGGGGCCAGGCTACGGCTTCCCGACCGACGAGGGCGTCGAGGCGATGAGAATGGTGGCGCGCTCCGAAGGGATCGTGCTCGACCCGATCTACACCGGCAAGGCGATGGCCGGACTGATCGACCTGATCAGGAAGAACAAGCTCCGCGACGACGACGTCCCTCTCTTCCTGCACACCGGGGGCAGCCCCGGCATCTTCGGCTACGCCAACGACATCGCGAGCCGCCTCGGGGAGTGACTGAGCGGCAACGCCCCGATCTGTGCCGAGCTTTGCCGTTTCGGCGACCCGCCGCCTCCCGACGCCATTTGGACAACCCGGCTCCCCCCCCGGGTGTCATTCTGAGGAGCCGCCACTGGCCCCTGGCATTCTGAGGAGTCGCCACTCCCCCTGCCATTCTGCGGAGCGCCAGCTACCAAGAACCTGGGTGGGTGGGAGGGTCCTCTCCCTGGCCGGGCGGGGGCCCGTCTCGCGTCTTGCTTCGTCCGGGCGGGCGGGGGAACCTAGTCACCTAGTGACTTAATCACTGGGCGGGAGGGTGCCGCGTCTTCCGTTTCCCTTCTCCCGTCTACCCTCTTCGAAACCCTTCGACCAAACCGCTCATCCGCTCGTCGCCTCGCAGGAGGCGGACGCCCTCAAAGCCCGCGGCCTCGAGGCCGGCTCGGATCTCCTCGAAGGAGTACGTCCCGCCGCCCGCCGTACCAACCAGCATGTTGACCGCGAAGATGGCGCCCCGCGGGGGTCGCGTGTGGTCATCGTTCATCACGTGGTCGCGGATCACCAGCCGGCCGCCCGGCTGCAGGGCACGGAAGACCTTCCGGTACAGCTCCACGTTCTGCTCGGCGCTGTTTTGGTGGATGATCGCGGACAGCAGGGCCAGGTCGTGCCCGGGTGGCAGCTCGTCCTGATAGAAATCACCGGTCACGAAGCGGACGCGCCCGATCACGCCGGTCGTGCTCAGGCGCCGGCGCGCCATTTCGATCACCGGCGGCAGGTCGAACAGCGTCGCCTGCAGCGCAGGGCTCGCCTCGAGGAACGCCTGGGTGTAGGTGCCCGAGGCGCCGCCGATGTCGAGTAGTCGGGTCGCTTCGCCCGGACCGATCGCAGCCACCACATCCGCCGCCATCCTGGCGCCGACCGTGTGCATCGCGCCGATGAACGCCTGCCTGTCCTCCTCCCGCTGCTCGGGCTCCGCGGGCCGCGCGGCCGGCGTGCCCCGGCGGACCACCTCCGTGAGCTCGGACCAGCGCCGCCACAGCGCGACGGAGTGCCTCAGCATCGGCACCACCGAGCGGGCCGAGTCACACGACAGCAGCTCGGCTGCGTCCGAGGTGCAGCGGTACCTGCCGTCCTCCTTTTCCAGCAAGCCGATCGCGGCCACCGCGTCGAGCAGCGTCGTCGTGCCCCGCAGGTCGGCTCCGAGTGCATCCGCGAGCTCCTCCGCTGTCATCGCCCGATGCGCCAGCGGCGTGAAGATGTCGAGCTCCACCGCCGTCAGCAGCACACGCGACTCCATGAACGCGCTGCCGAGCCCCAGGATCCCTTCGGGGGTCGTTGCAACCATGTCAGCTCACCTCCTCGGGCGCGTTGCGCCCGCTCGGGATTCTACCGACTGCAGCCGTGCGCGGGATGTCTTTCCTGGTACCTATCTGGTACCGAGGGGGCCGACCGGCTTCCCTTGGTGTCATTCTGAGGAGTCACCATTCCCCCTGTCATTCTGAGGAGCGCCAGCGACGAAGAATCTGGGTGGGTGGGGGCCTTCTCTGGTCGGGCGGGGGCCCGTATCCCATCTTCCGTCTCGCCTCCCCGGTCGGGCGGGGGAACCTAATCACCTAATGACTTAATCACTTAGTGCTCTGGACCGGAATTTCGGTGACGTATTGATTCATGCTGCAAGCTGAGTAGATAGGGCGTTGAGTCGTGCAAGGAGGTTGTTGAGGTCGCGTCGGGTGAAGTTCCACTTGAAGGGCTGGGCGATTCGTTCGTCTTCTCATCCGAGCTCAAGACGTAGTCGCCCGAGGCCAGAGTTCGGCCCTTCCACACGCCTTGATAGAGATCCAGGACAGTGGCGGCCTTTTCCTCGAAGTTGGGATCCCGGGGGAAGATCCAACTGCGATATCGCCAGGGGCGAATTGCGTCCTGCGACAGCCACCTCCAGAGTGTGGTTCCCCCGATCGAGGCGACCAGCCCACGGTTCTGGGCTTCGCGCTTGAGCTCGGAGATGCTGAAGCGCGACAGAGGAAGGCCATGCACCGCTGGTAGCTCACAGGCGAGCGCCTTAACCGCGACGATCACGCTGGGGGGAAAACAGCGGTGGACGCCCCCCGCGAGGTCGCTCCTGCAACCCTGCCAGACCTTCCTCGAAGAAGCGCTTCCTCCATTTGGAGACGATCTGCCGAGGGGTATCCAGCCTGGCCGCGATCTCATCGTTGCCCAGCCCCCGGGCCGCGTACAGGACAATCTTGGCCCGGATCACATCACGATACGAGGACGTATATTTCCGAGCCACGGCCTTCAGATAGGACTCCTCGTGCAGGTCAAGCTCAATTACAAATGGGCTTTTCCTTGGCATACTCCAGGTTCCGGGTGGTTCACTCCGGCCTCCTGGTGATATTATACGACATTGTATTTATGAAACAGAGCACTTAGTCACTTCGACGGGGAGGTGGGGGAGGCACAAGAAAGCCCCCGGCGCTCGGCCCGGGGGCTCGAGCTGGCAGCTATGCTCGGCCGCTCAGGCAGCCATCTCCAGGATGTACGCGAAGCCCATTCCGCCGCCGATGCACATTGTGACGATGCCACGCTTGGCCCCGCGGCGTTTGAGCTCGCCGAGGATCTTGACGGTCAGAACGGCGCCGGTGGCGCCAAGGGGATGGCCGGTGGCAATGGCGCCACCGTTGACGTTGGTCTTGTCCGGGTCGAGGCCGAGCTCGCGCACGCAGTAGACGGACTGCGAGGCGAACGCCTCGTTGATCTCGACCAGGTCGATGTCGTCGAGCGTCAGACCGGCCTTGGCGAGGACCTTGGGGACGGCGACCGAAGGGGCGATTCCCATCTCGTCCGGGTCGACGCCGGTGACTGCCCACTCGCGGACGTACGCGATGGGCTTCAAGCCCATCGCCTTTGCCTTCTCCGCCGACATCAGGACCACTGCGGCGGCCCCGTCGTTGGTCTGCGAGGCGTTGCCGGCAGTGACCGTGCCGCGCGGGTCGAAAACAGGCCTCAGCTTGGACAGCGCCTCGACGGTGGTGTCGCCACGCGGGCCCTCGTCGGTGTCGAAGGTGAACTCCCGCCAGGCACCGCTCTCGCGCGTGCGGACCTTGAGGGGAACGATCTCGTCCTGGAACTTTCCCTCGGTAATGGCGGCCGCCGCCCTCATGTGGGAGGTGTAGGCGAACTCGTCCTGCGCCTCGCGCGTGATCTCATAGCGGCGGGCGACGATCTCGGCGGTGGTGCCCATCGCGGTGTAAGCGGTCGGCATCTTGTCGACCAGGGCGGGGTCGGCGATCAGCTTGTTGCCACCCATGGCCACCATCGACATCGACTCGACGCCGCCGGCGATGATGATGTCGGCGCTGCCGGCCTTGATGGTGTCCGCGGCAAGGGCGATCGTCTGCGAGCCCGAGGAGCAGAAGCGGTTGACGGTCATGGCAGGGACCGAGTTTGGGAACCCAGCAAGGAGGGCAACCATGCGGGCAATGTTCATGCCCTGCTCGCCCTCCGGCATGGCGCAGCCGAGGATGATGTCCTCGACCATGGCGGGCTCGAGACCGGGCGTGCGCTCGATCAGCGCCTTCAGCACCTCTGCGGCAAACTCTTCCGGTCGTGTATCGCGCAGGCTGCCCTTCTTGGCCCTGCCGACGGGCGTGCGGGCGACGGAAACGATGACGGCTTCTCGCATCGTGTCAGCTCCTTTCGAGGCCGGGCTCAATTCCGCAGCGGCTTGTTGTTGGCGAGCATGTAGGAGATCCGATCGTGCGTCTTCGGCTCGCCGCAGAGCGAGAGGAACGCCTCTCGCTCGAGGTCGAGAATGGTCTGCTGGTCGACCGGGTCGTTAATCGTCGTGTCGCCGCCGCAGAGGACGTTGGCAATGTGGGTGGCGATCTTCTCGTCGTGCGAGGAGATCCAGTGCGTGATCTTCATGTTGAGGAGCAGCGTCTTGAGGGTGGCGACGCCCTCGTGGCCGGGCAGATTGAAGGTTCTGGCCAGCGGCGGGCGGTAGCCCTCCTCGGCCATGCCGATCGCCATCCGCTTCGCGGTCCACAGCTGTTGGTCGCGGTTGAGCTCGACGTGGTCGAACGGGCGGAGGATCTTAAAGTCCCTGGCCTCCTCGGCCGAGGTCGCGACCTTGGCCATGGCGATGTTCTCGAACGCTCGCTGCAGGAAGGGGAGATTGGAGAGGATCGGCTTTTCGACCCCTTCGAGCACCCGCTCGAGCAGGAACATGCAGCCGCCGCCGGCCGGAATCAGGCCGACGCCGACCTCGATCAGTCCGATGTAGGTCTCGGCAAAGGCGCAGACGCGGTCGCCGCCCATCGTGATCTCGCAGCCGCCGCCGAAGGTAAAGCCGAAGGGGGCGGTGACGACCGGCACGCGCGAGTTCCTGAGCCCCGTCGTCATCCCCTGGAAGGCCTGCACCATGGTGTCGATCGCCTTCCACTGGTGGGCCATGGCCGCCTCGAGGATCATCAGCAGGTTGGCACCGGCGCAGAACTGCTCGCCCTGGTGGTGAATGACGAGGCCGCGGAAGTCCTTCTCGGCGATCTCGACACCTTTGTACATGACCTCGATGATCTGCTCGTCGATCGGGTTGAGCTGGGGCTGCATGGCGGAGTGGAACTCGACGCAGGCGATGCCATCGCCAAGGTCGATGAGCGAGGCGCCCTTATTCTCGTAGATGACCTTCTTCTCGTCGCGCTTGAGGTCGGCCAGGAAAACGAAGGTGTCCGGCTTCGGGACCTTGACGTACGTGCGGCTCTCGATGTCATAGTAGAAGCGGACGTTGTCTTCATAGGTGTAGAAGTACTCGTGGCCGGCCTCGAGCATGGCGGTGACCCAGGAGGCGGGTTCGACGCCCTCGGCCCGCATACGCTCGACGACCTTGCCCACGCCCAGTGCGTCCCAGGTCTCGAACGGTCCCATCTCCCAGTTGAAGCCCCAACGCAGGGCGGCGTCGATGTCGACGATGGAGTTTGCGATCTCGCCCAGGCGACGGGAGGTGTAGGCCAAGGTGTCGCGCAGTACCCGCCAGGCAAAGGCGCCGGCCGGGTCATCTGCGAAGACGACGTGGCGCAGGCGCTCGGCGACGTCGTGGATTCCCTTGGCCTTGGCGAGCGAGGGGAAACTCGGGCGTTGCTTGGGCCGGTAGTCGCCCGTCTTCCAGTCGTAGGCGAGGGTGATCTTGTTGCCCTTGGCGTCCTTGTCGCGCTTGAAGAAGCCGGCCTTGGCCTTGCGGCCGAGCAGACCCTCCTCGAGCATCTTGGTGACGAACTGGGGGACCTCAAACAGGTCGTGCTCTTCGTCGTCCGGACAGCCGTCTTTCAGGGTGTTGACGACGTGGGCGAGGACGTCGAGACCGACCAGGTCGACAGTGCCGAAGGCGGCACTCTTGGGGCGACCCATCGCCGGACCGGAAATGGCGTCGACCTCGTCGACCTGCAGGTTCATCTCCATCATGGCGCGGATCGTCGCCATGATGCCGTAGACGCCGATGCGGTTGCCGACGAAGTTCGGCGTGTCCTTGCCGTAGACGATGCCCTTGCCGAGGCGGAAGGTGCCGAAGTCCGCCATCATCTCGACGACCTCGGGCAGCGTGTCCTTGCCGGCGACCAACTCGAGCAGGCGCATGTACCGGACGGGGTTGAAGAAGTGGGTGACCAGGAAGTGCTGCTTGAAGTCGTCGGAGCGGCCCTCGGTCATGCCGGTGATCGACAGGCCAGAAGTGTTCGAGGAGACTATGGTGCCGGGCTTGCGGACCTCGTCAACGCGTGCGAACACCTTCTGCTTGATGTCCATCCGCTCCACTACGACCTCGACGATCCAGTCGCACTCAGCGAGCCTGTCCCAGTCATCCTCGAAGTTCCCGATCTCGATCAGGGGCAGGAACCGTTTCGAGTAGAGGGCTGCCGGCTTCGACTTCTTGATGCCTTCGAGCCCCTGCATGGCGAGCTTGTTGCGGAAGCGAGGGTCGTCAGGGGTGAGCCCCGCGGCCTCGTCGTGGGGACCGAGCTTGGGCGGTACGATGTCGAGCAGCAGCGCCGGGATACCCGCGTTCGCCAGGTGGGCGGCGATGCCCGAGCCCATCACACCGGCTCCGAGCACTGCGACCCTGCGTATCTCTTTGCGCATGGATCAACCTCCCGATCTCATGTGATTTTGTTGCCGTCCGCCCCAGGACCGGGGGCAGGGGACGATAGGGGATGAATGAACACTCATTCATTTTGACGTACTCGACCGGAAATGGCAAGGGGACGGAAGTGAGAAGGTGAGGAAGAGCGGACTGAAAACGGACCACCCGCTCACCAGGTGTTTGGAGTGATGCAGGCCGCTCCGTTCGGTCACACCGCGGACGATAGAAGAGAGAGAGCAGTAGGACCAACCGAGCTACCCGCTCGGAAAGCACTGGGAGAACAGGCTCCAGCGAAGGGCCTATGCAGAGGGTTCCTCAAGCGATTCGCGCAGCGAATCGCTTACACTCGATGGATGGCCGATCGCCGAAGCGATGTTCTGGTTCTTGGTGCCGGGCCAGCCGGGCTGGTGACGGCCGGGCTACTGGCCCGCGCAGGTCACCAGGTAACGATTCTCGAATCGCGTGCGGAGCCGGCGCCCGGCGTCCTTTGTCTCAGCCCTCCTGGCGCCGAGATTCTGACCGAGCTCGGCGTCATGGCGCGGCTCGAGGAACTGCCGGCGGCGGTGCGGAGCGGGCTGCTGCTGCTCGTGGGCCCTCACGAGCGGGTGGAGCTCTGCGATGATTGCGGCCTGCTCTCCGTCCCCCGGCCCGAAGCGCTGGCCGTGATGGAACGGTCGACGTGCGGGCATGGGGCGACGCTCATCAAGGGCTTCACGGCGTACCTGCCATCGTGGCAGCACCGTGGGGTTGTCGGAGTACGGGCACGCGACGGGGCAGGGGAGCAGTTCGTGTTCGAGGCTTCGGTGGTCGTGGACGCCACGGGCGCGCGGGCGTTCCTTCCCGCGGCCCTTGGCCAGGCGATGCCGCGACGGGGTCCGCGCCGCGTGCGGGCGGTGGCGCGGCTGGAAGGGGCGCCTGCAACCGGTACGTCGCTCGTGGCGTTCGACGGCCAGTGGCTGCTGATGGTGCCTGCAGCGGGCGGCATGGTACAGGCGGTGCTGCGAGTCCCGGACGGCGTCGAGCCGACGCCCGAGTGGGCCGACGAGCGCCTGCGCGATGCGCTTGGGGTAGAGGCCCAGGCCGCGCTCGGTGGTGCACGAAGGGTCAGCGAGGCGTCCGTCGGCCGCGTGAGTGTCGGCGGCGTTATGCGCGCGGTGGCCGGCGATGGCTGGGCCGCGGTCGGTGCCGCGGCAGGGTGTGGCGGGCCGGGGTTTCCCGGCGCAACCTCGGCAGGGCTGGTGGTGGCGTCGTCGGCGGCATGGGAGGCCCATCTGGCGCTGCGCGACGGCAAGGTGTTCACCGGCGGCAGCGCCGGTGCAACCGTCACTCTAGCTCGGCAGCGCGTGCACCTCGAGACGCTGCTCGAGCGGGCACTGTCGAGGGCGGCGCGGGTGGGGATGCTGAGTGAGGCGGGGTCGGGGCGCAGGAGAGCGGCGATTCTGACCGCCATGCTTGAAGGGCGCTGGGCGGAGGCCGGCGGCCGGCTGCGCCGCTTGCTCTACCTGTGGTGGCTGGACCACCGCTCGCGGCGGCTGCTGGGACGAGGCGCGGACGACGAGTTCGGTAGAATGGCGGAAGAAACCAGGAGCTAGAGGGGAGGCAGAGCATGCGACGTGTCTTTGGAATCTTACTGGCGGCGGCATTGGCGGCACCGGCAGCCTACGCGGGGGAACTCGCGGGAGTGACGATGCCTGATCAGGTGACAGTGTCCGGTAAGACGCTTCACCTCAACGGAATGGGAGTACGAAAGAAGCTCTGGATCAAGGTCTACATCGGTGGGCTCTACCTCGAGAACGCGACCAAGGACGCGAGCGAGGTGATCAACTCCGACCAGGTCAAGCGGGTGGTGATGCACTTCCGCACCAACAAGGCGAGCAAGAGCAAGATGGACGATGGCTGGGACGAAGGGTTCCAGGACAACAGCCCGGACGAGATGGCAGCCTTGAAGGACCGCATTGCGACCTTCAAGAGCTACTTCGGAGACATGAAAGTGGATGATGTCGTCGAGATGACGATGGTGCCCGGTGAGGGGACCACGGTCGTCATCAACGGAACCAACAAGGGCACGATCGAGGGTGACGACTTCGCGAAGGCTCTGATGCGCGTCTGGTTTGGCGACCATCCGCCGACCGAGGACCTGAAGGAGGGAATGCTCGGCAAGGCCGACTGAGACCAGGAAACGCTGTTCTCAGGCTCCGTGTGACGTGCTGGCGTCAGGTGACGCCCGCATGTCGTATGGCCTTCTTCAGCGAGTGGGTCGCTCTTTGGGCAGGCAGGGGCTCCGTCGGTCCATCACGACCGGGGCGGGCGGAGGAGTCTCCTCACTCCTCACCTGCGTGGCCAGGCACGCTCGCCGTGCTGCAATCAGTGCTGGAGCGTGCGAAACGGGTCTCCCATCTCGCGGATCAGCCGGTCGGCGTGATAGACGCGGTCGAGGTTCCAGAACACGTAGCGGATGTCGACCATGATCGATCGCGTCAGAACGGGGTCGAAGCGCCAGTCGGAGGCCATTGACTCGTAGTTGCCGTCGAACAGCAGTCCGATCAGCTCACCGGCGCCGTTCATGACCGGTGATCCCGAGTTGCCCCCGGTACTGTCGAGGGTGGCGAGGAAGTCCACCGGCACATCCTTGATCGAGTTGTCGAGGTAGGGCGACGGCTCGGTGGTTCTGGCGGCCTCGAGCAGCGCCTGCGGCGAGTTGAACGGAGGAACTCCGGTGTCCTTCTCGAGCACGCCGTGAAGGCTCGTCATCCAGAAGTAGCGCACCGCATCGCGCGGTTGGTAGCCGGATACGGTTCCGTAGTTGAAGCGCATGGTTGAGTTGGCGTCGGGGTACAGGATGCCGCCACGGTACTCGTGGAGCGCCTGGACGTACAGTGGACGCAGGCGGCTGAGGGCGCCTTCGACCCGCTGCTCGCGCGTGCGGTTGGCCTCCCGCAGCGGCTCGAGGGCGAGCGCGAGCTTGATCATGCTGTCGCCGCTGCCCACGACGTCGGCGCGGGGGGCATCGAAGAGCGACATCCGGAAGTCCTCGTCCTGCAGCCGCGTGCCCGCGTACAGGGTGTCGAGGAAGGTGTCGACCTCCTTGGCCGGGTCGCCGCCGGCCTTGAACAAGAGGTCGTCAAGCGCCTCGATGCGCTGGTCTGCCGGGAGCTTGGAGGCCTCGAGCAGCATCAGGCGCAGTACGGCGTGGTCGCTCGGCACGTCGAGGCTACGCTGCAGCCGCATGAGGCGGTGGCGCTGGCGAGGCAGGTTGCGCTCCATGTAGCCGGGCTCGCGCTCGAGGTCCGGCTTGGCGCGCTGCTCGCTGAGCTTGAGCAGGGTGTTGGCGACGCTGAGAAGTCGCGAAGTCCGGTACATGAAGCGGAGGACGAGGTCGCGGCGGGCGTTAGCGAGCTCCGCCTTGTAAATGGCACCGATCTCGGGCAGCACCCGGCCGAACCGGGCCGCTCGCACCGGGTCGGCCTGAATCCACTTCATAAGCTCGGCCTCGTCACGACGCTTGCTCTCGAGGAGATGGGATGAACGGAGGCCGTCGACCATCCCCTGGTTGTTCTTCATCCCGTTATTCATGTACTTGATCGCCGAGGCGTTCTTGATCGCCGCCGCCGGCGAGGCCTTGGACTGTTGTTCGAGGGTATGGATGGCCTCGCCGAGAAGGCGAATGTTCTCTGGATAGCGGATCTCCTCCGCCTCTTGGACGGCGAACGAGGTGCGGTACCGCATGGTGCGGCCGGGGTAGCCGAGGAGGAGCGTCAGGCTATCCCTGGCGATGCCGCGGTCCGAAATGCGGAGGTAACGCTTCGGCCTGAAGGGTACATTGTTCTTCGAGTAGTCGGCGGGCTTGCCGTCGGGGCCCACGTATGCCCGCAGGAACGCATAGTCGCCGTCGTGGCGCGGCCACATCCAGTTGTCGATGTCGCCGCCGAAGTTGCCGATGCCCTCGGCCGGGATGTGGACCAGGCGGACGTCGCGGATATCGAGCTGTCGGTAGAGGACGTAGCTGAGGCCACCCCACATGGCGGCCACGCGGCAGCGGAGGTTGCCACCCGCCTCGCACTGCTTGACGATGCGCTTGATCACGCCCTCCACCGCCTTGAAGCGCGCCGTGTCATCCGCGCCCTCCGGGACTGCGGCGAGCACCTTCTGGGTGACGTCCTCGAAACCCTCGAGGACGTATGCGTGCGAGCCGGGGGAGGGGAGCTCGTGGTCGCGGTCGCTGGCCAGAAAGCCCTTGTCGATCAGGTTGTTCTCTGGCGTCGAGTTGTACTGGGCGGCGGGGAACGCGCAGTGATGGTTGGTAACAATCAGTCCGTCAGGTGACACGAACGAGGCCGTGCAGCCACCGAGCCAGACCACGGCGGAGGCGAGACCGGTGCCGTCGGCGGTGTTCCAGATCTGCTCCGGGGTCAGCTCCAGCCCCTCGGCTTTCAGCTTGGCCTGGTCGAGCTTCGGGATCTGGTCGAGAAGCCACATCCCCTCGTCCGCGCCGACGTTGGGGGCGGCGCCCAACGCAACCACGAAGACTGCGATCAGGACTGGGGCGGCAAGGCGACAGATTGCTGGTCTCATGAGAACCTCCTCCGAGCGATGATCATCGAGAAATATACGCCAGCTCGGGGGGAGAGTTCTCTCGTTGCGACCATCGCGATGCCGGTGCTATAGTTCGCGCGAGCTATGAAGGGGAGGTGTCTGAATGCGGTATCGGTTGGCATGTGCGGCTGCCATCGTCTGTCTGCTGGGAGGATCGTCGGTGCTGCCTGCTCAAACACTGACACTTCGCGGCGAGTCCCTGGGAGTGCCAACGACGACGGCGCAGCCGCTGCCACTCGGACCAATCCTGTTCAGCCCCTCCGCGGATCTCTCATGGGAGAACCGTGACAACATCTTCTTCAGAGCGGACAACCCGGTCAGCGATACGGTATTGCTCGCCCGCGCCAACCTGCTCTTCGAGCTGCCGGTCAGCAACTCGAAGGTGACGTTCAGCTATACGCCGCAGTACCGCGACTACGGCTCGTACCAGGTTCACCAGCACTGGTCACAGTTTGCCAGGCTCGACGGCGTCTTCGAGTTCGCGAGCGGGCTCAAGCTGACGACGAACTACCGCTACGTGTCGGGGAACCAGGAAACCCAGGAGTTCGATCCCGGCGGCGAGATCGTGTTCGCCGACTCGCAGTTCAGCCTGTCCGACCTGCGCGTGGTCGCCGACTACTGGCTGACGCCGTTAACCGGCGTCTCCGTCGAGGGCGGTTCGACCGATGCCACGTTTGACAACAGGGCCCTGTTCTACGACTACAAGCGAAAGAGATACGGCGTCGGCTGGCTGCGCCAGATCAGCCCGACGCTGGTGATGCGGGTCCGCTACCAGCACGAGAAGTTCGATCCCACACAGACCTACTCGTTCCGCAGCTCGACCTCGGACGAGGTGACGATCGGGTTTCAGGGAGAGGTGTCGCCGGTGCTGACCAGTGAGCTGTCGATCGGCGCCCGGCGCACCGAGTTCGAGAGGACAGCGCAGGCACCGTCGTTCTCCAACTACTCCGGGTTCGTCGCGCGCGGCTCGCTGACCTGGGCGCTGGCGCACGAGTCGACATTCAAGCTCGAGCTCCTGCGCCAGGACTTCCCGTCGTCGTACGGTCTCAACGCCTACTACACCACGACCGGCGGGGCCGCCACCTACAGCCTGCAGCGGGGCCGGCTATTTGGGAGCCTGCGCTACCGCTACCAGCGGAACAACTACCAGGTGGCCGACATCACGAGCGGCCAGCAGCGAGCCGACAAAATCTCCTCCTACGCGGCACAGGCCGGGTACCACTTCACGCCGACCTTGGCGGTAAGAGTGGCCTACGACCATGAGAAGCGCGATTCGATCCAGGCATATGGCTACGACTCGAACATGTACCTGGTCGGCGTCGTGGTCGGGTTCTGAGGGTCAAGAGGATGATGAGACGCCGATGGTCAGTGCTGCTTGGCGCGATGGTTGTGACGGCAATTCTCCTCCCGGCCTCGGGCCTGGCACAGACGATGACGAAGTCGACATCGACGCAGGCCCTGGCAACCGACGTTGCGAACGCTTATCACGTTGGACGTGGTGACGTCCTCAAGGTCCTCAGCTACCAGCATGACGAGATCTCAGGCGACTTCCCCGTCGACGAGGACGGCAACATCACCTTTCCACTTCTCGACAAGGTGGCCGTGGCGGGGCTGACGACGACAGAGATCGCCTCCAAGCTGGTGGCCGCCCTGGAGAAGGACTACTACGTCGACGTCCAGGTACAGGTCGACGTCAGCCAGTACCGATCACAGGCGGTCACCATCGTCGGCGAGGTGATGCGACCCGGCACCTTCTACCTCAAGGGCCCGACGACGCTCAACCAGCTGCTGGCCGAGGTGGGCGGCTTCAAACCGTCCGCCGGGCCTAAGGTCGAGCTGCGGCGCAGCGAGGTCGAGAGCGGTGCCAGCGTGCAGAAGGTCTACACCTTCGCCACCGAGAACCTGGCCGCGGGCAAGGACAACGACTTCGAGCTCAAGGCAGGAGACATCATCGCCGTTGAGGCCAAGCAGCTGTACTTCATCACCGGCGAGGTGGCCCGCCCGGGCCAGTACCAGCTCGAGCATGGGATGACCCTGGTCCAGGCGATTACCCAGGCGGGCGGCCTCGGGAAGTTCGCTGCACAGTCGGTCGAGGTCCATAGAGAAGCCGCGGGGGAGAAGAAGATCCTCGACTACGATCTGTCGCGGATCCGCCGCGGCAAGGACCCCGATCCACAGATCCAGCCCAGCGACGTCATCATCATCAAGCGACGATTCTTCTAGTGGCGGCGGGCGAGGAAGCTCTCGAGGCGGCTGTGGTCGTCGCCTTGGAGCGCGAAGAAGCGTGCACCGAAGCCGTCTACCAACTCCCGCCGACGGGTCGAGTGGCGCACGACTGTGGCGCGGCCCTTGACCGGCTGCGGCTGGCCCGGCAGCATGAGCTCAAAGTCGATCTCGGTGCCTGGCGCGAGGTGCAGGCCGCCACGTACCAGCATCCCCGAGAGCGACAGGTTGGCGGTCTGCGCCAACGTGCGGTTCTTCATGGCACCCATGCGGACCTCGAGCTGGACGATGGTCCGGAGCTCGTGGCGCGGGGCGACAGCCAGCAGGTCGGCCACCGCATGCAAGAGCTCTCCGGCGGACGCCATGGCCGGCACAACCCGGTTGACGCCGCGTTGGAGGAGTCCCTGGGCGGCCGAGTGTGTGCCGTCGTCGGCGATCACGATCAGGCCCGAGTGGCGGCACAGCGAGTCGTTGTGACGCACCGCGGCCACCATCTCCGCAAGCGGCACCGGTGACGCGCTGCCCTCGATGATGATGAGCTCGAACGAGGTGTCGTGCAGGAGGTCGAGAACGGCCGAGGTGCCGGCTACGCGGTGAACGTCGAACTCCGTCCGCCTCAAGAGGGGCAC
>Ga0315535_1001252_pt1 | contig 17028 bp, 18 predicted proteins | sample SalMarSW160220MG_2_FD_203092 | JGI IMG/M metagenome (GOLD analysis project Ga0315535, IMG submission 203092) | Salt marsh sediment microbial communities from the Plum Island Ecosystem LTER, Massachusetts, United States - Salt Marsh Sediment SW1602-20 ... | reverse complement strand
GGCGGGAGAGGGGTAGCCATTCGGGAGGCCACCGTTTACGGCGGGGCTGAAGCCCCGCCCTCCTGACGAGCAACGGTCAGTTCAAAGCCTCTGTGTGCTCGCAGAGCCCGAAGCTTTTGCACAGAGGACACAGTGTGACTCTGTGATCTCCGTGTCCAATCTTTTCCTACTCTGTGTCCTCTGTGTTTAATCTTTTCTTCACTCAGAAAGCACAGAAAAGGATTGCCTTCAGAGCGTTGGGCGAAACTTCAAGAGCGTCTCACGCAAAGGCGCGAAGGCGCAAAGAACATACACCTACGGGTTGCGCTCACGCTCGCCGAAGATAGCCGTGCCCACCCGGACGATGGTAGCGCCTTCTTCGATGGCGATTTCAAAGTCGTGGCTCATGCCCATGGAAAGCTCGCGCATAGAGACGCCGGGCAGGTTCCGGGCCTCGATGCGCCCGGCCCGTTCTCGCAGACGACGAAAGAAGGGCCGCACCTGCTGCGGGTCGTCAAAAAACGGCGGCAGTGTCATCAGTCCCCGCAGTTCAACGGACGGCAGCGCGCCGATCCTTTCCGCAAGCTGCGCCAGATCATCTTCTTCCACTCCGAACTTGCTGGCTTCATCTCCCAGATGGACTTCTATCAGGATGGGCACTCTGCGGCCGAGCGCCGCGGCTGCGCGGTCGATTCTTTCCGCCAGGGGCAGCGAATCTACGGAGTGGATCGAGTGAAACAGCCCCACGGCCTGCTTGGCCTTGTTGGATTGCAGGTGGCCGATGAGATGCCACACGGCGTCCATGCCTTCGAGCTCCTTCCGCTTGGCCGCCGCCTCCTGCACGCGGTTCTCGCCGAACTCGCGCAGGCCCGCCGCGTAAGCCTGCCGGATGGCTTCCGCCGGCTGGGTTTTCGAGACGGCGATGAGACGGACGTCCTCAGCCGAGCGCCCTGCCCGGCGGCAGGCGTCGCGGATCCGCTGCTGAACGTGCTCGACATTTTCCGCAACACTCAAAATGGAAGACCTCAAAAAAATTTCAAGCGCCGGCGGCGCACAACCGGCTGGCCCGCAAGGTGTTACACAAGGCCGTTATTGTACCATCGGCCTACACCAAGTTTTCGCCTTGTGGCGGGGGAACGTCCGATGTTAGTATTGCAATCCGCATCCTGGCAAAACGGAATCGCATTCCGGCTTCCACGGTCATCCGAGTATCCGCGGACATAACTCAAGGTCAGGTGATTTGAACTGCAGGGGGGGAAGGGATAAAGATGTCCCATGGGATTTTTATCACTCTTGAAGGAATTGACGGAACAGGAAAAAGCACGCACGCGCGCCGCCTGAGGAACTACCTTCACAAACGCGGAATCGCCACGGTGTTGACGCGCGAGCCCGGTGGAACGAAAGTGGGCGAGCAGATCCGGCGCCTGCTGCTGAACCCCAAAATCACCCGGCTGTCCTCACTCGCCGAACTCACCCTGATGTACGCCGCCCGGGAGCAGCACCTGGAAGAAGTTGTGCGCCCGGCGCTGGCGCGCGGCCACGTGGTGATCAGCGACCGCTACAATGACGCTTCGTTTGCCTACCAGGGCTACGGACGGATGCTCGGCGCGCAGACGGTCCGTGCTTTTGACCGCATTATCTGCGGAAGGACCCAGCCGGAACTGACCCTGCTGCTGGACCTCGATCCGCAAGTGGCGCTGGCCCGCGCGCGAACTCGAAACACGCGGCACAGGGTGAAGAATACCCGGTTTGAGAATCATGGGGTAAAATTTCAGAAGCGGGTCCGCGCGGGGTACCTGGCGCTGGCTCAAAAGCAGCCACGAAGAATCAAGGTGATCCAGGCGGACCGGTCCGTGGCCGAAATCGAGGCCGAAATCCAGAAGATTGTCGACGCCCTGCTGGCCCGGCGCCACGTGCGGGTGAATTCGAATGGAGGGACGCGCAGGAGATAGAGGCTTGGCAGGCGCGATCACGCTCCCGCAAATCGGCGGAGGGGCGCTTTGAAGAAGCGACGTTCGCCGCGGGAATGAAACCATGGGATTTGATTCTTTCTTGGGCAACAGGGCAGCCGTGCAGGCGGTCCGCGACATGCTGGGCCGGGGCCGCGTACCCGGGTCCATGCTGTTCACAGGGCCGGAGGGAACCGGCAAAAAGACGCTTGCAGTGATGCTGGCCAAGGCATTGAACTGCCAGCGGCGCGGCCCCCAGGGCGATGACTTTTGCGGCGAGTGCAGCCACTGCCGCGAATCCGACGAGTTTGTGGCCGCCAGCGCCGAAGACCTGGCGCGGCGGAGAGACATCAAGGACGCGCAGAAGCGCGTGGAAGGCCTGATTTATCTTGACCTGCAACTGATTGAACCCATTACCCGCTACATCCTCATTGAACAGATCCGCCAGCTCCGGGCCACGGCCTACAGTCGCCCCTTCACCCTGCCGCAGCGGGTGTTGATCGTCGACCAGGCCCAGGCCATTCACTGGCAGGCCGCGGACCTGCTGCTGAAGGTGCTGGAAGAGCCGCCGGAAACCACCACCATCATCCTGATCTGTCCCAACGCCTACGAACTGCGCCCGACCATCCGGTCGCGCTGCCTGACGCTGCAATTCGCTCCGGTCGAGGAGGCTGTGATCGAGCGGGTGCTGGCGGAAGAACGCGGCTTCACCCAGGGCCATCTTGCCCTGGCGCTGCGAGTGGCAGGTGGAAGCATCGCACTGGCCCGGAGCCTGGACCTCAAGCAGTATGTGGAGCAGCGGGGACCGTGGCTAACGCTGCTGGACACGGTGGCACGGCCGGGTGGGCGGTCTCTGGCGCCGCAACAGTGGAAGACATTGTTTGACGCCACCAAGTTGCTGGCCGCGGACCGGGGCAGCCTTGAGGAATCGCTAAAAACAGGGTCCATTCTTCTGCGAGACGTGATGCAGGTGCTGGTGGACGCGGAAAGCAAGGCGGTGACCAACGTCGACCTGCTGCCGCGCCTGAAAACGTGGGCGCACGCTCTGGGCCTGAAGGGCATCCAGAAGCTCGAAGAAGGCCTTGAACGGTCCTACAGCCTACAAAACCGCAACGTCAATCAGCAGCTGACCTTCGATTCCCTGGCCGCGGAATTGCTCGGTTCCCAGCCCCGGCCATAAGAAAATCATCGGGTTCCACGGCATCGGACTGGCCCTCATCCCCGCACCAGAAGGGGACGCAGGGACACCAGAAGACCCATTCCCCACCGGAAACAGCGGCGGTGGCAGGCAAAGTTGTCCTCTCGCCCCCGGTTATGTTATAAATGTAACAGACGTAAGTCTTATTTCTTCTGGTCTATTTTTCAATTGCGAAGAAACCGGAACGCGAAAATTCTCATCTACTAGTACAGGACTTTACGCAATACCTTCATTGGCAAGACGCTGTTGGCCTTGCGCTAATTAAGGATCAGTACAAGGAGTAGCAAACAGTGAATCGAAAACTAATTCGCCCCTCACTTTCGGAAGTTCAAGATCAAATGTCAGGGCGTGTACAGCGAAAGAAACCAGCCCCACCGGACCAAACCAACGCTGAAAACTTCTATTATCTCAAGCAGATGCAGTCGCGGACGCCAATGGTTGTGGTTCTGGACCAGGGTGAAACGGTCCATGGTGTGATCGAATGGTACGATAAGCAGTGCATTAAGGTCCATCGCTCAAATGAACCGAATCTGCTGATTATGAAGAGTTGCATTCGTTACATGTTTAAAGAGGCAGATGCCAACAACGACAACAACGGCAACGGTTCTTATGCGGGCGACCTTGAAGTACAATAATTTGCGTCGGGTTCGGATTCTACTCCGGGATTGCACTTTTTCCTGGGATCAATGAAATCGTTTCGCCATCGCAGAATGCCTGCATTGATTGGACGACCTGGCATTTTTCCCCGAGCGCACGACTGCGCATGGGGAGGGAAGCTTTATTCCCGCGCCTGAACGAAACCGCTTGACACCGGACTTCGAGTCTTCCTAGCATGAAAGGGAAGGCTAGCGACCGAGTATATTTGTGAATGATTGCCCCAATCCGGCACTGACCCGGACCCGGCTGCACCGGGGTCTGGAAAGCACAGGGAGTCGAAGCACAATTGCCTGCGGCTCTCTTCCGGGAATGACGGCAGCGCTGATGGTTGTCTGCGTCTTCGCTCTCTGCTCTGCGCCCTTGCTTCACGCGCAGAGCCCTAAGAGTAAGGTCCCTCTTGTGGGCAAGCTGACTTCCGGCAACACCAGGCAGGCTTACAGCGGGAAAATCAAGTCACTCGACCTGAAGCAGAAAATTTTGAACGTCGACTCTCTTCACGGCCGGGAAAGCGAAATATTTCCTTTCAAGAAGAACGTGCGCGTTGAAAGCCTGAACGGAAACAGGATGAACCTGAAGGTGCTAAAGCCCGGGACCACCGTGCTGATTTACTTTAACCAGAAGTCCGGCGAGCGCACAATCAGAAACATTGTGGTTCTGAGTTCCGGCAAAGAACAGGCAACGGACAAGCCGGCGCCTTCCTCTTAGGAGACGTACCGGGTCCGGGCAGCCTCCTGCGACATTCCATGAAAATCGGGATTACCTGTTACCCCACCTACGGCGGAAGCGGCGTTGTCGCCACGGAGCTCGGCCTGGAACTGGCGGCCCGCGGGCACGACATCCACTTTATCAGCTACGCGCTTCCGGTACGCGTAACGGAACTCTCAGAGCACATCCATTTCCACGAAGTGGAAGTGATGAACTATCCGCTTTTCGACCATCCGCCATACACGCTGGCACTGGCCTCGCAGATGTACAACGTGGCGGTCAATGAGTCGCTGGACATTCTTCACGTCCATTACGCCATCCCGCATTCGGTCAGCGCCTACCTGGCCCGTTCCATGATGGGCGAGCGCCGCATCCCCGTGGTCACAACGCTGCACGGCACGGATATCACGCTGGTGGGGTCCGACCGTTCCTATCTGCCGATCACGCGCTTTGCCATCGAACAGAGCGACGCGGTCACCGCCATCTCGGAGTACCTTCGCCAGAAAACTCTGACGGAATTCGGCATATCGCGCCCCATCGAGGTGATTTCCAACTTCGTCAACTGCGACGTGTTTCATCCGCAGGAGAAGAAATCCCACCGGCAGGATTTTGCCGCGCACGGCGAAAAGGTCCTGGTACACCTTTCGAACTTCCGCCCCGTCAAGCGCGTCACCGACGTGGTGGAGATTTTTGCCCGGGTGCGAAAAGAGATTCCGGCGAAACTGCTGATGATCGGCGACGGGCCGGACCGCACCGCCGCCGAATGGCTGGCGAGGGACAAAGGCCTGGCTGGAGACATTCTCTTTCTGGGCAAACAGAACCAGGTGCAGGACCTTCTGTGCTGCGCCGACGTGGCGCTGCTGCCCAGCGACCTCGAATCGTTCGGGCTGGCGGCGCTGGAGGCCATGGCCTGCGCGGTTCCCTGCGTCTGCTCGGACGTCGGCGGACTGCCGGAAGTCATCCAGAACGGCGTGGAAGGTTATCTGGCGCCGCCCAGAGAAGTCGATACCATGGCCGCGCGCGTTCTGGATATCCTCACCGATTCCGACCTCCACCAGCGAATGGGCGAGGCCGGCCGGAAGCGGGCGCTGACCCAGTTCTGTTCCTCCAAGATCATCCCCCAATACGAACGCCTCTACCATCGGACTTTGGAAAAGAGCTAGAGGAGCGCCCGGTCATGAGGCGCGCGCCGCAATACCCCCCTTCCCCGTGGCGCTTTCCGAAGCGTGCCGGAACTCCGAACAGCGCCAGGCAAATCCAGTTTGGATTAAAGCGGTTGTGTTAAGATGCATAGTCAAGGAGTTGCGATCTTCTGCAGATGATTCCAGACTTGCGAACCCAACAAATGTAAAGGTCGAGTCCCTGCGGTGAATATCCAGAGATTAAGGTGGCGGCATGGTCCGTCCGTTGGAGTTGTGCTGGCTGTAGCCGTGGCGTTGTTTCCTGGAGCTCTTTTCGGCCAGGGCGCGAGCCCCTATCCGGGGCATGATTTCCAGGCATGGATGTCCCTCGACGGTACTCATCCGCTCAGTAAAAAGGCTGACTTCCTGCTGGGTGCGGGGGTCCGGTACGGCAATGACCAGGGACACCTGATCTACCGGCGAGTCACCACGGGCTTCGCTTTCCACCTGCGCAGGTTTCTCACGCTGGAGCCTTACTACCAGTATTCGGTGGGCGATTCGTTTTCCGGTCCCCTGACGCCTGAAAACCGGCTGGCCTTTGCCACCACCGTGGGCGTTCCCTGGAAGCGCTGGCGGGTCAGCGACCGAAACCTGGGCGAAAGACGGTTCATGGTAAGCGGGCAGGAATGGCGGTATCGCAACCGGGTGGAATTACGGCGGCCCATTGCCATCCTCCGGAAGCAACTGAGCGTCTTTGCTTGGGATGAGGTCTACTACAGCTCGACACTGCGAAGGTGGTACCGCAACCGTCTTGCCCTGGGCGCGGGGAGAAGGCTCACCGACAAGATTTCCGTCGACATTTTCTATGTGCACCAGAACGACGGATATTCGCGCCCGGGCGACCTGAACGGGGTCGGGATGACCCTCAAAACTCGCTTTTAGAGGATAGGATGCGGGTGATAACGATCGGGGGTGCGAATGAGGCCACGATGTTCAACTTGCCGCAGGGAAGCCCGGGATGGAGTGGGCATCGCTGCGGCAAGTCATTTGTCTCTCTTCCGCCTCATGGGACTAATCATGAATCAGTCGCACTGGAATCGGAGAACCGCCACCGACAACGATGGGGCCGCCTCCGCCCGAAGTGCCCGAACCGGAGCCGCCTCCTCCACATGAGGTCACGTTCATCACCGTCCCGTAGACAGTCCCTTGAGGAGAACCCTCCGACTGGATAAACAGTTGCAGGAACCCAACGATATTAACACTGGGGTTCTGGCCGGACTGCAAGGGTGTGCCGTCCCAGATGGGCACGGCAACAACGGAGTCCGAGTGTTGAGAAGGTACATTGGCGCCCGCATCCAGGTAAGGGTTGTTCGGACCGGCAGTGATGCTGAGGTCCGTCATGATGGAAGGCGGCGGGCCCGCGCAAGGATTGCTGATGCCCCCCATACGGTCCTGGCCGCAGTTGCTGGAAAAGCTGTTACCCGACTGATGGATCAGGCAGTCAACACCCTGCCGGGTAGGCCCCACCATGTTGCCGGCCGTGGATGCAAGCGTAATGTTGTTGCTGCCGCAGACAATCGGATTGTTGTTGCAGCATTCGATGTTGGTCCGGTAAACGGCCGCGCTGCCCGATCCCCCGCCTCCGGGAGACTGACTGGCGCATGCGGGACATTCCGTAGCAAACTGGCTGGTGTTGGGAATATAAGCGGCATAGTACTGGCCCGGAGCGGCCGCGCCACCCGGCGAACCCGGCTTCAGCGTAAAAGCCTCTCCGACCGGTCCACTTGGAGCCGGGACTGCGCCGCGCGCCAGAGTGGACGAAAGTCCACCCGATTGCACGTTGACAAAACTTCCAACAGGATTGCTGCTACCGCAGAGCGGGTTGGCCGTGCCATTCGTGTAGCCCGGGTCGCAATTCGGCACCAGCCAGGGCTTCACGCATCTTGCTCCCACCTGCGGTCCTGATCCGTTCGATGTATAAGCTTCCGCCACAGCCTTGGCGGAAACATTAGCAGTGTTGATGCCAAAGATCTTGACGAAGAATGTCGGCATGGGATTGTTGTGGGACGAATCCCGCGAGGCGATGACCTGGACTTGCGGATCGTTGACGCTGGTGGACGGAAAGGTGATGTCCGCGTCCCCGATGGCGGGAGACAACCCGGCCACAAGATTCTGATTTCCGATAGCTTCAGCCTGCTGCCTCGCAGCGGCCTGGCAGGCCGAGCTGATGGAACCGCTGCCTCCGTTGGTACAAGTATAATCGCCGGCAAGATACTGAGCCCCTGCCAAAGCCGCTGCATCAGCGGCGCGTTGGGCCTGGCTTCGTCCTACGTAAAGAGATGCAAGATCAATACCGAGTCCAGCCATTCCAAGAACAAAAACCATTGAAACGGCAATGATCAGGATGCTGACTCCCCGATCATCATGGCGACTACTTCTGGCGTGATTTTTCGACGTCATGGTTTGCTCCCCCCTGCTGTTTTCCCTCAACAGTTGCCCCTGTCGCGCGGCGCAACGCGTCGGTGCAACCCTCGGTCAAGCGCGTCAAAATTTAAATGCCCTGAATCCCCAGTCTGGACCCCGCTTTCGGTACCCCTGCCCGTCCGCGTGCTGTGGGTGAACCGATCATGCACCAAACTGTCTGGATCGCACAAGACCACACTTAACTAATGTAAAACTGGCCAAGAAAAAGTGCGTCATTAACTCATTGGTCATAAGGGCCTTCCAATCGACGCCCGGCGCACGAGGTCGCGTTCTTCATCGTCAAGGCCACGGCCCTTGCGGCGTCCTGCGTCGTAACCTTCTGGCCCATACCACAGCAACCATGGTTCCAAAGAGCAGCCTCAGACGAACTCGCCTGTCCGCACTACTCCTTATTTCATCTATCTGGAAATAGATCTTGCGTCTTGAGGCTTCCAGGTTGAAACACACCCCAGGTCTGCCTGATCAAGGCTTCCCCATACGAGCGCCAAAAAGCTTCATAACTTATTGTTTTACAATATGTTACAGAAATCCAACCTGTCCCGGAACTGGAGCATATGGAAAGCTGCGAAGGAGAGCGCAGGGATGAGAATAAGACGCGCGGGTCCGGCGGCAGGAAATGGGGCGCTGGAAGGCGTTTTGATAATTAAAAGTCCTGCAAAAATGGCGTCAAATCGCGGCGAGAATCAGTGCAGTCCTGCGGGTTTGCCATGGAAAACCGGGCGCCCTAGCGCAGAGGGTTACGTTCGAACTGAAAACAAATGCATGCAAAACATTTCACATTAACTGATTTATAAACCTTCCCTGCCGGCTGGTAGTGACGGACCCATTCCCTGCCCTTTCAACGGCAGCTACTCCGGATTTCCGGGCCGCAAAGCTCCTGCGATCCAGGAAGCAATCCCCCATTCGATCAGCCCGGCAATCAATCCGACAACAATGACCTCAACTGCCAGAAACCTGAGAAGGTAAATCAAGGGATGGCTCTGGGCACTGCTATAAAAATGGGTCTTCATGAAAGGAAAGGCCGCGCTCATCAACACCGCCACAAAAATCCAGGAACGCCAGGCCCATCCAAGCACCAGGGCGGGAATCAGGAGCTTGCGGGGCGAGGAAAGACCTGCCAGGTTTCCAACGCCGCCGAGGAACAATCCGCAAAGCAGGAAGGCGACCGTCGAGCTCCACGCCGAGGAAACAACCGGGGCCATGCCCATGGCCTCCGACCAGAAGCGGATGACCACCAGCGCCCCCAGTACGGCTCCGGGGCCCACGGTAACCGGCCATCGCCAGAGAACCAGCATGGCGGCCATCAGGACCAGTACGACAATGGCAACGGGAACAATCTCCACCAGATGCTCATGAGCGTGGCGGGCCAGATGCCCCCAGTTTCCCCAGTCCTGCGGCTCGGCAAAATGGCTCCTCTCCAGATGCAGCCCGCCGGAGATGAGGGTGAACAAGATCACCCAGCCCTGTGTCCAGGCGGCCAGCAGAACCCCGGGCAGAATAATCTGCCAGGATTTGCGCACACCGCGCAGCGGGGCCACGGCTCCCATGTAAATGGCCACCAGGTAGACGGCCCCGGTGCTGGAGAAATACTGAGTCAGCTGGTGCGACATCCCCAGGAGTTCCAACACGAATCGAACCGCGATCAGCAGGGCGATGAACGCGAACGGGCCCGCCAGCCAGGGACGGTAACGGAGCCTGGACGGGTTTTGTGCGGCAACGTCGGCCATGGGAAACCTCCTTCAAGTCCGGAACAGGTTTGATGGGTCCTCAGGCTAATAGCGTGTTGCGGACATTCTAACCCCAAACGCCGAAAAGTCGATGCGAGAAATCAATGGGACAGGCTGGAGAGGAACTTCTTCACCGCCTGCTCGTAAAGCTCGTGTCCGGAGGTAAATCCTTCACCGTGGCGGCGGCCGGGGACCACGAGGATGGCTTTCTGCGGGCTGGTTGAATGGGAATAGAGCTCACGCGCCACCGCAGGCGTGATGCGCCTGTCGCCCTCGACGGCGATGAAGAGGATGGGCCGGGGGTTGATGCGATCGACGGCTTTCCTCAGGTCAAAATCCGAAGGCCAGAAGCCGCCGCGCCAGGCGGCCCAGTAAAGGGCTTCATCCACAATCGGGAAAGCGGGAAGATGGAAAAACATGCGGGCATGGTGCACGATGGTGTGCCGGAAGGATAGGAAGGAACTGTCAGAGATTACCCCGGCGACGTCGGGCGAGTCAGAGGCGGCCATCAGTGACGCTGAAGCGCCCATCGAAATGCCCCACAGGACAATGGGCCGCGCGGCCTTCTCACGCTCCAGCGTGTAATGGACCGCCGCAATGGCGTCAAGCCGCTCCTGGTATCCCAGCGTCCCTATCTTTCCGCCGCTCTCGCCCGAGTGGCGAAAATCAAAGAGCAGGCCGTTGTAACCCAGGCTGTGGCCGAAAACCTCCATGGGAAGCATCTCGATGCGCGTGCGGTTGAGCCCATGGCAGTAAACGATGGTGCCGCGGGCATCAGGCCCGCCCGGAACGTACCAGCCCTTCAGCAGAATGCCGTCCGGGGAATGGAACTCGATGGACTGATATTGAAGGCCGTAGGACTGCGGCGTCTTGCCGTCATTCCGGTCGTGAAAGTGGAACCTTCTGGTGGTGATGATGTTCGCCATAAACCACGGCACCACGACAAGGAAGAAGAGAGCCACCAGCGCCAGGAGAACCAGAATGATGTTTCGAATGATTCGACGTTTGGACACTGTTACCTTCATTTCTGCCGGTCCATGGTCCGGCTGGCTGGTTCATTCCCTCACGATCGCGGGTCCCGTGACGCCGTTCGGGGTTCAACAATATGGGTGGCGAGCAGTATAGCCACGACGCCCGTCATCACTGCGCACAGGGTCGTCACCGCAAGATAGCCGTGGCGTTCGTAAATGGCCCCGCCGGCCAGGACCACCAGCCCGATTCCCATCTGTGAAAAGACGTTGCGGAGAGCAATGAAAGAACCACGCTCGGCCGTCGGAACCAGTCCCGTCATCAGCGCGGCCAGCGGCCCCTGGCGGGAAGCGGCGCCCAGGCTGGTGAGAGCGAAGACAATCAGCAGGCCGGCGCCCCACGGAAAAAATGGAACCAGCGCCACCGAAAACGCCAGCAGCAGGTTGCCTGCAATGGACACCGGCCGCTTTCCCCAGCGGTCTGAGAGGATGCCGGCCACGGGAGCGGCGACCAGCGCCACCAGTCCTCCCAGCATAAAGACCCAGCCAATGGTCCGGGTGGTAACGCCGAACGACGAATTCAGCCACTGGCCAATGTAATAGAGGAAGCCATAAAGCCCGCCCGAGACCAGGAAGGCAATCACCAGGCCGGCCCGGGTGTCGCGGCGGCGGAAGAACGACCGGCAGGCCCGGGACGTGGCCCTCCACTTTTCCAGGGAGGGAGTGGCTTCCCGCCGGTCGCGCGGGAGCCGCAGTGAAAACAAGGCGACGAAGACGGCCAGCACCGCAAAGAAATAAAACGTGTTGCGCCACCCCAGACGGTCCGCCACCTGGGCGGCCAGGGGCACTCCCAGAATGGGTGCGGCAAAGTAAGCGGTCGAGATCCAGCTGAGAGCGCGGCCCCGGATGGCATAATCAAAATAGTCGCCGGCAAATGCGATGGAACAGGTTGAAATGGCCCCGGCGCCGAGACCGGTGAAACCGCGGGCCACCGTCAGGTCCAGGAAGCTCCCGGCATGCGCGGACATCCACGACGCGCAACCAAACACGACAGCCCCGGCAACCAGGAAAGGCTTGCGGCCATAGTGGTCGGAAAAAATCCCCGACACCAGCGAAGCCAGGGCCGCCGCCGCGGAATAGAAAACGGCCAGGAATCCTGCCTGTTCAACGGTGATGTGGAGGGAATCGATCAGCAGAGGAAGCAGCGCGGGAATGGTCTGGTTGTCCGCCAGCCCCAGAAACAGCAGAAAAAAAAGAATGCTGATGATCAGAAAGTTCACCCGTCGTCCTCGCAAAGTGGTAACCGACAGGCTCTCAGGCCTTCAGGAGTGTCAAGGTGTTCTTTTTTCCGGAGCCTTCACGCCGCCCCGCCCCGGGGGACTCTTCCAGCCTGCTCTATTCGAAATGGTGGAGATCCAGGTGGGTCGCAGCCTTGTCGGTCATGTCAACGACAGCGGCAGCGCCGATTCCAACGGCCACAACGATGGCGTCCGAAATCTCTTCCTTGGTGGCTCCCAGTTGCAGAGCCTTCTTGATGTGCCCCCTGGCGCAACCTTCACACTTGGCCACCAGCGAGCACCCAATGGCGATCAACTCCTTGGTTTTGGAGTCGAGTGTGGTGGTGGTGTAATAGGTCTCCTTATAGAAATTCTTATAGATGTTGCGAAAGCGGGGCTCAATCATGCTCATTGAGCTGGGAGTCGTTTTCATTTTGTCGGAGTCACGTTTAGCCATCAACTTTCCTCGGACATTTGGATTTGGGGGCGAGGGAACCAGCGCCCTGACCGATCAGCCGCTTGCATTCGCCATGGGCTGAAACGGATATAGAAATCGACGTGCAAAAGCTTGATATTAACACAGATTGACGGCTGAAGCAGGCGGGAGAATCTGTGACGGGTTCAGGAAAAACGACTCGGGAAGAAAACCATTCGGAAAGTGGAACCGGCATCAGGTTCAGGATGGCCTTGGGCAGTTCAAAGCCGGGAGAAAAGAAGAAATCAAGTATATTGAGCTTCGATCTGCCCTAGGGCTCGACGTGTGCGGCTTCAACCGAAACCGCCTCTTCAGCCGCCACCACCTCCGGCAATTCAAAACGGACGGTGGTTCCCTTCCCGGGTTCGCTTTCGACCTTCATGGAAAACTCCTGGCCATAAAGCACCTTCAGACGTTCCTGGACGTTCATCATTCCAATGCCGGAAGCGTAGACCTCCGGGAGCCGGTTTTTGGGAATTCCCAGGCCGTCGTCGCTGACCTGAATGGCAATCCTGCCGTTACCGCGGCTGGCCCGCAGGGTAATGGTTCCCCCTTCGATTTTCGGACCGATCCCGTGGCGAATGGCGTTTTCAACCAGTGGCTGCAGGATCATGGTGGGCACCATCACGTCCAGCGTGGCAGGGTCGATTTCCTCGACCACCCGAAGCTTGTCGCGCCCGAAACGCACGACCTCAATGTCCAGGTAATCGGCGATGAAGTCGAGTTCCTGCCGCAGGGGCGCAAAGTGGGTCTGCGTCTTGAGCCTCCGCCGCAGGATGTTGGAGAGTTTCACCAGCACCTTGCGTGCGGTGCCTGGGTCCAGCCGGATCAGCGACGAGACGGTATTGAGCGTGTTGAAGAGAAAATGCGGGTTGATCTGGCTGATCAGGCTGTCCATGCGGGCCTGGATGAGGCTCCGTTCCTTCTCTTCCAGTTTCCGCTCAATGCGGGTGTTGTTCCAGATGCGCAACGGAAGCGCCACGGCGATAGCCGTGGCAAAAAGGATCAGGATTTCCGTCCACAAACCCGACGGATTCAGGAAGAAGAGGTTGCCGTTGGAAATCCGTCCGACCTCGATCCGCGACAATTCCAGGGCGACGCAAACCAGAAAGAACAGGACCTGCCAGTCCATGGAAGGCTGCTTGAACCGCTGCTTGATGGAGCGATAAAGACTGAGGTCAATAAAAGGGGAGAATTTCCAGACCTCCTCCTTGTTGGGACAGAGCCAGCGGGCCGAGCCGGCCACCACCGCGTAGAGAACAGCCATCGGAACGGCCAGGAGTTCAAGCCGGGTTGGAAGGATTCCCGCCGGAAAGGCATACACGATATGGGGGATGAGGACCGCCGGCAGGCTGACCATCATGCCCACCACGAGCCCCACCATGGTCCCGCCCAGCAGGCCCCCAATCACAGTGATCTCAAGGCTCAGGTCGGCGCCCTGATAGCCGGCCACCAGGCGCGTGAGGACGCCCAGCATGAAAGGCACGCCAAGAAATGCCGCGAAAAGAAGCTTTTGTTTGGGAGTACGGATTTCAACCAGCAGCAGGCGGCGAAACTTGTCAAACCGGGCGATGATGCTGGCCAGTGAGGCGATGACGCCCAGCTTGATGAGCAACGTGACAAGAACAAGCCCGGAGGTGCTGGTTACAGTGGGAGGCATGGACAATCCCCGGAACCCACCTGGACAGGGCCGGGCAAGCCGCCCCCGACCATGCGGACAATCTCAAGCCGGTCGCCGTTTTCCAGCTGGGCCTCGTTCCAGTCTGCTCTTTTCACAACTTCCAGATTGCGCTCGATGGCGACACGATCGGCGGGAAGCTCCAGCCACTCGACCAGGCCTGCCAGGCTCAGGCCGTCAGGAACTTCGCGTTGCTCGCCGTTCAATTGCAGGGTCATAGTTGACCGGGGGGATCCGAGAGTGAAGCCGGTACCGACGGCGGACGGATCTCTCCCGCGCGAATCTGCTCAATCACCTGCCGGTGCTGGCCTTCCAGCAGTTGCGTGGACCGCAGCTCGTGGCCTTCATCTGCGAGGGATAAGTCGGGGTGCGACGTCTTCAGTAAGTGGATAACCGCACCTTTGACATACACGGCGGTTTCGATGTCCGCTTCTTTCCGGACCTCAGTCTGAATGTGAAAATGCGTTCCTTCAAAGTCGATTTCGGTGTTAAAACCACTCACCATGCTTCGGACCCTCGAAGCACCCCCGCGATTTCCAGCCAGCCCAAACTTACAAAAATAGTAACGGCGCAAGCGTTGCAAGGCAACAGAAAACTCAAAGCCCCGCGTCGCAGGCAGCCCGAAAGGGGCCAGCATTGCTGGAGCTTGAGGTGGAATAAACTCCGAGGGTGCAGGCCATTGGACGCGCGCGGCCGCGCTCAACGCCAGCATCACAACCATTCCCGGCTCTTCCAGGGGCAGGAAGGGAGGCCGAAGCCCCCCCTTGTGCGTACCCGTGCAGGATTACCGAACTTTAACGAAAATGATCGCCAGTGTGTAAAGAGCCAGCGATTCAATAAAGATCAGGGCCAGAATCAGGAAGAGCTGGATTCCGGGCCGGGCGCCGGGATTTCGAGCCAGACCTTCGCAGGCTCCGGCAGCAGCCTTACCCTGGCCCAGTCCGCAGAGGCCGGAAGCGATGGCCATCGCAAAACCTGAAGTAATGGCCACCCAGTTCGTGGCGCTCCCGCCTCCACCTGCAGCCGCCGCTCCTTGAGCACCAAACAGCGGAGCCGTCAGCAGCAAACCCGCTATCGAGGTGCAAAAGATCACAATCTTTCGCATCATCTTTCCTCCTTAACATTAGCCCCACCTTACACAGGGAGGCTCTAACAATAAAATTCCGCCAGCCGTTTTCCCCGCTGCCAAATTGCGGGGGAACCGCGCAGGCGGCAGTTCCGGCGCTCGGCTGCGGCCAAGCGTACTTTCCTGCCTCCGATGGCGCCAAACCTTATCCAAGCCGGCCCGGTCAGGAGCACAGCCTACTTCCCATCCCCGGCAACAACCCGGACGACCCGCGCGGCCCCAGGCTTCCATCCAGAAGCGTGTTCCGCGCGTTACCGGGATGGCCGTCAAAAACAGATCCCGATCAGCGGGCTAATGTTCCTCTGCCGTTGACAGGCTGATGTAAAGAGCCGGCAGAATCATGAAAACATAGGCCTGAAGGAATGACTCAAAAATGTGCAAGGCCATGAAAATGGCCGGGATCGCAATCGGAATCAAACCCGTAAAAACACCCTCCAGAATTCCGCCCACCAGCATGTTGGCCCACAAACGAACGCTGAGCGAAAGCATCCGCAGAACATTGCTGAGGATCTCCGTAGGGAACATGATGATGGCAATGCCCATCATGGGTCCGCAAAGGTGCCGGAGATAACCGAGGATTCCATGCTGCCGAAGTCCCTGAAAATTGTAATGGATAAAGACCAGAACCGCGCAACCGAGTGGTACCTGAATGCTGGCGGTGGGGGTTACAAACGTCGGGATCAGCCCCAGGATATTACAGATGACGATAAAGAGCCCCAGCGTTCCGATGAGGGGAACGTAGCGGCGGGCGCCGTGGCCGATCATTTCATCAACCAGGTTCTGGGTAAATTCCAGAAAGATTTCCATGGCATGCTGGAGCTTGCCCGGGTTTTCCACCGACAACTGCCGACGCAAAAAGATGGCGCCTATCACGATGAGCAGAAGCACCAGGATTTCTCCGCCAACGTAATCCGGAATGGGATAATGCGGATTCGCCGGCGGGAATCCGGCCATGGACATCAGGGTGGTTACCAGGCCGCCCAAAAAGTCGTTCAACAGCTTTGCAAACCAGAAATGTTGTTCAACAGGCACTCAGAAAATCTCCATGAACAAAGATTCTTGCACGCCGGGTTTGGAACCCGGCGGCTGCAACAAAAAACTTCTCAGGTGGCCTTCGAATGGCGCAACGCCGAACCGACCTGAAACACCGACTCCGCCAGCGCCGCGGCCATGGGCACGAACAAGCCCGCTACCACGGCTTCAATCGGCAGCCAGTTCTCGCGGTAAAACACAAAAATTACGACAATCGCCAGCGGATAGCGGACCAGCAACTTGCCAAGCATCATTCTGGACGGCCTCACCCGGCCGGCATTCATCAAGCTGACAACCGCTTTGTGCAGCCAGGAATATCCCACCATGGCGATTGCGGCACCCAGGCCAAACCCGCCGGCCGCGCGGCCGCCCACGGCGAACAACGCCACCAGGGTCCCGGCAACCGCGAAGCCCATCATCCAGCGCGGCAGTCTCGCCTCAGCGCTTTCGAGCGTGGCCTGATCACTTGTCCCGATCCACACGTTTTTCCGTCCGGGTCAAAATCTGGTAGATCTCGACGATTCCGCCGATTGCACCGCCTATTCCACCTATAATACTCAAAATCGGATAGGTGTGCAGATGCTGATCGAGAAACCAGCCTAACAGAACGCCCCCTACAACGGCACCGGGAATAACAAAACCCAGACTCGAG
>Ga0315535_1001251_pt1 | contig 17042 bp, 16 predicted proteins | sample SalMarSW160220MG_2_FD_203092 | JGI IMG/M metagenome (GOLD analysis project Ga0315535, IMG submission 203092) | Salt marsh sediment microbial communities from the Plum Island Ecosystem LTER, Massachusetts, United States - Salt Marsh Sediment SW1602-20 ... | reverse complement strand
GGATAACGTTTTGCTAGATCTCGATAGATCTCTTTGAACTTGGCTAGTTCTTCTTTATGATGGTCCTTCACATCACTGATTATCTTAGCCGGAATTCCAACAACAATTTTTTCATCAGGCACTTCAAATCGTGCTCGTACTACAGTACCTTCTCCAACAATGGCCCAATTTCCTACAATGGCATAGTCCGACACAATCGCTCCCATTCCTATGACTGCATTATCTCGGATAGTAGCGTTGTGAACGATACAACCGTGCCCTAACGTCACATTATTCCCAATCAGAGTATTCTCACCGGGACGTGCATGGATAATCACATTATCCTGAACGCTAACTCCATCTCCGATTTCTATCTCACCGTAATCTCCCTTTACAACGGCTCCAGGGGCTACATAGCATTCCTCTCCAAGAGTAACCTTTCCAATTACAGAAGCTGTGTGGCTGATGTACGTATTTTTTCCAACAACGGGAATTCTTCCTTCAAATTCGTATACACCCATCTTGAATCCTCACATTTGTTTTACAACCAATCGTTATTAGGTTGAAGGTAGGTAATTGGAACATTTTACCTATCCCCGAAACGCATAAGTTCTTGATTTTCAATCGTTATTAGTACGTACATTCCAATGTAGAGGGAATATAACTTTGTCAAAGAAAGATACGACTCCGACTTTCCCCATTCTACGTGGCGAATCTGTCAGTGAGTCCGGTGAGTTTTCAGGATGCGCGAGGTTAGTAACTAAACCTGAAGATCTTGATCGTGAATGGGCGGCTGATGATATTGTTGTATTAGAGGCCTCGCTAGAGTCTTATTTTAATGATAATCCAAAAGCTCTCTATGATTTATTCAGCGTAGTGCGTGTCGTAATTGCTGAATTTGGTGAATCCCTTGGTCAGTTTGCAACAATAGCAATTGAAAATACAGCAATAGGTGTTGTTGGTATTCCAGATGCAACACATGTCCTAGAAGATGGAATGCATATTCGCCTTGAAGCCACAGAAAACCAGTGTGACATTTACTTCATTGATTAAATCTCCATAATTCAATAGACATATGAATCATCAAGGCTTTATATTGCCGATATGTTCTCTAAATTAGAGGTTTCAATATGGGCGATTTGGAGGAGGTTCTCAGCCGCAAATATCTTCTTATTGACACATGGGAAGTAAAACATCAACACCTCCTCAATGCAGCATTTGGATTCTTACTTTTCATAACATATGGTGCATTTATGTGGCTTTTATGTTCCATGACACCTAGCATTACTTCATCTCTTCTCCTACTTGGTTCTCAAATTGGTCTTGGTTTACCAGTAACTCGTGCATTCTATGATTTTGGAGTTTCAGCGCGTAGAAACTTAAAATTCTTTGATGCTGGAGTACTTGGAGCTGATATCGATTCTGAAGAACTACAAATCAATATTGGCGATATGCCACTGGTTTTTGAGCAGCTAGATTTTCAAATTCGTAAATATGATTCTGGAGCTCTTGATGATTTGAATGATCTAGTATGGTTTGCTGTTGTTGTATGGGCCGTAATCTCTTCAGCTGGAATATTCTCCGAATTTACAGGGATACCATTATGTCTCTTAGGAACTGTTGTGTTAGGGATCCTGTGTTTTATCAGTTATACAAGTGGTTACAGAACAGTCCAAGGATTCTCTTTTGAAGAGGATCTTCACCATCTGGAGTATTATATTGACACGCTGATTAAGGAACTAGATGAAGTGTTACCTAAAGTAAATGGGAACTTAATTCTTCAGATTGCCAAAGATGGTGGACGATTTGTGTTGATTGATATTATCTTGGAATTTACATTACAATCAGATGCAGTCATTGAATATCATCTTGGGTTGTCCTCATTGAACCATGAGCGTGTTATCCTAATTGCTCCCCCTAAGTCTCTTGATGCAGCTTATAGTATTTTCAAAAACCTTCCAATTGTGAAAGATTCAAAATGGACAATCGATCAAGTAACTACTCAATCGGGACGAATTGTCCGAATTATTAATTCAGAGACCAATCTCTGTTTTTGCAATCGGTCAACATTTGTCATCAATCCAGAGCATGCACAGAAGAATATACTGACCTCGAGAGAAATTTTTTCAGACATAAGTACAATTCTTAAGACTTCTCTAAATGTCAATTCAGATATGAAACTGAATTGATAACATCGATATTCATAATAACGTATGATTCTGCTAAACCACTAAAGACATACTATTGGAGGTATAATTGATTGAAGGTCAAGCTAAAAGTAGAAAGTAAGTGGCTTGATCTTGAACGTAAAAGTATGTCCAAGATGAAACGCTCATATGAGGAGTGGCAGCGGGAAACTCTACAAAAAGCGAAGGATGCCATGGATTTAAGAGATCTTCGAGAGGTCTTCTATGAACTAGGCGATCGTTGGGAATTCGATCAGGCAACAGGAGCTTGGTTAGAATCTAGTGAACCTCTGGATACAGTTGGTTTCGTCTTACGAATGCCTGGGCTCAAACCCAACAAGGAGCGCTTTGTTGTCTATGCAGTTATGGCATATTCAAAAGGATTAACCGATAGTTTTGATCATTTGGGAGACAAGGAACGAATCATAATTGAGCGTGATATAAACACTAAACAAATTCAATGTTGGTCAACGACTGGGCATGGATTAATGGACGTATTTCCAACAGATCTCAGTGACTTCAAATCTATTGAAAATGCATTGGAAAAGTCCTATCTTGTAGCTCAACCTGGAGATCATGCTCTTCGAATCGAAATCCCATCATCAATTGGTCTGCTCAATGCCATCATCAAACGACTGTGGGATATCGCTGGAGGCGCAAAATCATTTCATACTAAGACTATCGACGTATTAACTGCGGACGATATTGAGAACTCGTTGGATTTCAAGTTTCATCGTTACGCTTCCTCCGTTGTGGAACTTGACAATGTGTGGCGACATCTTTCTGGAAGCACTGTCGACCGGGCGAAAGAAAAAGTATTGGATAAAATCCCTGATCACATCGAAGAACGTGACCGACTAACACTTAGGAAAATTGAAGGATTAGTGCATATTCTATGGTTTAAGCCACCTTATGAGCAAATACGTCCTATACAAACTTTGTATGAAGAACTCCAGTCTGAACCAACACCTACTGATACACAAAGAACCTTAGTCCCTCTTTTGGGCGAAATTGCATACTCACTAACTGATTTGATTGAAAAAGCAAAATATCTCAATTGGAAGAGTGTAATCGATCGGAAGAGCTTTAGCGAGAGTGATGCCTTCCGCGGACTTGAACTTACCAATATCGAACGGGCGGCATTTGCAGCGGCATTAGAGGATATTTTGAAAGAGCATACTCTAGCCTATATTGGATTCCCAGAAAAAGCTACAATAAAGAATAAAGTGATGAGAGTTGCACTTGGTTCGATTATTCTGCCGATTAGATTGCTTTCATCCTTTTTACAAACTCTTCGGGAACCATTTTGGAAACTATTGGAAAAAGCAAAGAGTAAATCCACTTCAGATAATACAGAGCAACAATCTACCGAATCCGAAGACGCAACTAAACCTAGATAGGTGGACTTTCAAAGAGGTCTAGTAATTCAGTTATTTTGTCGATAATAATCGTTCCTTCTGGAGCTAAGTCACTCTCCCTAGGATTCGACCAAATGGTAAGAACCGGTAACATCTCTGCACTCATTGCTGCGCTGACATCTGCATCCACGTAGTTGCCAACATAGGCACAAAATCTTGGGTTGATTCCAATATCGTCTGCGGCTTTTAGCAATGTGAAGGGACTTGGTTTTGCATACCCAGGGACTGCAGTATAGTGAATGGTGGATTGTAAATGATGTATGTTCCACTCTTTGAGAAGTTTAATTGGATTATCATGTCTTCGCGTGCAAATACCAAGTATGTAACCTCTGCGATGAAGCTCTTCGAGAGTTTCTTTTGCTCCTTCTACCAATGATTCCCAGTTTGTAGCCATAGTTTCTTTCCAATGGGTTTCCATCTGCAGTAGTTGCTCATTTGAGATATTCTTAATTCCCAAATCTTCTATCAAAACCCTATTCACTTCAAGCCAGTTCTCTGGTTCTCCTCCCCAGTGAATATCAACGTCATTCTCAATTTGATAATTTTTTATGAATTTGTCCGCTGTTTGAATAGCTTCACCTAATCTTTCATCAGAGACTTTTGTAAGATCTATTCCTGCAACCTCTGCGGATTCTCGTGTTAAACCGATGAATCCTATCCTTGGTTTTGTAATTGTAAGATGCAGATCGAAAAGAATTGCTCGAATATTTGATAGATTCTCTCTTGGCATAAAATTTGGGGAGTTTCTCTTGGCTAAAAAGAAAGCGGATAAAAGGATAAACAAGAATCTCGTCAAGTGACACCTAGAATTCTGCATTTTGAATCCTTTAGTATTGTAATGAAATCCTCTGGAATTGCTATGGCGGTATGCTCAATAGGGACTAACGATAGGCAGAAGCAATACATACTATCTCTAGGAGGTACTTACGATTTCACGAATAGGAATCATTGGAAACGGAGTGGCTGCAACAACTGCGGTTCGAGAGATTCGAAATAGGGACAAGGAAGTCGAAATAGATGTCTTTACTGATGAGAGACATCCCTATTATCCACGCCCAAATCTTATTGATCTGGTTGCGAAGAGGAAGACAATCAAGGAAACAATCAGGTATGATTTACATTGGTACGAGGAGAATGATGTTGACCTTATGCTTTCCACACCTGTCTTTCAGATTGATACGAAAACAAAGACAATCATTTCAACCTCTAAGGATCATGGCAAATATGACTCACTACTGATTGCAGTTGGTTGTCGCCCCTTCGTTCCTCCTTTCGAAGGTCTCCATAAGAATAATGTTCATGTCATTAGGACTCTGGATGATGCTCTCGATATTCGTGAAGCTGTAAAAGGTGCAGGCCGGGAAATCGTGATTGGTGGAGGAATCTTAGGGATTGAACTAGCCGCAGCAATGAAAGAGGTTGGTGGGGAACCGATTGTAGTAAGCAATGAGAATCGACTTCTTCCAATGCAACTTGATGATCAAGGGAGCGCAGTTCTTACTAAGCAGATTGAGAAGAAGGGCATTTCTATTCTATTTGGCTTTGAATGTAGAAGTATTTCTGGAGAAACTGATGCAACCGGAATCGTATCCACTAGGAACGATACAATCAGCGGAGACCTCGTTGTAATTGCCACTGGCGTACGTTCGAACACAATCATAGCCAAGAACTCCGGAATCAAATTCAACAAAGCTATTGTTGCTGATGAACACATGCAAACATCAGCAGAGGGAATCTTTGCTGCCGGAGATTGTATGGAATACAACAATCAATGGTATGGCATCGTCCCGTGGGCTACTTCCACAGCAAGAGTTGCTGCTCAGAATATGCTTGATTTTGGCAGCACCAAGTTCGAAGGTGTTACTCCATCAAACCAATTACAGGTTGCTGGAATCGATTTAACAAGCATTGGAATCATTCATCCTAACTCACCTGATTATGAAACTTTGGTATCTGTAGATATGGAAAATGGGAAGTACTACAAGGCTGTCTTGAAAAATAATGTTCTCGTTGGTGGTATCTCTCTGGGTAGCAGGAAGATTGCATTGAAATTACGCAGTCTAATAGTCAAAGGTGAAAATATTGCTGACATCAAACAATCACTCTTTGATGATGAATGAGAATCATCCTAGCTAAATTGGACATGACGCATGGCCTTCGTCTTTGAGAGCTGCAATGATGTTGTAGAGGCACTCACCACAGAGGACTGAAGAAAATCTTGCATTATCTGGTGCCAAAATTTCTAATGCTTGCTTCATCTCTTCTTTGCTTACTTCTTGACCTCGTATCTTGATATTTTGCTGCTGCGACATGCAGTGGTAAAGTTCGTCTTCTCCTAAATATGCTAGACAAAAACAAAGGTCGTCTGCATTTGACTTAGTTCTGAGGAACTCCTCAGAAACATGTTTACTCCCAATCAATTCTGTATCCACATCGATTGTGACCATCTTTCTTAGAGAGTCATCATTGATGCAGATCTGTTCACCTTCAAATTCTCGAAAGCATGGACACTGCTTCACAAGAAATTCTATTCCCTCGCTCATATCAATAACTCCTGATACAATGTATGCGTTGGAGGTATTGATAAGCACCACGAAGAATTGTAATTGATGATGTTTCTATCATCAATTGATAGAAACAAGAGGCTGTCTTCCTTTTCCTTCAGGCGTCAACGAGATGATGTGTTCGGTTGATCCCTTGAGTTCCTGCATATGAGTTACAACAATGACCTGATTCACGATATCAAGTCCTGCAATTGCCTCAGGGAGCCATCTACGGCGCTGTTCGTCTAACCCTGCTCCAGGTTCATCTAATATCAAGAGACCTGGTGGTGGTCCTGACACTGAGTGTTTTTGAAGTGCGGTATTTACTGCAACTCGCAGTGCAAAATTGACGCAGACATCTTCTCCACCTGATGCCGCCATGAGTGAAACCTTGTTCCCCTGCAAGTCATAAAGCGAAATTTCATAATCGTCATCTATTACAAGGTCACTGTATCGGTCACCAAAGATCTCTCGAAATATCACCCGAGCTTCAGATCTGATGTGTGGTCGCAATTGATTCTCTGCAATGTCTGGGATTGTATCAAGTAGTATTTTCAGATGTTTTGCAATCTCAGATTCTCTTTTCAGTTCCTCTGGTTTTTCTGATATTTCAGCTGAAGCCAACTGTGATTCGATTGCATCTATTGATAATTGTATCTTCTCAATGAGTGCCTTGACGCTCTTGATATCGGCAGATTCACCTGTTGCTTCTGTTATTTTGTTTAGAGCATTGAGAGCTTTGTCCACTTCTTTCTTTGATGGGAAATGTTCTCTAATATCCTCAAGACGCTGCCTCGTTTCTGTGAGGTTTCCAATCTCCTTTGTTGTTTGACGCATTTCTTTCTGAAGCTTGGAACTCTGTTTATCGTAGATTGTTAGTCCCATCATACTATTCAGATCCGTTCTTCGTTCTCGCGGACTGAGTCGTGATAGTCTATCAATTTCTCCCTGTCGAACATATGTCAAAGTAGAAAATGCATGACGATCCATTCCAAGAAGCTCAACGATTTGGTCATCCACTCTAGATGGTCCACTCGTTTCAGGTTTCTTCTCACCTTTCAGATAAAGGTCTGCAGTTGTTTCTGCGCTTTTCTTACCTGGGTGGATTTGACGTATGATGGTGTACTCTCTTCGGTTAATAGGTGCAGTGAAATCTAACTCAACTATAGCTTTGTTTCCACCATGATTGATGAGATCTTCTAGACTTGGTACTTTCTTTTCCTTGCGGGTGACAGTTCTAAAAAGCCCGAATTCGATAGCCTCTAAGATAGAGGTCTTTCCGGACCCGTTAGGTCCTACAATTGCAGTAGATCCTGGATGTAAGATAAATTCTTGATCTTTGTAGACCTTGAAATTCCGGAGATTGATTCGGCTGATCAAGTAACTTCACTCCCCAGCAGTTTTGGTAGGATTTCGAGAATATCTTTAGCCATCTTATCATTAGTTTGTTCCATGTATTCGCGAATCGATTTTTCAACATTGAGTGGTTCGGACAAATTCACATTACGAGGTCCTGCGCATTGCCAATTTGGTTCGATATGAAGGAATAAAGGGTTTAATCTCTTCTCACCAAATTCAAGGATTTCTTTTCGCTCAATTCCCCGTTCAGTTTCAGAATCGATCAAACCATTGACTTTCATAATAACAATTGGTTTCTCCTTTTTTGGAGAGAGATTTGAAAGAGAATTCGTAAGAGTTTGGTTCACTTCCTCTGAGCCCATTCCTGTGATATCCACACCTGTGATGAACTTGAATTCTCTCACATCATTCAATGTTTCAAGGGTGTATTCATTATCACCTGAGTTGTCAATATCCACAATGATGAGCTTCTTCTTTCCCCCCATCTCACGATCCCAATTGATAAAACAAGTTGACCCTGGTCTACCTATATCATACTCCTCATCAAGCCAGAAGTTGTGTTTATGACCACATCCATAGTAATTGAAATAGACAGGTAAGTTCTCTTTTTCTACTGAAATGTCATGTGCGAAGAACAGGGAAATATCTTCATTGGCTTTTACTGAGTTTAGGAAATATTCGAGCTGATGGGTTGAGGTCCAAGAAACAAGGTGCATCTCCACTTTCTTTCCATCATACGTTTCAGTGAACGTGGAATACGGTCCACTGCCCGTTGATACTATGAGTTCCATTGTTTCGAGTCCCCGGAGAGGACTGAAATTATAGCGATAGCCATAGGGTATGTCATGATTTCCATCGAGAACTACTACTCGAACTTTGTCCCGCAGTTCCTTGAACAACTCAATAACAAAAAGCATGTCATCATTCTGTGGAAGTGGAGAATGAAAGAGATCTCCAGTATGAACAAGAATGTCGGGTGAATGTCTCATCGCCATGTCGACTGCTTTCGTCAAACATTGGCGAGCATCCTCTCTTCTTTCTGTCAACTGGAAAAGCGAATTTCCAAGATGTGAATCAGAAATATGAGCTATGCGTACCATTAGCCACTCATCCCCTTTTTCTGAATTACTGCGTGCTATTTGAATGACTCTATTTTGAAAGAATAGATTCGTCGGACCTTAAATTCACTAATATTCATCTAATTATAGTCTATCCTTTTTAGGAGACAGTATCTATGGTAACTATAATGTCTCAAGAACGTGATGATTCTGTTCATGATGAAAAGTCCATGTGGGCTTCGATGAGTATTCTTACACTCAGCGGTATCATGCTTACTATAGGAGTGGTATGGAGAATTGTAGACCAGTTTGTTCTTGGTCTTGGTGATACCTGGATGAATATACTACCATCCAAGCTCTTCCCTTTACTAATCATTCTAGGATTTTTCTGGAAATACCGAAGAAATGAGATAGCCTCCGTCTTAGGTCTCTCTAAGAACCAGTTGAAAGCACAGCTTGCTGCTGGACTGGTTATTGGTTTCATGATTTCTGTACTCATTGATTTCGGTGGAACAATCTTCTACGGTCTAGTCATTGATCCTGCCTATCCGTTGGAGATTCATATTCTAAATCCTGAATTACTTGGATACATGTTGTTCTTCTTTCTAACCAATGCATTTCTCGAAGAGATCCTCTTCAGAGGATTAATTCAGAATTCATTGAAAACTCGATACTCTGCAAAGATAGCTATTCTAGTGTCTGCAATCCTCTTTGGTGTATGGCATGCAGGTTGGCCCTTGTTGAATGCATCACCCGGAGAGTCGGTTTTTACAGCAGTATCAATGATGGTATTTTTCACTACCATCCTTGGGCTTCTGTTCGGTATCTATTATGAAAGATTTAGCTCTGGGAAATCTCTGATGGGCCTTGTCATAGCACACACCATCTTCAACTATGTAAGTGAGTGCTTCAAGATTGGTCCTGAACCAACAATGCAAGGTCCTGATCTCGGGTTTGCAAATTCCGGAGTCATGATGGTGACTATGACCTTCTTCTTGATCATCTTCTCATTACTATTCGTGGTATTTTGGAGATACAAAATCGAACAATTTTCAGAAGGCTGGAATAGAATTAGAGAGAAACTGAGAACCACAAGTCTTGGTCCGTCTAATAAGGTACCTGCTGAACAAGATAATAGCTATGAGGTATGAAAATATTGCAGATAGGTACAGAATTAGTAATTCTCTCGAGTCTTGCAACAATCGCACTATCAGGAACAATTGGAGTCTATTTACTGCGTCTATGGCGGCGTCAACCCACCCGGTTAATGACAGATCTCCCCTTGGTCTTTGCAATCACCACCATGGCGCAAGCTATCCAAATCTTCATTGGGCAAGCTCCTAATTATGGATTGATTCAACCATCATTGGAGCTGTTCCGATTCCGTGCAATAATCATTTGTCTTTCCATTGTTCCCATTCTAGGAGCATTGTTGCAGATTTGGGCTCCGAAATTTCAAAGATATCATAATAGAGCAGTTCTAGCAGTTTCCGCTATTTGGATAACTACAACCCTACTTGGTCCAAATGAGGAGTTCATCATGGTAATGGTCATCCCTTGGATTCTGGTGTTTGGGGTCTTGATGCTCGCTACCTTTGCCATCACATGGAAAACAGGACGGTTAAAAGAAGTCCGAAGTGACCTAATGATTATTTCCATCATATTTGGTTTGGCAAGTCAGGTTCTTCGAGTCCCACTATTGGGTTCAGTATTCTTCTATGTCCCGGATGTGTTCTTAATGCTGTCCATGCTGTTCATTGCTATTGCCTTTGGTAATCCTTGGTACAGGAGAGAACTTAACGGAAAAGAGTCCACTCCGCCTCCAAGAGAGATTGAAATGGCTATGGAATATTAGAAGAAATAGAGTGGTGGAATCCTCGCTCCAATAAACTGGAGCGAAGATCTCCTCTATTTTCAGTTTTATACCGTGATTGCTACGCTAGTCCCTATATTTCGATACAGGTAGATGGACACTGGAACCACTACTATGTCAATTAATACATGGAGTATGATAAAGAGGTTCGCCACTTCCGTGTGTAGGAAGAAGAATCTTATCACTCCTCCAACCCCCCCAATGAGAGGGAGGATACAGCACAGTGCTACGAGACCTTTCTTGTCGAGGTATCGGATAATCCCAATCCCAAGGAAGAGGTACATCGCACCATATAATGCGGCTGCTAAATTGTGCCATACACCACCATAAACAAACACCTGGATGGTATGAGTGCATGCGGATATGATGAGTAATCCCCCTGCAAGTAGACTTAATTGATATTTACTTACCAATGTTATGCACTCCCTTCAATTACCTCAGCAAGCAAAGGCTGAGCCTTAGCCTGGATGTGAGTTTGTTCGATGATACTCTCGGTGTAAGACGTGGTTACCTTCTTCACGATAGTAGGACCCAAGGATCCAAACTCTTGGACATACTTGAACTCACCATTATTCCTCCCAACACATTCATCAAATGCTCGTGCAAACTCTATGGGATTAATGTCATTGTTGAACATAGCCTCAATGACATAGTTTGCCTGACCTTTTCCAATAGTACCATAGACGTTGTAATCAAGTATCTGTGCTCCTGTCTCCATGGTTGCATAAGAAACACCCTCAGTGACATGTGCATCTGATAGTTTTTCACCTGTTAGGTTGACAGACTTGCCTTTTCGTCCAATTCGATACACAGAGTAAGGATCTGTGTCCTTGAATGTCACCAAATCACCAATTCTGTATCTGGTGTAACCCATCATGTTGGTAATGACCAACTCGTATCTGCGGCCCTTCTTTACGTCTGCAAGAGGGATGACTGTTGGGTCCTCCTTCTCGATATCAGACTCAGGGATGAACTCAAAGTAATTGATGTGTGGTAATAGTTGGATACCATTGTCTGTGTTCTTCAAGAGAGTAGTTCCATAGAGACCTTCAGAACCCGCGAAGTTGTCCCAGAGAGTCGCTTTCGGAAGTGTACTCTTCAGCCACGATTTGTATGGATCCGCATCAACTCCAGTGGCTCCAATCATTAACAGGTTAGGCCAGAGGACATTCAGGTCGAGGGTACCATCATCGTTGAGAGCCTCCCTGATTCTTACCTCATGCTTTGTTCCTTTGAACTCTTCTAGAAGACTGGGTCCGTACTCATTCTGCATGCGCCGAATGAATGCAAAGATGAGCGTGGTGATTCCTGCTAGAGATGTTACGTTTTCCTGGACAGCATACTTCGCGTACGCCCAGAGCTTTTCGCTCATCTCAGTCATGTTAAAAATATCCGTTCCCGGTTTGATGAGTTTCTTGAGCATGGCGTTTGCAATCATCTCACGGGAGATGCCTGTCATATACCCAAGGGGCACTCCGTTGATCTCGCCAATGCGTGCTGGTGCAGCAAATGTAAGCATTGACCCATCGAAGAGTCTGTTGTTTCCTTCCCTGGCGTTGATGAATGACATGAGGAATAACATGCTCCCTCCAGTGTAGTCGCTCAGTCCCGCCTTACTTATAGGTAAAGCCTTTGGTTTTCCAGTAGATCCACTGCTCTGTACGTACCAAATCACAGGGTCTGCAGTTATGATTGGTAAGTTTGGAGTCTGTTTTACTCGCTCGAAATAGGGACGCATAGAATAGTAGTCATAAAGAGGAACCTGTTCAGAAAAGTGCTCAGGCGTCTTGATTGATTTGTATCCATGGTCTTTCCCAAAAGCGATGTTTCCATGTTTCTCAAGGATTTCCTTGAGCTTTAGCTCCGTCCAGCCAATTGGGTCAGCCAGGATGTTATCAATCATCTTAGCTTTCCGCTTTGCGAGAATCGGAACAAGCTTGCTCATTAGTGCCATCGTGTCTTGCCTCCATCAGAAGGACGAATCGCCCTTCCTGATAGGAAAAGCATAGATACGGATACTAACATATGTAACCTAAATGATAGAAGTTTAACATGGGTGCTGTTCTTGCTCTTTCTGCTATCAGAACTCAATCGAGACGCTAAGTGACCGCTATACGCGTTTTTTTCCTACGAAACTCTTCTATTGGTGGACTTCTTAGTAGGTGAAAGCCTCATATTGCAGTTTCTGGAGCATTTATTGTCACATTTTCGGGATGCTCCAAATGTGTCCACTTCTGGGTTTGTAGGGATACCCTCATGATTTCTTCGTGGAAGATCCGTTTTCTCTTCGTACTATTTTCGGTCACAGGTGGGCTTATGCTAGGCATGTAGTACACTAACATTTTTTCAACTAGGGTAACTATAGTGTGCCTTTACTTTCTCAGTGTGATCTTCCAAAAATTGATGGAAAAAATCCGTAATTCCTGCAAAGTGAAGCCTTGGTATAGTACAAAAGTCAAACATGAGGTGCATTGAATTAAAAAGAAACCCTCATAGGGTTCTTTTAGAAGATTAGCTAGGATACATTCGCTCATGTTTGATTTCAAATTCTGATGGTTGACTTCTAACGTTTAGGGAAACATCATCTATGGTTGCGTTAACATTGAGGACAAGATGATATCTCAACTCGAAGAACAACTGGAAGCGGCAAGCAAGGGAGCAAAGACTAATGGGACAGTCGATGTCACCCTTCCACTTCAAGTCATGTTCAGCAACACAGATCGCACAGTGATCAAAGCGACTCTACGCTACAATGTACCTGACCGGAACTCTAGTCTCATGATGATTGTTGGGCTGAGAAGCGATATACTATCACCGTTCCAGAAGTTTAATACGGGCTCTAAGGGCCAGTATCAGCCATGTGATATACCTGGACTAGTACCTGGACTTGCATTACTTGTATCATCACACAACAATGGACTTTCACTCAGTGCTCTATCTCGTGAGGATGCAACAAGGTTCATACTTGTGTTTGAAGGTTTGGCTGAACGTAAGGGTGGGAGCCTTAAAGCTCTCTCTGCTGCAATTCTAATTTTCATGAAGCGCTGGACAGAGTGGTCAGATGTTTTGTTAAGTACTTTAAAACGTGACCCTATAATTGGACATTGGAAGACCGATTGGCGTGAAGTCTTAGCGGGTGAATCTGGTTTTGAAACAATGCCTTGGCATCATCCACTTCCTTACTCAGAACGTGAAATTGGATTACAGCGAGTCGTGATAGCATCTCAAGCGTTGCTTGCATCGGTTCTCAATAGCAATGAGCTAAAAGTACCGATGATTGCAGGACTCAGGAATTGGCTCGATAATTTGAGACCCTTGCCTGAGATCATTGCTAGTAAACAGATTAGCGAGGAGGCAGAAATCTAAATGATGGTTGATGATATTATTCTCGGTATATCCCGAGACCCCTATTCAATTCCGGAAGCTTCATGGCTCGCAGGCGCAGCAGCTGGTCTTCAGATTCTCAAACCGCGGACACCAAAGTGGCAGTGGGAAGGATTCATCGCTGATGTCTATGACATGATGAATCTAATTGGTGATGTAGAACCAGCTGAACCCGGAACCGCTCCAAAATATGGTGATGGTCGGGTCGGTTCAGCCTATGATACTTTGGGCGGGTATGTAAGCGTAGCAGGTGAGGTCTGCCCAGAAGGACTATACTTCAGGGTACCTATTGCTCGACAGGAGCAAGTACTCGAGCTATTGAAGGATATTACTCTATTCAGGTCTCACGGAGAAATATTGGTCCCTACATATGATCTACCAGCTTTTACAAGGCTTGTACCATTGGATGGACCCGTTGCAGAACAGGTTGAATTGGAGGTTCTGCTGTGACTGAATTGGAAGCAGTTCCTGGTGTAGGCCCAGCTGTCGCGAAGAAGCTTCGTGATGCTTTTGTAACAACAGCTGAATTACTGGCAGTTCAAAATCCAGTTGAACTGCAAACCAAGACCAAGATTGGTGAAGGGACAACAATCAAGGTCATCAAGAACGCGCGAAGCCTAATTGGTAAATTCGGTTTTCGTTCAGGACTTGAAATTGAAGAAGAAATGGCATCCAAACCCCGGCTAAAAACAGGCATCACCAAGATGGATGAGGCATTACTAGGTGGAATTGAGTTGGGAAGCATTGTAGAGCTATATGGTCCTGCCCGCGGAGGGAAGACTCAGTGGTGCACTCAACTTGCAGTGATGTCACAACTGCCAAAAGATAGCGGAGGTCTTGAGGGGCGTGTTCTATGGCTTGATACAGAGTCAAGTTTCAAACCGTGGAATATTCGAGCGCATGCAGTGCGTCATGGTCTCGATCCTGATATTACGCTAGCCAATATCGGAAGAGCAGAGGTCATTTTTTCAGGTCAGATTTCAGAAATCTTTGAATCTATTCCCCAACTGTGTGCTGAAGAAAATTACAAGCTCGTTGTGCTTGACAGTTTCACGGGTCTCTTCAGATCCGAATTCACAGGTCTTGAATCACTACGTGTTAGGCAACAAGAAATGAATGCTCTGCTAAACCAAATGCGTCGAATTGCTACAGCTACTGAAGCAATCTTTGTCTATTCAAATCAGGTCATGGCGAAGATTTCCACTTATGGAGGTGTAGCTAATGCACCTGTCGGTGGTCACATAATCTCGCATGCTAGTGACTATAGATTCTATACCCGTCGTACTAAGGGTGATACTCGCAAAATCGAATTGCAAGATAATGCAGGGCTGCCAGAGTTTGATATTGATGTACTTGTTGGATGGGGCGGTCTCTATTCTGATGCCAAGAGTAAGAAAGACATGGAACCCAATATTTTGGAATACTTCGAAAAGCGCGGCGAGAAACTCTCCATTGAACCAGCAAAATCAGAGTCCGAAGAGGAATCAGCAGAAGATGCTGAAAAAGAGATTGTCATCGAGGCAGAAACAACCGTGGAAGGAGCGTAAGCAAGTGAGTAAGGACCGAGGTATGTTCCGCATCTACCGTTGTGCAAGATGCAACAACATTGGGTACAGTCAGGTTGAGAGTGAAGATGAAGTCTCAAATTGCAGTCTTTGTCAGACTCTAGTCCTTCATGAAAAGGGGACCATCTATACTGTAACCCGACAAGAAGCTGTAGCTGCAGTACGTGAATTTGCGCTTGAAGGTCAATTAGCAAAGGCTGCTGAAACCAGAAGCTCAAGCAGAGGCATTGGTGTCAAGCGACGAGTGTTCAATATTGTAGAATCTTTGATTGATCTTCGCAGAGGAAAACCAGCAACCATTGAGGAGGTTATGAGAGAGTGTAGTGAAGCCGGAATAGACCTGGGTCGTGCGATGAAATTCCTTGATACTTTGGAAAATGAGGGGCTCATCTCAAACGACGGAATCAGTATTTCTATACAAAGGAGGTATGAATAGATTGGCGAGTTCAGACAATGTAACAGAAGATCCAATGTGGGTGCAAAAAACACCCCCAAATATTCCCAGAAGTTCGATGATAAATTTGGTCAATCTACTTCTTAGAGAGACCAACCATCGTATCACAGTGCTCGAACGCTGTGACGGTCCTGACCCTGAGCTCTATGTAGTTACCAGAGTAAACTGGCGAGACCAGGATGTAACTAAACCAGTTCTTCCACAGCTTCCTCGCATCCTCTCCTTGCTCGAGACCTTACGTGGAACAAAAGGTGTGCCTCGTGAAGTATACCTGGATAGTACGGAAGGTATTGCAGTCTATCTGCCCACTGGGATGAGGGTCTCTGAATTACCTGATGACGCAAAGAAGACGGTGAAGCTTCTGATGTCCATCGTTGAAGATTCCCTCGAACATCTTCATTCCACAATGGCAGAGGTAGAGAGTTGGTTCTGGAAAGCTGCTCGTCAGAAAGGGTTCAGTCCCGATATAGTTGAGAAGATGGGAAACAACGACCCACATTTCAGCTCGACTGAATTGATGTGGCGGTATCAGCGGATTCTTCGCAAGTATTTCTCCTTGCGGTTCACAATTCACAAAAGCGAAGATATTCTACGCGTGGAGGCATAAGTGTGTCTACTACCTCAATTGACTCATTGAAATTCAAACTAGAGTTAACAATGGTGCACCCGAGTTACCCACCGTTGCGCCGTGAAGACATTCTACGAGTGGAGGAGTAATGAGTGACCACAGCCACGATTGACGCGCTTGCATATTTCCCTTATACTCCTAGATTACATCAGGATAGGGCGGTCAATCTAGCTGTTGAAGCATTCTCTTCTAAGACAGTAGGTCTCTTGTCTGCTGATTGTGGGATTGGGAAAACCATAGCTGTCCTATCTGGCTATCTTGCTTCACGAGCAAATGACCCCTCCTCTCGATTATTTGCCTTGACTCGAACACACTCGCAGTCAAAAGTCTTTGAATCTGAGCTCGAGGTGCTACGAGGTATTGATTCGAATCTTGCTGCCACAACAATGGTATCACGGGTTCATGTGTGCCCAATCCGTCACGAGATGGAATCTCTAAGTTCAACAGGTTTCATGCGTGCGTGTGCAGGAATGATTCGCACCGGGCAGTGCAATCATTACTGGAATTTATATCAGAAGAATTCAGGCGAGGGAGGTAGGATATCTGTTCGTGAAGAGGCTCATGCGGTTATTGATGACTTGCTTGAAACTGGGGT
>Ga0315535_1001250_pt1 | contig 17048 bp, 15 predicted proteins | sample SalMarSW160220MG_2_FD_203092 | JGI IMG/M metagenome (GOLD analysis project Ga0315535, IMG submission 203092) | Salt marsh sediment microbial communities from the Plum Island Ecosystem LTER, Massachusetts, United States - Salt Marsh Sediment SW1602-20 ... | reverse complement strand
CGACGAGTGGGAAGCCTTCCTGGGCAAGGACGAGGACCTGTACGCCTTCGAGTCCGTCGCCGACTTGGTCGCATTCGTCCGCTCGGACACCGACAACGACCTGGTCGACCACCCCGCGTGGAAGGATCTGACCTCGGCGCACGCCCACCGATTCGAACCCGCCGAGGACAGGCAGTTCGACCTGGTCACGGTCGAGGAACTGGTGTCGGAGAAACCGACCGAGGAGGCGGTGGCCGCGCTGGCAGCCACGCTGGCGGTGGTGTCGTCCATCGGATCGGTGTGCGAGCTGGCGGCTGTGTCGAAGTTCTTCAACGGTAATCCGATCCTGGGGACGGTGTCGGGCGGAATCGACCACTTCACCGGCAAAGCCGGTCTGAAACGCTGGAATTCGATCGCCGAGGTCATCGGCCGCAGCTGGGACGACGTGCTCGCCGCGATCGACAAGATCGTCACCACCCCCGAGGTCGACGCTGAACTGTCTGCGAAGGCGAGCGACGAACTGGCGGAAGAGCGCGAAGACGAAGATACCGAAGGGGAGCCGGAAGCCGACGACGAAGACACCGAAGACGCTGACGAGGAAGCCCCCGAGGAGGCCACCGGAGAGGCCCCCGACGCTGACACGACCGAAGATACCGACGAGACCGAAGAAGCCGAAGACGCCGAAGACGCCGAAGACGCCGAAGACGAAATAGAACAAGAGGAGGCCCGCGCACCCGGCGACACCGTGGTGCTGGGCAGCGAGGACGATTTCTGGCTGCAGGTCGGCATCGACCCGATTCGGATCATGACGAGTTCCGGCACTTTCTACACGCTGCGCTGCTACCTGGACGATCGGCCGATCTTCCTGGGCCGCAACGGACGGATCAGCGTGTTCAGCTCCGAACGGGTACTGGCGCGCTACCTCGCCGACGAGCACGACCACGACTTGGCCGATCTGAGCACCTACGACGACATCCGTACCGCCGCAACCGACGGCTCACTGGAGGTCGAGGTCACCGATGACAACATCTACGTGCTCAGCGGCCTGGCCGACGACATTGCCGACGGGCCGGATGCCGTGGACCGGGAGCAGCTGGACCTGGCCGTCGAGCTGCTCCGCGACATCGGCGACTACTCCGAGGAAGGCACGGTCGACAAGACGCTCGAGACCAGTCGGCCCTTGGGCAAGCTGGTGGCCTACGTGCTCGAGCCGGACTCGGTCGCCAAGCCCACGCCGCCGTACGCCGCGGCGGTGCGGGAGTGGGAAAAACTGGAGCAATTCGTCGACGGGCGGCTGAGGCGCGAATAGCGCGCCGTTTGACGGGCTCTCGAGAGTCGCTTTTACTGGCGGGTGTCGCTTCCCGGGATCGGCCCGTTACCGTTGTACGGCTTTCAGCGTCCGGGCATGCTGCTGTTCGGTGTGGTCCCGCTGGCCCTGCTGGCCGTCTACATCCTCGTGCAGGCCCGGCGCCGGCTCCGGCTGCGCCGGTTCACCGAGACGAACGTGCCGCAGTCGCCGTGGCGACATCTCCCCATCGCGGTATCGCTGCTCTGCCTCGCCTTCTTGACCATTGCGCTGGCCACCCCGACCCACGACATGCGCATACCGCGCAACCGTGCCGTCATCATGCTGGTGATCGATATCTCGCAATCGATGCGGGCGACCGACATCCAGCCCAACCGGCTCAAGGCGGCCGAGCAGGCAGCCGGTCAGTTCGCCAGCAAAGTGACGCCGGGCATCAACCTCGGGCTGGTCGCTTTCGCGGGAACGCCCTACCTGCTGGTGCCGCCGACCCCTCAGCACCAGGCGACCATCGAGGCGCTGAAAAAGCTCGACTTCGGCGACAGCACGGCAACCGGCGAAGCCATCTTCACCGCACTGCACGCGATCGGCGCCACGGCCATAGCGGGTGGCGACAGTCCGCCACCGGGCCGCATCGTGCTGCTCTCCGACGGCGGCGAGAACAAGCCGTCGAATCCCAGCGATCCCCATGATGGGGCCTACACCGCGGCGCGTTTGGCCAGGGACGAAGGAGTGCCCATCTCGACGATCTCGTTCGGAACAAAGACCGGCGAGATCGAGATGGATGGGCAACGGGTCGCGGTCCCGGTTTCGACCGACCAGATGAAAACGATAGCCAGGTTGTCCGGCGGGCAGTCCTACACCGCCACCAACATCGACGAACTCGACAAGGACTATGACGCCATCGAGAAGGAGATCGGCTACCGGACCGTGCCCGGGCCGGGCAGCGCCGGATGGCTGCGACTCGGTGTCGTCACCGCCTTGATCGCGACGGCGTTGTCACTGGTGATCAACCGGCGACTGCCGACCTGAGCTACGAGGGCAGCCTGCGGTTCAGCAGCAGACCCGCCAGTATGGCGCCGGCCATCACGACGGTGCCGAGCAGCATCCAGGCGAGGCTGGCGTCTCCCTTCACTGTCTCGTAGCCGATCTGACGCTCCAGTGTGTCGTAGACCTGCTCGAGCGACTGCAAGCTGTCGGCGTGGAACGATTGGCCGTCGGTGATCTCGCAGATCTTCTCCAGGGTTTGGTCGTCCACCGGCACCGGAATGGTGGCGCCTTCATACACAACCGTGCCGTACGGCGTCCCGAAAGAGATCGTCGAGATCTGCACCCCCTGGGACTTGGCCGCCCGCGCCGCGGTGAAAGCTCCCTGCGGGGCGTTGGGATCCAGCGGCACATTTTCGGCGCCGTCGGACTCCAGCACGATCCGCGCCGGTGGCGGACCCTCGCCACCGCCCATCACCGAGCCGACCGTCGCGATGGCCTGCAGTGCGGTGAAAATGCCTTCTCCCGTCGCCGTTTTCGGCGCCGGTTTCAACCTGTCGATGGCCGCTTTGACCGCTTCGCGGTTGGTCGTCGGCGCCACCAGTAGCGACGCGTTGGCCGCGTATTCCACCAGCCCGAGGTTGATGGCCGGCGTCAACTCGGCGGCGAACTTCTTGCCGGCCTCCTTCGCTGCGGTCAGCCGGTCCGGGGCGACGTCGGTGGCGGCCATGGACTCCGAAACGTCGATGACCAACATCACTACCGCACGGTTGAGCGGAATACGCACGTCGGAGGTCGGGCCGGCCATTGCCGTGGTCAGCAGCACCAACGAGGTGGCGAGCAGAATCGTCGGCACATGGCGCCACCGGCTTGGGCGCGGCGGTGCGACGCGCTGCAGCACGTCCATGTTGGCGAACCGCAGCACCCGCCGGCGGCGGGCGTATTGCAGGACGACGTAGCTTCCCACCACCAACAGCACGAGCAGCAGGAACAAGAAGAACCAGGCGTGCTGGAAGCCCGTCAGCGACACGGGGCCCAGCAGGGGCAACTTCATGCCCACCCACCCTATTCGTCCGAATTTGGCGCCGCACGGCCCCGCCGGCGGGAGCGGTCAGCCAACGAACGCGCCTTCCACGGCGTCCGCAACCACCTCGCGAGCACGGTGTGCGCCGTGGCAGAACCTACCCAACGAAGTGTGTTATGCGGCCGCCGATAAGCGCCGCTCGCCCGCTAGCCGGGCGGACGGCGTTCGCGCGTCAGACGCAGCCGTCGTGGCGATGGTGTCGGGGCGAACCCCGTGCCACGACGGCGCTCGCTATCGACGGTATCGCGATGGGCCATAAGGGATCTCGTGAGGCGCCTCAGCCGATCAACACCGCGTACCGTGGCTTGATCACCTCGTCGATGATCGCCAACCGCTGGTCGAAGGGAATGAAGGCCGATTTCATCGCATTGATGGTGAAGCGCTCGAGGTCGCTCCACCCGTAACCGAACACCTCCACCAACCGGCACATTTCGAGGCTCATGGAGGTGTCGCTCATCAACCGGTTGTCAGTGTTGACCGTCACCCGGAAGCGGCTGCGGGCCAGCAGATCGAACGGATGGTCGGCGATGCTCTTGACGGCGCCGGTCTGCACGTTCGAACTGGGACAGAGCTCCAGCGGAATTCGCTTGTCCCGCAATATCGATGCCAGCCTGCCCAACCGGATCTCCCCGGCTTCGGGGCCGTCGTCCAAGACGTCGATGTCGTCGACGATGCGCACCCCATGGCCCAGCCGGTCAGCGCCGCAGAACGCGATCGCCTCATGGATGGACGGCAGTCCGAAAGCCTCACCGGCGTGAATGGTGAAGCGCGCGTTGTTATCTCGCATGTACTCGAAGGCATCCAGGTGCCGCGTCGGCGGATTGCCGGCCTCGGCGCCTGCGATGTCGAATCCGACCACGCCCTTGTCCCGCCACCGGATCGCCAGCTCGGCGATCTCCCGCGACACTGCAGCGTGCCGCATGGCGGTAACCAAGAGCCGCACCACGATTGGACGGCCCACGGCCGCACAGGACTTCTCGCCGTCGGCGAAACCGGCCAGCACGGCGTCGACGATATCGTCGAACGACAGCCCGCGGTCGATGTGCAACTCGGGCGCGAACCGAACTTCGGCGTAGACGACCGAATCGGCGGCCAGGTCTTCCACACACTCGTGGGCCACGCGATGCAGCGCCTCGGGTGTCTGCATCACCGCCACGGTGTGCGAAAACGGCTCCAGGTAACGCTCCAGCGAGCCGCTGTGGGACTGGGTGCGAAACCAGGTGGCCAGCTCGTCGACGTCGGTGCTGGGCAGGCCGTCGTAGCCGTTCTGACCGGCGATGTCCACCACGGTCGACGGGCGCAGCCCCCCGTCGAGATGGTCGTGCAGCAGGGCCTTGGGCGCTTTCCTGATCTGCGCCAGATCCAGGTTTGTCACGTGGCGATCCGATCGATGATCAGCGGGCGCGGCGCCGGTGGGTCACCGACGCTGTAGCCGCGGTCCAGCTCGGCCAGCGCGGCGGCGAAGCGTTCCGGGGTGTCGGTGTACAGGGTGAACAACGGCGCTCCGGCCGCGACCGGCTCCCCCGGGCGGCGGTGAATCCTGACACCGGCGCCGTACTGCACCGCATCGCCCGGACGGGATCTACCCGCACCGAGTCGCCAAGCCGCCAGTCCCACTGCCATCGCGTCGATATCGCCCATTGTGCCGCTTCGGCCGGCGGTCACGGTCTCGGAATGCGTACCGATCGGCAACGGTACCGACAAATCACCGCCCTGAGCCGCGACGAGCCGGCGGAAACGGTCCATCGCGGAGCCGTCGCGCAGCGTCTGGGCGGGATCGCGGTCGTCGATCCCGGTCAACTCGAGCATCTCGTCGGCCAGCCGCAAGGTCAGTTCGACCACGTCGGGCGGGCCGCCACCGGCCAGCACGTCCAGCGCCTCGGCGACCTCGAGGGCATTGCCGACGGTGGCGCCCAGCGGGTAATTCATGTCGGTCAGCAGCGCGCGGGTGGGGACCCCGTGCGCCGTGCCCAGCTCGACCATGATGCGCGCGAGCTCACGACTCCGCGCCTCCGATTCCACCAGCGCTCCGGCGCCGACCTTCACGTCGAGCACCAGCGCGCCCGCTCCCGCGGCCAGCTTCTTGCTCATCACCGAGCCGGCGATCAACGGCAGGGATTCGACGGTGGCGGTGATATCTCGCAGCGCGTAGACCTTCTTGTCCGCCGCCGCCAGCTGGCCGGCGGCGAAGATCGCCGCGCCGACATCACCCAGTTGTTCGCACACGCGCCGGTTGGACAGCTCGGCGGTGAAGCCGGCAATGGATTCCAGCTTGTCCAGGGTGCCGCCGGTGTGGCCCAGCCCGCGGCCGGACGCCTTGGGCACCGCAGCGCCGCAGGCGGCGACGACGGGGAGCAACGCCAGTGTGGTCTTGTCCCCAACGCCCCCGGTCGAGTGCTTGTCGACGGTGGGCACCACCTTGCCCCCGATGCGCAGATCGCGGAAATCCATCACTTCCCCCGACGCCACCATCGCCGTCGTCCACCTGGCTATCTCGCCGCGGTCCATACCGCGCCAGAAGATCGCCATCAGCAAGGCCGCCATCTGTTCCTCGCCGACCCGGCCGTGGGTATAGGCGTCGATGACCCAGTCGATGGCGGCATCGGACAACCGGCCGCCATCGCGCTTGGTCCTGATCACCGTCGGCGCATCGAACCCGAAGTCGATCACGTCTGTTACCGGGCCAGGTCTTCTGGGCCGAAGGCGTCGGGTAGCAGGTCGTCGAGCCGCCGCGGTCCGGCCGGATGGTCGATCAGCATGTCGGGGCCGCCATGTTCCAGCAGCAATTGACGGCATCTGCCGCACGGCATCAGCAGCGATCCCCGCGCGTCGACGCACACCAGCGCGAGCAATCTGCCACCACCGGTCGAGTGCAGAGAGCACACCACACCGCATTCGGCGCACAGAGCCAGGCCATACGACACATTCTCCACGTTGCAGCCGATAACCACACGATGGTCGTCGGTCAGCGCCGCCGCACCCACCCGAAACTGCGAATACGGTGCATACGCGCTCTCAGCTGCTTGGATTGCCTTGCTCCGCAGCATGTTCCAATCAATTTCGGCGTGCATGATGGCAGCGCGGGCGTCGTCAGACCGGTCCCACGCCGCGCAGCGGTGCCACCGGCACGTCGACGAGGATCGGCGTGGGGGATGCGAGGGCGGCGATCAGGGTGTCCGACAAGGTCGCCGGATCGTCCAGGCGGGCGGCCGCCACGCCCATGCCCTGGGCGAGGCCAACCATGTCGATTCCGGGCAGGTCGAGGGCCGTCTCGATGACATGTGCAAACCGGTCCATGCCGAATATCGTCTTGAACCCCTTCATGGCGCCATATTCTGCGTTGTTGTAGACCACGACGGTCAGCGGCAGTTGATGTTGCGCCGCGGTCCACAGGGCCTGAATGGAGTACATCATCGATCCATCTCCGATGATGCAGACCGTTCTGCAGTCGCGGTTCGCCAGCGAGCCACCGACGGCCGCCGGCAGGGCCCACCCCAATCCGCCGCTGAACGAATTATGGTATTTTCCAGCTGTTTTCATTCTGAGATGGGTACGGACGATCTCGCGGTACGATGGGGCTTCTTCGAATACCACCGCGTCGTCGGGCAGCAACTCGGAAAGGACACGGGTCACCGCGCTGGCCTGCAACGGGGCCGAAACCGGGCCGGGGTCGGGGCGATTCCACGGCTTGGGCGGCGCCGAGCCGGTCGGCGGTAACAGCGCCGTCAGCGCGCCCACAGCCTCGTCAAGCGAGCAAATGATGCTGTCACCAACGGGTGCGGAGAACGCCAGCGCAGGATCGTCGGTCAGCTGCAACACTTGCGCGCCCGGCGGCGCGAATGGACCGTCGGTGTGGATGTGGTAGGTGAACACGTGGGCGCCGACGACAAGAATCACGTCGTGCTCGTCGAGTGCCTCTACCACCTTTTGCCGGCTCGCGGCGAGGAAGCCCCGAAACAACGGATGGCGCTGCGGAAAACTGAAGCGCGACGACTGCGGCGCCTCGTAAACGCCCGCGTTCAGCCGTTCGGCCAAGGTGACGATCTCGGTCGCGCAGCCGCTGGCGTCGGCAGCTTGGCCGACGACTATCGCCGGCCGCCGGGCAGCGGCCAGGGCCTTGGCGAACCGGGCGATGATGGCGGGGTCGGCGCCGACCGAAGGCGCGACGGTACGGGGGCGGACCGGCTCGGCCTCGCGGCTCCAGTCATCTTCGGGAATCGACACGAACACCGGGCCGCGCGGCGGCGTAAGCGCCGTCAGCAGCGCCCGGGCGATCGCGCCGGGCACATCGGCGGCGCGTGCAGGCTCGTCGGCCCATTTCACGTAAGGGATCGGCAACAGCGTCGACTGCTTTGAACACAGGTAGGGATCCGTGGGCAGCATCGCGCGGGTCTGCTGGCCGGCGGTAACGAGCAGCGCAGTGTTGTTGCGTGCCGCCGACACGACGCTGCCCATCGCGTTGCCAAGGCCCGCAGCCGTGTGCACGTTGACGACGCCCGGCCGCCCGCTGCGCTGCGAGTAGCCGTCGGCCATCGCCACCACACTGGCCTCCTGTAGCGCCAAGACGTAATCGAGATCCCCCGGCCAATATGCATACATGCGCATCTCGGTCGAGCCCGGATTGCCGAAAACTCGATCCACCCCGAAACTTCGAAGGACCTCGAAGGTTTCTTCAGCGACTGTGCGCACTGCCGTCATCTCGATCCTCTCCGAGGAGATCGCGCTGGCCGCGTCGGATTATGCCTCAATGCGGCAACGACGCGGTCGAAGGTTCGGCGGCACGGCAAAACGGGCGCACCCGTCGGGCCGGCGCCCTCGTCGACCGCACGCAAGCTCAAGCTCCGAGCGGATGGTGGCCCCAGTCCCCCCGAGAAGGAGGCTCCCCTCCGCGCGCCGTTTCGGCCCCCGCTCCAATCGTCGTCAAGCTACGCTGAACTGCCCGGCTTGAGTGTCGTTCGACGTCCGCGAAGGCGGTGAGGACTGGGGTGAGTACGCAGGCGACATCCGCGGATCCGGCAACCGGATCGGCGCCGTCGCGCAAACGGCGACCCCCACGGACCCTGTACCGGGGAGACCCCGGCATGTGGGCGTGGGTGTTGCATCGCATCAGCGGGGCGACGATCTTCTTCTTCCTTTTCGTCCACGTCCTGGACGCCGCCATGCTGCGGGTGAGCCCGCAGACCTACGACGCGGTGATCCACGACTATCAGACCCCGGTTGTCGGCCTGATGGAATACGGCCTGGTCGCCGCGGTGCTCTTGCACGGGCTGAACGGCGTTCGGGTGATCCTGATCGACTTCTGGTCACAGGGCCCCCGCTACCAGCGGCTGATGTTCTGGATCGTCGGCGTGGTTTTCCTGCTGCTGATGGTTCCGGCGGGCGTGGTGACCGCCATTCACATCATGGAGCACTTGCGATGACCAGCCCCGACCTTCAGCTCGGACGCGGCGACACAGCGCCGGTCCGGCAGCGCAGCCACGACCGCCCCGCCAGCCTCGACAATCCACGCTCCCCACGGCGCCGCGCCGGGATACCCAACTTCGAGAAATTCGCGTGGCTTTTCATGCGGTTCTCCGGAGTCGCGCTGCTGTTCCTGGCGATCGGGCACCTGTTCATCATGCTGATGTGGGACGATGGCGTCTACCGCATCGACTTCAACTATGTGGCGCAGCGCTGGGCTTCGCCGTTCTGGCAGTTCTGGGATTTGGCGTTGTTGTGGCTGGCGCAGCTGCACGGCGGCAACGGCCTGCGCACCATCATCGATGACTACAGCCGCAAGGACAGCACCCGCTTCTGGCTCAACAGTCTGCTGCTGTTGTCGATGGCATTCACGTTGGTGCTGGGCACCTACGTCGTGCTGACATTCGACCCGAACATCTCGTGAGAGGCGAACATGATTGAGCCGGTTCCTTCTCATCGCTTCGTCCCCCTCGCCGTCCCCTCGCTACGCTGGGGTACCCCCGCGCGGCTGGGGGTGCCCCCACTGCATCGTCGGCGGCGGCGGTGATCTCCCAACACCGATACGACGTGGTGATCGTCGGCGCGGGCGGTGCCGGGATGCGGGCGGCCGTCGAGGCCGGCCCCCGAGTGCGCACCGCGGTGCTGACCAAGCTGTACCCGACCCGTAGCCACACCGGTGCCGCCCAGGGCGGCATGTGCGCGGCGCTGGCCAACGTCGAAGACGACAACTGGGAGTGGCACACGTTCGACACCGTCAAGGGCGGCGACTATCTCGCGGACCAGGACGCCGTGGAGATCATGTGCCGGGAAGCGATCGACGCGGTGCTCGACCTCGAGAAGATGGGGATGCCGTTCAACCGCACCCCCGAGGGCCGCATCGATCAGCGCCGCTTCGGCGGACACACGCGCGAACACGGTAAGGCCCCGGTGCGCCGGGCCTGTTACGCCGCCGACCGCACCGGCCACATGATCCTGCAGACCCTGTACCAGAACTGCGTCAAGCACGATGTGCAGTTCTTCAACGAGTTCTACGCGCTGGACCTGGTGCTCACCCAGACGCCGAGCGGGCCGGTGGCCACCGGCGTGGTCGCCTACGAGCTGGCCACCGGCGAGATCCACGTCTTCCACGCCAAGGCCGTGGTGATCGCGACCGGCGGTTCGGGGCGGATGTACAAGACCACCTCCAACGCGCACACGCTGACCGGCGACGGTATCGGCATCGTGTTCCGCAAGGGACTTCCGTTGGAAGACATGGAATTCCACCAGTTTCATCCGACCGGTCTGGCCGGACTGGGCATCCTGATCTCCGAAGCGGTGCGCGGTGAGGGCGGCCGGCTGCTCAACGGCGAGGGTGAGCGCTTCATGGAGCGCTACGCGCCGACGATCGTCGACCTGGCACCGCGCGACATTGTCGCCCGCTCGATGGTGCTCGAAGTCTTGGAGGGCCGCGGGGCCGGCCCGCACAAGGATTACGTCTACATCGACGTCCGCCATCTCGGTGCGGACGTGCTGGAAGCCAAGCTGCCCGACATCACCGAGTTCGCCCGCACCTATCTGGGCGTGGACCCGGTGCGCGAGCTCGTCCCGGTCTACCCGACGTGCCATTATGTGATGGGCGGCATCCCCACCACGGTCACCGGACAGGTGTTGCGGGACAATACTTTCACCGTGCCGGGCCTGTATGCGGCCGGTGAGTGCGCGTGCGTTTCGGTGCACGGCGCCAACCGGCTGGGCACCAACTCGCTGCTCGATATCAACGTCTTCGGCCGTCGGGCCGGCATCGCGGCGGCCGGCTATGCGCGACGGCATGACTTCGTCGACATGCCGCCGAATCCGGCGGCGATGGTCCTCGGTTGGGTGGCCGACATCCTCTCCGAGCCCGGCAACGAGCGTGTCGCCGATATCCGCGGCGCGCTGCAGCAGTCGATGGACAACAACGCGGCGGTGTTCCGCACCGAGGAGACGCTCAAGCAGGCGCTCATCGACATCCACGCGTTGAAGGAGCGGTATTCCCGAATCTCTCTGCACGACAAAGGAAAGCGCTTCAACAGCGACCTGCTGGAGGCCATCGAGCTGGGCTTTTTGCTGGAGTTGGCCGAAGTCACGGTGGTCGGGGCCTTGAATCGCAAGGAGTCCCGCGGCGGCCACGCCCGCGAGGACTATCCGAACCGCGACGACGTCAACTACATGCGCCACACCATGGCCTACAAGGAAATTGGGGCCGATAAGCAGGGCACCGATCTGCTGAGCGACATCGTGCTGGAGTTCAAGCCCGTCGTGCAGACCCGTTACGAACCCAAGGAGCGCAAGTACTGATGGCTTTTGAACCAGAGGAGGCTTCAGAGGTCGACACAGCACCGGAACCACCCTTGCCGCCAGTGCCCGACGGCGCCGTGATGGTGACTGTGAAGATCGCCCGGTTCAACCCCGACCGGCCCGACGCCTTCGCGGAAACGGCTGGCTGGCAAAGCTTCCGGGTGCCGTGCCTGCCCAGCGATCGGCTGCTCAACCTGTTGATCTATATCAAGAGCTACCTGGACGGGACGCTGACCTTCCGGCGCTCCTGCGCCCACGGCGTGTGCGGTTCGGACGCCATGCGCATCAACGGCGCCAACCGGCTGGCCTGCAAGGTGCTGATGCGTGACCTGCTGCCCGACAAGCCGGGCAAGCCCGGAAAGGGGCTGACCGTCACGGTCGAACCGATTCGCGGGCTGCCGGTGGAAAAGGACCTGGTGGTCAACATGGAGCCGTTCTTCGACGCCTATCGCGCGGTGAAGCCGTACCTGGTCACCAGCGGCAATCCGCCGACGCGGGAGCGCATCCAGAGCCCGACCGACCGCGCCCGCTACGACGACACCACCAAATGCATCCTGTGCGCGGCCTGCACCACCAGTTGCCCGGTGTTCTGGCACGAGGGCAGCTATTACGGTCCGGCGGCGATCGTCAACGCGCACCGCTTCATCTTCGACAGCCGCGACGAAGCCGCCGCCGAACGTCTCGACATCCTCAACGAGGTGGACGGCGTGTGGCGGTGTCGCACCACGTTCAACTGCACCGAGTGTTGTCCGCGCGGCATCCAGGTCACCAAGGCGATCCAAGAGGTCAAACGGGCGCTGATGTTCTCGCGGTAGATGCGCGGGTCCTTCGCGCCGGGCGTCCCTTCACGTGCCGAGCGTCACGCCAGCGTGGCGTCCAGCGCCGAGCGTCACGCCAGCGTGACGCGGGCGGGCGTCACACGTTCGGGGACCGTCTCGTCTGAGGGGTATGACACAGAAAACCCGCATCGAACCCCTGCCCCCGCAGCGCGCGCCGCTGCTGACCCGCGCCATGTATCGCGTCGCCCGGCGGCGCTATGGCCAAGTACCGGAGCCCTTCACCGTCGCCGCGCATCACCGGAAGCTGATGGTCGCCGGCGCCGTGCACGAGATCATGGTCGACCGGGCGTCGAAAACACTGCCGGTCAGCGTGCGTGAGCTTGCGGTGCTCTGGACCGCGCGCACGATCGGCTGCTCATGGTGCGTCGACTTCGGGTCCATGCTGCAGCGCCTGGACGGCCTCGACATCGAGCGGCTCAAGGACATCGACAACTACGCCACCTCAACGGCATTCACCGACGACGAGCGCGCAGCGATCCGCTATGCCGACGCGATTACCCTGGACCCGCACACCGTCACCGACGAGCAGGTCGCCGATCTGCGGGCCCGCTTCGGCGATGCCGGGGTGATCGAACTGACCTACCAGATCGGGGTGGAGAACATGAGGGCGCGGATGAACACCGCGCTGGGCATCACCGAGCAGGGCTTCAACTCCGGTGACGCCTGCCGCGTCCCATGGATTACCGAGACCCCAGCGGAGAGCCGGTGAACTTGTCGGGGTTGGCGATGTCCCATAGCGCACATACCCTTCCGTCACGCACGGTGATCGCCAGGATTCGCGGCAGCATCGCCCGATGGCCGTCCCCGCCGGGCGTTCCCGACGTGTAGACGCCCAGTTCACCGTTGACCAGGCCCAGCTGATTCGACGAGAAGAACGCCGGGCCGTAACGGCGGGCCAAGCCGAAGATGAACCGAACCACCTTGTCCGCCCCGTGGATGACCTGAACGGCGGTGGGCGCCTTCCCGTCGGAATCGCCGGTGAACGTCACGTCCGGGTGCAATAGCGCCACCACGGTGTCCACCTCGCCGGCGGCCATGGCGGCCATCAGCCGACCCACCACCTCGTTGTGCGAGGGATCGGGTTTCGGCGGGGGCGACACGGCGACGGCCTTGCGGGCCCGCGAGGCCAGCTGCCGGGCGGCGGGCTCGCTGATTCCCAGCACCTCGGCCACCTCGGCGAAGGGCACGGCGAACCCGTCGTGCAGCACGAAGGCGACCCGCTGATCGGGGGACAGGCGCTCCAGCACGACCATCGCCGCGAACCGGGCATCTTCGGCGGCCACCACGGCAGACAGCGGATCGCTTTCTTCAAAGCCGGTGACCACCGGTTCGGGCAGCCAATTGCCGGTGTAGGTTTCGCGCCGATGCGCGGCCGACCGCAGCCGGTCCAGGCCGAGCCGGCTCACCACGGTGGTCAGCCAGGCCCGAAGGTCGATGATCTCCGTTCTTTTTTCGGGGTCCTGGGCGTCCCACCGCAGCCAGGCTTCCTGCACGATGTCCTCGGCGTCGGCCACGGTGCCGATCAACCGGTAGGCGACCGTCATGAGATGCGGCCGCAGGTCTTCGAATTCACGGACCTCCTGCGCCGAGGTCATACCCGAAAGCCTAGGCGCCACGGCAGGCAGTCACAACGAGTTTCGGGACGGCAAGGCACGCATCGCCTGCCGGACCAGGCCGGGCACGGAGTCCGCCAGGTCCGGCCGGCCCGACAAGATGGAACGAAACGCGCGATGCGACGCCCAAAGTTGGCGTGGGGAAGGAATTTTGGGCAGCCAAGCCAGCTCCCAATGGATGCCGTTGATCGGGTCGTCGAAGAAAACGGCGTAGTAGCCGGGCCAGTAGTGCGGATACGCCTTGGGTTCGTCGGTGACGGGAATTCCGCGCGGCTTCAGGAACTCGCGACAAAAGCGATCGACCTCGCGTCGGCTCGTGGCCCACAGCGCGATGTGGTTGATGCCGACAGCCTGATCGGAATGAACGAGCTTTTCCCCGGTGCGGGCCGGTTGAATGCCGATGTAGCTGTGCGGAACCATAAAGCGGGTCAGGTAATACGTCGATCGGTAGTCGATGTCGAGCGTGGAGAAGCTCGTGTATCCCAACCACCCGAACATCGCATCGTAAAAACCGATGGACCTGTCGTAGTCCAAGACCGCGAATTCAACGTGATGAACACCGCGCCAGCGCACCATTACCTCCTCGGAACGGTCCTACTACCGATCGTAGTAAGAACGATGGAGAATCGGAAGGTCACCAAAACGGAGTTCGGCGCGCTTTAGCGATACGCTCGCGACCACGATGACTGACAATCTCTGGCTGCACTTCGCTCGGCACGGTCCGGGCATCACGGCGCCGATCATCACCCGCGGCGAGGGTGTCACCATCTTCGACGATCGCGGCAAAAGCTACCTCGACGCGTTGTCCGGGCTGTTCGTCGTCCAGGTTGGCCACGGGCGCACCGAACTCGCCGAGACCGCGGCCCGCCAGGCGCAGACGCTGGGCTTCTTCCCCCTCTGGGGATATGCCACCCCGACCGCGATCGAACTCGCCGAGCGCCTCGCCCACTACGCCCCCGGCGACCTGAACCGGGTGTTCTTCACCACCGGCGGCACCGAGGCCGTCGAAACCGCGTGGAAGCTGGCCAAGCACTACTTCAAGCTCACCGGCAAACCCGGTAAGCACAAGGTGGTTTCGCGGTCGATCGCCTACCACGGCACCACCCAGGGCGCGCTGGCGATCACCGGGCTGCCGTTGTACAAGGCGCCGTTCGAGCCGGTGACGCCGGGCGGCTTCCGGGTGCCCAACACGAACTTCTACCGCGCACCCGAGCCTTACGCCGACGACGTCAAGAGCTTCGGGCAGTGGGCGGCCGACCGAATCGCCGAGGCGATCGAGTTCGAGGGGCCCGACACCGTCGCCGCGGTGTTCTTGGAACCGGTGCAGAACGCGGGCGGCGCCATCCCCCCGCCCCCGGGCTATTTCGAACGGGTGCGCCAGATCTGCGACGAGTACGACGTGCTGCTGGTGTCCGACGAGGTGATCTGCGCGTTCGGCCGGATCGGGTCAATGTTCGCCTGCTCATCAGATATCGGAGACTTCGGCTACGTCCCCGACATGATCACCTGCGCCAAGGGGATGACGTCGGGCTACTCACCGATCGGCGCGATGATCGCCAGCGACAGGTTGTTCGAGCCGTTCAACGACGGCTCCACGGTCTTCCCCCACGGCTACACGTTCGGCGGCCACCCGGTCTCGGCGGCCGTGGGGCTGGCCAACCTCGACATCTTCGAGCGCGAGGGCCTGGTTGACCGCGTCAAGCATCACGCGTCCGCCTTACGCGCCACCCTGGAAAAGCTGTATGACCTGCCCATCGTGGGCGATGTGCGCGGCGAGGGGTACTTCTACGCAATCGAGCTGGTCAGGGACAAAGCGACCAAAGAAACCCTCGGCGACGCCGACCGCAAACGGCTGCTGCACGGCTACGTATCGCCCGCACTGTTCGAGGCCGGCCTGTACTGCCGCGCCGACGACCGGGGCGATCCCGTCATCCAGCTGGCGCCGCCGCTGATCAGCGGTCAGGCCGAGTTCGACACCATCGAATCCATCCTGCGCGACGTGCTCACCGAGGCCGGTAAGCGGCTCTAGCCGGCTCTGGCCCGCTGTGGCCGCGGCGGAGGTAGGTAACTTCCGTCCCACCTGTCACAGCGCGGCACCCGGCAATCGGGCCGCGAATCGCCTACTCTCCACAAACGATGACCTTCTTACGCTCCGCGTCATGCCTGGCAGCGGCGGTTATCCTGATGGCCGCCCCGGCGGTGTTCGGCGCCCCGGCCGCGATCGCCGAGCCCGACGCCGCACCCACCAACTGCCCCTTCAAGGTGAACACCCCACCCGCGGTGGATTCGTCGGAGATTCCCGAAGCCGGTGACCCGCCGATCCCGCTGGCGGTGCCCCCGCAACCGGTCGGCGGCGAGGCGCTCGGCAGCTGCGGCGTCGTCGCCGCCCCCGATACGCCGCCGCTGCCGAACGACGTCTCCGCCGACGCATGGCTGGTGGCCGATCTCGACAGCGGCGCGGTCATCGCCGCCAAGGACCCGCACGGTCGTCACCGCCCGGCCAGTGTCATCAAGGTGCTGGTCGCGATGGTGTCCATCAATACGCTCAACATGAACAAGTCGGTGCCCGGCACCGCCGACGACGCGGCCACCGAAGGCACCAAGGTCGGCGTCGCCGACGGCGGGGTGTACACGGTCAACCAGCTGCTGCACGGACTGCTGATGCACTCCGGCAACGACGCCGCGCACGCGCTGGCCATGCAGCTCGGCGGGATGCCGACCGCACTCGAGAAAATCAACGTGCTGGCCGCCAAGCTCGGCGGCCGGGACACCCGGGTGGCGAGGCCATCGGGACTGGACGGGCCCGGCATGAGCACCTCGGCCTACGACATCGGGCTGTTCTACCGGTACGCCTGGCAAAACCCCATCTTCGCCAACATCGTCGCGACGCGAACCTTCGACTTCCCCGGCCATGGTGACCACCCCGGCTACGAGCTGGAAAACGACAACCAGCTGCTCTACAAGTACCCCGGCGCGCTGGGCGGCAAGACCGGTTACACCGACGACGCCGGCCAGACCTTCGTGGGTGCGGCCAACCGCGATGGGCGGCGGTTGGTGGCGGTGCTGCTGCACGGGACGCGGCAGCCGATCGCTCCCTGGGAGCAGGCGGCGCACCTGCTTGACTACGGGTTCGCCACCCCGCAGGGCACCCAGGTCGGCACGCTGATCGAAGCCGATCCCTCGCTGGTGCCCGCCAAGCGCGACAGCGCGGCCGACCGGCAAGCCAACGGCGCCCAGGCCGCCGGAATCATGCCGTCGGCGGACGCACTGCCGATACGGGTGGGCGTGGCGGTGATCGGCGCGATCATTGTGTTTGGATTGATCATGGTCGCACGCTCGATGAACCGCCGGCCCCAACATCGTTGAGCCCTCGATTCCAGGGCCTGTGGGTCGGGCTCACCGCCGCCAGTGTCGGCGTCATCTACGGCTATGACCTGTCCATCATCGCCGGCGTCCAGCTGTTCGTC